>Ga0315338_1000245_pt1 | contig 176102 bp, 112 predicted proteins | sample ASW8metaG_FD_204518 | JGI IMG/M metagenome (GOLD analysis project Ga0315338, IMG submission 204518) | Ammonia-oxidizing marine archaeal communities from Monterey Bay, California, United States - ASW #8 | ecosystem: Environmental > Aquatic > Marine > Coastal | place: USA: California | collected...
GAGTGGCAGAAAAATGGTATCCGACTGACCCGCAAAAACCTGATGAGTGGGTCTTTGAGTTGCGCAAAGACGCCAGATGGTCAGACGGCACCCCGCTGACTGCCGAGGATTTTCTCTTCTCCTTCCGCCGCATCCTCAGCCCGTCACTGGCCTCGGATTATTCTTTCATGCTCTACTACATCAGGGATGCGGAACCCTACCACAAGTCACAGCGCTCCTACCTCACCTGCCGCAATGATGAATCCTTTCCGGTGGAGTGGGAGACGCTGAAAAAAGTCGACTTCGGCCCGAATGAAAAGGGAGAAACGAAATTCAATCGAAAAGGACTCGACCACCTCAAGGCGGAGCAGATCAGGGAGCTGCAATCAGACCCGGGGCTGTTCCAATGGCCGGAAGACGTGAGCCGGGAGGCGCGTGAAATCCTGATTCAAAAAAACCTGGAATTTGCAGAAAGCGGAAAAGACCTCTGGGAGTTGATTGATTTCGGTGCTACGGCCCCCGATCCCCACACCCTGAAGGTAAAACTCAACTCTCCAATTGCCTTTCTTCCCGAGATCACCAAGCACTACACCTGGTATCCGGTACCCAAACACAGTATCCTTGAACACGGAAGAATCGGTGACCGCTTTACCGATTGGACCAAGCCAAAGAATATCGTCAGCAACGGGGCCTTCATCCTCACTTCCTGGAAATTCAATGACCATATCCAGGTTGAGCGGAATCCCCGCTACTGGGATAGTTCTAATGTTGGCATCAACGGCATCCGCTACCTGCCGATCTCAAACCTCTACACCGAGGACCGGATGTATTTTGACGGGCAGATGCACATCACCTACACGCTGGCGCCTGAGTTGATTGAATATGCCCGTGACCGCTATCCCAACCAGGTCCGTAACGAGCTCTACCTGGGCACCTACTTTATCCGTGCCAATGTCACCCGCGAGCCCTTCACCGACCCGCGCGTGCGCATCGCCTTCTCCAAGGCAATTGACCAGCAATCCCTGATCACCAACGTCCTAAAAGGCGGCCAGAAACCGGCAGGAGGGCTGGTCCCTCCCTTTGGTGATTACCGGCCTGCCAAGACCATCGGCTTCGACCCGGAGGGAGCCCGTCAGCTGCTTGCCGAGGCCGGCTATCCCGGTGGGAAAGGACTTCCCGAGATTGAGTTTCTCACCACCGACAAGGAAACCTCCAAGGCCAATGCCGAGGCGCTGCAGGCGATGTGGAAGGACAACCTCGGCGTGAGCATCAGGATCAGGCAAATGGAATGGACCTCCTATATTACCACCATGTTTGAGAAGGATTACGGCCTGGCCGCGGGGGGCTGGATCGGCGATTACATGGACCCGCTGACATTTTTGGACATGTGGATGAAGAACGGCGGCAACAACCGCACCGGCTGGCATAACGAGGAGTTTGAATCCCTCCTGAAAAAAGCCAGCAACACCGGCGACCCACAGGCACGCTACAGGGTGCTGGAGGAAGCCGAGGCGCTATTCCTCTCTGAGAGCCCCATCCTTCCCCTCTACTGGTATACGCGCAATTACCTCATCCACCCCGACGTCAAGGGATGGGATCCGCTGATCCTGGACAACCATCCCTACAAGTTCCTCCGGCTTGAACGAAGCCCGAACCTCTCACTGCAGAACCCCGATCGCTGATGCTTCGTTTTATTGCCAGCCGACTCCTGCAGGGCCTGTTTGTCCTCTTCGCCCTCTACACGATCACGTTCTTTTTGGCCAAGGCCATGCCGGGAGAACCCTTCACTACGGAGAAAAACCTCTCCGAGGAATCCAAGGCCTACCAGCGCGCCCTCTACGGCCTGGATAAACCGCTTCTTCACCAGTATCTCATCTACCCGAAAAACATCATTACCGAGGGCTCATTGGCGGTCTCCACCAGCAAGGGCCGGCCGGTCAAGGACATCATCTCCCAGTCCTTCAAAGTGTCCGTCATCCTCGGCCTGAGCGCCCTTGGCATTGCGATCTGCATCGGTGTACCGATCGGCGTCATCTCCGCTGTGCGCAAGAACAGCTGGGTGGACTGGGGGACGATGACCGTTGCGATGATTGGGATCTGTGTGCCGGCATTCACCATTGGCCCCCTGCTGCAAATTTTCATTGCCGCCAATCTCCCGGGAATCAAAGTCGCCGGCTGGGGCAACCCGCAGGACATCCTGCTGCCGGCCATCACCCTGGGACTCTCCACGGCGGCCTATCTGGCCCGCCTGACCCGCGGCGGGATGCTTGAGATCCTTTCCCAGGACTACATCCGCACAGCACACGCCAAGGGAATTCCAGCCAGCAAGGTCATCATACGCCACGCCCTGCGCGGAGGAATCCTGCCCTCCGTCGCCTTTATTGGGCCGGCCTTTGCCGCACTAATCAGCGGATCATTCATCGTCGAGACCATTTTCCAGGTACCGGGCATGGGGCAGCATTTTGTTAATGCCGTCATCTCACGAGATGAGTTCCTGCTCTTGGGCGTGGCCCTCTTCTTCGGTTTTTTAATCGTGATCATGAACCTTGCCGCCGACCTCCTGACCGGCATCCTCGACCCGCGGGTACGCATTACCGGAGATTCTTCCAAATAACTAATGACTTCCGCAACCCAGGACACAGAAAGCGCAGAAAGGCAACGCGTCAACTCGTTGTTACATGCGGAGCGCGGTTCGTCACTATGGCGTGATGCCTGGGTCCGCATGGGCAAGAACAAGGCCGCCATTGTCAGCCTGGTTGTCTTCATCATCACCTGCCTGCTGTGCTTCGGGTTTGCATGGTTCTGCAAGGACCCTATCCAGCAGGATTTGACCAATAAGTTCGCCTCCCCCTCCGGCGAACACTGGCTAGGAACCGACGCCATGGGACGAGACCTGTTTTCCCGCATCCTCTACGGCGGGCAGGTATCCATCCTCGTCGGCCTCGTCGCCACCTTTGTGGCCGTGACCATTGGTGTCGCCTACGGCGCCATCTCCGGCTTCTATGGGGGCCGCATCGATGCAATCATGATGCGCACCGTAGACACCCTGCTATCCATTCCTTTCCTGATGGTGGTAATCGTCCTTCAAGCGGTGCTCTCGGAGTGGTCGGCAACCACCTCAAAATGGATTGTTGATACCTGGGGGTGGAACAAGGACTTAACCCACAGGGCAACCAATGTCCTGCCGCTCTTCTTTGCCCTCGGCCTGTTCGGCTGGCTGACGCTAGCCCGCATTGTCCGTGCCCAGGTATTAAGCCTTAAGGAACGGGAATTTGTCGAGGCCGCTACCTCACTCGGCCTGTCCAGGCTCCGTGTGCTCTTTCGTCACATCATTCCCAACACGCTCGGACCGACCGTGGTCTATGCTACCCTCACCGTACCCGGATTCATCATGTATGAGGCAACCCTTTCCTATCTGGGCCTCGGTGTGGAATCGCCCAACAGTTCCTGGGGAATCCTGATCAAAGAGGGGGCCAATTACCTGGAGACCAACCCGCAACTGCTCATCCTGCCCGGCCTTTTCTTCACCCTGACCCTCTTCGCCTTGAACTTCCTCGGCGACGGACTGCGCGACGCCCTCGATCCCAAGGCCGCCAAGGACTGAGCTTAAGCCAGCGGCTCGGACAAGGCGGATAAACCGCAGGGATCATATAATCTGGATCAAAAGCAGAAGAATAGCTGCGGTATAGGTATAGTGGTGGGTGTCTTCTCTTTTTTAATGCCCTATCCAGGATGGTTGGGAATCGGCACCTCGATGGGCTTAGTTGGTTCCATCGGAATTGGGTTTGCCTCCGGCTTCAGTGCATCGGTCATCAGTTACATGATGTCACGCGATGAGTGAAGACGAGCAGAAGGACAAGCTGACACCAGACCAATACCAAGCATGTAGGTGTAGCGCTACTGAACCTCGATTCGCAGGCAACCTGCGAACGCAGTCCCTACCCCTCCCGCGTGACCACGCCCTTCCGACTCGGGTTCCGCACTGCCTCGATAAGCTTCTGCGCCGCACTCCCCCACTCCCGGGAATCCGCCTTGTCTACCGCGGTGTTCAGGGCCAGTCCGCCCTGGAAAAGGATTGCATAGGCTGATTTGATTTCCCTGCGCTCCTCCGGTCCGATCCCCCCCCGACGCAGGCCAATCGCATTGAGACCCGCGAGGCGGTTGGTCTGCCGCACGACGCAGTAGGGCGGCACATCCTTGGAGGGCCCGGCCAGGCCCCCCACCATTGCAAGGTCCCCGATCCTGATGAACTGATGGAAGGCGCTGCCCCCGCCGATAACCACCGAGTTCCCCATCTCCACGAAACCGGCCAGCAGCACATTGTTGGCCAGGGTGTTCCTGTCTCCCATGACCACATCGTGCCCAAGGTGCACTCCGGTCATGAGAAAATTGCCGTTGCCGATCGTCGTGCTCCTCTCCTGCTCCGTGGCCCGGTGGATGGTGACGTATTCACGAAGAACATTTTTCTCCCCCAGGACCACCCCGGTCGTGGTAGCAGGCTCGAAGGCCAGGTCCTGGGGATCGGCCCCGAGAATCGATCCGTAGCCCACCTTGTTCATGGCGCCCATGCTCACCTCGCCGTGAATCCACACCTGCGCTCCAATCTCGCACCCCGGACCAATCACTGCCGGGCCATCAATAATGGCATAGGGCCCGATCGTGACATCCTCCGCAAGCCTGGCGTCCGGAGAGATCTGGGCGGTGGGATGAATTTGAGCCACAGGGGAAGACCACTTGATTGCTCAAAACTCAACAAGCCAATTCCCAGAAAAATCCCGGTCCGCAGATGCCGCTCTCCAGTGAGTTGAAGCCAGGTGAGGAAGGGATCCTGCCATGATCCCTGGCTGGTGTGCCGGGCTCCCTGGGGGGAGCCGCCCGACAAACACTCCTCACAATAAACCCGCTTCCCTGAAGGAAAAGCAGCCCTCATGACGGTCCGATGCCCGCCCGATGATAACATGGTCAAGGAACTCGACTCGGAGGAGCGCAGCCGCACTGGCCAGCCGTCTGGTCAGTTCGCGATCCGCCCGACTGGGTGAGGGATCCCCGGAGGGATGGTTGTGCGCGAGGAGGAATCCATGGGACTTATGCAGGACCACGGGATGAAGAATATCCCTCGGGTGGGCCACCGTTTCATTCAAGCCACCCTCCGAGAGAGTGAGGAACCGGGTGGCTCTCAGGCGCGTATCGAGCAGGGCGATCCGGAGGGACTCATGCCTGAGGTGGCGCATCTGGGGAGCGAACACCTCAAAGGCCGCCTGCGGACAGTCGAGGCTCAGGAGCGTCGCCTTCTCCCGTGCCACCCGCACACCCAGTTCGAAGGACGCCACCAGTTGCGTTGCCTTCGCCAGGCCCAGACCATGTTCCCTGGTGAGTTGGGCAATCTCCAAGCCACCCAGGGCCGCGAGCCCCCCGTGCTTCTCAAGGAGACGCTGGCCCACTGCGATCGCACTTTCTCCCCTCACTCCGACCCGCAGGAAGATGGCGAGCAACTCCGCATCGCTCAAGGCGCCCGCTCCTTCCTGTGCCATTTTCTCCCTGGGCCGCTTCTGATCCGGCAAGTCACGAATGATCATGACTTCAGCAGATGCCGGTTCTGTTCACTTGAACAGCTTTTTCTGATCCTTGTCAGAAGCCGCAAAACGGGGCCTCCCGGGCTCCTTATCCCCCGGTTGAGGGGTGGGATCAATTTCGATTACTCAGCAGCAGCTTTCGGCTCATCAGCTGGTTCGGATTCGCCAGCCGGTTCACCCTCATCCTCTTCTTCCACCTTACCACCAGTCCCGGCCTCCCCGGAGTTCCGGCCGTAGGCCGCGGTGCTCTGCTCCTCCGTCCAGGAAGTGTATACCCCTTTGCTGACCACCTGCATCACTCCCACCATGTCACCATGGCCCTCCCCGCAGAGCTGGGCACAGACCACACTGGTTTCGAGTTCCTTGAGGGGACGGAACCACATGGGGATGTCCCTCCCCGGAATGGCGTCCTGCTGAATCCGCATCGGCACGATGGCATAGCCATGAATCACATCCGTGGAGGACACCTGCAGAATAGCCGGCTCAGCCACGGGAAGTCTCAGGATGGGAGAGACAAAGTCATCCCAGCCATTGGGATCTTCCGGGTCGACACACGGATCCCCGGCCTTCTGCACGAGGTGACGATCGATCCGCCCGAATTTTCCGTCCATACCCGGATAATGGTAATTCCAGCCAAACTGGTAACCGATGACGCGCACTCGCACGGGATCCTGCGCCTGGATGTCCTCGAATCGGTCCGTCCGCTCCGCCCAGAGAGGAAAGGCGAACCCAAGAAGGAGAACCGCCTCAAAAATAGCCACCCCGATCTCAAGATGGGTCGTCACATGATTCTGCACACCACGATAGGAGGCCTTGGGATGACGGCGCTGCCAGAACTTCCAGCAGGCAAGCAGAAAATACCCAGTCCAACCCACGAAGAGCACGAGCATGAACCAGTGCACCACGTCGATCAGGTGATCCACACTGCCTCCGTGCTCGGCGTAGTTCTCAGGAATACCCAGGTGTTCGACAAGAGTGTCAGCGAGGAAATGCATAACTAGTCAGAGAAAAGAGTAAGAGAGGGGACGAACCAGGTTGGTCCTATTCAACATATTTCGGATCGAGGGACTCCCGCTCGCGACGCACGATGCGCACCATGCAGATGCCGGTCGCTCCGAGAACGGGTATAATGGTGGCCAGCAGGAAAATAATCGACCAGCCAGCCGCATCACCACCGCCCTCCTGGAAGGATTTTGCGCAGGTGCTGCAGGCAAGATGGAGTGTGTCGAAGAGCATGGTCTGTTCGCGGTTGCTTGGCTAGAGAATCAACTTCCTGGCTTTGCGATAAAAATAGACCCCGTAGATGGGAAACCCGATCGAACCGACGATCCCGGTCACCATGAGCAGGGTCCTCATCACCCCGGCGCTGACAGGAGCAAGAAAGAAGGCCCACCCCACCAGAAAGAGACTGAGGAACGTCGTAACGATGATGAATACTATATGGAAGCCGCGCAGTGACATATCGTATCCCTAATGCTGTTCTGCCTTTACCTCCGGGTTAAAGAAGCCGTCCCTTTCCACACTGTTCCCGTACTCGATGGGGTCGTCAAAGGCCCAGCCAGTCAGACCCATGAGGGAAATCCCCATCAGGATACCAATTACAATCAGAACGTAGATCGTCTTCTTCTCGTGACTAAGGTGCATGAAGATTGCGCCCACCAGGCCGGCCTTGATGGTGGCAATGACCAGGCCGATGGTGGCGTCCCGGGCGTCAAAGCCGTGCTCACCAAAATCAAGCCACGGCACGGTCGCGACCGCCACCGTGACCACGGTGAAGACAAAGAGGATGAGACCAATGAGGAGGTACTTCTTCTGTGCCTTCTTGATTTCTTCGGGTGTGTCAGCCATGGCCGGTGAGAATGATTACATGAGGTAGAGGATCGGGAAGAGGAAGATCCAGACGAGATCGACAAAGTGCCAGAAGAGACCACCTATCTCCACCCGGTTGGCAAGCCACTCCGGGTTGCTGCGATAGAGTCCCTTGCTGAAGAAGAGGTAGTATCCCAGGACAAGGGCTCCACCCACCACGTGCAGACCGTGCAGGCCGGTCAGGGTAAAATAGATCGCGTAGTAGGTATTCCACTTGGGAGTGAACATCGACTGCAGGGAGACTTTATGATGGGGAATCTCCAATTCGGGGAAGGCGTGCAGCTTGTGGATTTCCTCGTCCTTGTGGTTCGGTCCCGCAAACCCGTTCCAGAACTTGGGTCGGAGGTCGTCAAACCCAGAGTCCCCCGGCATGAGCCTGTCGTGCTCGGCCCGGGCATAGTGGACAAAGTCCTGCCAGCTCACCCGGTAGCGATCGGTCTCGGTAGCCACGCGTCTGGGTTTCCCTTCCTCGTCCTTGCCGTATTTGTCGATCAGGTGCTGCTCAAGCTCAGCGATGCGCTTCTTGTGAACCTTCCAGATTTTCTTGTAGGTCGATCCTTTCTTGTTGGCCTTCGAGAAGATCCAGCTCTGCTCAATCACTTCCATTGGATCATTCCCGGCTTCCTCTGCCTTCTGGGCCATCCAGCGGAAGTCGATGGCATCCACGGAGAGAACAAGGGGGCTCTCAAGGAGTCCGGAGGCCCCACCCTCTCCGTCTCCCGCGTTGAGGGATGTGTCGTCCCTGAGCTCAGCTCTTCCATCCTGTCCCTTGACGGGGCGCTTGATCCAGCTCCGCTTGATGATGATCGGCTGGGGAGGATCCATCCTGAAGGAGAGGGTGGATACCAGCGACACCACCTTGCTCCCGGCAGTGCAATTGCCCTCCGCATCGAGCTGCTCGACCAGTTGGATGGCTGGGTCAATCTTGGCCTCGGGAGCCTGATCCCAGTATTTGTCGTCCGGCAGATCCCTTCTGACGCTCTTCCAGTTTTCCCGGAGGATGGCGGTCCGGGTTTCCGCGTTGTGGGCACGGCCTGCGACGAAGACCTTGCGGGCTTTCTCAAGAAGAGCATAGCTCAGGGGAGTGCCCGCCGGGATGAAGAGGGAGTTCCCTCCGAACTTGTGACCCCTCTTTTCCTCCGCCGTGGCGTATTCCTTTACCATCTCGGCCTCCTTCTGGGCGCGTTCCTTGCTCGATCTCGGGTCACTCTTTGTTCCCGAGTAATCCTCGATGTCCCCGTAGAGGAAGATGTCCTCGGCAGTGATCAGTTTCGAATTTCTCTTCCCGGTCTGCTCAAGCATGGCGTTGACCCATGACTCGTGTGCCCGCACCAACGAGAAATCGATGGTCTCCGGCTTGAAGAGAAGCACATTGGCCTTGAAGGGCTTCCCGGCCTTCCAGAGATCCGCCTTCCCCGACCCACCAGATTCCTCGTCCTTTCCTTTCGCCGCGGCAGCGGCCTTGTTTGCGACCTCCGCATCCTTTTCTCCCGCCTTCTTTGCTTCCTTCTTTGTGTGGAAGCGTTCGACTTTTCCGTCACTCAGAATGGTGGCGTAGTGGGCGTGCCCTTCGATGATTGTGAAGTCATCCATGCGCACGGCCTGGTGCCCCCATTTGGCCTTATACTCGATGGTTTTGAGAACCATGAACACGGCCGCACAGCCAATGGTGATCGCCATGAAAATCTGGAAGCGCCGCCACTGTCGCATCTTGAGCGATGCCCAGGCAAAGACCACCGTGACGGACGAACCGATAAGCACGAAGGTGTTTATGAGCCCCGGAACAATGGGCAGAGCGCGCTCCGGCCACGGGTAGTCGGCGTAGATCCTCAGGAAAACGTAAGCCGAGAACAGCCCACCGAACAGCATCACTTCGGAAGCAAGAAAGAGCCAGATGCCGACCTTCGCGTTAAAAAGGCCGGTATCCTTCCGGGCGGTAACAGTATAGGGAATCTCCATAATTCAGGGATTAGAGGAGTGTTACTGAGAAGGCTCCGGTTCGGGTTCCTTGGCGGGCTTGTCCCTCCTCGGTTCCTCCCACTGGGGGTAGAAGTCACCCTCATGATCCTCACGGCTGTATTCGTAAGGCCCGCGATAGGCTCCCACGTCGAAGGTAAAGTTGCCGTGAGGCGGCGGCGTGGGCGTGGCCCACTCCAGGGTCGTTGCGTCGTAGGGATTATCGTTCTTAATCTTCTCGCCCATGAAGAGGCTGGTCCAGAAGTTGATGATGAAGGGGATCTGGGCCAGGGCCAGCATGAGGGCTCCAAAGGTCATGAGAGGGTTGAGATGGATCCACTCCGCCACGGTATTGCCGAAGATATTTTCGCTGTCGGCGGCCTTGGACAGGAAGGCGTCTCCTCCGTTATACCAACGGCGGTGGAATCCGGCCATCCCCTGGATAAGCATGGGGAAGAAGAGAACATTCATGAACACGAGGGAGGGCCAGAAATGAAGATGCCCCAGGAAAGTGTTCATATGTCGCCCCGTGATCTTGGGATACCAGTGATAGATACCGGCGAAGAGTCCGAAGAGAACCCCGGGCGCCACGACGTAGTGGAAGTGGCCGATCACGTAGTAGGTATCGTGCAGGTGGAGATCCACTAGATTGAAGGCCAGCGGCAATCCGGTCAGGCCGCCAATCCCGAACATGGGCAGGAAGGATATCGCCCAGAGCATGGGAACGTTGAAACGGATGGAACCACCCCACAGGGATACGATCATAGAGGTCAGGAGGATAACTGATGGCACCGAGATGAGCACGGTGGTCGTCTGGAACCAGGTGGAAATCACCGGTCCCATACCGGTGAGATACATATGGTGGGCCCAGACGATGAAACTCAGAAAGCCAAGAATCACGATCGACCAGACCATGGGCCTGTAACCCCACAGCGGCCTTCGTGTGTTGACCGGAATGATCTCAGCCACACAGGCGATAGCGGGCAGGAGCAGGACGTAAACCTCCGGATGCCCCAAGAACCAGAAGAGGTGCTGATACAGGAGCGGGCTGCCTCCCCCGGAAGCCTCGATCACTCCGGCGGTGGAGGTGTAGAGACCGCTGGGCATGTAAAAGCTGGAGCCTACCGTACGATCCATTAACTGCATCAGGGCAGCTACCTCCAGTGGCGGGAAAGCCAGAAGGAGAAGGAAACCGGTCACCAGCATGGCCCAGCAGAAGAATGGCATCCGCATCCAGGTCATCCCCTTGGTTCGCAGGTTGATGATGGTTGTAAGGAAGTTGACCGCCCCTAACAATGATGAGCTGATGAGAAAAACCATCCCCAGGAGCCACTGGGTCTGTCCGGCCAGAAACTGGTTCACAATCTGTCCGTCGGCGAAGTTGGCCAGGGGTGAGTAGTTGGTCCATCCTGACTTGGCGGCCCCGGACTCCATGAAGAAACTCGCGCACATGATCAAGCCACCGGCGACATAGCACCAGTAACTGATCATGTTGAGGCGTGGGAAGGCCATGTCCACCGTTCCGATCTGAAGCGGCGTGACAAAATTTCCGAACGCCGCGAAGCCCAGGGGCACGATACCGAGGAACACCATGATGGTGCCATGCATGGCACCGAACATGTTATAGGTATCGCCGGTGACCCGCCCGTCCTGCAACCAGCGAGCCTTCCACTCATCGCTGAATACCCAGCTGAGATAGCCCGGGAGGGGCTCTTCGGGATAGGCAATGCTCCAGCGCATCACCATCATGAGAAAGAAGCCGAAGGCAAGGAACAACAGGGCCGATATACCATACTGGATCCCAATCACCTTGTGATCAGTGGACCAGATGTATTTTTTGTAGAACGGGAGATCGTGATGGTGATCGTGTCCGTGATCTGTTGCCGCTTCTGCGCTCATCGTCCTTGAAGTTGGGGTTCGTTATTCAGCCGCTGCAGGTTTGAGCGTTTCAAAGTCCACGGTAGTGGCAGGATCGATCGACTCGCCCTCAAGCATCTTGTCGTGGTTGGAATTCAATTCCTTGACGGTGATCTGCCCCCGGGGCCGGGCCTCGTAAATCTTGATCGCATTGGCCGCCTGCTCGATGGAGACAAAGTCGCCTACGTCGTTGAACTCGTTACGAACGAAGGTCATGACGGCGGCAAGTTCCGCGGGCGTCAACGGAGACTGTGTCGGCATATTGCCGTTGTAGGTCTTACCGTCCACATCAATGGGTCCGCTCAGTCCGTTGAGGATAATCTGCGAAAGACGCTCGGTATTACCAGTCACCCAGTCGGACCCTGCAAGGGGCGGGAACTGATTGCCATCACCGCTCCCTGTCGACCCATGGCAACCACTGCACTTGGCATAGATGTTCTTTCCGCGCTTTGTGAGGGCCTCCAGGATGGGACCAATCGTCGGACCAGTGTCTGCATCGCTAATAAATTCCGGACGGGTATAGTTCTGGGGATGGGGGTTGTAATCGAAAAGTTTTCCCCCTGCTCCAAGCACTCCCCCGCCCACCAGGAGGACGACTGCGCTGGCAAGAAACACCCAGAGCGAGACCGGTTCCATGCCGGTTTCGGCAATTCGTTTTTCGCGAGCCTGGGCCGCACCCGTTTTCAGGAGGGTCGCATGGGCCTCCACCACGTTGGTGGTTTCCTCAAGGTCCGGTCGCTTGGAATCAGCTGGTTGCTTGGAATGAGCCATTACTTCATTAGTTGGGTCCGTTACTCGGCCTTCTTCCTCTCCCGGCTGTAATTAATCGAATAGGGTACCGGGTCATCTTTTTTGAGAGAAAGCAGATAACTTACGAGAGCCTTGGCCTCCGAGGTCGGCAATACTTCCACTCCATTCCTGGTAACCCCAGGCACTGCCTCGGGGCTCCCCTGTCCGTATGTCACCCGCTCATCAAAAAGGTGGGTCTGACGAGGGCATCCCGAGGTGTTATTAAGAGTCCTCGTCTTGAGGGTGGAGTTATATAGATGAAGATAAAGCCAGTTCTCAGGTGATTCCGCCTTGGTAAGCGGATCTTCCAGGTAGCCCTGAATCCGACCGGCCACATTGGTCAGATCAGGGCCAATCCGCATGATGCCAATGTGGGCAAAAGGTTCTCCCACATAGTCATAAGGCGTGGTTTCGCGGGCTGTGTTAATACTCACTCCGTTCTCATCCTTGACCCGGAATCCGGCCCAGTCAGGACGCCCCAATTCCGAACCCGCATAGCCCGCCCGGATAAGCTGGCTATGGCATACGTAGCACCCGTTGGCCCCGTAGAGGGCAGAGCCAGTGGTAATCCGTCCCGACCGACGCGGGACGTAGACCTCGTCCTTGCCATCAACCGCCATTTCGAAATGGACGGCGTCAAGGTTCCGCATCTTGCCGAAGGGCACCACGATGATGAGCAACCACGGGACACCGAAGCTTGCTGCCAACGCCGACATGAATGCTTTGAAGGTCATCAGGATCAGGCTTCCGAGGTTTGGAGTTCGTCGAGATCGCCGTCTGGACCGTGGGGAGATCCCCCGTGATGACTACCCTTGAGGAGGGTCGGATGCTGGCTACGCCGACCGAGTCGGGCCCACATCAGAAGGAGATGCAGAAGGAAGAAAAGACTGCCGAGAATAATCAAGCTCCACGCCACGGTGGTCCCCACGGTATAGGCATAGTTCAGGGTGGCAACCTCGTGCCAGGCGTGGTTATAGGCCTCTTGAGCGGCCCCCTGGAAGAATCCCCCCATGATCGAGCAGACTACCACCGTGCCAATACCGTAGGTGGTGAGCCAGAAGTGCCAGGCAATAAAACGTCGCGAGAGCCACTCGCGACGGGTGATCCGCGGCACGATAAAATAAATGCCCCCGAAGGCACACATGCTGAAGAACCCGTAAACTGCCAGGATCTCAAACCCGTAGCCGGTAAGAGTAAACTGCGTCATTTTGAGCACCCCGGGCGTGTTCAGTCCCATCCCCATCAGGCCGAGCACAACAAAGGCCACGATCCCGGCGATGGTAAAGCGCAGGGAAGGACTGGCAGCCACCTCCGATTCATGCCCACGCACGGTCATCAGGATGTTAACCCCTACCGCAAGGGCCGGGATGAGAACGAGGACCGTAGCCGCAGCTCCGACGTATGGCATAAACTGTGGAAGCGGTCCGCCTGCCAACTTCTGCATGCCGGCCCAGGGGCCGATTACCGCCAGGGCCCAGAAACCGAAGAGAGCCAGGGAATAGCTGTATATCGGGCGGCCCGTGATCTTGGGCGCAAGGTAATACGCCGTGCCCAGTGCGACCGGAGTGAAGAAGAGAAAGATGAGGGCATATTTAAACCAGGCATTGACCCCGGCTGCCATCACCGGATGACCGTTGAAAACAAAGACAAAAAGATGCGCGGTCAGATAGACCCACGGAAACCAGAAGAGACTGGCCACCAGATACCACTGAGCCACATAGGTCTTACCTCCTTCACTACAACGGAACTGGATAAAGGACCACACTGTTATAAAGAAGTAGCTCACCAGAAGGAGCGGCCAGATCGCGACGGGGAATTCCATCCAGGGTTTACCGGATCCGTAACCTCCCAAAATACCCAGCATCCCGACCAGGACCCCGAAATTCCAAACGTGTCCCGCCGTCAGGATAATTCCAACCGAACTGCACTCCTTACGCGAAAGCCGTGCCATGAGCCAGACGATGAGCCCGAAGGCCGCCTGGCATCCCCACCCATAAACGAGAACATTCACGTGGGCTGGATAAACCCTTCCGTAATTGAAAATTCCGGATTCCGCAAGGAACCCGGTGTCATGTGACTGGTAGGAGGAAATGAAGCCAAGGATGAGCGCCACCGCCAACCATACCGCCCCACTGGCAAAGAAGAACATGACGGGCTGCCGCAGCGAGCGGTCAATCCGCGCACACAACTCCAGATCCTCAGGATTCGTCGTCTCGCTATTACTATCAGAGGCCATGAAAAAACATCCGTTAAGTTAGTTGGGCTTTGGCCCCGGTCCTGCATCCGGGGGAATGAGGTCCGCCGGACTCAGCATTGGTTTTCCCAATTCCCCCCGCATCGCTTCAACCTGCTCAGGCGTTACCGGAGAGGCCTTGTTCCCGAAGCTGTTCCGGACATAGGTCAACACGGAGGCGATCGACTCGTTATCCAGGGGCAGCGGAGCCATCGGGGCCACCGGGGTATACTTTTCACCCTTTACCTCGATTGTCCCGTTCATGCCACGAAACTGAATTGCTATGAGGTTTGCTACCGGACCCGTCACCCACTCGGATCCTGCCAACGGAGGCCCGGTCTTGTTGATATGATACATCCCCTCCCCCTCGGGCCCGTGGCAGGCTGAGCACACGACATAGATCAACTTCCCTTTTTCCATCACGGCCTGCTCTACCGCGGCATCGGCCGCCACTACTGGAAAACCCTTCGGAACAACCACCCCTAAACCCCCTGCAGCCTTCGCTTTCTGAGTAGCCGAACCGGGCAAAACAAACTCGGGTTTTTCCACCGCCGCTGGCGCTGTCTCAAGAAACCGGGCACCAACCTTGGAGAAGCCTCCCTGCGCTGCTTCCAATGTGCCGGCATGGGCCTTGTCAGACTCCCGCTTGATCTTGACCCGGCGTTCCTCGTTGATCTTGTCGAAACTGTTTTCAATTGGTCTCTTGAATCCAATTCCGAGGACAAGACTGGCCAGACCAAAGGCCGCAAAAAGAACCAGACCCAACCAGAAGTTGGAAAACCGCTTTAGAGGATTGTCGTTCGCCGGGTCCATCAGTTGTGCACATTGGCTGACTCAAGAATGCGCGGATCCCGGTGTGGGTAAAGCGCGGCCGATCCGATATTACGCAGGAGAACGAAGAGGAAAAAGCACCCGATTGTGACAAAGGCGATGACGTCCCCCATAAAGGAGCCATTGAGCCAGAGCTGCCACTTCTCGGGATTCTCCGGATTAAGGATCTTGGTCACGGAAGGACCACGCTCAGGAATGATCATGTGATAGACATCAATCATGTGCATGAAGAGCAGATAGCCCGCCACCACAATCATATAACCGTTCCTGCGCTTGAGATCCTGACGGATGAGGAGAAGGAAGGGTGCCGCAAAGTGTCCAAACACCAGGATGATACTGACATAGTTCCAGCCCCCGGTATTGCGCAGGACGAAGTAGCGGGTCTCCTCGGTAATGTTGGCGTACCAGTAGAGGAAATACTGGTCAAAGGAGATGTAGGCCCAGAAAACCGTGAAGGCAAAAGCCAGTTTCCCCATCAGGTGGTCATGCTCAGGACCAACCACGTTCCTGAAATAGCCCATCCCTCGCAGCGCGATAGTGACCAGGATGATCACCGCCATCGCATTGAGGGCGCTGCCAGCAAAGACGTAGACACCCCACATGGTGGAAAACCACTTGTAGTCGATCCCCTTGACAAGATCAATGGCCAGGAAAGTCAGCACCACGGCAAATACAGGCACTCCCCAACAGGAATGAAAGCGCGCCCGCAGGAGACGGCTCGTTCCCGGTTCGGGATCATTATCCTGGTCAATCGAGAGCTTGCGCAGGAAGTGGATAACGAACCCGAGGACGGCAAAATAGGCGATGACACGGAAGTACCAGAAGTTGAGGTTTAGATACCAGTACTTGCTGGAGAGAAGGTGGTCGGCAGTTTCGCCGTGGTGCAGGCCGTCCTTGACTGAGCCGGCGGCGTCCTTGGCCATCCGGTGCTTCTCCATCCACTCGTAGAGAAACTCCTGGACCTGCGGGAACAGGAGAATCGGCAGGACCGGGATCAACATCCAGGGAAAGACGTAGCCCACGTTCTCCATCACACGGCGCACCGAAACACCCCACCCGGAGTTGGTGACATTGTGGAGGAGGGTCCAGAAGCAGCCACCCAGAGCCAGGGTGGTGAAGAAGAAGAAGCCGTAGAGCCACGAGAAGCTGTAGGATCCCTGCACCCCACGGCCGAAGACACCAAGAAGGGCCGGCACGCTCACCAGTGCCCCGGCAATCGCCACCACCAGGCAGATCATCCTGATGCGGCTCACCTTGTCGACTGCCAGCTTTTCGCCGTCGACGGGGATATCTGCCGATGTGACCAGTTCGTGAGCCATGACGAAAATCAGTTAGTGGATCCTCCTGCCGGGTTTCCATTCTCCCCCGGGGCGGGGGCCGGCGCCGGACCGTCCGGGGCCTTCTTTGAGTCCTGCAGGGCGCGCACGTAGGCTACGATGGCCCAACGATCACGCACCGGGATGTTGGCGCCATAACCGCTCATGAGGCCCTGACCGTGGGTGATCACGTGATAAAGTTTTCCCTCAGGATACTGGTCGCTGCCAAAACGTGGTTCGTGCAGGTTAGCGATCTTGGCCGCCATGTAGTTGCTGATCGGTCCAGTGCCATCTCCGGCATCTCCATGGCAAATCGCACAGAAAATCGAGAACCGACCCTGACCACGACGGAGGAGAGCCTGCATTTCGGAGGCTCCGTCGTCCCCGATGAGACCGAGTTGTTCAAGGGGCAGGCCAGCGGCGAAGTAATCATTGATAGCCCCGGTATAGTAGTGCCCATTACGGCCTGCTCCAAACTCGACCGGAAAAATTCCGTCATCGCTCGAGTGCGGCACCGTCCCCGTCACCGGGAGGCGGGAGCCCATGCCATTATGGAAGAAATCACTGGCCTTCTGTCCCTTCACGAAATCCATGCGGTCCATGTCGGGGAAGATTTCAATGGGGGGTCTGGTCGCCTTGGCCCCACGCAAGCCGAATACTCCGACCGTAAGGACAATCAGTCCGATAAAGGCGAGGAAAAAGTACTTCATGATATCACCTTACTTTCCATCCTCTTCGACCAGTTCGATGTTGTCGCCCCCGATCCCACCAAGGAACCCCTTCGTTCCCTCCTTCGAAAACTTGGGATCCCGAGCCTCGATAGCGATGAAGAACCCGTCATCAGTTATCCGGTGCGCCTGCCGACTCGCAAAGAGCGGGTGATTCCAGCGCGGCAATTGGCAGAGACCCAGACAGGCAAAGAGCGCCGTAAATCCGGAAAAAAGCACGGTGAGCTCAAACATGATGGGGAAGAAAGCGGGCACCGTAAAGATGTTGGCCGGTTTGCCCTGCACTACCGTGGGATAGATTCCCACCTGCGTGACGTAGGCCAGCAGGAAGGCGGTGAGAAGGCCGGTCACCCCCCCGAAGAATACAAAGTAGGGCAGGATGGAACGCTTCAGACCCATGGCAGCATCGAGCCCGTGCATCGCGTAGGGGGTGTAGCAGTCCCACTTGCTGAAGCCGGCATCACGCACCTTCTGGGCAGCCTTGTAGAGCGCGGAAGCGCTTTCAAACTCGGCCAGGTAGCAATAGACACGTTTGACGGAGGTACTCATCAGACTTCGGCTGTTCCGTTATCAAGTTCGTGTTGGTAAGAGGCCTCCACCACCGTGCCCTCATCCGGGTGCGCCTTCTTGTCGTCAAAGTGAACGTCACTCTCCTGCTTGGCCCACTTGACCTCCGCGATGTTGATACACGGCAGGAAGCGCAGGAAGAGCAGGAAGAGCGACGTGAATAGCCCGATTGTGCCAAGAAAGAGACCAATGTCCACCCAGCTCGGATTGTAGTACTTCCAGTTGGCGGGCATGAAGTCGCGGGCCAGAGTCGTGACGATGATGACAAAGCGCTCGAACCACATCCCGGCATTGACTGCCATGCAGACGCCCATCACGACCCAGAGGTTTTCGCGACACCGCTTGAACCAGAAGAGTTGGGGAGACAGCACGTTGCAGCTCATCATGGCCACGTAAGCCCACCAGTAGGGTCCGGTAATGCGGTAGGTGAAAGCGGCTATCTCGTACTGGGCACCCGAGTAGAAGGCTACGAAAAGCTCCATCAGGTAGGCGTAGCCAACGATTGTTCCCGTCAGCAGGATGATCTTGGTCATGTTGTCGATGTGCTTCATGGTGATCATGTCATCCAGGCCATAGAAAAACCGGGCCGGGATCATGATGGTCAGCACCATGGCGAAGCCGCCGAAAATGGCACCCGCCACGAAATAGGGCGGGAAGATAGTGGTATGCCAGCCGGGCACTATCGAAGTGGCAAAGTCGAAACTCACCACCGAGTGCACGGAAAGCACGAGAGGGGTAGAAAGAGCCGCCAGGATGAGGTAGGCCATCTCATAGTGGCTCCAGTGGCGATTGCTGCCCCGCCAGCCCAGCGAGAAGATGCCGTAGAGCGCCTTCTTCACTCCCCGCTTGCAGCGGTCCCGGATGGTGGCCAGGTCGGGCACCATCCCGAGGAACCAGAACACCAGCGAAATTGAGAAGTAGGTTGAGACCGCGAAAACATCCCAGAGGAGTGGGGACTTGAAATTCTGCCACACCGCGTTGGCGTTGGGAATGGGCGCGAGGTACCAGGCCATCCAGACCCTTCCCACGTGGAAGGCCGGAAAAATACCGGCACAAATCACGGCAAAGATCGTCATCGCTTCCGCCGCGCGGTTGATGGACGTCCGCCAGTTCTGCCGGGTGAGGAAGAGAATGGCGGAAATGAGTGTTCCGGCATGGCCGATTCCAATCCAGAACACGAAGTTCACGATGGGCCAGCCCCACATCACCCGGTTGGTGTTACCCCACACCCCCACCCCGGTGGTGACCAGATAGGTCAGGCCCCCACCCACCCCGATGATGGCCATGAGGACGGTGGGAATAAAGAGTGCCCACCAGACCATGGGCTGCTTGTTCTCGACCACACCGCACACCCGCTCCGTGATCCAATGGTAGGAGCGCTTGTTGAGAACGAGCTTCTCACGCTCCAGCACCGGAAGTTTTACCTCCCGGGGCGCGGGCGCCTCACTCGTAGTCTTGGTAGCGGTGTCTGCCATGAGTTTTCAGAGCCCTCAGTCAGGCAGTGTGGATCGTGGCCAGGCCGCGGTAGGCTGCATCGGGCATGGCCGGGTTGGGGTTCTTCACGCGGGCGAGATAGCTGGTGCGCGGAGCAGTCCCGATATACTGCAGGACATCGTAGTTGCGCGGGTTGTGGATGACTTCAATTATCCCGTCCTTGTTCTTTTTCTCTCTCTTGTACTTGGAACGCCAGACCTGCGCGTCCTCCTTGTCGAGGAGGTTGCCGAAGCTGATGGCGTTGGCTTCGCACGCCTCCTGGCACGCCACCTTGACTGAGTCCGGCCTGATCCGCAGGTCCTCCGCACTGATCGATACCGCGGTGGACCCGGTTCCGGCGCGCAACGTCTTGTCACGCCCGATCTGCTTCTGCTTGATCTTGGCACTTTCCAGGCGCTGCACGCAGTAGGTGCACTTTTCCATCACCCCGCGCATACGGACCGAGACGTTGGGATTCCGCTGGAGATGGGGAGCCTTGCCCACCTGCGTCTCGCCGAAGGGCCCCTTGTAGAGGTTGTGGTCGATGAGTGGGTTGCGTTTATTATAGTCGAAATAGTTAAAGCGCCGCGCCTTGTAGGGGCAGTTGTTGGCGCAGTAGCGGGTGCCGATACAACGGTTGTAGGCCATTGTATTGAGGCCTTCCTCGGTGTGCACGGTGGCATTGACGGGGCAGACGGTCTCGCAGGGCGCGTTTTCGCACTGCATGCAGGCAACCGGCTGGGGAATCATCTCGGGGTTCTCCTGTATCCATCCGGGGGTGGACACTTTCTTGTGGGTCTTTTCGTCCGTTTCAGCCATGGGAGCCGCAAAGTAGCGGTCCATGCGGATCCAATGCATCTCGCGCCCCATCGCAACCTGTTCCTTGCCCACGATCGGAATGTTGTTCTCCGCCTGACAGGCGATCAGACACGCATTGCACCCGATACAGGTGTTGAGGTCGATCGACATGCCCCACTGGTGGATCTTGTCACTGATGAGATCCTCCTGCTTGTCACTGTCACTCTCCCAGGTCGTCGATCCACGACGTTTATAGAGTGAAATATTTTCGGGAGCGTGTGAATCAACGGGCCCCTGCACACGCACCTTGGAAACCTGCTTTTCAAACGAGAGCTTGTGCCCGTGATGTGCGACATCCTTCGTGGAAACCTCGCGGGCCAATGCCCGGCCGTTCATGGCGTTATGCTCCTGCACCAGGGCGACGTGATACCGTTCCTTCACCTTCGTGACCTCCATGGCCACGGCGCTGAAAGAGGCATCCCCTCGCAACTGGTTGGCATTGAACCCGGTGTTAATCCCCACGAGCCCAACGGGGGCGTATGGATCATTCTCGCTGGCCACGTTTACACCATCCCGCTTATCGGAAGCTCCCTGTCCATAGCCAAGCGCAATCGAGATGCAGTCGTCAGCATGACCGAAAGCCACCAGGACTGGAATTTCCATCCGTCCCGCCACGGTCTTGATAAGCGCCATGGGCGCCCGCGCATTCTTTCCCTCATCAATGAGCGGTTTGGGTGCATTCTTGACCTTGCCCAGGAGCGGGATTTCGCTTTCAGGCTCCAGTTCCTGGATCGCATCGTAAACCCCGAGAGCCTTGGCTGTCTTGGGCGAAACGAGCGCCGCGTTATCCCAGGAAAGTTTTGAAATGGGATCCGGGGCCTCTTGCAGCCAGCCGTTGTCAATATAGCGACCGTCCCACACTGAAGCATCGGCGAGGAAATTGATCTCGATCCCGTCCGACTTGACTGCACTGAGCACAGGCGCGGCGTCCTCTGCCTTCTCGGCATCGATGCTCTGGTAGGAACTACTGCGAAGGTAGCCGTCCCTGAGCGCCTCCTTCCATCCGGCCTCTCCCTCGTCATTGGCATTCCCGGGCAGGGCGAAGGTCCTGCGCACTTCGGCCAGGGTCGGCGAGGGCTCCCCTCCCGGGCCCTCCCCCGCGATAAGCGCAGGAGCTGCGATCCTTTTCTCCGGGTCCTCACTCTCGACCTTGGCCCAGTCAAACGCCTTCCAGGAAAGGAGCTGCGAGAGAATCTCGAGCTCCGAGTGTCCTCCGTAGAGCGGCAGGATCATCGGTTGCACCAGCGAGTAGATTCCGCTCGCGGTGCGGGTGTCCCCCCAAGTTTCAAGATAGTGCGCGGCCGGAATATGCCAGTCGCTGGCCAATGCGGTGGCATCCGTGCGCAAGCCGAGATGGATGCTCAGTTTGGCCCGATTAAGCAGATCGGCAAATCTTCCACCCGGACGATCGTAGACCGGGTTGGCTGGTCCCAGGAGAAGGATGGTGGTGTCGGAATCGATGTCCTTTTCAAACTCCTCAATCGTCCCGTAGCCCTCCCGTCCCGTTTGGTAAACCACCAGCGGCCCCCCATAAGCACCGATCTTTTTGTTGATGGCGATGACAATGCGCTGCAGTTCCTCGCCGTGACGACTTCCGGCCAGAACCACGGCCTTACCCTCACTCGCCCTGAGATCATCCACGCAACCCCTGATCCACTCGTCAAAGGTCTTCGCGTCTCCTAACAGGCCTGCCTTCTCTTCGGCAGACATCCTGCCCGCCTCATAACCTTCCACCACCACCCCAAGCTCCGCTGCGAACTGTGCCGCGATCTTCGCAACCTGACTCGGCCTGGACCGCAGGCGATGATCGGCCATCCCACCGGTCAGACTGTAGGCCGTCTCCACCGCGTAGAGCCGGTTCATGGCTCCCGCATCGATATCCTTCCGGTAATCTCCTCCTCCTCCCTGCCGTTTCCTGGAAAAATCGGATGCCCTCCCCATCGGATCGATCCCGAGAAAGTCGCAGTCCAGCGAGAGGATGCGATCCGCCTTCGAGAAGTCGACCACCGTCTCCGTTCCGTCTCCGAACACCTCGGCGTGCACCCTGCGGCGCGCCTCGCCCCGCAGGGCCTCGTAGCTGTAGAACTTTGAACCCGGAAATGCTGCCTCAACCTCACCCTTCAGGCGATTGCGGGTCGGACAGTCGTCTTCACCCACCAGGACGGCAAGTTTGCCTCCCTCCCTTGCGACGGAGGCAAACACGCCCTCAAATTCCTGCGGCGTAGCCTTCTTCCCACCCTTCAGGAAGTCACGGGAGCGCTTGGGATCGTAAAGGTTGAGAACGGATGCCTGGGTCAGGGCATCAGCACCGCACCCATCGTTGTGGTCGCCATTGGGCGCCACCTTGGTGGGTCGACCCTCAAAGGTGGTCACTACCAGGGGCACGGAACCCTCCGCCCGGGGACGGCTGGAAGCATAGTAGAGTGGCTTTCCGGGTATGACCCACTCCGGCGCCTTCTTGTAGGGCACGATATAGGATTCCGGCCGTCGACACGACACCAGCGTCAACCCACTCAGGGCCGAGGACGCCCCCATGAGCTTGAGGAAGCTGCGCCGCGTGGCCTGCCGGTCCTCCTCACTCAGGTAGCCGGAGCCCTCCGGGAATTCACGCTCCAGGTGCGCTTGGAAGGCCGAACTGCGCTCAAGTTCACCCACGCTGCGCCAGGACACGATGCCCGCGTCGTCTGCTGGAATCTCCGGATGATGCCAGGTCCGTTTACTCATGGTTTAACGGTGACAAGTCGAACAGCTCTCCTTGGCCTTGATGTTCCAGTGCTCCTTGAGGTAGAGCCCGAGGTCCTTCTGAGTCTTGAGCTCCTTGCCGGATTCGGGATGCTGGAGTTTGTTTTCGGTCAGCCATTCCTCCGCGTCGTAGTCGAGGTTGAAGACCTCTTCCAGCGGACGAAGGTGATCTTCCGGCTTGCGGTGGCAGTCAAGACACCAGCCCATCGAGTGCGGCTCGGCCTGGTAGACAACCTCCATCTCGTTCACCTTCCCGTGACAGGACTTGCAGGACACCCCGCGGTTCACGTGAGCCGAGTGGTTAAAGAAGACGTAGTCAGGATTCTTGTGCACCCTTACCCACTTGATGGGCTCACCATCGTACTTCGCGTAGTCCTTGTCGAAGGCCCGTCGCAGAGGCCTGAGCTTCTCGCTATCCTTGCGAATATGCTGGTGGCAATTCCAGCAGGTATTGGCGGAAGGAACGTTGGCATGGCTCGAATGCTCCACGAAGCTGTGACAGTAGCGGCAGTCCATCCCCAACTGATTCACGTGCAATGAGTGATCGTAGGGAATGGGTTGAGCCGGCATGTACCCGACCCGCTGTGCCTTCGGGGTGGCGTAGTAGGTAAATCCCACCACCACTCCGACCCCGGCAACTCCAAGGCACACCGCTATCTTAAGCGGCAAAATGTTCGTCCAACGCGGGAAGAAATTGGCCATTGGCTTTCCTTGGGGAGGGCTTTCCTTGGGGAACCGTAACAATTTGTGAAATTTTTCACAAGGGCTTTGTGAAATTTTTCACAAGCGTCCAAATTCAATTGGTTCAGGCAGAACGAAATGGTGTGTTGCCGCCGCCCTGATTGCAGGTAACCCAATTGGCTTCTCACTCCCCCCCAAGGAGTCTCAGGCCCTGGGAGCCCCCTGGGCATGGACCCAGGCCTCTACGGGAAGGAGGGGGACTGGGCACATGAGTTCGTTCGTTCACCGGAAACAGGATCTACTCAAGCCAACCTTCTCCTCTCTCCTCCCGGATCGCGTCTCAAGCTGCCAGCAAATCGGGGACCGACCCGATGCAACCCGTGCCGTCCCTCATGACGATCAGAACTGGCTCCTCTCGCCAAAAAAAGAGCCCGTGACCGGAGCCACGGGCGACTTGAGTTATGAAATCCAGATGTATTGGAACTCCACTCGACACCTATTTCGACGGCACATCAAAGTCCCCCAGGGCATACTGCAGGCCGCCCAGATAGATCTTGAGCACATCCGGGTGCCAGTACATGGCATCGTTGTGACCGAGTGAGCAGTAAAAGACGCGGCCCTCACCCCACTTGCGCACCCAGCCCACCCCGTAATCACGGTCCGTACGCTTGAGGCCCTTCTTATCGCTCTTCTCCAGATCGAGGCGCAGGAGCATCTGCACCTTGCTGGAATCGTAGGGATCACGCAGCTGGTAGATTTCCTCCTTGAAGCTCATGCTCCCGCCCTTCAGGTGGGCCACGATCGGGTGCTTCTCCTGACCCTTCTCCACCGCAATGGTCACATTACTGCCGCCGCCCCACGGGTGGCCGTCGAAAGCACCGTTGATCATCTTGGAGTATTCCGGAATGCTGTCTCCCCTGGGCTTGAGGGTGTCGGTGGCGGAGTGGAAGCCCGCGAAGCCCTTCCCGCTCTTCACAAAATCCTGCAGGTTCTTCTGCAGGCGCTCCGAGCGCGCCTGGGCATCGGGCTTGCCCTTCTCGAAGAAGGGATCCCCGGTGGTATTGAGGAAGAGAATGGCATCGAACTCGTTGATCCTGTCGCTCTCAAAGTTACCCAGGTCGTCACTGAGGATGGCCTCGAACGCACCTGTCTTCTCCCCCATCATCCTGACCGCAGTCAAACCGGTGGGAATCGATCCGTGGCGGAATCCATTGGTGCGCGAGAAGACGAGGAGCTTGCGCTTCTTCTTGGACTCAGCGAAGGCCTTCTCAGGCAGGCTGGGCGCAATCTTGTCGGCATTCTTGCCCTGGGGCTTGCCGTCTTTCTGGCCAATCGCCAGCGGGATCATGGCCGCCACAAGGGCGACGGGGAGGATGAGGGACAGTCGCTGTTTCATGATGATCTTCGAATTAGTTGCACGCTAGAGGATGGGGAAAGCAACGGCAACCCTTCAATCACAGGAGGATACCGGCGTAATTTCCGGAAAAATTCACGCTCTCTGCCCTACAGGTCCAGCCCGGTCCAGGCTGCATTGTTCCCTGAGGACTCCACACAGGCTTTGATGAAGGCATTGCCCGCCACTCCGTCATCAACGGTCGGGAAATCGTAGCCTCCCGCGGGCGGATCATTGCCCTCGATCTGATCTGCGATCGCGCCTGCGGCCGCAAGGTAAACATTGGCAAAGGCCTCAATAAAGCCTTCCGGGTGCGCGAAGGGCGTCCGTGAGTTGGAGGATGCCGCTTCTCCGACGTAGTCGTTACCACGACGGTAGGTTTTCCGGGGAGCATTGGCGTATTTCACGACCAGCTCATTGGGATCCTCCTGGTGCCACTCGATGGAGGCCTTCGTCCCATAGGCGCGAATGTTGAGGTTGTTCTCATCTCCATTCGATATCTGGGAGGCGTAGATGATCCCCTTGACCCCATCGGTGAAACGAACCAGGCAGTTGCCGTCATCATCGAGTTCGCGTCCCGGAATGAAAGCTGACAGTTCAGCGGCCAGCTCATCCACTTCCACCCCGCAGATATAGCGCACGAGATTATGGGCGTGAGTACCGATATCCCCCATGCAGTTGGAGGCCCCGGCAATGGCCGGATCCGCCCGCCAGTTTGAAATCTGGCCCTGCCCGTCGCCCTCCACATCTCCCACCGCATAGCCCTGCGGGTATTCCGCCACCACCTTGAGAAGTCGCCCCAGTTCACCGTCCTGCACCATCCGACGGGCCTCCTTCACCATCGGGTAGCCGGTGTAGTTGTGGGTGAGGCAAAAGACCTTGCCACTGGCGTGCACCAACTGCTGCAGTTCCTTGGCATCATCGAGGTTGCTGGAAAGTGGCTTGTCGCAGATCACGTTGAAACCCGCTTCCAGGAAGGTCCGGGCTACCGGGACGTGCAGGTGGTTCTGCACCACGATCGTTACAAAATCGATCCGGTCCTCCCGCGCGGCCTCCTTCTCGGCCATCTCCTGGTAGGAACCGTAGACACGATCAGGATCCAGGAAGAAATCCTCGCCGCTGAGCTTTGATTTCTCGGGATCGGACGAGAAGGCCCCCGCCACCAGTTCGATCTTGCCATCCAGGTTGGCTGCCATGCGGTGTACCGCGCCAATGAACGCACCGCGTCCACCACCAACCATTCCCATACGGAGTTTTCTGTTGAGTGCCATGAGTCGTGAGTTGTGAGATATGCCGGGCAAGCGCCCCGCTTCCCGGAATTTAACTTAGAGTGAAACAGGCGCCCCCGAGTCAGCCGACTCGTAGAGCGCATCAATAATCTTCATGAGCTTGAGAGCCTCCTCAGGCGTATTGAGGGGTTCAGCCGTTCCTTCAATGGTTTCCACGAAATTCGCCGCGGATCCAATCCGACCCATGTCTTCACAGGGTTCCGTCTCAATGCTCCGGTTCACTGATTCTCCATCCTCCTGCACGTAGAGTTCACAGGAGTCGATGGCAGTTTCGTCGAGGCCATCGGTTCCAAAGAGGCGTTCAACCTTCCCTCCGGCCCTGCTCCCCTGAAAGACGACCGAGACCACTTCCCGCTCGTTCATCTCCGCCCAGGAATTCCGCAGGCTGAGAACCTGCCCGCTCTTGAAGGTCACCAACCCATGGGCCGCTGCCTCCACATCGGTCTTGCCCTCGGCATTGTCAGGAATCCCCCAGGGACCCTTGAAGGACTTGTCAGTGATAAAGTCGTCAAAGGTCTGCCCCAGCACATGGGCCGGATCGGGATAACCCATGAAGTAGAGGGCCAGGTCGATCATGTGCAGCAAATCGATGACCGGTCCGCCACCCGACAGCTCCTTGGTCGTGAACCAGCCGCCAAACCCGGGAATACCGGTGCGGCGAATCCACTGCGACTGCGCGGAATTGATCGTGCCCACCGTGCCATCCGCGATGTATTTCATCATGGCCTGCGCTTCGGGCCGGGCCCGGTTGTTGAAATTGAACATAAGCACCTTCCCCGCCTGTTCGGCGGCGGCAATCATCTGCTCCACCTCGCCTGCATTCAGCGCGGGCGGCTTCTCGCAGAAGACATGCTTCCCGGCTTCCAGGGCCTGGATCGCGAGGGGGGCGTGAAACTTGTTGGGGACGATGATGCTCACCGCATCGATATCAGACTGGAGAAACTCCGCTGTATCACCGAAGACATGGGGAATCTCCCAGCTGTCCGCCGAAGCCTGCGCCGCCTCCCGGTTCACGTCCGCGATGGCGACCAGTTCACCACCACCCTGCCGGAAACCGGGTGCGTGATACTGCAGCATCCCGCCGGCACCGATCACCCCTACCTTGGTTGCCATGATTCGCTCCGGATTACGGATTACTGGTTCTCCTTGTCGAAGGCCGAGTCAAAGATCACGTCGCTGGGTGCGAAATCGAGATCCCTCGTGAAGGCACAGCTCTCAGCCGCCCCGTGGATGCGGTCCATGCGACCGTCCTCCCACTCCACCGAAAGTGGTCCGGCGTAGGCGATGTCATTGAGCGCCACAATGATTTCCTCGAAGTCCGTGTCCCCCCGTCCCACCGAACGGAAATCCCAGAAGCGGCGCGGGTCGGTGAAGTCGGTGTGTCCGCCAAAGACGCCCACCGTGCCGTCGCCATGGCCCCACCACGCATCCTTCATATGCACGTGGAAGATGCGCTCCGGGAAATCGCGAATGAACTTCACGTAGTCGACACCCTGGTAGCCAAGGTGGCTCGGATCGTAGTTGAACCCGAAGCGGCTGTGGCCACCCACGGCCTCGATGGCCCGTGCGGCGGAAGCGATGTCAAAGGCGATTTCGGTCGGATGCACCTCCAGTCCGAAGTCGACATTGACCGCATCGAACTCATCGAGGATCGGCTTCCAGCGCGCCGCGAAATCATCAAATCCCTTCTGGTAGTACTCCTGGCTGGTCGGCGGGAACGCGTAGATGGAATGCCAGATACTGGAACCGGTGAATCCGTTGACAACCGCCCGCCCTGAACCGGCAGGCTTGTCCGCCATGTAGGAGGCCCCGGCATCGACGAACTTCCGGCAGGCTTTGGCCGTATCGATCATCTCCTGAGCCGCGCGCTGGCGCACCCCTTCCGGGTCACCATCACCCCAGACCACGGGCGAAAGGATGGACTGGTGGCGCTCATCGATATTGTCGCACACCGCCTGACCCACCAGATGGTTTGAGATGGCGTAACAGACCATGTCGTTTTGCTGGAGAAGCTCCCAGCGCCCTTCCACGTAGCCGTCCTCATTGAGCGCTTGCTGGACGTCGAAATGATCACCCCAGCAGGCGAGTTCAACTCCATCGTAGCCCATGTCCTTGACCTTCGGTAGAAGGTCAGCGAGAGAAAGATCGGCCCACTGGCCGGTGAAGAGTGTTACTGGTCGTGCCATCTGAGTGTGTGGTTGCGTATTGCGTTCAGTCATTAGGGAGCGAAAAGGCCTCGTGCAAGGCTGCGACCCACTTTTGCTCCAATTCCTCATAGATTTCTCCTGTCCCCTCCTCGGGAACCACGGTCGAGCCCTCCTCGGGCTGACAGAAGGCTTCCTCCAGGGATTCCAACGAGACGCCGCAGGCCGCCTGGGCTGCCCGCATGCCCGCTCCCAGGGCCGCCGACCCCGCCACGCTCAATCGAGAGACCGGAACGCCGAAGACATTGGCCACCGTCTGGGCGATGCCGTCGTTCTGCGAGGCGCCACCGGTGAGGTAAATCGTCTCCGGGGCCACTCCCAGCCAGCGGGAGTGGACCTTCATATTGAGGAACTGCCCCTCCAGCAGGGCGCGGACCACCGACGCCGGGTCGCGCTGCCCGTCCGCCCATCCCCGGTACACCGCATCACCGGACTCCACCCGTGGAGTGATTTCCGGACCAAAGAACGGAAGCATCAGGCGGCCCTCGTTCCCCGCCGGTGTCCGGGCCAGGCCTTCCCGGTCGAAGTCCGACCAGTCCAGCCCGAGATCCTCCTTCACCCGCTCACGCGCGAGCGAGCCATTCAGAAAACAGATCAGACTCATGAATCCACCCATGGGATTCCCGAAGACATGCCCAAATCCGTTCGGGTCGGTCCGCGGTTCGGGCATGGCGGCAAAGAGGGTGTCGCTCGTTCCCAGGCTGATGACCACCTTCCCCGGCCTGGAGGCCCCCATTCCCACCAGACTGCAGGGATTGTCCCCGGAAAAAAGGACCACCTCGCACTCCGGGTTAAGCCCGTATTTTTCAACAAAGAACGCGCTCACCTTCCCTGCCACCGTCGCAGACGGCTGGGCGGGGGGAAGCTTCCCGCGCAGGTCCGGAGCAGTGGCTTCCAGCAGGTCTTGATCCCAGTCACCCGACACGAGATTCAACAGGTTCATGCCCGCCCCATCGCCGTGATCAATCGCCACACTCTGCCCCGCCAGGATGGACGCCATGAAGGAACTGACGAGGTGGATCACCCCGGTGAGTTCCCAGCTGTCGTAACTCATCTTCGCGAAACGGCGAATCTGGGGACCGGTGAAGCGCTCGATAGCAACCGAGCCACTACGGCTGCAGACCTCGGCATCACCGCCCACCGCCTTCGCTATTTCGCCACACTCCGGACTGGTGGAGGTGTCCATCCAGATCGGCGCGGTCTGCCGGGTGAGATGCGAAAGGATCTGCGACTTGAGGGGTTTCCCCGGGTCAAGGGCCTGCACGGTGTCCGCAAAGCCCTCATCGAGATACACACTCCCGTGCTGTTGACCGGACCCCGCAATGGCCTCGATCTGCGACAGATCAATCTCACTGGCAGATAACCGCTCGAACAAAAGTTCCAAGGCATCGAGCCACATGAGCGGATCGCTGTGCACCTCGCCGTTCTCTCCCCCCGGGATGAAGCCCGAGGGCTGACCATAGTCCGGCAAATCATCCCCGAAACTGATTGATTCCTCATGGAGGATCGTTCCGGCGACGGTATCCAGGATCACCGCCGACACGCTCTGTGTCGAAGAATCTATACCGAGGACCGTTGGCATCGTGCTGATAGTAGGGCGCCGCGTAGCTCGTAGTGGAGCAGAAGATTTCCCGGTGATTTCTGGTTTTTCCCGTGTGGGCCATCCGCCCCACTCAATGCGGAGAACATTTTCCTCCCCGTCTGATTCCTAGAGGTAATCGTTGAGAAGATTTTCCAGCATTTCCTGGCGACCACTGGCCAGTAGTGGGGGCTCAATGCCCAGAGCATGGGAATCCAGCGCATCGAGATCGGTGGCTCCCGCCTCGATTTCCGCTCCGACTCCACTGTCGAAGGACGCATAACGAGATCTCACGAACTCTTCGAAACGTCCGTCCTCGATAATCCTGGCCGCTATCTTGAGCCCGCGGGCAAAGGCATCCATGCCCCCCACGTGAGCGTGGAAGAGATCCTCCGGAAGGTGCGATTCGCGGCGCCGCTTGGCATCAAAGTTCAGGCCCCCCGTGGTAAAGCCCTGCCCCCCATTCAACTTGAGGACCCGCAGCATGATGTTGGCGCAGAGATAGATATTGGTTGGAAACTGGTCGGTGTCCCACCCGATCAGCTGGTCCCCGCGGTTCGCATCGATCGATCCGAGCGCCCCCGCGGCGGAAGCCACGTCAAGCTCATGCTCCATCGTGTGTCCCGCCAGCTCCGCATGATTAGTCTCGATATTGAGCTTCAAGTGATCCAGCAGGTCATACTCCCGCAGGAAATTGAGGCAGGCTGCGGCATCCGAATCGTATTGGTGAGTGGAGGGCTCACGGGGCTTGGGCTCAATGTAAAATTGACCCGTGAACCCGATCTTCCTGGCGTGGTCAACGGCCATGTGCAGGAGCTGGGCGAGGTGATCCAGTTCGCGCTTCATGTCGGTGTTGATGAGCGAGGCGTATCCTTCCCGCCCTCCCCAGAACACATAGCCGGCGCCCCCGAGGGCATGGGTCGCTTCAAGTGCGTGCTTCACCTGGCTTGCGGCATAAGCAAAGACATCAGCACTCGGCGCAGTGGCCGCCCCCTGGGCATATCGTGGATGGGCAAACAGGCAGGCCGTCCCCCACAGCAGCTTCTTACCACTGCCCTCCTGGGCCCCTTTCAATTCCTGCGTCACCCGCTCCAGGTTTGCGTGCGTCTCAGCCCAGGTCGCGCCCTCCGGGGAGACATCGCGATCGTGGAAGCAATAGTAATCGATCTGGGACTTCTCCAGAAACTCGAAGAAGACAGGCACCCGCACCAGCGCATTGTCCAGCGACTCGCTCCCGTCGTCCCATGGCATGAGGGCCGTGCCCGCACCGAAGGGATCCCCCAGGGGGTTACGCATGCAGTGCCAATAGGCGGCACCGAAGCGCAGGTGATCCTTCATGCTTTTCCCGGCGACCAGTTCGTCAGGATTGTAGTGGCGGAACGCGAGAGGATTGTCCGAATCCGGCCCTTCAAACTCGATCCTGGAGACGTTGGGGAAGTAGTCTGACATGATGTGCGAAGACTGTTTGGCGCCCTGAACCACGATAGTTCAGGGCGACGAGACGCTACAAAGCAGCCTCTTCTCCGACCAGAAATAAATCCGGGATCTTCTTGTTGAAAATCGTTGCGCCATCGTCGGAAGAAGCCAACTCCTCCCGGATCTGATTTAACTCAACTCCGCAGGGACGGATTTCCTCAGGACCTGCGAATTCTAAGTGCCTAACCCGGCATCTACATCGATTCCACCGGTATCCGGACTTGAGCACTTTGTGAGAACACTGCGCCCCGGTCAAATCGCACTGGGACTCTTTGAGGCTCTGCCCGATGTTCTCTTCTGGATCAAAAACCGCCAAAGCCGCTTCGTCTTCCTGCACGCGCGTCTTCACCAGCGTGAGGCACATGAGTCCCATGGCCTACCGGAAGTTCTACAGGGTGAACCCCTGGCGCCAGCAGTTCCGGTCTCCTCCACCCCGGCATGGTTGTCCCCAGAAGGGGCTCCCCCTCTCCCCTGCCTGCCTTCTGGCCCTTCACTCCCTCTCCGCCAGGAGGGGCGTAGTAAGATCACCGGTTCATAAATGGAACCAACCTGCTCGCAGATCAGGTTGGAACTGATGCGAGCCGACTCGTAAATGGTAGGAAGACCGCTATCGCGGTCGTTTTGGCTTCGCGAGCTTTACCTGTCAGCGGCCGGTCACCCGGCGCTGGCTTTGCAAGGAGCCCTTCCTCGTCAAGGTCCCCTGCCAGAACCAGCTGGAACGCCTGCGGAAGTTCCTGAAGTTCTGAGCCAAGCCGCTCTCCTGACTTCAAGGCACCCCCACCTGCCGTCCGGAGGGCGGATCAATGCCCCGTCTCTTCGAAATGGCCCTCTTTTGTAGCAAACTGCTAACATTAAGTTGTTTAAGAAAAATCAACTCTCTGCCTATTTTGGCCTTTCCATTTCAAACTAGTTAGACTAGTTTGTATCTGGTGAGACGAATTGGAATCTTTGAGGCCAAGACCAAGCTCAGTGCCATCGTGGCACAGATCATGTCCGAAGGTGAGGTGTTCCAGATCACCAAGCATGGCCGCACAGTGGCCGAACTTCGTCCCCCCACCGGGCAACCAGTCTCCCCTCAGCGGGGCACCGCCAGTGGTCCCGGTTTCTGGATGGCCGCCGACTTCGACGAACCTTTGTAACTACCTTTTAACTGCCCACCTTTCCTCCCTCGCCCCTTCCAAAGCAGCCGCGGGACAAGACTGTTCACCCCTTAACCGTTCACCTCATGGCACAAGATGACCCCTGCCCCTGCCTGACCCACCCTTAGAGCAATCCCCCGTCCAGAGTTCACACTGTCCCCCCCTTTACTGCTACCCTGCAAACCCCCTGCCCTGCCGGACCCCGGGACTCGTCCCGGGGTCTGGTTGCTTCAGGAGCACTGAGTCCTATCCCTCCACCCGTTCCCCCTCCCCATGAACCTCCTGCTCGACTCCAATACGGTGGTCTGGTTTCTCGAAGGAGCCTCCGAACTTTCCGAAACTGCAGCCGGGCTCATTGAGAGCCTCGACTCCCGCTCCCTCATTAGTTCCGTTACTCCATGGGAGCTTGCGGTAAAAACCGGCCTGGGCAAGCTGCGTCTTCCCTACAGTCTTGGCGAGGAGTTCAATTCCACCCTGCAATCAATGGGTTTCGAACTCCTGCCCCTGAGCCAGGCTGCCCTTGAGCGCACCGCACGCCTCCCCGGTCACCACCGTGATCCATTCGACCGCCTTCTGGTTGCCGAAGCCCTTGAACAGAGCGCGGCCCTCGTCAGTCCCAACGAGATCCTTGACGATTACGGCGTCAACCGCGTCTGGTGACACCCTCGATCAGGGATCGATTTCTCCCTCCGCCAAGGCACGGAAGGCGGACCGGAGCCGGAACGTCACTTCACCCGGAGCATCGGGCAGAACGACGCCATCCACAGCCCTGATGGCCTGCACCTCACGCGTTGTTGAAGTAAGAAAGGCCTCCGTCGCCCGGGCGAGGGCACTCACCGGTAGCTCCTTCTCCCGGACCTCAAGCCCTTCCTTTTCGCACAACTCGATGACGAGGGCCCTCGTTACGCCAGCCAGGCACCCGCTCTCCAGAGGTGGCGTTACTAATAGACCCTCGCTGACGAGAAACACATTGGAACCAGTCCCTTCACACAGTTCCCCCTTTGTGTTGGCAAAGATGGCCTCCCCTGCGCCCTTCGCCCTGGCCGCCGCCAGAGCCACCACGTTTTCTCCATAGGAGGTCGTCTTCACCCCCGCCAGAGCCCCGTTTTCATTTCGGGAATAGGGAACCACGGAGACATCCTCGGTCTCGCCCCACTCCACCGTGGGAGAAGCGGCCACCAGAGTGGTCTCCCCCGCCTCGCCTCGCTCGCTGCCCAGGGGCGCCGGCCCTCCCGTCACCGTGATGCGAAGGCGCGCCCGGCACTCAACCAATCCGTTGGCCCGCAGGACCTCGAGGCAGGCGCTCCGGAGCTCCTCCAGTGAGCCCACTGAAAGCCCCATCGTTCCAGCCGATCGTTGCAACCGCTGGTGATGACGAGTGAAGGCAAAGGGAGTCCCCGCGCAGGAAAGCATCGTTTCAAACACTCCGTTGCCAACCGTAATTCCATGATCGAAAGGCGAAATCCCTCCCTCGGCCGCGTCTCGCAGGGAGCCATTGATCCAGACCGTCGCTTCCATGAACGGGAGCACATCGTATCCTGGGAAGGTTTGCAACCCCGACCCAAACACCGATGATCGCTTTTAGTCTTGAACTACCTCGCCCATCTCTACCTCGCCGGACCCACCGATGCCTCCCGCATCGGAAATCTCCTGGGCGACTTTGTGAAGGGCACCCCCGCCTCCCTGGAGGGGGACTATCCCGCGGAAGTCATCGCAGGCATAGTCATGCACCGCAAACTCGACCGCTTCACGGACCGCCACGAGCAGTTCCTCCGAGCTCGCAGCCTGCTCGCCCCGGAACGAAGGCGTTTTGCTGGAATCGTGGTTGATATCTTTTTCGACCACTTCCTGTCCCGGCACTGGCACGAGTATTCCGTGCAACCACTTCCCCTCTTCATCGAGGCGGTTCATGCCTCGCTGCAACGCCATCCCGACTGGCTCAGCCCGAAACTGGCCGCCGTGGCTCCTCGCCTACGCTCGGAAAACTGGCTTCATCGTTACGGCTCCCCGGAGGGCATTACCCGCACCCTGGAACGGGTCGCCCGGCGCTCTCCCCGTATAGCGCCCATCAAGGACTCGATCGAGGACCTCTTGGGGAAATACAACACCTTTGAAGAAACCTTCCTCCGCTTTTTCCCGGACGCCCGCGCCTTTGCGACCACTCTTCTCTGACAGTTCTCCAGACGGGCATCCCCTTCAGGAGGGCTGCAGCTTGGTCTCCAGCAGTTCACGGAACTCCCGCAGGGCATCTTCCAGGAATCTGAGCTCCCGTTCGAACGCGAACACCAGTTCGCTCGCCGCCACGAGGTCACCCGCGGCAACCCGTTCATCCAGTTCCGTCACGCAATCCCATGTGCGACTGGCGCAGTAGTTCCCCACCAGGCCCTTCAGGCGGTGGGCTGATTCGTGCAGAGCCGCGGCATCACCCTTCCGCTCGGCCTCCATGAGACTCTCCCGCATTGCTCCCGATTCTTCCTCGAAAATGCGGATGAGTTCACACATCAACAACTCATCCCCGATACGACTTCGAAACCCGTCCGGATCAAAGACCTTCTCATCCGGTTTCTTCCCGTCGCACTGTATCTCTTCCGTTTCGGACTCGGAAACCACCTCCACCCCGATGGGCTCGCCCGCGGCCGCGGTTCCAGATCCAAAGCGCTCCACCACTCCGTAGAATTCGTCCGATTCGATAGGTTTGGAGATGTAATCGTCCATTCCAGCGTTCAGGCACTCCTCGCTGTCCCCGGGCATGGCATACGCAGTCATGGCGATGATGGGAACGTGCCCACCCGTCTTCTGTTCCCGTGCCCGGATTTCCTGGGAGGCCTCGAATCCACTCATTAGCGGCATCTGTATGTCCATCAGGATCACGTCGAAGTTCTCCTTTCTTGCACGGTCCACCGCTTCCAGTCCGTTCTCGACCACCGTGACCCGGTGTCCCCGCCTTTCAAGCAGGCGAACCGCGACCAGTTGATTGACCTTCCCGTCCTCCGCCAGGAGAATTTCCATCGGAGCCACCCCGCTCTGATGTTCCCCGGCCTCGCCATCCCTCAGCCGCGGCAATCTGTTCCCCATTCCCATGGTGAGCATGATGGCATCGAGCAACATCGAGTGCTTGATCGGCTTGTTCACGACCTTCATAATTCCCAGTTCACCGATCTCCCGGTCCGGGGTGCCCTCGCTCACTGAGCCAAGCAGGATCATTGGCAGGTCAGACCAACGCGACTGTCCCCGGATGCGCCTCGCCAGCTGAAGACCATCCGTACCCGGCATGGCGCGATCGATGATCCCCAGTTTCACCTCCTGTCCTTCCCTCTCCAGCTCCTCCAGCTTGGCCAGGGCGCTTTCCGCATCCGGACAGAGGATGCCGGTCATTCGCCAGTTGTTGAGCATTTCGCCCACGATCTCCCGTTGGGTTGTATTGTCTTCGACCACCAGGACGGGGAGTCCATCCAGCGACCGCAGGATGTCGGCCTCGCTGCTCTTCTCCGTCGCCCCCACATCAAAGATTCCCGTGAAATAAAAGGTGCTGCCCTCTCCCTCCACGCTCTCCACCCAGATCTCGCCTCCCATCTTCTTCACGATGCGCCTCGAGATAGCCAATCCCAGTCCAGAACCTCCAAACTCCCTCGTAGTGGAACTGTCAGCCTGTTCAAACATCTCGAAGATCGTTTCCGTCCGGTCAGCCCGCACTCCGACCCCCGTATCCCTCACCTTGAACAGAAGTTCGATCTGCCCATCCAGTTTCTTCCCAGCCTCCACACTTACCAGAACCTCACCCTGGTCGGTGAACTTCAGAGCATTACCCACCAGGTTGACAACCACCTGGCGCAACCTGGTCAGATCGCCTGCCAGAATCCTGGGAACCGCAGGATCCACCCGGAAGGCCAACTCCAGATCCTTCTCGGCCGCACGGGGAAAAAGGGTATGGAGCATGTCGCCCACTGAGCCACGCAGATCAAACTCCCGACGCTCCAGTTCCAGTTTGCCCGCCTCGATCTTGGAGTAATCGAGAATGTCGTTCAGCAGCATGAGGAGTGCCTGGGCCGACTGCTCCACAAGAATCTGGTAATGGCGTTGCTCCTCGGTGAGATTCGTTCCCAAAGTCAGCTCCGTGATCCCCATGATGGCGTTCATGGGGGTGCGTATTTCATGGCTCATGTTGGCAAGGAAATCACCCTTCGCCTTGCTGGCCTCCTTGGCCCGCTCCATGGCCTCCCTCAGTTTTTTCTGCGCCTCCCCCAGCCGAGCCCTCATCTGATTGAACTCGTGGCTGAGCTCGGATAGCTCATCGCGCCCGGCCACCGAGATGGGCGCCTCGGTCGTTCCCTTCCCGATTTGCTTGGTGGCTTCCACCAACCTCTTCATCCTCCGGGAGACAGGAAAAACAACCCAGAGCATTACCGCCACTCCCAGAATGGTTGCCATTGCGGCAGCCAGAATGACATTGTTCCGCAACTGTCGGACCGGAGCGAGCAGGGTGTCCGCCTCCGCAGTGTGGACCGCCAGCCAGCCAAGACTGCTCACTATCCCCTCTTCCGGGGGAACCGCATAGGTGTAAACCTGTTCCCGACCGGATGCATCCTTCTCGAGAACCTGTGTCCCCTCCAGTCTGCCGCTCTCGTTGGGCACAAGATATCGACGCCCATCAGACAGGGTCCGGGTTCTTCCCCTGCCACCGATCCGGATCAACCGCCCTTCACTGTTCAGAAGCACCATGCCCTGATCCCGTCCCCCCCGTCGCGCGTAAGAGTCGACTACATCCAGCACCTCCTGCAGGTTGATCTCCACGCGCATGATCCCCACGAACTCGCCCTCCTGGTCATTGAGCCTGAGGCAGAAGGAGATGGAAACCTCCTCCTGGCGGTTCCCATCCCGGCCCACGGTCACATCTCCTATGTAGGGACTGCTGGCCTTTGCCTCCTGCCACCAGACGCTGCCATCGTGCAGATACCCGGCAGTGGGACTGCTCTGGGCCACGATCCCGCCGAAGGCATTGGTCAGCATCACCCCATGGAAGATCTCCGTGCCCCCGCTCAACTCGGTCATCTTGTCGACGGTGGAGCCGAGTTCACGTGAGAGGGCGCGGTCCAGGACCCCGTCCGGAAGGTTCCTTCGCCTCTCCTCGTCACTCCAAACCAGCGCAATCTCCTCCACGAGGCCCTCCTTTTTGCGCAGCATCTCGTTCGACTTGACCAGAGTGGCAATCACCTCCTCGTCCTTGGAGAACTTCTCCCAGGTGTTGGTGCGCGCCCTGAGCAGGCGGTCGATCTCCTCCTGCATGGAGCGAACCTCCGCCATGGCAGCGGTCTGGATGGCTGCGCGAAGCTGGTCCTGCGAAGCCTTCACCACATAGACACCCACCAGCCAGATCAGAGCCGGCGAAATACAGGTGGTGAGAAGCAACTTGGTTGAAAGCCTCATCGGGATCGGATCAACCCTGTATACCCGCGCAGTTCACCCTGCGCCAGCAAAACGCCGACTTCCCTCCCGACTGGAACCAGAGAGTCTACACCTCCTTCAAGATCCCGGTCGAATCACCGAGGCGTCCCGTTGGCGCGCCAACCTCTCCGAGCATCCGCAGGTAGAGATTGTTTAAGGGCACATCCGTCTTGAAGTCAACATGCCGACCCGTCCGGAACTTGCCTCCCGCATGTCCCGCCAGGATAACGGGCAGGTCGTTGTGGCTGTGGCTATTACCATCGGAAAGTCCGCCTCCCCACACGATCATCGAGTTGTATAACAGCGGTTTTCCATCAACATCCTTGGTGTTGCGCATGCGATCCAGGAAATAGGCGAGCTGCTCGAGGTAAAAGGTGTCGATCCGGGTAATCTTGTCGATCTTGGACCGGTTACCCTGGTGATGGGAGAGGCCATGATGCCCCTCAGTCACTCCATGGGTTGGAAAAGTACGATTACTCCCATCATGCGCGAGCAAGAAACTGGCGATCCGGGTCTGATCGCTGCGGAAGGCCAGGATCATCATATCAAACATGATCTTGATATGCTCATGGTAGTGCCGGGGCACTCCATTCTCAGGTGCCGGCACCCCCGGCTCAGGAGGTGGCCCCATCCTTTCCGCCTTTTCGAGCTGTTGCTCAATCTCGCGGACACCGGTCATGTACTCGTCAAGCTTCTGCTGATCATTCCCGCCAAGGCGTTTCTCCATGGCCTTGGCATCCTCGAGGACAAAGTCGAGTATGGAACGCTGCTCGGCCCGACGCCTGGCGCGGTTTTCCTCCCGCTCCGCCCGGGACCCGCCCCCGAACAGACGCTCAAAGACAAGCCGCGGATTTGACTCGGGGGTCATGGGCTGGGTCGCGGACCGCCAGGAGATATTAAACTGGTAAGCACAGGAATACCCCGAGTCGCAGTTGCCAGACTTTCGCACGCCGTCACAGGAAAGCTCCAGGGAGGGCAGGCGAGTCTCCCTGCCGAGATGATTGGCCGCCATCTGATCGACTGAAATCCCCAGCCGGATGTCCGACCCCGACGTTTTCCTCGGGCGGGACCCCGTCAGGAAAGTGGCATTCCCGCGCGCGTGATCACCTGCTCCATCGCGACCACCCCACCCGTTGGCCTGCTCGAGTCCCTTCAAGATCTGGAGATCGTTCCGGAACTTCTCCAACGGCTTCATTGACTCATTAAACACAAACTCCTTCCCGACACCCTGGGGACGCCATTTGTTCATGATGACTCCATTGGGAAGGCAGAGATAGGCCATCCGCAGCGGCGCTCCGCTGGCGGTCACCCCCCGGGCACCCGCTGCAGCCCGGGCCAATCCCACAGAACCCAGCCCGGGGAGGGCGACACTCGCTCCCAGTCCACGGAGAAAGGCCCGGCGGCCCGGAAGGATTTGCTCTTTACTCATCTAGCCCGAGTATACGCCATTCGTCAGGAACTTCGTACAGAAATCGTCACCCGAAGAAATGACACCACGAACCCCTGCTTTTACAGCCGATCACCATCTCCCCGCCGCTTCTGGAAGGGCGTGCTCTCCACGATTCCATTGATCAGGTCCACCATCGTCCCGTCATTACGGTTCAGGAGAGCGACAATAGAATCCACCGTGAGGGCGTCGTAGTATTCCACCCCTCGTCCCAGGGCATAAGTGAGCATCTTCTCCGTCAGGCACCGATAGAAGTCCTGCTTCCGGGAGCTGGCCAGGATCTCTTTCAGCTCCATTACGTTTGAGAACTTTTCCCCCGTCACGAGCTGGCCTGCACTGTCAATGGGGGTTCCCCCTTCTTCCTCTCTCCACTGCCCAATTGCGTTGAAATTCTCGAGCGCTAGCCCGATCGGATCCATGCGCTCATGGCACGATTTGCACAAGGCCTTCTGGCGGTGCTCGACCATCAGTTCCCGCATCGTTCCGCTGCTGACTTCCTTCCGCGCCTCTTCCAACTCTGGCACATCGGGTGGAGCCGGCGGCGCAGGCGTCCCGAGGATATTCTCAAGCACAAAGAGCCCACGCTTGACCGGCGAAGTGCGGGTCGGCTGCGAAGTCACGATCAGAAACGTTCCCTGTGTAAGAATGCCCCCACGCGCCCACAGGTCTTCCCCGAATTCCACCCGGCGATGTGTGCGCCCTTTCACCCCGGGCACGCCATAGAACTTGGCCAGACTTTCGTTGAGGAAGGAATACTTCGCGTTGAGCAATTCCAGCACCGGCCGATTCTCGCGCACCATATGCTGGAAAAAGAGCTCAGTCTCAAGCTTCATGTCGCGCCGTATCTCCTGGTCGAAGATCCGCTCCGCGAACCGCTTGTTACGTTCCCCGAGGATGCGCCGTACATCAATGTTCAAGCCTCCCAGGTCCCGCGCCTGCAGCCACTGGCCTACGAAGTTTCGCACCATGCGGTCGGCCTTCCGGTCGGCCAGCATGCGATCAACCTGAGTCCGCAGGTTGTCACGCAGTTCACCTTTTACAGCCAGCGCAAATAAATCCTCGTCGGGCGCCGAACTCCAAAGGAAGTAGGAGAGGCGAGAGGCCAGAGCAAGCTCGTCCACCGGCACAACCTTGCCCGGGTTGTCAGGCTCGGCCTGCACCTCACTGCGGAAAAGAAAGCGCGGCGACGTCAGGGCCGCCGTGACCGCCAGTTTCACTCCATCAACAAACTTGGCATTCTCCTCCCTGGTCCGGTTCAGCGCCATCCGGGTCAGACCGTCCACCGTCCTCTTTTCCGCTGGCCGCCGGAATACTCTGGTGGCGAAGCGTTCCACGATCTCCCTCATGTAGGTTTCCCTCTCCTGCTCTCCGTCCGGAGGCAGTCCCTTGAAGAAGATCCGTCGATAGCTCTCAGGATATAATGCCCATTCGCTGCCGGCCTGGCGGATCAGTCTGCAGTCCTCCACCCGCACCCCCCAGGTCCCTTCCCCCTCACCAGGTTTACCCGGGACGATAGAAAACTCAAAGCGATGGTCTCCTTCACTCAAATCAATCTCTTTCCTGAAGACCCCACCTGAACGACGGGCACCACTCACGTCTACCCGCTCAAGCTCCCTTCCATCGACAAGGATTCTCCAGTTGGCCGTCTGCCCCTGCGGTCGCCCCCGCTCATTTTCAATCCGGTAGGTCACTTCCAGATCGTATTTTCCTGCTTTGCTGAAGCGACGGTCCACCCCCACCGTGTGCATCTTGTCGGCCTCCATGAAGCGTGCGCTCTGCTCCCTGTTATCCCGTTCTCGGAAGTTCCCGGGATCAATTACAATCGGCCGTCTCCGGATCTGCGTGGAGGGAAGGGCAAGCTCGGCGATCCCCTCTGCCGCCATCAGATACTTTTCAAGGAGCAGGGGGGAAATCGTGAGCACGTCCCCAATCGTATCGAATCCGAACCCGGTATCGTCAGGAGGAAAATTATCGTCCACGTTGTAGCGGACACCGACCAGATCCCCGATTGTATTGCGATACTCCTCGCGATTCAGGCGCCGAATGGTCACCCGCCCTGGATCAGGGTTCTCCGGATCAATCTTCAGGACCCGCTTCTCGATCCACGAGGTGAGGACCCTGCGTTCCTCGGACGTCGGTTGGAAGTCCTTCTCGGGGGGCGGCATGAGTTCCCTTCGCACGTTTTTCCATACGCGCAGCCACAGATCGCGGTCCTCGAGATGGCTGGATAGGTCCTTAAACGCGTCGAGCGAGACTTCCCCCTTCTTGGAACCCTCTCCATGGCAGTCGTAACAATAGTCCTGCAGAAGGGGTTTGATCTTCTTCTCGAACTCCTTCGCATCCTCCGCGGAGGCTGTCCCCGCCAGGGCGAGCACCGCAGCCATGGTCAATCTCGATGATCTCATCTGGATACCTCTCCTACGATGCGAAGCCTGTCCATTTCACAGGCAAATGCCACGGCCTTCTTCTACTCTGTCAAACCCGACCGTCGAGCACCATCGCGATCCTTCCGGAAATCCCTTGACTCCCCTGCATCCAAGATCCACCCCTCCCCCTCCGCCGCATCATGAAGTCCGCCATAACCCTCGCGCAGGTTCCGGAGGCCACGGCTGGCCCCTTCGTCTTTCACCAATCCCTCCCCGACGGCTTTGCGCGGGCAGGCAAACTAGGCTTTGACGCCGTCGAACTCTTCCTCCCGGGTCCGGAATTCATCGATCTGGAATCCGTGAGATCCATGGCCACCGAACACGACCTTGGCATCGCGGCGGTTGGCACCGGGGCCGGCATGGTCCAGCACGGACTCTCCCTCACCGACCCGGACCCCGGACGACGCACGGAAGCCCTTGATTTCGTCCTCTCCATGATCGACTTCGGTGGACAACTGGGAGCCCCCGCCATTCTCGGATCGATGCAGGGCAAGTGGGGAGGAGAAGTTTCACGGGATCAATCGCTGGTCTGGCTCACTGAAGCCCTGCAAGCTGCCGATGAGCGCGCTGCACGGCACGGGGTGACCTTCATCTACGAACCTCTCAATCGTTACGAAACCAACCAGTTCAATCAACTCGCCCCTGCAGCAGCCTACCTCGATCAGCACAAACTGGATCACACTGTCCTCCTCGCCGACCTCTTCCACATGAATATCGAGGAACCCGACCTCGGGGAGGCTCTGCGTGCCGCCGGATCGAAAGTGGGACACGTCCACTTTGCCGATTCCAACCGTCAGGCCATCGGATCTGGTCACACCGAAATGACCTCCGTCCTCACCGCCCTGCGGGAGATCGGCTACGACGGTTACCTCTCCGCCGAGATTTTCCCTCTTCCTGATCCGGACACCGCCGCCCGCCAAACCATCAGGGCCTTCCACGACCTGACCAGTTGAAGACCATCCTGTGACTGAAAGTCAGAAGCTCCAGTGATGAAATCACGCCCTCTCGGCAAAACCGGCCTCGACCTCCCCATCCTCGGCTTCGGGGCATCCTCGCTCGGCCAGGAGTTCCGGCCCGTACGCCTGGAGGAAGCGCTCGCCTCGGTCCGGATGGCCCTCGACCTGGGGATCAATTTCATCGACACCTCACCCTTCTACGGCCGCGGCGTGTCGGAGGTCCTGCTTGGCATTGCACTCCGGGATGTTCCGCGGGACTCCTACCTGCTCGGCACGAAACTGGGTCGCTATTCACTCACTCACTTCGACTTCTCTGCCCGCCGCGTCGAGGAGAGCGTGCATGTTTCCCTTCACCGTCTCGGCACCGACCACCTCGACATTCTCCTTCTCCATGATGTCGAGTTCGTCGAACTTCCGCAGATCTGGGAAGAGACCATCCCCGCCGCCCTTGCCCTGAAGGAGAAGGGACTCGTGCGGGCGGTGGGATTTTCCTGCTACCCCATGAAAACCTTTCACAAGGTCCTCGACCACGCCGGGGATCAACTCGACTGCATCCTCTCCTACAACCAGTACACCCTGCAGAACACGGCCCTGGCCGACAGTCTGCTCCCGCGCCTCCTGGAGAAAGACCTCGGAGTGATAAACGCGGGGCCGTTCTCCGCCCGCCTGCTCACCAACGCCCCGCTTCCCGACTGGCTCAAAGAACCGGAGGAAGTGAAGGACGCTGCGCGTGAAGCCGCGAAACTCTGCGAAGGCGAGGGAGTTGATATCGCCCAACTCGCCCTCCAGTTTTCCTGTGCCCACGAAGACATCGCCACCTGCGTGGCGGGGTCGGCTAATCCTGAAAATGTGCGCAAGTGGGCCGAGTGGCTCGAGAAACCCATCCCCGAAGACCTTCTTGCCGCTGTCCTCAGGATCTTTGAACCCGTCAGGAACATCGGCCATCTCGAGGGCCTCCCTGAAAATAACTAAGCCTTCCACAACCCCGGGAACCGCTCTGCCAGATCGCGCTCACCAACGGATGATTCTTAACGGGCTGCATTGCCCTGGCGATTCGACAATCTACCAATGAAAACCATCGATAAATTCACTTTCGGAGTCGGCGACCGCTTCGCCCACCAGGCGGAGGCCCAACTCCAGGCCTTCCAGCAGCTCGCCGACCGGGGCATTCCGGTTACCCCGGTCTGGAACAAGTCCAATCGCGAACACCTCATCGTCGGTTCCGACCCGGCAGGCACGCGTGCCGCCGCCGATGCCGCAGTGTCCAGCCTCGGCTGGACCTCCGACTACCTCCTGGACGCGGATCATATCAATCTCGGAACCGTTGACCGCTATCTGCCCCACTGTGATTTCTATACCATCGACGTTGCGGACGACATCGGCACGCCAGCCGCTCCCGAGGAAATCGCGACCTTCATCGACCGGCACCCCGAGTTGATCGGAACCATCGAGATCGAAGGCATCGCGGCTCCCCTCCGGATCACACGAGAAGACGTTGAAAAGACCGCCAGACAGTTCCTCAAGGCCTGCGAACTCGCCGGACGCATTTATCGCCACATTGCCGGGGCAAAGGACGGCGAGGACTTCATCGCCGAGGTGTCCATGGATGAAACTGATGATCCCCAGACACCCCCCGAGATGCTCGTCATTCTCGCCGCCATTGCCGACCAGGGTTTCCCCATCCAGACCATCGCCCCAAAATTCACCGGTCGCTTCAACAAGGGAGTCGACTACGTCGGCGACCTTGCCCGGTTCGAACAGGAATTCAACGACGACCTCGCAGTCATCGCCCACGCCATCAAGGCCTACGGCCTTCCCGGAACACTGAAACTCAGCGTGCACTCCGGTTCCGACAAATTCTCCATCTACGGGCCCATCAGGCGTGCCCTGGCCCGCACCGGCGCCGGCCTTCACATTAAGACCGCAGGCACCACCTGGCTCGAGGAACTGATCGGCCTGGCGGAAGCCGGCGGTGAAGCCCTCGCCCTTGCCAAACAGATCTATGCCTCCGCCCTCGAGAAGAAAGAGGCCCTCTGCGAGCCCTACGCCACCGTCATCGATGTTGATGATTCAAAACTGCCCGGTGCGGAGGAAGTCAACGAATGGACCAGCGGACAGTACACGGACGCCCTTCGCCATGACCAGAGCAACCCGGCCTACAACCAGCACTTCCGCCAGCTCCTGCATGTGGGCTTCAAGGTGGCCGCACAACTCGGCGACACCTACCTCGACGCACTCAAGGCCAATACCGGAGTAATAGGAAAGAACGTCACCGAAAACATTTATCAGCGCCACATGGTGCCTCTCTTCCTCGAAGAGGAAGACCGGCCCCGGCAATGAGAGGAGACCAGAGCACGCGGGAAGCACTGGACAGCAGAGGCGACCCCGCCTAACAAGGTCCCGCCAGACCCTCACCCCGGACGCCGGCCCATGCTCGATGCCCACCATCACCTCTGGAATTACGATCCGAGGCAGTATCCTTGGATCACTCCTGACTCCGTCCTGGCCCGGGACTACCTCATCCCCGACCTGATCACAAATACCGATGCTGCCGGGGTCTCCGGAACGGTGGTGGTTCAGGCTCGCCAGACCATCGAGGAGTCCGACTGGCTCCTGGAGCTGGCGGAGGACTGTGACCGCATCCAGGGCGTGGTAGGCTGGGTGCCCCTCGCCGACGGGAAGGTGGAGGAACACCTCGAACGGTTGAGTTATCACCGCAAGTTCAAGGCCGTCCGGCACGTGGTGCAGGATGAACCGGACGACAGCTTCATTCTGGGCACGGAATTCAATCGGGGTATCGAGAGGCTCCGGGACCACGACCTGGTCTACGACATCCTCATCTTCCAGAAACATCTCCCCCCCACCATCGAGTTTGTCGACCGCCACCCCGACCAGCCCTTCGTCATCGACCACATCGCCAAACCCGAGATTCACAATGGACGTATCGAGAGCGGGTGGCGGGAGGGCATGGCCGCCCTCGCGGAACGGGACAACGTCCTCGCAGTCAAGATCAGCGGAATGGTCACCGAGGTAACCGACGAGACAATCAGCGAAGCCACTCTCAAGAACTACTTCGACGAATCACTCGAAATGTTCGGTGCCGGGCGACTCTGCTTCGGCACCGACTGGCCGGTCTGCCTCCTGCGCATCGATTCCTACGCGCAATGGGCCAGTTCCGTCCGCGCCTACGTGGCTGAACTGAGCGTCGGGGAGCAGAACGCCGTCCTGCACGAGACCTGCCAGCGCGCCTACCAGCTCTAGTCGCCTTCTTCTTGCCCTCTTCTCACATCCGTCCACCACCTGCCGGTTCCGCCAACCCAACCCCACCTTTCAGGGACGGACCGGATAACGAAAGGACTTGTCCGGCCGATCGGGCGGCGTCGGCATCCTGGGTGGTTCCTCCTCGATCTTCTTCCGCAGGTAGGCCAGGGCCGCCTCCAACTGGGCATCCCGCCCCCGGAAAGTCTCATGCGGCAGGTTGTCCACCACCATGTCAGGCTGCAGTCCCGTCCCTTCGATGATCCAGGTGCGGTCGGGAGCGTAGACACCGGTCTCAGGACTACGTGCCATGCCGCCGTCAACCAGCCGGGTGGCGCTCCGCAGCCAGATTCCACCTCCCCAGGTCCTGGTCCCGATCAGCGGACCCAGGCCAAGACGCCGGAACCCTTCCGAGAAGGCCTCTCCGTCGGAGATTGTATAGGCGTCGACCAACACAGCCATGTGTCCGTTGAAGGCAAACTGCATGTTGGCAAACGGTCGTCCGGTACGGGTTTTCCAATACATCCAGGGCTTGCGGCTCAACCGCCCCAGGATCCAGCTGTCGATATTGCCGCCATAGTTCTGGCGCATGTCGATGATGAGTCCCTTCCGATTGAAAACCGGATAGTATCCCTTGACGAACTCCGTATAGTTGGAGGCTGACATTCCACGCATGTGGAAATAGCCGATTTCACCCTTCCCCTTCTCCTCGGTTTCCAGGCGCCGGGTGTATTCCCAGTTACTGGTCTTCAGATTGCGGAATCCGCTCACGGTAAGAGGAACCACGATGGAATTGCGCGTTCCTCCCACCCCGATCCGACGCGATTCGAGGAGCACTTTCCGACCCGCCTTGTTCTTGAGGAGAGCCCCAATCTCCCGCACCGAAGCAGCGGGCACCCCATCTACCGAGAGAATCACATCACCCACCTGCATTTCCACTCCGACCCTGAGGAGTGGTCCCTCCTCCGCCGGATAGTCGGGATCGGTTTCGTACAGTTGGTCAATCCGGAAGCCTTCCTCCGCCCTCGAGAATTGCGCGCCCAGGTGACCAAGACTCGATCCGTCAGTGGCATCACGGATGTCACCCGAATAAATGTCCGTGTGCATGGCCGATAGTTCACCGACCATCTGGCCAATGAGATCATCGAGTTCCCAGCGACTGGTCAAACGCGGAAGAAGAAGCTCGTGCCTGCGGCGCGCTGCCTCCCAGTCTACCCGATGCATCTTCGGATCGTAAAAGTAGTCGCGATGCATGCGCCAGGCATCCACGAACATCTGGCGCCATTCCTCCGCCGGACTCACGCTGAGTGATAATCCACCAAGATTGAGCTTGCCCTGGGTCGAGTTGCTGGGCGCCTTCCCGGTGGCCCCAAAGACGTAAAAGCTGTCACCCTTGCGCACCAGACAGGTCGTTCCATCTCCCGAAATCTCGAAGCCCCGGACATCACTCATTACGGTGGTCCACTTATGCCTGGTGGCATCTGCGGTGATGGGAAACGACACCAGTCCCGACTTACGGCTCAGTGAAAGCGAGGAATAAAGACAGAAGAGATTGCCCCGCGCCCTGCTGAGGTAACGGTAGTTGCTCGCTTCCACCGGAACCACCACCAACCGGCTCTCGATCCCGTCCAGATTGACCTCGTCCTTCTTTGCCCCTTCCTCCCCCGATCCGGGTGGCTCTCCCTCGTCCTTAGCCAGGAACGGAGAGCGCTGGCCACCGATCAGGTCGAGGGCGAAGATGCCTGTGGTCTTGTCCAGAAGCGGCTCCGGTTGCCGGGCACCCCAGGGCGATCCCTGCACCGAGCGAAACGTGCGGTCGGAGAGGAAGTAGAGCCACTTTCCACCCGGCCCGAAGACCGGACTGTAGCTGTCCAGCCGCGCAGTGGTCACCGGAACGGGCCTCGTTTTCGTCCCGGTATCGTAGAGAAAAATCTGCTGGGTCTGATTCTCCATCATGTCCGCGAAGGCGATCCAGCGACTATCCGGCGACCAGGTGAGATCGATGTAATCCCATTCGTTACCCTCCCGTGAGTGCGCCACCTTCCATTCGACCCCACTGGCAAGGTCCCGCATCCACAAAACCTGGTTGCGATCGGTGTGGGCGAGGAGCTTGCCATTCGGAGAAGGAATACCGTCATGCCGCATGGTTGTGCCCCCGGTCGTTACCTGCAGGGGCTCCCCCAGGCCGTCCGCCGGTTGCCGCCAGAACTCCATCTCCCCACTCTGGTCGGAGAGATAGATCATGTCCCTGGTTCCCGGAAGAAAGCGCAGGTCCCGGGTGCGGCTCTCCACTTTCTGCTTCAGACGAACCACGCGACCCGGCTTGACCGGCACCACGTAACCACGCCCGCGGATGGTGAGCCCCACCCGCTTGCCGTCGTGCGAGAGGAACCAGGAGTTGAGGTAGGACAACGGGTTGCTCACCCAGCGTTCGCGCCTCTGGTCGAAGTCGGTCGCCAGACGGATATCGAGTTTGCTCGCGGAGTCCCGCTTCACGTCGTAGATCCAGATATCCGCCCGATTGCGGAAGATGATCCGGCCTCCGTACAGCGAAGGAGAGAGCACGTCCCAGCCCACAAAGTCAGTGTGCTGTTTCAGATCCTTCCCCTCCAGGTTCATCGACCACAGGTTCATCGTGCCGTCGCGGTCAGTCGAAAAATAGAGACGCTTTTCCCACACCATGGGATCCCGGCTTGTCCCGTCATAATCGGCAGTCAGCGGAACGGCCTCCTTGTCGCCAGTCCGAAACCGCCAGAGGTTCTCGATCAATCCACCCCGGTAGCGCTTGGCAAAGCTTTTCTGCCGGGGCAGGCGGGCAAAGAAAAGTGTCTTCCCATCACCGGCATACTCACCGTCACTAGCCTGCTCGAGGGGAATGACCCGCTTCTTTCCACTCTCAATATCGAGGACTGCCAACTGGTGCGTATCCCGTCGCGCGAAGTACCAGGTGGCGTAGACCAGTTCACGGTTGGATTTCCAGGAAACCGGTCGCGGACCACGCTGACCACTGACACCCTCATGGGTCAGCCGGGTTGGCCGACCGCCCTCCAGCGGCATGAGATAGATCTCATGCGTTCCGTCATAGGAGGCGGTGAAGGCCACGGTCTTGCCGTCGGGACTGATGCACGGGAAACGTTCCCGTTCGAGATGAGTGGTCAAACGCCGGGCTACCCCCCCCTGAACAGGGATCTTCCACAAATCGCTCTCGGCGTAGAAGACCACCGTGTCCCCGTGCAGGGCAGGCTGCCGGTAGTAGCCCAGCAAGCCATCCGCAGCGAAAGCAGGCAGTGAGTGCAGCGCAAACGCCACAAGCGCAACTCGTCTCATGAAGGGTGAGGGAACTGTAAAGGGTGAAGGGACCTCCGAAGGGTGAAGGGTGAAGGAACCTTCTCCATTTTCCCTCATTTACCCCGTCATTCAATGCCCAATCCGTGAAAGCGAACTCATCCAGGACGGAGAGCCACTGCCTCAAGGATCTCCCTGAAATTACAGCCTCAACACTCCACCTCTTGCCCCTTCTTCGACAAAATCGCTCGATCGATTAGCCATAACTCTCTCCCTGCGGTGGTCTTCGCATGGGATCTCACATGGCGCCCATCCATGACCACGCCCTCTTCTTCCCCGCTCCTCTTCCCTGGCTTCACCGCCTCCCTGTCCGCCCGGACCCAAGGCAATCGGCTGTCAGATCCTGATCGAGCCATAGGGCCTGTTCCGGACAGCTCCCGGAGGGGTTACTTTTTGGGCAGCACCCAGATGTTCTGGTAAACGACCGGGTTTCCGTGATTCTGCAGGAAGATCGGGCCTCCCACGTCCGGTTTGAGCGGGCCACTCACCGGAGCTGCCGTGGTATGGGTTTTGCCCATCTCCTGATCCTCGTGGACCTCCACTCCATTCAACTTGACCGTCATGCGCGGCCAGGCCGTACGCTTCCCCTCCTTGTCAAACTTGGCGTGGGTGTACTCCACGTCATAGGTCTGCCAACTCAGGGGCGGGAGACACATGTTAAGCTTGGAGGCGGCGATGGAGTAGATCCCCCCACACTCGTTCATGAGGCCTTCCAATCCGAAGGAATCGAGAACCTGGGTCTCCCAGCGGCCCTGGTAGTAGACTCCGCTGTTGCCCCGTCCCTGGGACCGTGAATGCGGGCGATACGGCGTGCGGAACTCCACGTGAATAGTGCAGTCCCGGAAAAGCTTCGTGCTGATCGCGCCGGTGGCACCCAGCAACCCGTCGGTGATCCTGCCGTTCTTCCAGTGATCAACATTGCTACCGTCAAAGAGGACCACCGCACCCGCGGGGGCCTTTGCTCCGAGGGTCGGGCTCTTCCGCTCCACCTTCTTGAGAGCCATTCCCTTGCCACTCTTGGCCTTTATATTGAAAACACCGTTTGCAATTCCACCGCTGTATTCCTCGTGTCCTTCCGGCGGGAACTTGCGGGTGGCACTGAATTCCGTTCCTCCTCCGGCCATGTAGCGCTTCTTACCCGCAGCTGGAACGAAAGCAGCCTTTCCACCATCGAGTTTACCATCCAGCAGGCTCTTGTTCTTGCCGTCCCACCCAGCCCCCGGGAGACCCCCCGGGTAGAGCACCGCGTGGAAGTGGCCATTGCCCAGCGCGATCACCTGGGCTCCGGCCCCCTTGGCCGCGTATTCCCCCTGGATCACGAAATCGGGATCTTCCTTGGCCGCCTTCGCGGGATCGGTCCAGACCTTGTTGTTGTCAGCCGCATGGGCAGCGGCCAGGGCCAAAAGGGCGATTAATGCAGAGAGAGCGGCAAAGAGTGAGGTCGTCGTTTTCATGAGTGGTTCGGTTTGCTACGCGATGAAGGCGTATTAACAGGGACTCGAAAAGCCCTTTATTCCAACATTTTACCCAAGGCGGATCACCCTTCCATGCGACCGGGGAGGACTCACTCCTCCTCTCACAAGGCCCTGGGTTTTCCGATCCAGACGTTCATGATCCCGGCTTACGCCCCATGAACACGACAACGGAGGAGACCTGGTCGCCGGAACCTCCGGCGAAGCCTCCTCCGTGAACAGCACCCCTCGATCAGAGAAAACGCGAAATGCGTGACCGGGATCAGTGAAAGGCCTTGAGAGCCGTCTCAGCCTCCCCGATGCGCTTGTTGAAGCCTTCGAACTTCTTGGTATTCTCTTCCGTCCTCTTCGGCTCGGTCTTCAGCCAGTCCATGAGGCTTTTCTTGGCCGTCTGGAATTCTTCAATGGCGGCCTTGTAGCCGTCGGCCTTGCCAGGGTTGGCCTTCACGTAAGCCTCGATGGCCCCGACACTCATCCGCACCACCCCCTTGAACTCGTCGATGAAGGACGCCGGGGTCTTGTCCCTTCCGGCACCCAGTTGCCCGAGCTTGGTTTCTCCATCATTGTCGAGCACCACATAGGACGGATAGCCCCCCACCCCAAACTGCTCGCGGAGCTTCTCATTACGCTTCACGTACTTCTCGGGCACGATCGACTTGTCATTGGGGAAGTCGAGGGTGACCAGCAACACGTTATCCTTGGCATAGTCCTTCCACTCCTCTTCGGCGAAAACGTTCTTGTCCATCAACTTGCACCACCCGCACCAGTCGGAACCGGTGAAGTTGAGCATGAGAGGGAGATTCTTCTCACCCGCCAGCTTGACCGCGGCGTCAAAGTCCATCGTCCATATCCCCACCTTGGCACCTTCGAGTTCAACCTTGTCAGCCGCCTGCGCACTCAATGCCACGGCGCCCATCACCAGGCCCATCATCGTTCTTTTAAAATGATTCATACTGTTTGTGTTGGTTTCGATATCTACTAGGACGGGACAAACGGAACGATTATTCTCGGAATCTCTCCTCCTGAGCACCCGGGCGTTACGCCGGGAGTTACCCCATGACAAGCTAGAACTGGCTGGCACCCGTTGATTCTTCGATTCTTCGTTCAAAAACTTCCTCCGCCTCCCGGTCAGCCGGCCCGAAACGTTGTTCATGCTCAACGGCCTTTCCCGCCGGGAAGACGCTCTGCTCCTCGCCGCCCTGTAGCGCTTACTGCTTCCCGTTCAGTGAAAACAGGTAGGCAAAAAGATCCGCCAGCTTCTTTTCCGGGAACTCCTGGGCAGTGGGCGGCATGAGGCTTCCGATTTCCTCCTGGCTTGCGACCGTGGTACGCGCAATTTCGTGCAGGGAATTGGTGGTAAAGTCGCGCAGCAACAAGATCCCCTCGTCCCGACTGGCCTGGACGTAGCCCTGCTGCACCCCCCCGTCCCTGGTGATGATCCTGCTCAGGACGTAGCCCTCCTTCACCTGTTGCCGGGGCCAGAGAACTTCCGTCACGATGCGCTCGGGCAGCAGGCCGCTGCCCACCGCACTGAGGTCCGGTCCGATCACGCCTCCTGCCCCGCCGACCTGATGACAGGCCGCACAGCCGGCCTGGGACGAGCGGAACACTTCTGCGCCCCGCTCACGATCCCCCCGTCGGGCGGCCGCCACCAGCTTCCTGACTCTCTCCTCGTCATAAGCCGCGCCGACATCCAGACCCGCCATCCTGTCCAGGGCGGCCCCAAGTTCCCTGTCCACGAAACCCGTGGCCACCCAGGCCTGCCGGAGCCGCTCAGCCTGTCCTGAATCGAGCGGCCTGGAAACCAGTTCCTTCGCCAACAGGGCTGGGGCACCTTCCCGCCCGGCAAAATCAGTGAGAATAACGGCGATCCCCCCCGCCTCCTTCAACTCGCGCAAGATGGCAGCTGCTTCCCGGGCGGCGTCCGCCGCATCCAGTTCCAGGATCGCCGCCAGGGCAGCCGGATGAATTCTGTCCGCCGGGCCGACATGCTTTTTGAGGATCTCGATCGTCTCCTTACTCCCCAGTGGACCCAGCGCCCGCAAGGCGGCGTCACGCAGGTCCGCATCTCCCTTCACTTCACCCGCGATCCTGAGAACCGGCGCATAGAGCTCCTTCACCTTCCAGTGAGCAGCCAGTTCCACCGCTGCGATGCGTCCTTCCAGTTCGGGATGCAACAAGGCCCGCCCCAGTGGAGGCATGACGTCAAACTTGGGACGCTCGCGATCCTTCAGGATCCGCAGAAGGCTCGCGCCAGGCTGGTCTGCATTGAGGACCGTCCGCAGATCGTCCTCCTCACCAATTGCCACCAGGGTCAACGCAAGGGCATCGCCCGCCTCGCCTTCCACTTCCCCCCCCCGCACCAAGGTCCGAATCTCCTCCAGGACACCCTTGGAGCCCGACGAACCGAGAACCGCGGCCAACCCCCGCCGGGCCCCGGAAAAATCCAGCTTGCCCGCCCGCAGGGCCGGTAACCAGTGGCTCTTACTGTGATGCACCGCCTGCGAAAAGGCGTACTCGATCCAGCGGTCACGCTTCGATTCCGCAGCCGCAGCCGAGACCAGAACAGCCTGGGCCTGGGAAGATTGCCCGGCCGCCAGCACCGCTTCCATCCGCACCAACGGATGCGAATCGCGGGCTGCCGCCACCAGCAGGTCATGGCCTTCCTCCAGACGATCACTCCAGCGTCCCGCCACCCGCGCACCATAGGCCCGCGCCCGGTGATCGGGCGACGCCAGCAGGCGCTTCAGCACAACCACGTCCGGTTGCTCGATCCACTCCAGGGCGCTCACTCCTTCCAGCAAAGATCGTCCGTTCTCCCTGCCCTGCAGGCCTGCACTCCATTGCCGGATCGCCTCCCGCACTTCAGTCCCCTTGCGGTCCACCAGAACCTGCTTGGCCTTGAGACGCGTCCAACGCTCCGGCGCCTCGAGTGCCTCCAGCAACTTCTCCACGCTGGCCTTTGCCAGGACGGGCGGTTTGATCGCCCCCTTCTTCGGGGTCACCCGCCAGATCCGTCCATGAGTCTTGTCCCGCTCGGGATGACGGTAGAAGTCGTCCTGATGGCAGGTGATCGGATTGTACCAATCCACCACATAAATCGCACCGTCGGGCCCCATCTTGACGTCAATAGGACGGAAGTTGCGGTGCTTCGAGCGCAGGAGAGGACTCTTCCATTCCAGCTTGAAACCCGCTCCATCTTCCCGCGTCTCGAAACGGCTCACCTGGTTCTTCTTGTAGTCCCCGATGACAAACTGGCCCTGCATTCCGTCCGGAAGATTTCCCGCCCCCAGGCATTCGATCCCGCAGTAGCCTCCCGGATTACCAATTCGCGGAAGGCGGAGTCGGCGCTTGGCCGGAATGGAGGCCGGAGTGAGGTAGGAGACCCCACCGGCCCCGTCGATCACGAACGACTGTCCGAAATCGTCGAAGGCGATGCCCCACGGATTGCCGGGCCCCATGAAGTCATCGAGGAGCGGATCGAGCCGCAATTCATTCGGCCGGAGGCGATAGACTCCGGCCTGGAAAAGCGAGGAGACCCCGAAGGGGGTTTCCACCCGGGACTCGATCCCGTCCCCCTGGCACCACCAGAGCTCTCCCCCCGGACTCCACACGAAGGAATTGCTTGTCTGGTGCGAGTCGCCATTCCCGAAGCCGGTCAGGACCACCGTGCGCTCGTCCGCCACGCCATCCCCATTGGTGTCACGGAGGGTCAGCAACTCCGGACCCTGCCCGATATAAACCCGGTCCGGCCCCACTTCCATCCCGGTCGGGATCAACAGTCCTTCTGCGAACACCCCGGACTCATCCGCCCTGCCATCGTTGTCGGTATCCCGCAGCGTGATCACCCGGTCGTAACCACGCACCCCCGGCTCGACCTGCGGATAGACGTCCGAGCAGGCCACGTACATCCGGCCGCGGGCATCCCAGCGCAGGGAAAGCGGATTGCGCACCCCGTGCGACTCATCGGCAAAGAGATTCACCTCGAACCCCTCCAGGACCTCGAAGGAAGCCAGCTCATTTGTCACATCGGCCTCCTTTGATCCGGTCAGCTCAGGTGCCGCGGGCGGGTTCCAGGGCTTGCCCGCGAAAATGGCCTCCTCCACCCTGGCGATCAGGGCGGGGTAGGTGGCCCACTCTTCCTGGATCGAAGGCAATCCGTGCGAGGCCTTGGCAAAGATCCTCCGGCTGTCATCACCGAAGATGCACTTCCAGTTGGCCGGTCGCCAGTACTCGCACCAGAGGCGGTGCTTCTCACCAGCCGTGACGCACATCAACTCGTAAGCCGCTCCCTTCGGTTCCTGACCTCCGGTGAGGCCCCGGATGAAGGCCCCGGCCGGGTCTTCCCCATTCCCGGTTACGAAGGGAATCTTCCGCTCTGCCGCCAGTTCACGAATCGCACCGAGGTAGACAGGCAAAGCCGACCGTTCCACCGCCCCTTCCCACTGGAAAGGCGAGGGTTCGAGGAGAACCAACCTCCGGTCCTTGCCCACCTTGTCGAGAAAGCTCCCGTAGGCCCCGGCGAATTCGCCCACCTTCCCGGCGCCGTCCAGCGACTCCATTTTCCCAAACTGGGCAATTACCACTGTGGCTCCCGCCCGTTTCAGCTGCGCCTCCCAGTTCCCGAAGGCATCCTGCCGCCAGCGCTCCCGCTCCGCGCTCTGGTGATACACCGTGTCTCCGTCCCAGGCGAAATCACGGAAGAGGGGGGCCGCCGACTTCCACTTCATGGTGAGGGCCGCCTCCAGCCGCCCCTCCCTCTGCAGGTTGATCAGGTCCGTTCCTCCCACAAAGGCCACCACGTCTCCCTTTCTCAGTTCGAAGGCCACCTCTCCCCGGGCTGTGACCAACGCCACACCCCCTACAACGATTGCTGCCAGGCCACTTGCAAGTTTCACAAGCGGCACGCTACCGATCCCCGTCGCAGCCGACAAGGAATTGCCTGAATTTGCGGTCGTCGCTCCGCAGGGGGATGATCCGCGGACAGTTGCCTCCTCCGGCAAACTGCAGGGCAGCCCCCTTCCTGCCTCTCACCTGCCCTTCAGCACCTTCAGCAGGATTCCGAAGGCCGGGGCCGCCATTCCCCCGTGATTGAAGCCTTCCAACTCATGGAGTTTCGTCTTCTCGTGCCCGGCCACCTTCATCATGCGCCAGAGATAGGCATTCTCCTCGTAGCGGCCCAGCATCTCCAGTTCCCGGTCCCCGGTGATGAGCACCAGGGGAGGAGCATCGTCCCGCACATGAAAAAGCGGCGCAAATCTGTCGATCACGGCCTGCTTGTCGGGAATGCCGCGCTCTTCCCGCGGGGTGAAGTGGGTGATGGTATGCCCGCTGAAGGGAATCAGCCCTGCAATCCTGTCGGCATCGATCCCATGCGCCTGGAGGTAACTCCTGTCCAGGCCCACCATGCTGGTGAGATAGCCGCCCGCCGAATGTCCCGCCACGTAGATGCGCTTCATATCACCTCCATGGCGTTCGATGTTCTTGAAGGTCCAGGCCACCGCCGCGGCCGCATCCTCGATGTAGGACGGGCACTTCACCTTCGGGAAGAGCCGGTAGTTCACCGCCACCACCGCGATCCCCTGTCCCTGCAACTGCCTGGGAACAGCCTTCTTTCCTCCCCGTAATCCCCCACCATGAAACCAGACCACAGTGGAGAATCCCCTCCGGCCTTTGGGACGGTAGAGATCCAGGACACACCGCTCCTTCATGTAGGCATCCCAACCCGGCGAGTTCTCGTCCCGGTAGGCGAGGTTGTCCTCCCTGAGATACTCTCCCCCGGCTGCCCGGAGATCTTCCCCCCCCGGGAATGCCAATGCCAGTGCAAGCAACAAGAGGCGCTTCATACCAATCCTCTACCTCACCCGTGGTGCTCCGGCAACGTCCCAGCCCCCCAAAAATTCACCACTCCATCCTTGTTGTCCGGCTCCAACCCGGGAAAGGATTCCCCCCGTGAGCAGCGCCCCCCGCTACCACCACCTCGATGCCCTGCGGGCCACCGCCATGCTCCTGGGCATTGTGATGCACGGCCTTCTCTCCTTTTTCGAGAACGACTACTGGCCGGCGCAGGACCTGCAGCAGCACGAACTCTACGAGACGGTCAACCACGCCATCCACGGCTTCCGCATGCCCCTCTTTTTCCTGATCAGCGGCTACTTCACCACCATGCTGTGGAAGCGGCGAGGCCTCGGCAAACTGCTCCAGCACCGCGTGCAACGTATCCTCCTTCCCCTCGTCATCGGCGGAATGGTCTTCATTCCCCTGACCTGGGTTGCTTCGATGGTTGGTGAACACCTCACGAGCACCCGTGCTCCGGTTGGCAACGGGAACCAATCCACCACCAGCAGTAGGAATGAGCCCGGATTCTGGGCGGCCCTCAGGAGCGGTGATGTCGAGAACCTCCGCCTCCATCTCCAGGACGGAACCGACCCGGACTCCAGGGACGACAAAGGGCAACCTGCCCTGACCATCGCGGTCTGGGCCAACCAACGCGGGTCCGCCGAACTCCTCCTTGCCGGGGGGGCCGACCCCAACGTCCGGGATGACAAGGGATACACCCCTCTCCACGCCGCCGCCTTTCTCGGACGTGCCGGCATGGCCCGATCCCTTGTGGAAAACGGTGCTGACGTCAACAGCAGTTCGGCGGAGAACAAAAAGCCCCTCGATAGCGCCCGGGAAAACTGGAAAACGGTCGAGTGGATCGCCAGCATGATCAAAGTGGAGGTTGACCGGGAGGAGGTCATGGCGGGCCGGAAGAAACTGGACCCCTACCTTGTTGAGCAGGGAGCTGTCGCCGCCTCCCCCCTCTCTTCCAATGCTCTCATCGGGATCTACACCCTTCTCGCCATGGTGCCCCTCACCGCCCACCTGTGGTTTCTCTACTACCTTCTCATGCTGGTGGCCGGTTTTGCAATCGCTTCCCTGCTGGTGACGGCCTGGAAAATTCCTCCCCTTCCCGGTTGGCTTCTCTCGGCCCCGGGCTGCCTCCTGGTCCTGGTTCCCCTGACCGCCATCGCCCAGTTCTTCATGCGGCAGTCCTTCGGTCCCGACACCGCGATGGGGATTCTTCCCTGGCCTCCCAAGCTCCTCTACTACGCCCTGTTCTTCGGTTTCGGCGCCATCTGCTTCGGACGCCCCGAGTTCGAGGAGAAACTCGGCCGCTGGTGGCCACTCTCCCTGCTGCTCTCGATCCCGCTGCTGCTTTACGGATTACACCTCTTCGAGCAGGGCCTTCCCGGCACCCGGCGCATCATCTTCAGTCTGTGCGCCGCCCTCTACACCTGGCTCATGATCCTGGGCTTCCTCGGTATCTTCCGCCAGTTCTTCGCCCGGAAGAATGCCGGCATCCGCTACGTATCCGATGCCTCCTACTGGATGTATCTGGCCCATCTTCCCCTCATCATGATCCTCCAGGCCCTCGTCACCGCCAGCCCCCTTCCCAGCCTGGTGAAATTCACCCTGATCTGCCTCGTTTCCTTCGCTTTCCTCCTCCTCACCTACCGCTACCTTGTGCGTTATACCATTATCGGGACCATGCTGAACGGAAAGAGGGTCCGGGTCCCTCCCCTCCCACCCGCCGGGAGCCCACCTCTGCCAGCACCCGATTCCCAACCCTGACGCGGGGGAGACTGACCAGCAGGGGCGGTATCTGATCACTGCCGGGGGTGCGGCATATTTGCCCCACTCTCCTGCCGCCAGTGGTGCAGTCGCTTTCTCATCGCGGTGGCTCGGTCCGGATCCTTCCCAGCCAGGTTGTTCCTTTCTCCAAGGTCTTTCCGCAGATTGTAGAGTTCCACCGCATTGTCCTCGAAAAACTCCAGCAGCTTGTAGTCCCCCATGCGTACCGCGCTCCCCAGCCGGTTGTCCCGGTGGAAGGCAAAGTTGGGGTAGTGCCAGAAAATGGCCTCCCGCTTCAACGTTCCCCTGCCGGTCAGCAGGGGCAGGAGACTCTCTCCATCGCCCGGGTAGTCCTTCCTCGTCTTCAGCCCGGCCAGTTCCAGCAGGGTTGGATAAAAGTCCGTTAAAATGACGGGTTCCCCGCTGACCTTGCCCGCAGCCACCCTTCCCGGCCAGCGCACGATCAGGGGCACACGAATCCCCCCTTCATAGAGATGCCCCTTGTCCCCGCGCAGGGGCCGCGCGTCCCCCGCTCCGCCAAAAGGCCCATTGTCCGAGGTGAAGACCACGAAGGTCTCCTCCTCGATCTGCAGTTTCTTCAACTCCGCCAGCACTCGCGCGATGGCGAGGTCCATGGTCTCCAGCATGGCGGGGTAGATCTTGTGATTGTAACCGGCCTTCGGCTTGTCGGCCCACCTGGCGACAAATTCTTCCGGCGCCTCCATCGGCCAGTGCACGGTGTAGTTCCACAGGGCCACATAAAAGGGCTTCTTCGCCTTCACCTGCTGACGCATGAAGGTGACCGTCTCATCCGCCAGTCGATCCGGGAGATATTCTCCCTCTCTGCGATCCTTGAGAAAGGGAATGCGGTAGGGGTCGAAGAAGGTGGGAGGACCGCCGTAGGAACAGCCCCCAATGTTGAGATCAAATCCCTGGTTGTGGGCGGCATATTCCTCCTCCCTCCCCTTGTAGAGATGCCACTTCCCTATAAAGGCCGTGGCGTAACCGGCTTCGTCCCGGAGGCGTTCCGCGATGGTGGTATAATCCAGGGGCAGATGATCACGCATTTCGGCTGGAAGGAGTTTCGACTTTTCCGGCGTGAAGCGATCCTGGTGCGGAAGATGGTTGGTGAGGTGCAGGCGGGCGGGCGAGTGCCCCGTCATCAGGGCCGCGCGGGTGGGAGAACACACCGGAGCAGGCGCATAGGCATCGGTAAATCGCATGCCCTCGGTCGCGAACCTGTCGATGTTCGGGGTGCGGAGGTGACTGTTCCCCTGGCACCCCAGATCCATCCAGCCCATGTCATCGATCAGAATGAAGAGGATGTTGGGCTTGGCCGCAGCCGGACAGGATCCGGCTCCCCAGGCCAGGGCTACGCTCAGGACCAGGATCAACCCGGTCATCGCCGGCCATCTTTGTGTTCTGGTGGACATCTGGGCGGGATCGTCAGTCAGACGGGTCTCCTGTGCCAGCCACAAGTTGTGGAGCACCCCCTTATTACGTCAGGATCTCAGGCACCAGTTCCCCATGCACATCAGTCAGGCGCACATCGCGGCCCCCGTAGCGATAGGTCAGCTTCTTGTGATCCATCCCGAGACAGTGGAGCATGTTGGCGTGCAGGTCGTGAACCGTTAGCTTGTTCTGGACCACCCGATAGCCGTACTCGTCGGTGGCCCCGTAGATGGTGCCCCCCTTGATTCCTCCTCCTGCCATCCAGAGACTGAAACCCTGCGGGTTGTGATCCCGTCCGTCCCGACCCTGTGCGAACGGAGTGCGTCCGAACTCACCGCTGAAGACGAGAAGAGTGGATTCCAGCAGGCCTCGGGCCTTGAGATCCCCGATGAGAGCACCGATCGGCTGGTCCACCGCGAGAGCATTCTTGGAATGGCCATCCCGGAGTCCCCCATGCTGATCCCATCGATCACCATTCCCCGGATTGATGGTCAACTCGACGAAGCGCACCCCTCTTTCCACCAACCGCCGCGCCATCATGCACTGCCTGCCATAGGTCCGGGTGTTATTGTAGCGAGCGTCCAGCCCGTAGGCCTTCCTGGTCGCTTCCGACTCGCCTGAGATATCAGCCACATCTGGAACCGCCAACTGCATCCGAGCCGCCATTTCATAGTTCAGGATGGCCGACTGAATTGCCTCCACATGTTCGTATTCCTGCGCCAGGGAACCATCAATCTCTCCCAGCAACTGCAGCTTCCGGCGCTGGTAGGAGAGTTCCTTTTCGCGCGGGATGATGTTGGACAGCACCGGTTTCCCGGTCGCGAAGGTGGAGGGCTGGTGGGTCGCCGGAAGAAACCCGCTCCCGAACATCTGCATTCCACCGGAGGGAACCTGTCCACCATGCAGAACCACGTAACTTGGGAGATCTTCCGCCTCGGTTCCCAGTCCGTAGGACGCCCACGCGCCCATGCTCGGTCGACCCGAGAGGACGTGTCCGCTGTGAAGAGCGTAGTTGGCATTGGGATGATTCGGAGAAAAGGCGGTCATGGACCGGATCACTGCCAACTCGTCGGCATGGGCTGCGATGTGGGGGAAGAGACCGCTGACGGGGATGCCGCTTTCGCCGTACTGTTTGAATTCCCACGGACTCTTGAGGATGTTCCCGTTATTGTTGAATACGGTAGCGTCCACCGTGAATTTCGGTCGCTGTCCGTTCTCCTTGGCCAGCAGCGGCTTGGGATCGAAGCTGTCCACTTGCGAGACCCCCCCATCCATGTAGAAGAAGATCACACTCCTGGCCTTGGGAGAAAAATGGGTGGGCCTGGGTTCCCATGGTGTGGCGGAAGCCCGCTCCTTCTGCAGGACGCCAGCGAGGGCCAGACTCCCGAAACCGAGGGCACCGCGGTCCATGAAGTGCCGCCGGGTCAACGGCGGACCGTATTCGGAATGAGCCTTAGAAGACATAAATGAATTCCTTTCGATTGATCATGAGATGGCAGAGGCCCTTCCAGGCCGCCTCGGTGGCGCCACCCAGTTCCTTGAGCACCTTCCGCCCCCACTGTAAATCCGCCTCGGTGGCTTCTCTCCCGAAGGCCTGTCGGTGCACCTTCCTCAACTGGTCGTCTACCGTCCCTCCCCCGGCCATAACCCGCCGGGCCCAGCTTTGCGCCTGCTGGTGAACGAAGGGATCGTTCAAGAGGGCCAGCGCCTGGGCTGGGACGTTGGTGACATTACGTCGACCGGCCGGCTCAGTCGCATTAGGCAGGTCAAAGATGCGCAGAAAGGATGAAAGGAAGTTACGCCGCATCTCAAGATAGACCGAACGCCTCCCATTGCCATCCAATGGCCCACTCCGTGGCTTAGCCCGACTGTTGGGCTGATCGTCTATATTCACCGCAATACTCGGACCATACAGGTCGTTCTTTAGCTCGCCGCTGCAGGACAAAATGTGGTCGCGGATGGCCTCCGCATCCATGCGTCCTACCGACATCCGCTGGAGATAAAGATTCGTGGGATCGGCTGTGAGCATGCCCGGACCCGGGATCGAGTTCATTTGAAAAGTCCGGGCGAGAACCAGTTTGCGGATCAGTTTCTTCGTCGACCACCCGTTTTCCATGAAGGAGTGCGCAAGGTAATCGAGCAGCTCCGGGTGACTCGGCTTCCCACCCATCTTGCCGAAATCATCTACCGAGTCCAGAAGCCCCCGACCGTATACGCGGGACCAGATGCGGTTCACTCGCACCCGGGCCGTAAGCGGGTTGTCTGCGCTCGCCACCCTCTTCGCCCAGTCCAGACGACCACTTCCTCCATCGTTAAGTTGAGCACCACCCAATCCGTCGAGAAAATGCCGGGGATTGGCTTCCTCGCTGATATTCCGGTGGTCTCCCCGAATGTAGACCGGCTGATCGATTGGAACCCCATCAACAACACTGCGGACATAGACAGGGCTGGGGAGTTCTCTCGAGATCTTGCGGAATGCCTCCAGCTTGCCCTTGATCTCCAGATGTTTGGCGGGATCGGGGTGCATTAACCCGGATTGCAGAAGAGCGCCCAGAACTTCCCGCTGCCCCGGCCCGATCACTCCTTTGCGGGCCGACTCTGCAATCCCCGCAATGGCAACCGCCACGGCCTTCGCCCGGTCTTCACTGCGGGCCGGACCGCTCCATACCCCGAGCCATTGGGGCAGCTTGCCGGCAGCCACGGCCACCCAGGCATCTTCCGCCGGCGCAGGAGGACGACCATTCCGTCCCAGGCAATCCATCCCCGGTCCTTGGTGCTGAATCTCAAGGAAGGCCGGCTCCCCCTTCCACAGGTGGGTCCCAAAGCTGATCTTCTTCCAGCCGTCGGAATTCACCCCCACCTTCAGGCGGCCGGTGGTTGGCCCCTTGCCCGTCAACTCGTAGTTGCGAACCACCAGTCGCACCGTGGCATGACGTCCGCGCACCCAGAGATCCACCGCTCCCCCATCAAGAATAAAGTCGGGCGAACGGAGCACCCCGTCGAGTCGCGAGGACAACGTTCCGGTAGACACCCCCGTGCCGATTGTTGCCCGGATCACCTGGTCCCCGCCCTGGGAAAGCAGAAACCCATCGGTATCGGCGCTGACAAATCCCGGGCCACTCGCAATCCACTTTCCCAGCGATCCGGACTGCATTCCGAACCGATAGTTCTCGTTTGAGGTTTCCCCCCGGGAAGACGCCGCCTCAACTTCTGCAACGGGCTTGTCATTTATGATGGCCTTCAACCCGGCGAGTTCCGGAGGGATGTTCTTGTCGTGCTTCCAGCGAAACCACTTCAGAAGCAGGTCCGCATCAACCCCGGACCGGGATGCCAGGGCCTTGAGCCCCTCCTCGCTCTCCTTGACGAACGTTGCGAGTCGACCCTCCTGTTTCTCTCCCTTCTTGAGCGGAAGGTTCAACTTCTGCTGCAGGATCTCAAAACGAACCCCTTTCTCGAACTCCTCGATCAGTGGGAGAACCTGCCCAATTCCGGCTGCCTCCTTCTCCACTGCCCGAAAGACGTCCGCCATGAGCTCCTGCTTGGCCCGGCGCAGGCGCGCTTCCACTTCCGCCTTCTTTTCGGGCGGCGCGATGTTCGCATAGTGCAACCGAGAGCTGCGAAGCATGCCGTAGAAAGAATAGTAGTCCCTCTCCGTGATGGCATCGAACTTATGATCGTGGCATTTGGCACAGTTCACGGTCAGGCCCTGGAAGGCCACCCCGCAGACCTTGATCATGCTGTCGAAGATACGGGTTTCGTCACCATGTATGTCGGGAGGACCGTGTTGTCCGTCGGTGAGATAAAGATAACCTGGACCGATCACCGACTCGTTGATCCCGCTTTCCCTGTTCAGGCGTGGTTTCTCCAACCGGTCACCAGCCAGGGCCTCCATCACAAACTGGTCATACGGAATATCACTGTTGAAGGCCCGGATCAGGTAGTCGCGGTAGCGGTCCACATATGGCATGGTGTAATCAGCCTCAAAGGCCTTCGTCTCTGCAAAGCGCACAACATCCATCCAGTGCCGGGCCCATCGTTCGCCAAAACGCGGGGACCCAAGAAGACGGTCTACGACCTTTTCGTAGGCCCCATCCGATTCATCCTTCATGAAGGAGTCCAACTCACTCTCCGTCGGAGCCAGACCGGTCAGCACCAGCGAGACACGGCGCAGGAGATGCTCTTTCCCGGCACCCGGAGCGGGATCCCATCCTCGTTTCTCCAGTCCTGCCAGAATGAACCGATCGACCTCGTTAACCGGCCAGTCTCCTGCCTTTACCCCGGGCATAGTGACCTGCTCCACCGGTTGCAGGGACCACCACTTCCTGCGCTCGTCGAGGTCAAAGTCCTTACCGCTGACAACCGCCTCTCCCACATCCTCGCTCCGCGGGTCGAGCGCTCCCCGTTTCACCCACTCCCGCAGGTCCTCCACCTGCTCCTTCCCCAGCGAAGTCTTGGGAGGCATCGGTTCATGGTCCGGATCACGCTCCACCATCCTGATGAGCAGGCTTTCCTCCGGCTTGCCGGGCACGATGACCTTTCCACTGTCACCGCCCTTCACCCAGCCCGCCTTGCGGTCGAGTAAAAGCCCCCCCTTGATCTTCCTGGCCGTGGCGGCATGACACTTGTAACAATGATCTGCCAGGAGAGGCCGGATCCTGTTCTCAAAGAACTGCAGGTCCTCGCTCGATATCGGATTGGCGGCGGCCAACTGGGACAGCAGTATCAGGGCAGGGAATATTCTGAGAAGGCGGGGCATCACGACAGCATCTACAGACGCACGATACGGCCCCTGCAGGCAAGCTCCACGGAGAACTTCCCATAATCCCTCCCGGGGGGCACAGGCGTTCATCCGCATGACCATGAGGGAGAAATGACCTGATCTCCCGCGCGGACCGGTCTCCCGCTCAGCTCGATTCCGTATCCTCCCCGGTCCCTGGCGCACCTTTCACTCCTTCGGTAGAATCCAGACATTCCGGAACTGCAGAGGGTTGCCATGCCCCTGCAACTTGATAACGCCGGGCGTTCCTTCCGGTTCCCCCCGGGCCCCTCCGGTCTTCCCGTTAATCTCAAGTTTTTCATGAATGGTGACGCCATTGAGTCGGGCGGAAAGAACTGCATTCCTGATCTTCTTTCCATCCTTCACCACCGCCGAATTGAAATCGACATCGTAGGCCTGCCACTGCAGGGGAGGGAGACACATGTTCACCTTCGAATCCGCCTTCTGGTAAATACCTCCGCACTCGTTATTCAGCCCCATCAGGCCGAAAGAATCGAGGATCTGCATCTCGTAGAGATCAACCTGGTAAAAACCGCTGTTCCCCCGCCCCTGGCTTCGCGCATCGGGCTTGAAGGGAAGCATGAACTCCACGTGCATGATGTAATTGAGGAACTTCTTTCTGGTTCGAATGTCTCTTCCATCCGTATTGAGCAGGCCGCTCTTTTCATCGAGGCGCCCTCCCTCCCAGTTCTTCATGCTTTCCTTTTTCCCATCAAAAAGAACAACCGCACCCTGGGGGGGATTCGCCCCGAGCGAGGGCGACTGACGGATTGTCCGCTGGAGCGAAAAGGCCACCCCCTTGTCGGATTTACCTGCAAACACTCCCTTGGAGAGCACCCCTTTGTATGGTTTGTGTCCCTTCGGGGGAAACGTTCTGGTCGCGCTGAACTTGGCAGCATCCCCGGCCATGTAGTTTCTCGCACCCTCGGCTGGCACAAAGACCGCCTTGCCGTCGTCCAGCCTGCCATCAAGCAGGATCTTGTTCTGCCCATCCCAGCCCGCCCCCGGTAGTCCCCCCGGATAGAAAACGGCATGGAAGCGTCCCTTCCCGAGGGCAATGACCTGGGCTCCCATGCCCTTACCGGAATACTCTCCCTGGACCTGGAAGTCGGGGGGAAGCTTGGAATCCTCGGGATCGGTCCAAAGTTGGCCAAAGGTGTTCCCTGCAAGGCAGGCAATCACCGGAGAAATTCTGAGAATGGTGGATAAGGGCATATCGATGAATGGTTGGCCGTCATACGAGTCGATCATCCGGCCTGTTTCAATAAGAACTTCCCCATCCTTCTCCACTAGCACGCTCCCCGCCAGGTCATATCGGGCTCTCTTCCTCCGGGCTGGGCCTGGATCCTGGAACTTTGCACTTGGAACTCTGCGGCACTGGGATGATTGTTCAGGAAGATGAGGTATCCCTCCAGGATCCACCGGTACCTTGGGATCGTCCTGCCCATGAGCCTGCTGGCATCCGCGGAAGAGATCCAGGTCTCCTTCCGGAACGATATCATGCCCGTCCTCTCCCGGGGCGGGTGCAACACGGGCAGTTGCCACGGACATCGCGATGGCCGGGGCGGGTTCAAACTGTCGCTCTGGGGCGAAAACCCAGGCGGGGACCACCAGTCCCTCCTCCAGGGCGGCAAACGTGTTAATCGAAAGGCCCCCGCCGCCAGCAAGATCCTGCGCAAGCCCACCCTCGAGATGGAGCACAAGGGAAAGAAACGCTTCGCGGTGGACTCGCCGGAGTGCTCCCTCCTGCGCCAGTGGATCGAGCAGGGAGCCAAGGACGATCGAAAAGAGGCCCCGCGGCTGCGGTCTCTGGTCGTCACCCCCGAAACGCTCACTCTCAACGAACCGCAACGCAGCGTGCAACTGAAGGTGGAGGCCACCTTTGCGAACGGTGAAAAACGCGATGTCAGCTACTGGTCGACCTACACCCTCTCCAACCTGGTGGCCGAGGTGAACCCGGAAGGCAAGGTCGCCTTTCTCAAACCCGGCGAAACCACCGTCCTCATCCGCTACCAGGACTGGCGCATCTCCACCCGTCTGGCTCTCATTCCCGACCGACCCGGATTCACCTGGAGCGATCCCGAGCCTGCCAACTACATCGACGAGCACATCTTCGCCAAGCTGCGCCGACTCCGCATGAACCCCTCCAACCGGTGCGACGACGCCACCTTCGTGCGGCGCGTCTCCCTTGACATCATCGGGAGACTGCCCACCGCGGAGGAGGCCCGCTCCTTCGTGGCGGACCCCACACCGGACAAGCGGTCCAAACTCGTCGACAAGCTGCTGCAGCGGCCCGAATACGCCGAGTTCTGGGCCCTCAAATGGTCGGACCTCCTGCGCAACGAGGAAAAGGTCCTCGATCGTACGGGGGTGGAGAAATTTCACGCCTGGATGCGCGACAGCATCGGCCAGGGCAAGGGCCTCGACCAGTTCGTCCGCGACCTCCTCACTGCCCGCGGCAGCACCTACAAGAATCCGGCAGCCAACTACTACCGGGCCCTGCGCAATCCAACCGATCGCTCGGAGGCCACCGCCCAACTCTTCCTCGGTGCCCGCCTGCGCTGTGCCAAGTGCCACAACCATCCCTTCGACCGCTGGACCCAGGACGAATACTACCAGTTTGCCGCCCTCTTCGATGGGATCGACTACAAGATCATCGAGAACAAGCGGCGCGACAAACACGACAAGAACCAGTTCATCGGCGAGCAGGAAGTGACGCTGGTGAAGGAGCGCAAGTTCGTCGACCCGCGCACCAAGAAACCACCGCAACCGCGCCTCCTCGGTGCCGGGAGCGCCACCCTGGACGACCAGCGCGACCGCTTTGAACAACTCGCCGAGTGGATCACCGCCAAGGAGAACTCCCTCTTCCCCATGGTGCAGGCAAACCGCGTCTGGGCCAACCTGATGGGCCGGGGCCTGGTCGATCCCGTCGATGACTTCCGCCCCACCAATCCGGCCAGCCACCCGCAACTGCTGGAAGCCCTGGCGAAGGATTTCGCCGAACAAGGCTACCACCTGCGCCACCTCATCCGGCGGATTGCCTCCTCGCGAACCTACCAGCTCTCCAGCGAACCCAATGCCTCCAATGAGGACGACGGCATCAACTATTCCCGCGCCTTGATGCCGCGCCTGCCCGCCGAGGTCGTCCTCGACGCCGTCCACGCATCCCTCGACCGACCCGGATCCTTCAAGCAGTACAAGGACATCAAGCGGGCAGTCGCCCTCCCGGGAATCAAGGGCACCTTCCTGGACGGCAATCCGCATCACGACGACCGCTTCCTCCGCCTCTTCGGCAAACCGCCCCGCCTCATCAATTCCGACGCCGAACGTCTGAACGACATCTCCCTCGCCCAGGTCTTTGAGATGACCAGCGGGGAGACTCTCTCCGCTCTCCTCGAAATGAAAGGTAATCGCCTCGACCAACTCCTGGACGATGGGCGGAGCAACGAGAAAATCCTCTCCACCCTCTACTGGACCACCATCACGCGGCCCCCCTCCACCAGGGAACGGGAAACGCTCCTCCCCCTCCTCGCCGATCCCTCCCGCGAGACCAGGCGAAAAGCTCTCGAGGACATTACCTGGGCTCTCCTGAACTCAAAGGAATTCATTTTCAGACACTAGCCGGTTACCTTGGAAGCCGCATCCGGGCATCCTGGACCAACTTTCCATCGAGCATCCAGCCTCCCCAAGCCATCAACCCTTCCTGCTCCAGCTTCCGCTCCCTCTCCCCTGAGCCTTCCCGCCGCACCATGATCAAGGCGGGCGGCATGGGTCTCCTCGGACTCACCATGCCGAGGATCCTGCAGGCCTCCGAGCGCACCAATCCGCAGATCCCGATCGCTCCCAAAGCCAAGTCCGTCATTTTCCTCTTTCAATGGGGCGGCCCGAGCCAGATCGACATTCTCGACATGAAGCCGGACGCGCCCAAGGAGTACCGCAGTCCGCACAAGCAGATCCGTACCAGCAATCCCGATATCGAGATCTGCGAGCATCTCCCCCGACTCGCAAAGTGGATGGATCGCTGCACTGTTATCCGCACGCTCCACCATACCATGAACAATCACAACTCGGCGGGCTACTACGCTCTCACTGGACACAGGCCCCCGAGTGATGACCAGCGCCTGCGCGACCTTCCCGATCTTTACCCCGCCTATGGCTCGGTGGTGGATCACCTCTCCCCCGGCACGGTGGCCGAGTTACCCACCTTCGTGAGCTATCCGCACGTGGTGGCCGACGGATCCAAGACACCGGGACAGCACGCCAGCTTCCTCGGCAAAAAGCACGACCCCCTCTTCATCCCGCGCGATCCCAACTCGCCCGACTTCCGCCTGCCGGAGCTCCGCCTGCCGCACGGACTGGACATCGATCGCCTCCATCATCGACGAGGCCTGCAGAAGATCATTGATCAGCAATCACGTCTCCTCGATCGCTCCGCCGAGGCCCGCGGGATGGACGACTACTACGAGAGAGCCCTCCGCATGCTCAACTCCGAACGCGCCCGCAATGCCTTCGACCTCAGCCAGGAACCGGCCTGGCTGCGAGACCGTTACGGCCGCACCACCTACGGACAGGGCTGCCTCCTCGCCCGCCGTCTCGCTGAGAGTGGCGTAAAACTCACCACCGTCTACTTCGCCCGCAGCATCGGCGGACGCCGCATCAACGACGGTGGATGGGACACTCACGGGTTCGATGACACCCGCATGTACCCCATCGTGGAGGGCTACCATCTCCCGATCACGGACCAGACGCTGCCCACCTTGCTGGAGGACCTTGATCAACGGGGCATGCTCGACGAAACCCTCGTGATCTGGATGGGCGAATTCGGGCGCACCCCCAAGATCAACAAGAATGTGAGCCGCGACCACTGGCCCAAGTGCTACTCGGTCCTCCTCGCCGGGGGAGGCGTGAAGAAGGGATTCATCTACGGCAAGTCCGACAAGACCGCCAGTGCGCCCGAGGAAAACCCTGTCACCCCGGAGGATCTCACGGCCACCATCTACCAGCTTCTCGGAATTGACCCCACGGCCATGATCCACGATCTCCAGGATCGACCCGTTCCCATCTCGAGCGGCAAGCCGGTCCTCGATGTCATTGCCTAGCTCACCTCCATGCGGGCAGGAGCCACCGCCCCCGCTCAACCTTCACCGGAAACCTCTTTCCGCTTACAAGCTCCGCCACCACCGGCCAGCTCCGCTCCTGCTCGTCGCGCTCAAGCATCACGGCGTGCGTTCCATCCGGATTGACCGCCGGGAAGGCGAGTCCCTTCAGCCCGTCACCGACTCTGGTGATTTCTTTCCCCTCAAGGTTGCAGGTGTACCAGAGATTGTCCCGGTCCTGGAAGAAGACGCGCTCGGAGTCTTTCCCCGCCACCGTCGCAAAACGACCCACGTCCTCCCTGATCCCGGTCTCCTTTCCGTCCAGTCCGAAGCGCACGATCCGGAAGCCGGATCCGCTCTTTTCCTTCCCTCCCCGGGGACCAGCCACCAATCCGACCAGGGCACTGCCATCACCCACCCACGACAGACTGCGGATGTCCTGCGCCTTTCCCAGAGGCTGGGGCTTCTCGTGTTCGGGACTGAGAAGATGGATGCGACGGGTGGCGCGTCTCCGGGAAAAGGTCACCGCCAGGGTCCTGCCATCCGGTGACAGCGTCGGGTGGGCACAGAGTCCACCCACCAAAGTCCCTCCTCCCAGCCGCATCTGCTTGCCCTTTCGCAGATCGACCAGGTAGAGCCCCACACCCGACCCATCGTTCTCCCGCGAGGTCACCACCACCTTGGTCCGTTCGTCGGAGAAGCACCCGGGCATGCAGGCAGACCCCGCAAAGGGAATACGCACGATCTTACCGGTGTCCAGGTTGAGCAAGTGTCCGCCCGAGTCCATTTCAGGATATCCCGGCCGCCAGGCCCCCGATCGCCCGATCATGACCAGGCCGTCCCGGTCCTCCGGCAGCGGCCCGCTGAAATCAGGAAAATTCCTGATAACCGGTATCTCCGGCAGTTCATCGAGCCACTCCACCCGCTCATACTCCAGCTCCAGGTTTCCCATGACAAGGTGCTCCATCAGACCGGTCCTGGCATCTATCCGCAGCCGGTTCCCCTCTTTCAGTCGCCCTGCGATTGCGACCAGATTTCGATCCAGTTCGCTCCCCGGTTTCACCGTCATATCCTTCGCCTCTGCCAGGAATGACTCCGCGAGGGTGCGTTGCGCCCCCGAGAGTGGAGCACGCACCACCAGGGTTTCTCCTGTCTTACCCCGCAGGGTGTGATCCCCGGCACGCACGTAGGGCGGCGGCCAGGCTTCGCTGAGAAGAAGCGCAACCACCTCGTAGGAGAAAGGCGCTTCCCAGGGGAGATAGATTCCCTTCAGTCCGCCGAACTCCTCCACTGCCCACTTTCCCGAATGTGCCACGATGCGCGCAAAGGACTCCGGCTTGTTGGAGTCCGGCTTAAGGAGAACGCGCGCCTCGAAATTGGGAGGAGCACTCACCACCCGTACCCCGAACTTCGCCCCCGTGGCCGTGGTGGCCCGCACGGTCCAGCGGGCGGGGCCGGTCTGGAGACGCACCTTGGATCGATTGGCCTTCTCCTCCAGTTCGTCCAGCCCTGTCTGTGCACCCAGATCACCGGAGAGCAGGCCAACGAAAATGGATAAGGACCCGATCGAAAAAAGACGGGATGTGCACTGCATGCCCTTAGCCTAGGGCATGGAAGGAACCCGTCAAATGGCAACCCCCTGCCTCACTCAGCGCGGAAGTGGGGAGCGTTCCTTTCCGGAAGCCATTTCTTCAGTTCGTTCTTGGTAGCGACATGTCCGGCGTCACCCGCGAGATTGTTCCATTGGCGGGGATCCTTCCTCATGTCATAGAGCTCCTCCCCGCCCTTGCTGTAATGGATGTAGTGAAAGTGCTCGGAGCGGATCGCGTGATTCGGACCGTGCCAGTGCGGAGAGTGCGTTATAAGCACTGGATAAGGCCACTCGGCCCGCGGGTCACGCACCAGTGGAGCAATGCTGCGACCCTCGATTTTCGGACTTGGCGGCAGGCCGCAGAGATCGATAAGGGTGGGATAAAGGTCAAGCAGGCTCACGGGACGCCTGCAGGGTCCGGCCTTTGGATTGCCCCCCAGTTTCGCGGGCACATGGATAATCAGGGGCGTGCGGGTGGTCTGCTCCCAGAGTGCGGACTTGGCAAATTTCTTTTCGCCGACGTCATAACCGTGATCTCCCCACAGGACCACAATGGTGTTATCGCTGTAAGGGCTTTTCTCCAGCGCCTTGAGCACATGACCCACACAGGCATCAGCAAAGGAATCCGCCGCCAGGCACCCCTGCACCGCCTCCTTCCACTTCCCGCTCCTGCGGATAATGCCGCCGGCCTCCCCTGCCATGCGCCGACCACCTTCCGGGATGTCCTCAAAATCGTCGGTCTTGTGGGGAGGTAACTGGATTCCCTCAAGCGGGTGCATGTCAAAGTATTCTCCGGGCAGGTACCACGGCAGGTGCGGCAGGTAGATTCCACATCCCAGGAAGAAAGGCTTCTGGTGCTGCTCCTGCAGGAAACGGGCTGCGCCCTCGGCTGTCCTCCAGTCCGCCGTTTCCCCGGGGGACTGGTCAATCGGACCCCAGTCAATGAGGCGGGCGAGGATGGGATTGGAGAATCTCTCCTTCAACCCGTGACGGTAACGTTCACCGGCAGGCGGACGCGAAGTCCCCATGCGAGTGCTGTACTGTGTATCCCAGGAGATGGGATCGGAGAATTTCCCGTGTGGCTGGTGATACAACTTTCCCCCACCCCAGGCCAGGTAGCCATGCTGGCGGAAGTATTGCGGCAGGGTCACCCACTCCCTGTATTGCGGCAGATCGCGGAACCAGTTCAGGTTGCCATAGATCCCGGTGGTCGATGGGCGCAATCCCGTCATGACCGCCGTCCGGGAAGGACTGCACAAGGGGGCTGCGCAGTAGGCCTGCTCGAAAAGCACTCCTCGTTCTGCAAGGGCATCAATATGCGGCGTCCTGGCCTGCGGATGTCCGCCAAGACATCCCACCCAGTCATTCAGGTCATCGACCGCAATGAACAGAATGTTCGGCTGCTGCCGGGCAGGAGATTCCAGGGACAGCAACCAGAAAACCAGGATGGTGAACACGAACCGCATCACCATGAAATCCTGGAATAACAATCCATCCTTGGCGAGAAATTCTGCCTCCGGCACGAGGATGCAGCAGAACAATTCAGCCTTCACCTTGCGAGGCTCCCTGCCACACTCCGCCACCGTTTAAAACTGTTCATGCAGGTTCACCGCGTCCATCAGCACCTCGTCTCGAACCCGCTTGCCGATGTGGAAGCCGAGGTTCATCGGCAACTAGACGCTCTTGGAGCGATCCCGCCCCGGGGCGACGTTGCCATCACGGCGGGCAGCCGTGGCATCGACAACATCACGGCCATCACACGCGCTGCCGGGGACTGGCTGCGCCGACACGGCGCCACCCCTTTCCTCACTCCCTGCATGGGATCGCACAACCAGGCCACCGCGGAGGGCCAGCGAGCCATGATCGAGTCACTCGGCCTCACCGAGGAGGCCACCGGGATGGAGATCCGGTCCACCATGGACGTGATCAGGATCGGAGAAGTGGCCACGGGGGAAGTCTGGATGGACCGGCACTGTTTCGAGGCCGCCGGCGTCCTTGTCCTCAACCGCATCAAACTGCACACCTGCTTCTCGGGGCCGGTGCAGAGCGGGCTGACCAAGATGATGGTGGTCGGAATGGGGAAAATCAAATCAGCGGAAACCTTTCACTCCGCTCCCACCCCCGTCATGAAAGACATGCTTCTTGAGATGGGTGAGTGTGTGATCCGATCCGGAAAGATTTTCGCCGGCCTCGCCCTGCTCGAGGACGGCTTCGACCGGACCGCAGAACTTCATGCCGTCCACCCCGGGGACATCCTCGGGCGGGAACCCTCCCTGCTTGAGCACCACCTCACCTACTTCCCCACCCTGCCGGTCGACGACATCAATGTCCTGGTGGTGAACGAGATCGGCAAAACCTTCAGTGGCACGGGCATGGACACCAACGTCATCGGCTACCGGGGGGTGAATGGCTACGAGGACCTTGCTCGGCCCCGCATTACCGCCATTGCCGCCCTCGCGCTTTCGCAAGCAACCCAGGGGAATGCCATCGGGATGGGGCTCGCGGACTTCATCACCCGGCGCCTGCGCGACTCGATCGACGAGGAAAAAACCTTCACCAACGTCTTTACTACCGGAGATATGCGCCGCATGGCCATTCCCTGCACCCTGCGAGACGAACAGGAGGTGGTGAGCCGAATGCGCGAGCGCTACGGGGAACAGGGCTGGATCTTCATCCCCAACACCCTGCACCTTGAAACGCTCTACGTCAGCGCAGACCTCGCCGCCACCCTCACGAAACATCCCCGCTGCGAGGTGAACCAGGCTCCTGTTGCGCTCAGTTTCGATGCCGAGGGGCAGCTTGAGCTTGATTTCAGAGGATAGCAGCCTTCCTCGACAAGGCAGGCGCAGTCCGGTCTCATCCTGATATTCAGGCCTTCGCCGGACGACGTGAACCACTTCGACGGCGATTGCGATACCGACTCCGCGGACGATTATTCCCACGTGAGGGCTTCTGCGTTACAGCTCCCTTTCCGCTTGCACCCCGCGGACTGGCATGGCGTTCCGCAAGGGCAGGCAAATGCCAGGCGTGGTCATCCGACACCGGGATGGTCTGCTGGATCAATTTCTCGATATCGCGCAGGAATTCGCGTTCTTCCGGAGAGCAGAATGACACGGCATTACCCATCGCCCCAGCCCGGCCCGTTCGTCCAATCCGATGCACGTAGGCTTCCGGTTCGTTGGGGAGATCGAAGTTCACTACCAGGGTCACGTCCTTCACATCAACGCCACGGGCAGCAACGTCAGTGGCTACCAGCACAGGCAGGATCCCCTTGCGAAATCGATTCAAGGTCCGATCCCGTTGCGCCTGTGAACGATTCCCGTGAATGGCTTCTGCTTTGATACCGGCTGTATTCAAATGGCGAGCCAGCTTGTCTGATCCATGCTTGGTCCGCGAAAAAACAATCGCCAATTCTCCATCCTTCTGCGCTTTCAATCGCTGAACGAGCAGCGAACGCTTATCGCCGCGTTCGATGAAACAGATTTCCTGCTGCACATCCTCAGCGGTGGTCTTCTCCGGTTCGATCATAATGGTCACCGGATCCTGCAGGATGGTGCGGGCGAGATTGACAATCGGCCTGCCAAGAGTCGCGGAAAAGAAAAGTGACTGCCGTTCCCGGGGCAGGAGATCAACAATCCGGGTCACGTCCCGCTGAAATCCCATGTCCAACATGCGATCAACCTCATCGAGAACGAAGAATTCGACAGCGGAGAGATCGATGTGACCCTGCTCGACGAGATCAAGCAAGCGCCCGGGGCAGGCGACAAGAATGTCAACACCTCTCCTCATCGCATTCACCTGAGGCCCCTGTCCCACACCTCCGTAAACCAGAGCGTGATAAATATCCAGATACTTACCATAGGTCCGCAGACTCTCCCCTACTTGACTGGCGAGTTCACGGGTGGGGGTGAGCACAAGAACGCGAGCAGTCCGGGGCCGGATATTCTGCGGTTCTTCATCCAACACATTCAAGATGGGCAAGGAGAATGCAGCGGTCTTTCCCGTCCCCGTCTGGGCACAGCCGAGAAGGTCCCTTCCCTCGAGCAAAGGCGGAATCGCCTGGGCCTGGATGGGCGTAAGGGATTGATAATTACGCTCGTGAAGAGCGCGCTGGATTGGCGCAGAAAGTTGCAACGCCTCAAACGAGGTTGGATTCATTTCGGTCTGGAGCCCGGCTTCCGTAGCGGTGCCTGGGCAGGTCTCGATGAGGGGGTATTAGGATAAACCCAGAACCATTCTCTCATCGACAGGAGACCGGAAAAGGGACCGAACCATTACTTGGGATTCGGTTGCCGGCGGACAGGCCGGACGGCGCGGTGTATACGCGCAATCACAGGATAAGCAAGGGCAATGTTCTTTTCAGCCTGACAACCCGGACAAATCGGGTTCGTATTCTCCACCCTCTTACCCAGCAGACCATGCGCCGGTTCATCATCTTCAACCTCATTGCCGTCCTCCTCTCTTGCTCCACCCTTCACGCCGGGCAACCAGCTCCGGGCGTTCAAGTCGAACTCACTCACAGGATTTCTGATCAGCAATCCGTCCCCTATCTCTTCTACCTGCCCGAAAACTTTGACTCCACCTCAGATAGGAAGTGGCCCGTCATTCTCTTCCTTCATGGACGCGGTGAGAGCCGGGGTCCCCTGAGCATCGTGGCCAAATGGGGGCCTCCCCGCATGGCCAGGCGCGGGGACAAACTCCCCTACATCCTCATCGCACCACAGTGCCCGGCCGCCAGTCGCTGGACCGACGACGACCAGCAAAGCGGTGTCATCAGCCTCCTCGACCACATCAGCGAAAAGTTCCCGGTCGACCGCTCCCGCATCTACCTCACCGGCCTCAGCATGGGGGGATATGGCAGCTGGAAAATGGCCGCCAGTCATCCCGATCGCTTTGCCGCGGTTTCGCCCATCTGCGGACGGGGCAACCCGGGGGACGCCGCCAAGCTTGTCGACGTTCCCATCTGGGTCTTCCACGGCACCGAGGATGATGCGGTGCCCTACCGGCATTCCGCCGAGATGGTGGAGGCCATCCGCAAAGCCGGTGGAAAGAAGGTTCGCTTCACCACCCTCCAGCACGTGAGTCACAACAGCTGGTCCGCGGCCTACGCCACCCCGGAACTCTACCAATGGTTCGACAAACACCGGCGCCCGCAATCAAAGTAATCTGCGGTTTTCCCCTCCGGCCCGGGGCATGAATCCCCTGAACCACCTCCGGATTTCCCTTTTCCTGCAGACCGCCCGCGATAGCATCGTGCATGCTTCCCTTCCGGACAGGATGCCTCCTCCCTCTTGCATGGGCCTGCCTGCTGCTTTCCACGGATGCGGGCGCATCAGATTTCAGCAGGGAAATCCAGCCCCTCCTGGCCAATCACTGCTACGCCTGCCACGGACCGGACGCCAAGACCCGCAAGAGCGGGTTGCGCTTCGACCTGCGCGAGGTGGCAACCGGTGAATTGGAGTCGGGTGCCCGCGCCATCGTGCCCGGCGACCTTGAGGAGAGCGAACTGGTTCGCCGGATCTTCTCCAAGAATCCCGACGAGATGATGCCGCCGCCGGACTTTCGCAAACGCCTCAGTGATGGTGCCAGGGAGAAACTCGCTGGATGGATCAAGGCAGGGGCGAACTACGAAAAGCATTGGGCCTTCCTCCCGGTCGAGAAACCCGCGGTGCCACCGGTCAAGGATGGGGATTGGCCCCGCAATCCAATCGACAACTTCATCCTCGCCCGCCTGGAAGCACAACAGATGGAACCCTCCCCCGAGGCCACTCGCCGGAATCTGGTGCGGCGCATCTCCCTCGACCTGCGCGGACTTCCTCCTTCACTCGCGGAACTGGCCGGGCATTCGACGGGCAACGGCGAAGAACAGTTCGCCCGCCTCCTCGAGACCATGATCGATTCCCCGCACTACGGCGAACGCATGGCCCAGGACTGGCTCGACCTCGCCCGCTACGGCGACACCAACGGCTATCACAACGACTCCGTGCGCGACATGTGGCTCTACCGGGACTACGTCATCGAGTCCTTCAACCGGAACAAACCCTTTGACCGCTTTATCGTGGAGAACATGGCCGGGGACCTTCTCCCGGATGCCGACGACGCCACCCGGGTGGCTTCCGGGTTCAACCGTTGCGTGACCTTCAACGAGGAGGGAGGGGCCGACCCTGACGAGTTCTACGTCACCTACGCGGTGGACCGCGCCAACACCACCGGCCAGGTCTTCCTCGGTCTCACGGTGGGTTGCGCCCAGTGCCACGACCACAAGTATGATCCCATTTCGCAGAAGGAGTTCTACCAGCTCTACGCCTTCTTCAACAGCGTGGACGGCGAGATCGGGGCCGGAGGCCGAAGCGGCTACCACAACAAACCCCTTCCTCCGCTCCTCAAGGTCCGCACCGGCCCCCACCAGCAGAAGCGGACCGACCTTCAAGCCCGCCTGGACACCAGAACCGCGGAACTGAAGGCCGCCCGCGAACGTCCGCAGTTCACCGATCCCGCGGGTGACCTCGCCCCGGCCCTCAGGGAGTGGGTCACTTCCCTCGCCTTGCCCCAGACCGGCGTTCTGCCGGTCAATAACGGCCTGCAGGTTCACCTTGATGCGGGCTCCTTCGACGCACCCGGCGGATTCGTGAAAGAATGGCCGGACCTTTCTGGAAACAACCGGACAGCGATCGCCACCGGCCAACCCAAGCAGTTCGGCAGGGCCCTCAACGGCCACCCGGCCATCCGACTCGATGGCAAGAACGACTTCCTTCGCACCGCATCCGGGGCCGGTCAACTCGGCGCTGACTTCACCATGGTGCTCGTCCTGCAATTCAATGACCTCGCTGGGAACCAGATGGCCCTCATGTGGGGTGACGAATCCCAGGGCAAACGGCGCGCCTTCTGGAAAACGGACAAGAACAAGTTCAGCTTCAATGGCTACGGCGCGGACATGGTGGGTAGTGCGGACCTCAAGCGGATCGTCCCCGTGATCGCCATCATCACGCAGCAGGGCCAGAACAACGAAACCCGCTTCCGCCTCAACGGAAAGGATGGAGGAGGGGGCGGAGTAAGCCTTTCCGGTTTCCAGAACAAGGCCATCACCATCGGAGCCAATAACGCGGACGCAGAGAAGACGGCCGCCGACTTCGCGGAAGTCCTCGTCTACAACCGTGCTCTTGACGCAACCGAGCAGGCTGCGGTGGGATTCCATCTCGGCACCAAGTACGGCATCGACGGCGAATGGAACCCGGCTCCCGCCGACATCATGGCTCTTGCCGCCAAACCCGGAAACGAGCGCAGCAAGGAAGAACGGGGGAAACTCTTCTCGCACTTCATCAATTACGTCCACCAGGAGTCGCGGGATCTCTTCCGCGAGCTGGAGGCCGGAGTTGCGGAAACCAGAAAGCAACTCGACCAGGTCGACAAGTCCCTCCCCACCACCATGGTGATGGTCGAGATGGAGAAGCGTAAACCGGCCCACGTCCTCATGCGTGGCGACTTCCGCCAACCGGGCGAAGAGGTCCAACCGGACGTGCCGGCCATCTTCCCCCGCCTGCCCGCCAACCAACCCCGCAACCGCCTCGGACTGGCCTACTGGCTCACCGACCCCCGCCACCCCCTGGTGGCCCGGGTGATGGTCAACCGCCTCTGGAAACAGCTCTTCGGCACTGGACTGGTGAAAACCCTCGGGGACTTCGGCACCCAGGGGGAACGCCCGAGCCATCCGGAGTTGCTGGACTGGCTGGCCGCCGACTTCATCGAGCATGGCTGGAACGTCAAGCGACTCCAGCGTCTCATGCTCGCTTCCGCCACCTATCGGCAATCGTCAGTCAACCGACAGCGCTACCGGACCCGTGACCCCGGCAACCGACTCCTCTCCCGCGCCCCCCGCTTCCGTCTCTCGGCCGAGGAAGTCCGCGACGGCGCACTCTCAATCAGCGGACTCCTTAATCCCACCCTCGGCGGACCGAGCGTCTTTCCCTACCAGCCCGCGAACTACCTCAGCAGCATCGGCAAGGGATGGAAGGAGAGCAGCGGCGCGGCCCTCTACCGCCGGGGGCTCTACACCTTCTGGCGCCGCACCATGCTCTACCCCACCTTCCAGATCTTTGATGCTCCCAGCCGCGAATTCTGTTCCGTCAACCGCCCCCGCACCAACACCCCGCTGCAGGCCCTCGTCACCCTGAATGACCCCTCCTTCGTGGAAGCTGCCCGCCTGTTCGGGCAACGCATCCTCTCGGAGGGAGGAAGCAACGACCAGGACCGCCTCACCTTCGCCTTCACCCTCGCCACCTCCCGCCCCCCGCAGCAGACCGAGTTAAAGATCCTGTCTGCCACCCTCACTGAGCAACGGGAGGAGTTCCGTGCTCATCCCGACCGCGCCGGGCAACTCATCAGCAATGGAAAGTCCACCCCCGCGGAAGGGAGCGATCCCGTCGAACTGGCTGCCTGGACCGCGGTGGGCAACATCCTCCTCAATCTCGACGAAACGATTACCCGCGAGTGACCGATGAGCGAATATCAGGATTTACACACCCGCCGCACCTTCCTCGCCCGTACCTCCTGTGGGCTCGGTGCGGCCACCCTCGCCCAGCTCTTCTCCTCCAGCAACACCGCTCCCGCTGCCGGACTGTCCGGCTTCCCCAACTTCACCCCCAGGGCCAAGCGCGTCATCTATCTCCACATGTCGGGTGGGCCTTCCCAGTTGGAGACCTTTGATCCCAAGCCCGACCTGGCCAAATGGGATGGCAAACCACTCCCTGCCGAGGTGCGGGGAGACCAGCGCCTCACCACCATGACGAGCGGACAGGGCGCCATCAACGTGATGGCCTCCCAGCACAAGTTCGCCCGGCACGGCCAGGCCGGCATGGACATGAACACCCTCTTCAAGCACATGCCGGAGATCGCGGACGACATCTGCCTGATCCGGAGCACCACCACCGATCCCATCAACCACGACCCGGCGGTCACCTTCCTGCAGACCGGGAGTCCGCTCTCGGGCCGACCCAGCATGGGCTCCTGGCTCAGCTACGGCCTGGGGAGTGCCAACGAAAACCTGCCCGCCTTCGTCGTTCTTCTCTCTGGTGGTGGCCAGCCCGTCCCCTCCCGCTACTGGCATAACGGATTTCTTCCCAGCACGCACCAGGGCGTGAAGTTCCAGTCCTCCGGCGATCCCGTCCTCTTCCTCTCCAACCCGAAGGGCATGTCGAAGGAAAACCGGAGGAAGACCATCGACCGCATCAGCGCCCTCAACCAACTCAAGCTCCAACAGTCGGGTGACCCCGAGATCGAAGCCCGCATCGACGCCTTCCAGCTGGCCTACCGCATGCAGGGCTCGGTCCCCGGGCTGATGGATATCTCCCGGGAACCAAAGAGCGTCCTCGAGAGCTACGGGGCCCAACCCGGAAAGGCATCCTTCGCAGCCAACTGCCTTCTCGCCCGTCGCCTTGCCGAGGCGGGTGTGCGCTTCATCCAGCTCTACGATCGCGGTTGGGATCACCACGACGGCATCACCAATGCCATCAAGGGCAAGATCAATGCGGTCGACCGTCCCACCACCGCCCTCCTCCAGGACCTCAAGGAACGCGGCATGCTTGAAGACACCCTCGTCATCTGGGGGGGAGAATTCGGCCGTACCACCTACGCCCAGACCCGCAACAAGAACTTCGGAAGGGATCACCACCCGCGCTGCTTCTCGATGTGGATGGCCGGCGGCGGAGTGAAACCCGGCATGATTCACGGTAGCACCTGTGGATTTGGCTACAACGTGGCCGAGAATCCCGTTCACGTCCACGACCTCCAGGCCACCATCCTTCATCTCCTGGGAATCGACCACGAAGCCCTGACCTTCCGCTTCAAGGGGCGTGACTTCCGCCTCACCGACGTGCACGGCAAGATCGTAAAGGAAATCCTGGCGTAGGCAGGCCCCGGTTTCAGGACCTCGTGCCGTTTACTTCCGGCGGTAGTCCACCGGGAAGATCCCGTCCCCCATCTGGCTCCGCGCCTCACGGTACCACTCGTCGATAGCCTTGTTCGATAAGCGCAACCGTCCCTGTGGATCACGGCTGGCGTAGGGCTCCAGGATAGCTCCCAGCGGAGCCCGGTAGAGATCCTTCATCTGCTCCGGGGCCCCGGCAGGCGCAGTGGCCAGGCGGCGTGCCAGGATCCACCCCATCGCACGCAGGTAATCGGTGTCCTCGAGGCGATGCGCCAACTCGATCCGCCGGGTCGTCAGGGTCAAATTGCTCACCAGGGTGAGCGAAAGCAGGTGATCGAGAAGATCGGCCCCCTTGTGGGCATCGCTCTCCTGTTCCGCTACCGATTTCCCCGCCACATCCATCAGGCAGCGCAGTCGTATCTCGGCTGCCGTCACATACAGGGGATCACGGTGATCCTCCAGCAGGTAGGCCTGGGGCGGAAGCTTCCGGGCTCGCTGCAACTGCCCGGTCAGCATCCAGTGCTCCGCCTCCAGTAGCGACCGCTGCCGGTCACTGAGTTTCCCAAACTCACCGGCCAGCGTCTCGTCCTCCGCCAGAAGCTCGGCCAACTCCCGGGGACCTGCTCCCCGGCCCCGTGCCTTCCAGCCCCGTCGACCCAGCTCGAGGCGGCGACTGACGTCCACCGCCCGGACCCGGGCGGGACGCTGGTCGTCTCTTGAGAGTTTCCTGGCTCGATAGGCGGTGAGATCGATGTGTCGGGCACTCCCCCGCAGCAGACGGTCGAGATAATCGCGGTCGATCGCCCCTCCCGTTATCCCATCCAGCAGTTTGCTCGACTCCTGGTTGAGGAAGTGCAGGGGACTCAGCACCTCCCGGAGCCTCCCGTGCCCATTCATCGCTCCCTCCCGCTTCCCATCCAGTTTCTGCCCGGTCGCCATCAGGTTGCGATCGTCCGTGACCACGGCATGTCCTGCCGCCAGCCTGCGGCACCCCGCCTCGTCCAGTTGCAGCTTGGCGAGAACATCCTCCCTGTTGGCCAGCTTGGGATAATCGCTGAACCGGAAAAGCCCTCCCTCCGGCGTCGCCCCCGGAAGAAAGGGATCCTCCAGGGATTTTCGCGATCCCACGAAAACGAAGTTATCGCTGATGAGATAGAGCTGGGTGTGGGGAAAGACCGCCAGCATGGTGGCACAGAACGAGCGCAGCAGATTCTCATCCACGAACTGCGCCCCCAGCCACTGCACGAAGGTTCCTTCCTCCTCAAGGTGATCACGCACCAGGTCAAGAAACTCGCGAGTGTAAAGATGGGAGGCACCCGCGGTCCAGGGATGGGAGGGCTGGGAAACGATCGTATCATAGCGCTTGTCGGTGAGGCGAAGGGCTCCCCGCACATCATTCACGATCACCTTGATGCGCTCATCCTGGAAAGGATCGATGGCCCTCCGGTCGGCAATGAACTGGTTGGCGCGGATCACTTCAGCCTCCAGTTCCACCACGTCAATCGACTCGACTGAACGCGGCACCGCTTCCAGGAGGGCTCCGCCGCCGAAACCGACCACCAGCATGGATCTGGATTCGGGACGCAGGACCACGGGCAGGGCCGGAAGCCACCGGATACTGGTGTAGGAAAGCTTGCCCGCGCCCCTGGGGAAGACCTCCGCCTCGCGCAGACCATTGGTGTTCAGCAGGAAACTCCCCTGTCGCTCCAGGACGGCCACGCTGGCGGAATGCCCCACCGCGTGATGAATGAGCACCGGGGTCTTCCCCCCCCCGGACCGGGAGACCCCCGGCGAGAGCGTGAGCAACTCCAGGGGAGGCCCCGGGTGATAAAAAGCCCCCGTGACCAGGACCAGGACCGCTGCCGCCGCTGCCGGAATGGACGGACGCGGCTTCATGAAGATCAGGATGAGGGCACCCAGCAGGAGATTGACCACGATCGCCCACTTGAAACTCGATCCATAACCCAGTTCTGGAACGAGAACGTAGCCCGCTCCCACTGCTCCGAAAATAGCTCCGACCGTATTGCACGAATAGACGCGTCCCGCCATGCGCCCGGCTTGCCCCGGATCCCTGGTGAGTGCGCGCACCGCCAGCGGAAAGGTGGCCCCGATGCAGATGGTGGCCGGGAGGAGCAACCAGATGCAGAGATTTGCCAGCGAGCCTGTCGTCGCCTCGCCCCAGCGCTTGTCTGCAAAACCGCTCGACGAGAGGTGGAGAAAGAGCAGGAGGGTGATCAGCCCGGCCGCGATCTCCACCCCGGCCAGCCAGTAACAGGAACGCCTCTGCTGCCCGGCGAAGCGGGCACCCAGCAACCCCCCGATGGCGATCCCCCCCAGGAAGGCCGCCAGCATGGTGGCGAAGGCCACGAGGCTTCCTCCCACTACGTGAGCCAGCAACCGCGACCAGAGGATCTCATAGACAAAGGAAACCGCACCCGAGAACAGCATGACCACCAGAATGAGGGTTGCAGAGATCCCGGAAGGCATCCCGGTGAGATTCTTCTCATCCTTTTCCCCCGCACTCACCACCTCCTCATCCTCAACTGCCTCCCCGTCGCTCACCCGCGGAACCCGCAGGGCCACGAACCAGCCAAGGACGGCCACCGTGAGGTTGAGCGCGACTCCGATGAAGGACGTCTGCCACAGGCCCAGCCGGGGAATGAAAACAAAAGCCGCCAGTAATGTCCCCGCCACCGCCCCAAAGGTGTTGAGCGCGTAAAGCCAACCCACCCGTTTGCCAATCTGCTCCTCCCTGCGCACGATCCCCGCCGCCAGGATGGGCAGGGTCGCTCCCATGCAGGCGGTGGGAATGAGCAGGACCAGACAGCCAAGACCAAGAAAGGCCAGCGCTTCTCCCAGGCCGCCATCCGGGGGCGGAGCCGACTGCCCGCCCAGTAACATGGCATGCAATGCCGCCACGCCCTTGAGCAGCAACGGCACAAGCACCGCCGAGAGCGCGATAACGCATTCCAGGATCGCATAGGTTCGAATGGGACGGACCAGTCGATGCGCCTGGCGGGAGGCCAGTGCCGCTCCCACCGCCAACCCGCCCATATAGGCCACCAGCACCGTCACAATAGCCACTTCCGAGGTGCCGAAGACGGTGGAAAGATAACGCATCCAGACCACCTGGTAGACCAGCCCCGCGATCCCCGAGAGAAGGAAGCACAGCGAAACACCCCAGAAGGCGACGTCAAAGGTTGCCCCTGAAGGCACTGGGCGCTGGCGGGTGGTCATCAGGGAATCCGGGAACACGGCGGGAAACACCGTGCCGCGATCATAGGAAACTCCCGCTTCTCCCGCACTGATTTTTTCCAGGACCAATCCTGCCTCTCCCCCGATGAAGAATATCCTGTCCCCGGGATCCCTCAAGCCCTGGCGGGTCATCCGGAACACGCCGGGACGGGAAAGAGCCCTGGACAACCTAACTCCTTGCCTGCCGCCGTATTTCGGCAAAGAGTGCGGCTGCTCCGTAACTGAAGGAGCGTCTCCGGTCGATGGGATCACCTCCTCCAATCCGTTTTCGTCCCCGGGGGCTCCCCGGCGCAGGGCGCGCACTCCTGCGTGCCGGAGCCGTGGCAATCACCCTCCTCGCTCCTGGCTGTGGCGAAAGCGAAGAGAACAGCGGGAATACACCCACGCCCGAGCTCGGAAGCGGTCCGCCACCTCTCTCCACCGAGGCCCCGCAGATCTCCCTCCCGGAAGTTCCGCCCTCCACTCCACCCGCGCAGGACGACCCCTCAACCGACGGCTGGGAAACGGAAGTGCTGGCGGCAAACGCAGGCCAACAGCTCAAGACCCTGGGCAACCTCTTCTTCAAGAAAGGAAGTGCCGACCTGGCCGCTCTGCTCGCGCCGGACTTCACCTGCGAACCGCTCGTCCCCTCCGGCGTGGAGACAGTCCTTGAAGACGACCTGGTCCTGGTCGAACGACAAACCTCCCCCACCTCCGCGCCAGTCGGGAGGAAGGAACTGGAAAAGGCCCTTGCGCAAGTGCGGCAGCTTTCACGAAGCGGTGGCGGGAACCATCAGAATATAGAATTCAAGGTGGTGGGTGTCTCCCCCGGCTCCACTGGCGACACCTTCCAGACCCAGGTGATCTTCTCCCTCTCCTTTTCCACCGGCGAGGCACTGGTCGAGCACCACGCCACGTGGCTCGTGGACTGGAACCACGGACCCGGCCAGGCCGACCTCCCCACCCTGACCCATCTGGCCGTGCGGGACTTCTCACGCACCACCACCAAGCGCGCTACTCCTCTCTACTCCGATGTTACCGCATCTGCGCTCGGTGACACCCCGTGCTACCACAGCCAGCTTGGCCTTGGCCTCAACCACTGGCTGGGCCGCCTTCCCGTGCGCGCCATGCTCAATCGCTTTGGCACGCCCGGCCTCGCCCTCGGAGATGTCAATGGCGATGGCCTGGAGGATCTCTATCTCTGCCAGGAACCGGGGCTCCCCAACCGCCTCTTCCTGCAAAAACCCGACGGCACGGCGGAGGAAACCTCCTCCGCGTGGGGTGTGGACTGGATCGACGACTCCCGCAGTGCCCTCTTCCTCGATCTCGACAACGACGGCGACCAGGATCTCGTGGTGGCCCTCTACGGGGTGGTGGTCGTTGCCCGTAACGAGGATCGGAAGCGATTCACGGTCGCCACCGCCCTGCCCTGCAACCCTTCCACCACCTCTCTCGCTGCCGCCGACTACGATCGTGACGGCCTCCTCGATCTCTACGTCTGTGGCTATGCCCAGGACGATGGCCGGGGCGCCTCCATCGGGGCCGCAAACGATCGCTTCGTCTATCACGACGCCAGGAACGGGGCACCCAATTCCCTCTTCCGCAACAACGGTAACCTGGCCTTCCAGGATGTCACCGCTACCACCGGTCTCGATCAAAACAACCGACGCTGGAGTTTCGCGGCGGCCTGGGAGGACTACGACGAAGACGGCGACCAGGATCTCTACGTCGCCAACGACTACGGCCGGAACAATCTCTACCGCAATGACAATGGGAAATTCGTCGACGTGGCGGCCAGCACCGGATCGGAGGACGTCGGGGGAGGCATGTCGGCGGCCTGGGGCGATTACGACCGCGACGGCCGCATGGACATCTACGTGGCCAACATGTTTTCAGCAGCCGGTTCCCGCATCACCACCCAGGAGCAGTTCAAGACCGGCACCCGCGCGGAGATTCGCGACCGCTTCCGTCGTTTCGCCCGCGGCAACACCCTCTTCCGCAACACCGGCAAGGGCTTTGAGGACGTGAGCGTGCAGGCCGGGGTCACTCTTGGGCGCTGGGCCTGGAGCTCCAACTTCGTAGACCTTAACAACGACGCCTGGCCCGACTTGGTGGTGGCCAACGGTTACCTCTCTTCCGAGAGAGACAGCGGCGACTTGTGAAGTTTCTTCTGGCGGCAGGTCGTGTCGCGCACCTTGGATTCCAGCGAAATGCCATCCGATGAGGCCGGCGGCACCGCCCACACCGCCCTCGCCGCCATGATCGATTCCGGGCGCTCCTTCAGCGGGCAGGAACGCAATTGCGTCTTTCTCAATACCCGTGACGGACGCTTCGCCAACCTTTCCGCGGGGAGCGGACTCGACTTCCCTGACGACGGTCGGGCCCTCGCGGTGTGCGACTGGGACCAGGACGGGGACCTCGACCTCTGGATCAGCAACCGCAACGCCCCGCGCCTGCGCCTCCTGCTCAACAAGGGGAGCCGGAACAATCACTTCCTCTCCCTGCGTCTCCGCGGAAACGGAACCTCCGTCAATCGAGACGCCATCGGCGCCCGGGTGGAATTGATTCCCAAGGCCAAGGGTCCGCACCGCCTGGTCCGCTCCCTGCGTGGAGGCGAGGGCTTTCTGGCCCAGTCCAGCAAGTGGCTCCATTTCGGCCTGGGAGAAGAAACGGACATCGCCGGGATCAGGGTGCGCTGGCCCGACGGCACCATGGAGTCCTTCCCGGGCGTGGCGGTCGACCGGCGCTATCTTCTCCTCCAGGCCACGGGAACCCCCCAACCGGTCGCCACCGGGAAACGGACAACCGCCCTCACCCCAGGGTTCCCGGAACCTTCCCCTTCCCCGGTCAAGGCTCGGATTCCGGTCGTCACCCACCTGCAAGCTCCCAAGCTCAATGCCCGCAACAGCCAGGGGCAGGCCACGCTCGGTAACCAGAGCCTCCTCGTCAACCTCTGGGCCACCTGGTGCGCGCCCTGTCTCGAAGAACTGGGCCACCTCCGCGACCGCGCCGACGACCTGCGCACTGCCGGTCTGCAGGTTCTCGCCCTCAGTGTCGACGATCTCGACCCCGCCACCGCCGGCGATCCCGCCCGGGTCACCAGCGAACTGGGGTTCCCCTTTCCTTCCGGCAAGGCAACCGCCCCCCTCGTGGCGGCCTTCCAGGAATTCCATAACACCCTGGTGGGACTCAACCGACCCCTCCCCGTGCCCACCAGCTTCCTCATCAGCCCCGAGGGACATGTTTCAGTCATTTACAAAGGCCCCCTCGAGATCGACCAACTGCTTCAGGATCTCACCCATTCAACCGGCACCGTGGACGAACGTCTGCAGCGGGCCGCCCAATTACCCGGTTCCCAACTCACCCACCCCCTCGTGGCCCGCAGCCGGCTCACCCAGGAAGCCTCCACCCAGTTTCGCTACGGCCTCGCCCGTCGGGCTGGCAACGTCCTCGAGGGCGCCGCCTATTATCTGGCAGCGGCCCGCCGTCTCGACCCCACATACGCTCCCGCGGCCAAGGAACTGGCCAGCCTCCACCTGGCCCAGGGTCGCTGGACGGACGCACAGTCGGAATTGCAGGCCTACCTCCAACTGGAACCCCGGGACGCGGTCGCTCATCACGAAATGGCCCTCCTCCAGGCCCGACTCGGTCAGCCCGAAAAGGCCCGGCGTCACTTCGAAAACGCCCTCCGGCTGAACCCGGACGATAGCCTGGCCCACTTCCAGTTCGCCGCCTTCCTCGCTCCCCGGGACCCCGCCACCGCGATTTCCCGCTACCGGACCGGCCTCCACCTCCAGCCCGGCAATCGCTTCGCGGCCAACAATCTGGCCTGGCTCCTGGCCACTCACCCCCGCAAGGAGATCCGAAATCCCGCCGAGGCGCTCAAGATCGCCCTCCGGCTCGACCGGGAGAGCGGAGGCACAGTTCCCAATCTTCTCGACACCCTCGCTGCAGCCCAGGCCGCCACCGGGGACTTTGAGGCTGCCGCGGCCACCACCCGCAAGGCTCTGTCCCTGCCCCAAACAGCTCAAAACCAACAACTTGCAGAGGGCCTCAACACTCGCCTGACCCACTATCTGGAGGGCAAGCCCTACCTTGAGACGGAGTCCGCGCAATAATCTGGATCACCGTTTCCCGGCCCTTTCCACCACTCTCCACTCCACCAACCCCAGGCCTCAAACCGCTCCCTGCTAAATATCCTCAATGCTTAAATTTCAGGATTCTGAATAATCCCAACAAATTTCCCCAGAATTAAGATGAAATACTGGTTGACGGGGCCCCTCGATTTTTCGTGAAATCCGCCAGCTGCCCGAAAGCTCAGCTACCATATCAAGCAACACCATAGCACATGAAGAAGCCCATCACCTTGCTCATCCTCGCCAGCTTGGCTCTCCCGGCCACCGCGGCAACCTACTCTAACAATTTCGATAGCTACGCCGACGGCACCACTGATCTTGCTGACGGCTCGGTGATCACTGGCGCGGCAGCGAGCGTTCAAGGTGGACGCCTCCAGCTCACCATCGACAACCAGGGACTTGGCTTCTCCAGTTACTCCATCCCCGCCTTGGCTAACTCTTCGGCGGGTTGGACCGCTTCCTGGGATTACGAGATCTTCGACAGCGTTGGTGCCAACGTACCTGCCGACGGCTTCTCCTTCAACTACGGCGACTTCGACATGGGCGCGCGAGGACAGGCCGAGGAAGGCATGATTGGGTTTGCGGGGAACAACATCTCCTTCGAGGTCGACACCTGGATGAACTTCGATGCCGAACAGGGTGTCAACATTTCCGGAATCGTTGGCGGGGTGGACATCGGGAATCAGCTTGGGGCTTTCAACAACGGACCCATTCTCAACGACGGCCAGCGGGTGACCGGCAGCATGACCGCAAGCTACGATGCCGTCGCGGGAACAGTGTCCTTTGTCACCACCGGCCTTGAAACCAATGCCGACTTCGTCGGCATCGATCTTGGCGGGAACAGCGGGGACGACGCTTGGAACTTTGGCTTCTCGGCCCGGGTCGGTGGCGCCAACCAGGACCTCTTCATCGACAACTTGGTGATCACAACAAACGCTGGCGAAGACGACGATGGGGACGGCCTTCCCGGGAACTGGGAAGCTGCCAACGACTTGGACGACAATGACGACGGAACGATTGGCGAGTCGGCCCCCGGGGCCAGGGACGGTCCCAACGGAGCCCTCGGAGATCCCGACGGAGACACCCTGACCAACACCCAGGAACAGGATCTGGGCACTGATCCTCAGGATCCCGACACCGACGGCGACGACCTCCTCGATAGTGTCGAGGACGGGGGTGGCATCTATGTCAGCGACACCCAGACCGGGACCGACCCGCTCACGGTCGACACCGATGGTGATGGGCTCTCTGATGGCGTGGAGAATCCCAGCCTGCCCTTCGTTGACGCCAGTCAACCCGGCACGGATCCGAACAATCCCGATACCGACGGTGACCTTCTGCGGGACGGATCTGAGATCGATCAGGGGCGCGATCCCACCGTCGCTGACAATGCCGGCAATGCCTACATCCAGGATTTCGAAGGCTATGCCGACGGCACTACTGATCTTGGTGATGGCACGGTGATCAATGGGACAGCCGCCTCCATTCAGGGTGGTCGTCTGCAGCTCACCATCGACAACCAGGGACTTGGATTCTCCAGCTTCTCCATCCCGGCGCTGGAAGGCTCCTCCAAGGGGTTCCACGCCACCTTTGATTACGAGCTCTTCGACAGTGTTGGGGCCAACCCTCCGGCCGACGGCTTCTCCTTCAACTACGGCAATGCCCCCCTCGGCACTCTCGGCTGGGCGGAGGAAGGCATTGACCCCAACGTCGCATCGGAGAATGTCTCCTTCGAGGTCGACACCTGGATGAATGCTGACGCTGAGCAGGGTGTCAACATCTCCGGGGTTGCGGGTGGTCTGGATCTCGGGCAACTCGCCTTCACCAATGGTGTCATTCTCGACGATGGCCAACGGGTGACCGGTACGGTTGAAATTCAATGGGATCCGGTCAACGGGGCCAGCTTCACCACCACCGGCCTCAACACCAACGCCGACTTCTCCACTGTCAGCACCGCCGCCTTCCAGGCCGATGATGATTTCACCTTCATCATCTCTGCCCGCGTAGGCGGAGCCAACGAGGACCTCTTCATTGACAATCTTGTCGTGACCACCGGTGCTCCCGGAGACGACGACGGGGATGGCCTCTCCAATGCCTACGAGGAAGTCAACGGACTCGATCCCAACGACGACGGAACCATTGGCGAGTCCTCGCCCGGGGCCGCGGACGGTCCCAACGGGGCCCTCGGTGATCCGGATGGTGATGGATTGACCAACACCCAGGAGCGTGACCTGGGAACCGATCCCCAGGATGATGATACCGACGGAGACGGTTTGACCGACAGCGAGGAGGATGCCAACGGAAATGCGGTAGTCGATGCCGGTGAAACCAACCCAACCGACGACGATACCGACGGCGACAGCCTCAGCGACGGCGAGGAAATCAACACCCATGGGACTGACCCCCTCCTTCGCGATACCGACGGCGATACCATAACAGACTCGGCCGAGATCAACAACGGCACCAATCCCCTCGTTTACAATCCTCCTCCCTCTGGCTACTGCCAGAACTTCGACGGCTATGCCGACGGCACCACGGATCTTGGTGACGGCTCCGTCATGGCCGGTCAGGCCGCCAGCATCCAGGATGGCAAGCTCCGCCTCACCATCGACGGCCAGGGCCTTGGCTTTTCCAGCTTCTCCATCCCGGCCCTGGGTGGATCCGCCGATGGCTGGACGGCCTCCTTTGATGTCGAGATCAGCGACGGCCCCGGCGCTGAGGTGCCAGCCGACGGCTTCTCCCTCAACTACGGCGATGCCCCCCTCGGCACTCTGGGCTGGGCGGAGGAAGGCATTGGGCCCGCCGACGCATCGGAGAATCTCTCCTTCGAGGTCGACACCTGGATGAACTTCGACACCGAACAGGGCGTCAATATTTCCGGGGTGACCGGCGGAATCGATGTCGGCCAACTCGCCTTCACCAACGGACCCATTCTCAATGATGGCGCTACCGTTACGGGCACGGTTTCGATCACCTGGGATCCCGTCAACGGGGCTACCTTCATCACCACCGGCTTCGACACCAACGCCGAATTCATTAACGTCGCCACCGGTGCCTTTGTCCCGGATGACTCCCACACCTTCATCATTTCCGCGCGGGTGGGTGGAGCCAACGAGACCCTCCTCATCGACAACCTCTGCATCCTCACCGGACCGCCCACCAAGACGCAGTTCGAGCTCAGGAATGTGGGCAGCGATCTGGAGTTCACCTTCGATAGCGAAGCCGGCAAGATCTACGACATCCTCAGCTCCACCGACCCGGAAACCGAACCGAATTCTGCCGCCTGGGCCGTGTGGCAGGCCGACATTCCCGCCACCGCACCCGTTAACGTGGAGACCTTCGCACGACCCGCGGATGCCAGGCGCTTCTTCGTGATCCGGGAGAAGGATGCCCCGCCCTTCTTCGTCGAGGACTTCGAATCGGGCCAGGGTGATTGGACCACGGGCGTGAACGATGCCAACGGGAATACTGCCTGGGTATTGGGATCTCCCGATGGAAGCACCGGCCCCCTCACCGGCGCTGATGGCTCAGGCAATGCCTTCGCCACCAACCTCGGTGACTACGCGAACGATGCCGACATCTTCCTGCGATCGCCCGTAATCGACCTCACCGGTGGTGGAATCACGACCGCCACCCTCACCTTGGACCATTACCGTGATGCCGATGGCTTCGGAGACCTTTTCGGAGTGCGTGTTCTCAGAGCCGGTGACCTGAGCGAACTGGGAACCCTCGATCCGGATCCCATCGTTTTTGATGCGGACTGGGAGGAGTTCAGTGGAGACCTTCCCGCCTCCGCGGTGGGCGAGGAAGTCATCCTCGAGTTCTGGTTCACCAGCGATGCCACCAACGATGCCTTCAGCGGCTGGTCCATCGACAACGTGGCTGTCGGACTGCAGTAATACAATCACCACCCACACCTGCTTCAATGGGGCCATCCCGACAGGGGATGACCCCGTTTTTGTCCAACTGAAACGGCGCATGACGTTTTCGACAAGCAAATGGGAGGTTCATTGCTTGAAAAACAGCCTGGCGTGTGCCTAATCCTGACCAGATACAACATGAAGATCCCCTGTCCAGTCTGCGCCACCCTGATCATGGCCGGGGAGGAACATGTCGGCATGAAGAACCGCTGTGTCACCTGTCGAACCAAGTTCCTCATCCCCGCCCGCGAGGACGGTGTGGCGCAAATCCTTGAGCGCGGTGTGGCGCCGCAGTCGAGCGTTCCCAAGCTGCTGGTCCATTCCCCCGAAACCGCTTCGCCCATCAGCCCCGGGATCGAGGAAAAAGCCCCGCCTCACAAACTGCTCACCTCTTCCGATCCGTTACGGGCTCCCACCAATGCCCCCGGCGGAAAAACCTTCCGGGCTCTCCCGTCCGTTCCACCACCACACCCTTCCGGGACTGAACCTCCTCCCGGGGTTCAGGTCCACCTCAGGAAAAAGTTGGTGCGACGGAAGATCCCCAAGAAAAAGGCCGTCAGAAAACACAGTCTCGAACATCTCCCCGCCCTCGATCCCGACCCCGGACCTCCGGAACAGGACAATCCCGGGAAATGACCCGCCTCCACGGGAACCCAGTCCGCCCCCCCGAAACCGGAGCGCTTCCCGATAACTCCAGAAGCTGGAAATCCGGACTCTTTCTTTTTCCCGATCCCACCGGGCATCGCTTGGCGGGGGTTCTCTACGCCGGAACCTCCCGCTACTCTGCCCCGTGCCCCGCCGGCTTCCCGGTCACTTCCTCCACTCAAACTTAGGCAACTTGCTCCGGTCCAGCCCCTTGAGGTGCCCCTTTCCCACCCGCGAGGTATCATCGGGACGCACGTAGACCCAGTCGTTGTCACCAAACACTTCCTCACAGAACCTGGCTGCCTCCGGGTCATACTTCTTCAGTTCCTCCCGCGTGTTGACGTGGTTGTGGATCTTGTCGTTTTCCCGGTTGGTATTGAACCAGCACTGCACCGCCTCCGCCCAGTACTCGTGGTAGTGCCCAGCCGCATAGGTTCCCTTCCACCTGCCCTCAGCCAGTGATTCCCTGTAAGCCGCCTTCAACCTCCTGTCGAAAGTCTTGTCCAGGACGTTGATGGCCATGAGGTGAACGGCATGCGCAATCTCGTGCACCAGAATGTTCTCAGTAGGATAGGGATCCCCGGGACAGCAGAGCATGTTTTCTTCCGCACAGCTCACCGCGGGTCGATGCCAGGTCGCCCCCAGTCCCCGCGACCGGTTCCATCGTTCGGGGGGCCGCAGGTCGCTATGCTCGGGAATGTCGAGGGTCACCTCGCTCACTCCCATCACGGCCAGCCGGGCCTTGCTCTTTCCCAGCTGCCGGAGAAGATCCGGCCGTTTTCCCAGCATGGACTGTACAATCCAGGCCGCCTCCCTGAGAGCGTAGGGGGAAACCTTCCCGGACGCCACGATGGGAAAGCCCTCCAGCAGGACAACCTGCTGGTAGAACCCGGCGAGCTTGAATTCCCTGCGCAACCCGGGGCTGATCTTTTCAACGTCCTGCCCGGGTGAGGGATTTGGAGCCGTAAGGAAGAGACCGGCGCAAAGGGCTATCATACGCTGCATCGACAGCAAAGGTAGGGATTCCATCTGAATTCCTCAAGCCACGGGTCGCGTTCCGGGGGCCATCAATCCAGCCCAATGGACTCCGGTGGACCCGGAGAATTCTCCTCCCCCCTGAAAAAAGTGAGGCGGCCTCCCCGGCCGCCTCAAGGAAGACATTCAATTCAGGAAGCGATCGAGACTACTTGAGCGGCTTGATCCTGATATTGCGGAAGCGCACTTCAAATCCGCCCGGAGAGTGGTACTGCAATCCAATGATGCCTTCCTTTGCCGCTTTCTTGGCATCCTTGTCGTCGAACTCGATCGCGACCACGCCATTCAACTCCTGTGTCAGCTTTGAACCGTTGGCTGTGATCCTGTACTTGTTCCATCCATTGTCCTTCTTGATGGTCGGCTTGTTCTTGTATTTTCCGGCCAGCAGGCCACGTCCCTTCTCCTCATAGAGCTTTCCATACCATCCGTTTCCAATATCCGCCTGGTAACCGCTCACCACCCACTTGTTGGCACCATTCGCAGACTGCTTGGAGCGGACCTGGATCCCGCTGTTCCCCTTGCCATCCACCAGGATCCACTCCGCCTCCAGTTCGAAATTGGCGAAGGGATGCTTGTAAATGAGGAAGGTATTGCCTCCCTGGAGCCGGGCGACATGACCGGAAATATACCCGTCCTTGACCCTCCAGATATCCGGGTTTCCGTCCCAGCCAGCGAGGTCTTTTCCGTTGAACAACGTGATCCATCCATCCTTGTCGGGCTTGGGCAGTTCGTGGTGGTCCGCGAAGAGCGGCATGACACCAGAGGCAAGGGCAATTACGAGAGTGGTGATTTGTTTCATGGTTTTCGAGTGTGCCTTGGGATTTTTCAGATCCAGGGGAAGGACGCGAGCCTTTTCGCCGCCTTCGATCCCCTTCCCGGTCTCCAGATCACCCGATGATCTCGATGATCGGTCCCGCCCCCTGTAAACCGCTGCAGTTCCTTCGAGGGTCATAAAAGCGGGCGAAGCGCAATGCGCATCGGAAATCTAAGGGTAAAGGGGCTTCAGCGCTTCCATGAGCCTGGGGAGCAACCGGGCAATCTCCTGCCTGGAATCGATCGCGAACCAGCGCTTCGATCCCTCTCCCACGGAACGGACACTGAAAGTCACCAGGCCTCCGCCTGCAGTCACCTGATCTCCCAGCACCAGGAAGAAGAAACCACCTGTGTCGAGGTCGGAGTTCCAGGTAGGAAGATAGAACAACTCCACCGAATCGTCCTCACTGCTCCAGCGGGACAAATGATTCGTCACATCGAACCGCAGCCGTTCCTCGCCATCCATGACCAGGGCGAATCCCCCGGTTTTCGGCTGCGTGCTCCAGCCCACACCTCCCGAAAAACAAAGGACTCGTTTCTCCGTGCCTTTCTTCCGGACCTTGCTCTCCCAGCCGACTTCCGCTCCCCGTTTCTCCTGCCGGATGAACACCCGCTCGACGAAGTCTCCCGCCAGATTGTGCCACATGGTACTTTCCCCGGTTCCGATATCGATCTTCCGGATAGCGGGCTTGGCCCCCCGGAGGTGCTTGGCCAGCAATTTCGCCCGAGCGGCATCCTCCCCACTCCCGGGAGCCCCTGCCCATTCGGAAAGTTTCCCGAAGGCCGCGTCTTCTCCGCTGGGCGCTCGATGAAAAGGAGCCGGCTTCTGGTCCCCCGGGGCCGCGAACTCCTTTCCCACCACCCTGTGGACCGCTCCCACCACGACCTCTTCAACCTCCGGTTTGTAGCGCCCCGGCTGCTCGTAGTAGACCTGTGAAAAGTCCGCCTCGTAGCCCCCCTCCGCCAGGACTCGCCTGGACGGTATATAGCCGGGCATGCCATTGGCCCACGCCGTGATCCACAGACGTGACCAGGCCAGTTCCCGGTTCAGGCGCACCGAGTAGTCGACCACCACCTCGCCGGGAAGAAACACCATCGCCAGGTCCTTCCCGAATTGCCAGCTGGTCACCGGGTAGGGCACGTGGGAGGGAATCCCCTCCCCGGCATCAAGGCGCTTGAGCATCGCGATCCCCAGCTGCCCGTCAAATCCTCCCTTCGCTTTCAACTCCTCCCAATAGGTCCGCGGCTTGGGATCCACCAGCGGCAGCTGCACTGTCGTTCCCGCCACGGCAGGGGCTCCTCCAAGCTCGCTCATCCCGTCCCCCAGCAACCGCTGTACTTCTTTTCCGATCGCGCGTCCATGGCGTTCTGCGATCTGAAGGTTCCCTCCCGGCTGGGGACCGATGTCCGCCCCACAGCCGATTGTCATGAGAGCCGTAGCCGAGGGAAAGGCCGCTTCCATCGACTCGTTGGCATAGCCGGCCCAATCCCCGCTGACGTGATTCCGTCCACCAACCGTGGTGCAGTGGCAGGCATAGTTCGCCCATAGAATCCTGACCCTTCCATCCCGATCTTTCGCGGCGAGAACCGGAAGACTGTGATCAACAGGAGCGCCGTGCTGAAGGCCGAATCCACGCCATTCATTTCCCACCATGACCCGCCGGTTTCCCCCGAAGTCCGCCCGGCCCTGCCCCCAGGAGAGATGCATCGGCTGGCGATTCTGCAACGCCATTCTCACCGCCTGTGCCATCTTCTCGAGGGCGAAATCGGTATAGCGCACCATCCTCTCTTCCTGCTCCGGAGTCATCCGTCCCGCCCACAGAACCCGGGCGTAACCAACCAGGCTGGGCGCATTGTGGGTATGAGTGGCTGCCACCACCAGTCGTTCCGGGACAATTCCTTCCCGCGAGAGACTCTGCGCCAGCCTCGCCTTGAGAGCTGCAGGGACCCCGCAATTGTCAAGAACCACGATCGCAACCGGATTCTCATTTCCGATCACCATCGCACGCGCCCACAACCTGGTATCGATTCCTTCCAGCTCGGTCCTGCGGCCTCCGTAGCCGGCAAGAACGACCGGGTGACCGGGAGTAACATCCACCTTGGCCGCACCCACCTCTACCAATCGTTCGTCAGCCTGGACCGTTCCCACCAGGAAACCCGCTGCAACCCCGGACAACACACCCAGTCGGAAATGAATTCGCCTCCCTTTCAACATAAAGAGCAGATTAGAACGCGCCGGGAAAAACGCGAGGGCCGATTCATCACCTCGACAGAAGCGGAGAAACCGACCTACCATTCTGCATGTCCCAAGTCTTCACCATTGCCTGCACCCTGGCTCTTCTCACGGCCATCCGCTGCCTCGCCGTCGAAGTGCCGGACAACTTGAAGAAGGGCAACCTCGTGGCATGGTGTATTGTCCCGTTCGATGCCTCCGAGCGTGGCCCCGCCGAGCGATCCGCAATGCTCACCGGACTCGGCCTCAAGCGTTGTGCCTACGACTGGCGAACCAGGCATGTCGCCGAGTTCGAAGAGGAAATCCGGCAGTATAAGAAGCAGGGCATTGAATACTTTGCCTTCTGGGGACAGAGCGAGGAGGCCTTCCGACTCTTCAGGAAACACGATCTTCATCCTCAGATCTGGCACACCCTCGGGAGTCCCAACCTGAAATCGCAAGCCGAAAATGTCTCCGCTGCTGCTGCCGCCATAAGGCCCCTTGTCGAGCAGACCGCGAAACTGGGTTGCAAGCTTGGACTCTACAATCACGGCGGATGGGGTGGAGAACCTGCCAACCTCGTGGCGGTCTGCCGCCTGCTTCACAAGGCGGGACACAGTCACGTCGGGATCGTCTACAACTGGCACCATGGTCACGGACACATCGCCGACTGGGCCGACGTTCTCGAACAGATGCAACCCTACCTGCATTGTCTCAATCTCAACGGCATGAACACTGCTGCAAAGCCCAAGATTCTCACTCTCGGCCAGGGCCAGCACGACCTCGCCATGCTCCGGACCACCGTCACGAGTGGCTACCGCGGCCCCATCGGAATCCTCGACCACCAGAGCCACCTCGACACCAGAGAAGTTCTTCTGGACAACCTGACCGGGCTTGCGTGGCTCACCAGGGAACTGGCCATGCCAAGATCGGGAGGATCGAAACCGACACCTCAAGCCAAGCCCGTGACAAAATGAAGATCCCTCCGTTCCGCTGCATCCCAGCCCAGTCTCTACAACTGCGGTCTAGTTGGGATCATCATCAGGATCCCGGGTCCAGACCACGCTGCTTCCTTCCTCCAGAGTCTTGACCTTGCCGCTGCCTGTTATGATATCGGCGGGGGCTTTGACCTCCACATGACCATCGGCAAAAAGGAGAAGCCCCCGCTGGTTATGGCGGGCGGCGAAGGCTTTGGGGCCGGCCTTGGGAGATGCCGAAAAATTCGCCTGTGCGCTGACAATTTTTTTATCCTTGGGCATACCGCGCTCAAGGAAGATAACGGTGTTAACCGGGGCTTGGATCGAAGCCACGGTGCCCTGCGGCTTGTGTCCCGTTTCGTTTTCCCGGCGCTGCAGACGACTGTTCATGCCGATGGCGAACAACGGAGCCTTGAACTTTTTTTCGCTCTTCGGGTAGGGCGCCCCCGGCACATGAAGAGGATATGAGTCTTCATAAAAAAGCTGTGGTTCGCCATCCTCACCAATTTCGCCCACCGATTTATGGGCCATTCCCAAGAGAAGGGCATTATACCATACTTCCCTTGCTTCCGGCTCAGCAGCAGCCTCCCAGGTGTCGCCCGAACCAGAGTGGTTCTCACGGGGAAGCAGACCCCCATTTTCTCCGGTATAGGCCATGAAGCTCTGGCCTAGATCCTTGATCTTCTGTGTCGCCCGCACAAGGTGGGCCTTTTGACGACCGTTCTTCATCACCTGCAGGGTGAGGCCCGCCAGCACCATCACGACCGACATGGTGACCAGGATCTCCATCAGCGTGAAACCTGTCGGCCTCACGGTGCGAGTCGTTGAGCGGCTCGTAACGTTCATGGATTTTAAAGGGTCCGCACCTGCTGTGTCAGCGATCGGAGGAGTGTGGGATGCTGGTAATGTCACCGAAACGGCCGCCTTCTTCAAGTAGGCTTTCCCATGAAGCATCCCTCTCCCCATCCCTTATTTAGGCAGTTTACGCCAGATATCCTACCCAAAGACGGTATTTCCTACATGGCGATCCGTTCTTACAGCCATTGCCACGCTCCGGAAAACGGCGAATTCCGCTTGTTGCGTGACCCATCGCACAACAAGCTCAATTCGCCCTTTCAAGACTGCCTGCCCTGCCACAATGAACGAAAACCCTGTCTATTTTCGCAGGCTGACCCTGCCGAAATTTCTTCGCTTCCTCCCGACCTTCCTCTTGGGCACCGGAATCTCCCTTGCCGGAGTCGCGCAACCCCCGGCGGTCGAACTGACCTTGTCCCCGGACGAAATCGGCCTGGGAAGCAGTAGCGAACTCACGATCACAATCGACAATTCCGCCAACCCGGGAGATATCGACCTGCTTGCCTTTTCCCTCTCTCTCCCGGAGGGGGTCATTTTCGCTACTCCGGCCAACCCTCTGTCCGAATGCGGTGGCACGATCACGGTCGAAGACGGCGGATCACTTCTCCAATTCACAGAAGGCGTAGTATCGGACAGCGGGACCTGCTCCATCACGGCCATCGTGACCCGGACGGAACCGGGAGAGCACACCCTCATCGTCGCCAACCTCACTTCCCGCGCTGGCGAGAGTCCCCGCGCGGAAGCGACCCTGGGCACCCCGGAAGCTCCGGTCCTTGGTTTCAGCAAGCGCTTTGTCCCTGACCTCGTTCCCCTCGGTGGCAGGTCCACCCTGATTTATACCATCGAGAACCAGAGCGACGTGGATGCCTTCCATTTATCGTTTAATGACTTCTTCCCCGAAGGCATCGCCATCGCCACCCCTCCCTCTGTCTCCACCACCTGCGAAGGGATCAGTATCACGGCCATCAATGGAACCCAGGCCATCGAGGTCGCTCCCGACGAACCGTTTCCCCTGCCTGCCGGCGAAACCTGCATCCTGACCCTTGATGTAGTGGGGATCGTGCCGGGAGTGCATAACAGCATCTCCAGCAACCTCACTGCCGTCGGAGTGATTGGAGGACAACCGGTTTCAGCCGGACGAGCGGCAGCCCAGCTTGAGGTGCTCGACCCTTCCTCGATTCTCGATGTGTCCTTTTCCAAGGAATTCATCGACAACCCGGTCGCCCCGGGAGGAACGGGCACTCTTGAGTTCTCCATTACCAACAACAGCACCACCGACACACTCACCAACATCCGGTTCACAGACGACCTTGAGGCCACCCTGCCAGGCCTGATCGCGGCCAAGATCCCCACGAGTGGCGGGACCCTGGTAGACGCCACCTTCGGTGGTGGCGATGGTGGCGATGGTGGTGGCGATGGCGATCCCATCATCACAGGAGCCTGGGATTATCTCGACCGCATAGAGAACGAGAACGGAACCAATCTGGGCTATCCCATTGACGAAAGCGGCAATGCCTGGAACTCCGTCGCTTTTGATGTGGCGACCTCAACCATTGGTCCCTGGGAGTCCGAGAATGCTCCCCTCCAGACAGGAGGGATTGACGGCTTTCCCGGGACACCGGATCTCCTCTTCGGCATCGATGCTGCCCTCAATGGCGAGAACCTCATCACCACCTATCTCTTCCGCAACACCTTCGAGATCACCGCCGAGCAACTTGGTGAAGCAGAGTGGCTCATTGACTACCTTATCGACGACGGAGCAGTGGTCTACATCAATGAGACCGAGATCTTCCGCACGCCGAGCATGCCGGCCGGGGCAGTTGAAACCACCACCCTCTCCGGCCTCGGAAACGAAACTGCCACCTCTACCGGCAATCTCAATCTCAGCGGCATCCTGGTGGAAGGCACCAACTCCATCGCGGTGGAGGTCCATCAAAACACCCTCGGCAGCAGCGATGTGGGATTCCAGTTGCAATTGACTCCTGCTCCCCAGAATCCCACTGAGGACGATCCCTTCCAGTTCACGGAAGCCTGGGATTATCTCGACCGCATCGAGAACGAGAACGGAACCAATCTGGGCTATCCCATTGACGAAAGCGGCAATGCCTGGAACTCCGTCGCTTTTGACGTGGCGACCTCAACCATTGGTTCCTGGGAATCTGAGGATGCTCCCATCCAGACAGGAGGGGTCGATGGATTTCCCGGGGCACCGGACCTCCTTTTCGGCATCGGTGCTGCCCTCAATGGCGAAAACCTCATCACCACCTATCTCTTCCGAAACACCTTCGAGATCACCGCCGAGCAACTTGGTGAACCAGGGTGGCTCATTGACTACCTTATCGACGACGGAGCAGTGGTCTACATCAATGGGACCGAGGTCTTCCGCACGCCGAACATGCCGGCCGGGGCAGTCGAAACCACCACTCTGGCCACCGTCGGAGACGAAACTGGCTTCTCCACCGGCAATCTCAACCTCAGCGGCATCCTGGTGGAAGGCACCAACTCCATCGCGGTGGAGGTCCACCAAACCTCCCTCACCAGCAGCGATGTGGGATTCCAGTTGCAATTAGCTCCTGCTTCCCAGAATTCCATCGTGGGGTTTGCTTACTCCGACGACACGTTCAATGGCACGGAGGATCCGGAATTCGCGGAGGGATCACTCGACCCCACCGGAGGCTTCGACGGTGGCGGTCTCACTGTGCTGGTCGGAGGTCAGTCAGGATTTTTCAACCAGACCCCCGCCAGTTCCGGAGGCTGGTCAAAATTCTTCAACTTGGATGATCCCGCGACCGTCACGATCAGTCTTCGCTACCGGCTTCTCTTCGACGGTTCTCACGAGGATGATGAATTCGGTCAGGCCCTCCTCGAACTGGACGGGATCCTTTACGGGGATGGCCCGGACAACTCGTTGGCACAGCTCAGCGGAGACGGCAATGACGGGCCCGATCACGACACGGGATGGCAACAGGCTACCTTCAACATTCCCATGGCTGCCGGCAACCACACCATCCTCCTCGGCGCCTACAACAACAAGTCCAGCACGGATGTTGAAACCACCCAGGTCTGGTTCGACGATATCGTCATCGAGGTCCCCGAAATCGCCATCGAACCCTGCGGGCCCGGCTCCAGTATCGAAGGCACTGATCTTCTTTCCATTGCCGGTGGAACCCTCGCCCCCGGCCAGGTCTGTTCCTTCAGTGTGCAGGTATCACTACCGGTGGACACACCCTTTGGGAGCTACCTCAATGTCACCAGCCGTCTCACTGCTGAGATTGCAGGGGAATCCAAGGTCGGTCTCCCGGCCATCGACACCCTGGTCGTCGAACCCATCCCCCCCATCATTGCGAAGTCCTTTAATCCAGGCGCCATCCCAGTCGGCGGGAGAAGCACCGTCACCTATACCATCAACAACACTGCAAGTGCGCTCGAGGCCGGTGACATCGCGTTTACGGATATCTTCCCCGAAAGCCTCACCTTCGATCCCTCCTCTGTCCAGACCGTCAACTGCGGGGAGGGAGGGACCTACAGTTTCCTGCCTCTCACCAACACCTTCGAAGCAGGAGGAAGCGCTGTCGTGCCGCCTGGCGCCATCTGCACCATCAGCTTCGACGTGATCGCCTCCTCTCCCGGGACATATGGGAGCAGCACCAGTGAACTGACGACTTCTCTCGGCAGCAGCCCGGGAGCCAGCGCCAGCCTCAACGTCGTTCCTCCCCCGATCTTCACGCAGGTCTTCACGCCGGAAAACTTCAATGCCGACGGGGTCGGAACCCTCACCTACACCATCGACAATACTGCCTCCGCTCTGGACGCCACCAGTCTGTCCTTCACCAACGCTCTGCCCGCCGGGCTGGTTCTTTCCGATTCCGTGAATTTTTTCAGCAGTTGCGTGGGAGGCAGCGTTACCGCAGGCCCGGGATCCTCCTCCTTCTCCTATTCCAGCGGCACCGTTCCGGCAGGCGCAAGCTGTATCCTGCAGGTGGAGGTGACCAGCCGGGAGGGTGGTTCCTTCATCAACACCACCGGTGATCTCACCAGTTCCCTTGGCAACAGCGGACCCTCAACTGACACCCTGGAGGTCACCCCCATCGTGGCTGTCCGCCTCAGTCAGATCGAATCGGTTGATCCCGTGGTTGCCGGATCAGGGGACAACAATCTCGTCTATACCATTTCCACACTTAACGACGGACCATCCACCGCCACCGGGATTACCATCTCTGAGACCCTCACCATCCCAACCGGAGTGAGAGTGGAGAGCATCGTGCCCAGCGAAGGCACCTATGAGGATGGGACCTGGGACCTGGGCACACTTGGCGCTGGATCCAGTGCAACCCTGACAGTCACCCTGACAGTCGAACCCACGGCCGCCGACACCGATATCATCTCCAGTAGCGCCACCCTTTCCACCGTCAACGAGACTAATGTCGCCACCGAAACCTCGACCTCGGCGGCCACCTCCATCATCACCCGGGTCGACCTGCAGATCACTAACACGGAGATGACCCCCGACCCCGTGACAGCTGGATCCGGCACCCAGAATCTCGAATACCTGATCACCGTCACCAACAACGGCCCTTCCTTCGCCACCAATATTACCTTGGATGACACCCTGACTCTTCCACCCGGAGTCACCTTGTCCGCCACCGAATTCTCTGCCGGGACGGATTTCTCGAATGGCGTCTGGTCCGTCGGTGACCTGCCGGTGGAAATGACCGCCCTGCTGCGCCTCAAACTTACCGTGGACTCCTCAACCGCAGAAGGAACGGATGTCATCACCAATCTGGCCTCGGTATCCTCCGTTGATCAGATTGACGCCAACCCGCAGAACGATTCGGTCCTCACCGGCACCTCCGTGGTAAGAGAAGTTGACTTTGCCATCGCCGTGATTGAGTCCCGTGACCCCGTCCTCGCAGGATTCAACCTTCCGGGCAATCTCACCCACACCGCCCTGGTCACCAACAATGGACCGAGTGATGCCAGCAACGTGGTGGTTCGGTTGAATCTGACCCTTCCCCCCGGAGTCTCCATCCCTGCAGGGGCGGAGGCTGACTGGATCATCGCTGATCTGCCCCGGGGTGACACGGCCTCATTCGACCTGCCTTACAGCGTCTCCTCCTCCGTTCCCGGGAGCGTGGACAGCATCGTCACCGCAGCAGAGCTCGCATCGACAAACGAAACAGTCATCAATCCGGAGGATGACTCGGCATCGGAAGCAACCAGTGTGATCAGCCCCGGCAATATTGTCACCAGCGCTGGCGAAATCGCACTTGATCTGCAGACCGCACTCTTCAAGCAGACGATTACCATCACGAACAACAACCCGCTTCCCGTCCCTGCTCTCCGTCTCTTCGTAGATGGCCTTCCAGGCGACGTGACTGTTCACAACGCACAGGGTGAATCCGGCGGGAGATCATTCCTGCTCTACAACCGGACCCTCGCCCCGGGCGAGAGTGTCGAGCTGGTGGTTGAGTATTTCCAGGCTGACGCTTCCGGAGGGTTCGAACCGGAATTTGAGATCGAACTGCTTGATGCCACCGAAGTCACAACCGCCGCGGAGGGTATCGCCCTGAATCGCATCGCCTTGCTTCCAAATAGAGACACCCTTCTCGAATTCACCTCCATTGTGGGAGACACCTACACCATTCAGTTCAGCGAAAACGGTGAGGACTGGACCGACGTCGTGCCCAACGTAATTGCAGGCGCCAATGTCACACAGTGGGTCGACAATGGACCGCCCAAGACCCCCAGTCACCCGCGCACGACGAAAAACCGATTCTACCGTGTCGTGCACAAGTCTACCGACAGCAACTAGAACTCTCACACCCCCTCTTTGCCATGAATCCTCGACTCGGACTCGCGCTCCTGATGATCTCCGTTCTGCCACCTGCCTCTGGTTTTGCAGGTGACGATGCCCTTTCCGCCAAGGATGCTCTTCCTTCCGCCAAGGACGCTCTTCCTTCCGCAAAGGACGCTCTTCCTTCCGCAAAGGACGCTCTTCCTTCCGCCAAGGACGCTCTTCCTTCCGCCAAGGACGCTCTTCCCTCACCGAAATCAGGAAAGGACATCCTGCCGATCCCGGTGCCGTCGCAAGGGCGCTGGATCTTCGGAGCAGGCCTCTCCTGGCGCAACATCGGCGCAATCGACTTTCGTAGCGGCGTGAGCGACCTCATCATTCCCCCTCTCTACCAACCGAGCTACACTCCCGTACCAGGTATCGGGCCGGATACAGGCCCGGCGGACCGCGCCTACGACGACGGATTCATTCGGCCCGACGCACGCGCTTCCCGCACCACCGACTACGGGTATGAGGAACTCGATCAGATCCAGGGCAACACCCTCGCCTTCAACGCTACCGGTGGAGAACGCGAAGAAGTCGGTCGCACCACCAGCGCAGACGCCACCTCCTGGCACGAGGACCGCGACTGGATCGTGGCACCCTACCTGAAACTGAGCTACCAGAATGATCTTGGCAATGGTTGGAGCGTCGGGCCTGCGATCCATCTCTCCGTCGCCGAGATCAATGGCTCCCGTCGTGGATTGAACACCATCCTCGGCCGCGAAGAACGCAACACTTTCGATATAGCAGCCACCGATTTCTATGACGTCACCGGCCTGGATCTTCCCCGCGAGGTCCCCTACACCGGAGCCCCCAGCATCGTGGCGCCCCTGGTACCCAACGAACCGATCGCCGACAGGCGCCTGCTCACTCCCACCCTGCGAAGCACGGACGTCGCCGTCTGGAATGATTCCATTGCCGAGTCCCTTGATGTCGATACCTGGAGCATTTCAGTGGGCGCAGAGGCTGCCTACCAGTATGACGAGCGCTTTTACGCATCGGTTGGATCCGGTGTGGTGCTCAACGTGACTTCCTGGGATGCAACGCGCAGTGACCAGCTCCTGCAGCAGATCAACAGAGGTGCACCGGTAGTCATCAGCAGCACCAGCGCGAGCAACCTTGGCAGCTCCATCCTCTGGGGAATCTACCTGCAGGCCTCAGGCGGCTACCACCTCAATGAAAGCCTTTCGCTGGAGCTCAGTCTTCGCTACGACCATACTGAGGAACTCAGTGGTCGTGTCGGCAACAGCTCGTTCGAAGTGGACTTAAGCGGGTTCAGCGTGGGACTGGGCGCGAACTACTCCTTCTAGCCGATCCACTCTACGCAGCTATTCGGGCAGGCAAGATCCCTGCACACCATACCCCCGGAGCTCCACGAGGGAGGAATCCTGAACCTGCCATCCAGTCGTGGCAGAGGAGACAAAGGGGACGGGATCAGGCCAGGACATCCTTCCAGACATGTCCGTGCACATCGGTGAGCCGGAGATCCCGGCCGCTCCAGCGGTAGGTCAGCTTCTCGTGGTCGATTCCGAGCTGGTGCAGGACCGTGGCCCACAGGTCGTAGACGGTGGAGATATCCACTGCTGCCTTGTAGCCGAACTCGTCCGTCCCCCCATGTGCGGTGCCACCCTTGATTCCCCCGCCACCCATCCAGACACTGAATCCGAAGGGGTCGTGATCGCGCCCATTCGATCCCTGCGAGAAAGGTGTGCGCCCGAACTCACCGGTAAAGACCAGAAGTGTTTCTTCCAGCATCCCGCGCTCCTTGAGATCCTTCAGGAGAGCGGCAATCGGACCATCCACCTGTCCCGCCATGGCCCCATGCCCACGCTTGAGATCACCGTGCTGGTCCCACGGGTTGCCTCCGCCACCCGCTCCGATTCCGTAGCTGGCGCATGAGAGTTCCACAAAGCGCACGCCCCGCTCCACGAGACGCCGGGCCATGAGACATTGCCGTGCATACTGAGCCTTGTTGCCGTCCTTGCTATTGATCCCGTATCTCTCGCGGGTGGCCTCGCTTTCCTTGCTGATATCGGTTAGTTCCGGGACGGCCTGCTGCATGAGAAAGGCGGTTTCCGCATTCTTTATGGAAGAAATCACCGCATCCTTGGCCGCCGTCCGGTCTGCAAAACGCCGGTCCAAGGTGCCAATGAGATCGAGCGCCCGGCGCTGCTCACCCTTGAGCATGGCCGGATTGATGTTGGGCACCGCCTGCTTGTCCGAGATATTGAAAATCGAACCCTGCGTGGTGGCGGGCAGAAAGGCATTGCCGAAGATACTCACTCCCCCATGCGGAATGGCGGCCTTGTTCGAGCGAAGAACGACATACCCGGGCAGGTTCGGATTCTCCGTTCCGCATCCGTAAGTCACCCACGACCCAGCGCTGGGATAACCAAGGAAGGGAAAGCCGGTGTGCATGAAGAAATTGCCCTGAGAGTGCTCACTGAACTTGGCTGTCATGGAGCGCACGATGGCGAGGTCATCCGCACACTCCGCAATCGCGGGAAACATGTCGGTCATCTCCAGTCCCGACTGCCCCCACTTCTTCGCCTCCCACGGAGAGGCCATGATGTTGCCATTGGCATCGAACTGCGTCCGCTCGATCGTCATCGGCAGGGGCTTGCCGTGCATTTCCTTGAGCTTCGGCTTCGGATCGAAGGAATCAACGTGGGACACCCCCCCGGACATGTAGAACAATATCACCGACTTGGCCTTCTGCTCATGATGCAGCTGCGGCTCTGCCGCTCCCACCTGGGCAGCAGACCCCTTGTTGATCAGGCTCGAGAGAGCGAGGGCGCTCACCCCACTGGAAGTCAGCTTGAGAAATTCGCGCCGGTCCGCGGACAGGACCGGACGGGCCGGGTCAAAGGAGTAGAGGCTGGGATCAGTAGACATAAATCAGTTCCTTGGAGTTTAACAGAGCATGGGCAATCTTGAAATATGGATCCCCACCGGCGTTTTGCGCTTCCTGCCGGATCTTAATATCGTGATCGATCTTCATGACTTGCTTCTCCAGGGTTGCGATCCTGGAGTCGAACTGGTCCAGTGACTTCTTCTGGCTGGGATCCAATGCCTTGGCGAGCAACTCCTCGGTCACAACCTCCAGCAACATCCCCGACGAGGCCGCGGCCACTTCCTCGGGAGTGAGTACCCGGTCATAAAGCCGGGCCTCAAAGATACGCCCGGTCAGGGCCCGCCCTCCACCGCCGGGAACCAATCCATGGCGCACCCCGAAAACAACCTGTGCCTGTCCCTTCTTGTATTCAACCCTGCCGCTGTTGATCGGCTTGCCATAGGGTTTGCCGTCACGATAGGCAATCGTGGTTCCATCGGCCTTGTAGACCATCACCATCCGCACCGGACGCCTGTCAGCTTCCTTGTCTTCACCCCCCCCGAAGGGCGCGGTGCGTTCATGACGATCACTCCCCGTCAACCAGGTGTGGGGCTTCACTTCCGCATAGACCACTCCATCAAAGACCTTGCCATCGCTCCGCTGCAGGATCATCGCTCCTCCCCCAGCCTGGCTCCCATTGTCCAGTTGGACCTGGACCTCCAGCGTGAACTCCCGCAGATCCTTCGACAACGGCTTGGTCCAGGCCCCACCGCCCCGCAGGAAAAGTGATCCGTCGAGCACCTTGGCTGCGCCCTTGGTCTCGCCGTGCATTCCTCCCACCGCGTCCCTCGCATTACCGTCAAAGTCCCAGCGCGCGAGAGGCTTGAGATCAACCTTCACCTCTCCCTTCTTCTTCTGCGCTTCATTGCGGGCATCAACTTCGGCCTGCAGCGCGGCCCGAACGGGGGCAATGGCTTTCTCCCGGTTCTCCCTGAGCGCGGCCAGTTCCCGGCTCATTGCCTCCTGCTCCTTGATCAGCCTGGGCAGTTCATCGCTCGCCTTGCCTGCCAGATAATCCAGGCAGGACGTGATTTCCTCCTCGCTGGCCGGACGCGCGTAGGCCTGCATGAAGAAGCTCCTGATCCGGTCGCGATCGGACTTCAGGGCCGGATCCCCCTTCACCCGCTCACTCCACTGCTGGGCCGCCCTTTTGGTGGTATCGCCATTCATCAACATGAGGGCCTGGGCTGGCACATTGGTCACGTTGCGGACGCCTACCGTGCTGGTGGGGATCGGGTAGTTGAAGGCGAAGAGAAAGCGGTCGAGCCCGTTGCGCTTCTGGTTGGTGTAGACGGCACGCTGGCCCGCCTCGTTGGCGGCCACGAAACGGATGGTATCCAGAACCGCTTCCGCGTCGAGACGCCGCGGGGTGTAATACGCCAGTTGAAGATTTGCATCATCCTTTCCCCTGTTCGCAACCGGCACCGTGCTGGCAGAACGGAAAGCCCGGCTCATGACCAGTTGGCGGACCGTGCGCTTCATCGACCACCCGTTCTCCCCAAAATCGGAGGCCAGGTAGTCGAGAAGGCCGGGATGAGTGGGCTTACTCCCCAACCGCCCGAAGTTGTCCGCTGACGCCACCAGGCCCCGTCCAAAGACATGGTGCCAGAGCCGGTTTACAATAACCCGGGTCGTGAGTGTATTACCCTTCCTCACAAGATCCTCCGCCAATTCGCGGCGCCCACTTCCGGTCTTGGTGTAAGTCCGCCCCCCGAACACTTCCAGGAAGCCACGCTCTACCGGATCCTTCTCCTTCTTGTAATCGCCCCGGTCCAGAAGGGGTTGGTCCCAGGGTTGCCCCTCCATCACTCCAGGCACCCGGACCGGGTTCCGGATCTCCGCCTCCAACTTGCGATAGCGCTCCAGCAGGGGCTTCAATGTCCCGGGCAGACTTGCCACTTCGCTGGGCAGGAAACCTCGGCTCACCATTGAGTGCAACAGGAGGGCCTGCGCATCGCTCATCTTCCTGTTCCGCCAGTCGGTCAGCGCTCTCACCAGTGACCGACGATAGAATTCCTCCAGCGACTTGCGGTCCTTGATTGAATTCAGGTCGCCCGGCAACGCCACCACCGGCGCACCCAGTTCACGCATCGCCTCGTCCCCCGCATACACTTCAAAGACCCCGAACCACGAACGGGCGTTACCTCCATTCCGGAACGTGGAATCCGACGAGGTGTTGATCTGATAGTAACCCTTCTCTCCATTCCAGTACCTGTACTTGTTCAGGTTGGTCCAACTCACCTGGGGCCGCAGTCCCGGAGTGGGATGAAGTCCCCCGTGAGAGAGAGGATAGCTCCGCAGGGTAAAACGGGCAATCGATCCCTCCCCCATCGCCCGGATCGAATTGCGCCCTCCCTTGGCGAGATGGAAGACCGAGCTCAGGGTGGCACTGTGCTTGTCCGAGAGCATATGGGAATAAACCCCTGCCGGGTAAATCGCCTTCAGCGCACGTCCACCTTCCGGAGCCACCACGAACGATCCAGCGGGACTGACCGTGTCACCCAGCCCATTCCCGCTCTTGAACCACCGGTCATAACCGGCCTGCTCCCGGAGATCCGCATAGAAGGTGGCCTTGCTCTTCACCTCTTCATTATGGGCCATGCCTTCTTCATGACGTTTTCGCATCGCTGCCAGTTCCCCTGCCAGCTCCTTCGGTTCCCTGTCCCGCAACCTGGCCCACCCTGCCAGGGGATCGGTTTCCGGGATCTTGTCCAGCTTATCGCTCCCCAGTTTCCCCATCGCGAAATCCACCTGTTCCAGCCAGAATGCCCCCAGGGAATCCCGGATCTGATCCTTAAGGCCAAGCAGTTCCTTTCTGTGCAGATCCTTCAGTTCCGGGGAATCCACATTCACGATGGCCGGTCGACTGCTCACCACCATCCCGTAGAATTTGTAGTAATCCTCCTGGCTGATCGGATCAAACTTGTGGTTATGGCAACGCGCACAGGACACTGTCAGGCCCATCGTAGACTTTGTCAGCACATCAACTGCGTTATCTGTAAAAGTGATCTGCTCGTCGTAGGCATCAGTAACCCCGAACCCGTGTGGCACCATGCGGAAATGAGCGGGACCGATCGCGCTCTCATTGAGCCCCTCCTCCTCGTTGACACGGGGCTTCTCCAGCAGGTCACCCGCTACCGCTTCCCGCACTAACTGATTATAGGGCACATCCTGATTGAGAGCCCGGATCACATAGTCCCGGTAGCGTCCCGCGTAGGGAACATTCGGGTCTCCCTCGCTTCCGTAGGACTCCGCATAACGAAACCAGTCGAGCCAGTAGCGCCCCCAGCGTTCTCCATAGGCCCCGGAGGACATCAGACGATCAACCATCTTCTCGTAGGCTTCCTCACTGGGATTCTTCACGAAGGCATCCACCTCCGCCGGCTTGGGAGGTAGCCCTGTCAGGATCAGGTGCAGGCGCCGCACCAGGGTGCCCGGCTCAGCCACGTTCTGCGGGTCCAGGCCATTCTCCTGCAGACCCGCATGAATAAACCGGTCAATGGCGGTCTTATTCCACCCTGCTGCATCCGCCTCCGGCGGCGCTTTCCTGACGATCGGGCGGAACGACCACCACTCCGCCCGCTTGTCACGCACGGCTTCCCATTCCACCTGGTTCGCCAGTTCTTCCTTGGTCGGCTTGCTCGCACGAGGATCCGGTGCGCCCATCCTGATCCAGTCCTCGAAGTTCTTAAGGATCAGCTTGGCCAACTTGGGGCGCTTCGAGGGCATCGGCTCGTAATCCTCCTCGTGCCTGATCGCCTTTATGAGAGGGCTCTCCTCCGGTTTGCCTGGGACGATTACCTCGGACTCCACAATGGGTTCCCGCCAATCCAGAGCCAGATCCCCCTTTTTCTTGTTAATGCTGTTATGGCACTCGTAGCAGTTCTCAGCCAGGACCGGACGGATCTTCTTCTCGAAGAACTCAACCTGCTCGGAGGTCAACTCCTCGGCCAGGACCGGCGAGAAGCTGGATCCCGAAAGCAGGAACACTAAGGCGGCGATAGGTGGTCTCATGGGTGGCACTCCATTGGACCCCGCGTTACGGTGCTTTTCAAGCGCCAAGCCCACTTCCCCGGTCACACGATCCTTTCAAAATGGCCCCTTCCGCCCTCACCACTCACCCTCCTTCTCATATCGCTCCCTCACCCGGCGGGCAAATTCCGTTCCGGCCTCGTTCACCTGCTTGAGAATTTCCCCGGTTCCCAACCCCTGGACCGAGCGCGCAGCCGCAATCACAGTCTGGCACTCATTGCTGTCCATGAAACGCGCTGCCTCCAGCAACTGTGCCTGGTCCTCTTCCGGAATTGCCAGAAACCCGTGCTTGTCGGCATGGATCAACTGCCCCGGATCAACCCCTGTTCCAAAGATCTCCACCGGAATATTCCACTCCACCGGCACCACATGGGCGTGGCCCACACAAAGCCTCCGCGCCAGAGCCTTGAACCCTGCATTGCACATCTCATCCACGTCGCGAATGGCTCCATCCGTAACTGTTCCCACACACCCCAGGGCACGATGCGTGTTGCTGTTCACCTCGCCCCAGAACGATCCGATCACCCGCGGTTTGTCGAGATCCTCGATCACGACGATCTTCGGTCCCGGCAGGGAAGCGATATATTCGCGGTAGTCCGCCCAGCCTGATGCAGCGGTCTTGTGCCCTTTCACACTCGGTTCAATCTTCAGCGTGACTGCATAACCCACCATCGGCCCCATTTGGGGCATGAAATCACGGCATTCCTCCAGATTAAATCCCTCTGCCCCGGCATCACAGGAAGTGATCTGCTCCCAGCCATTGTAGATGGTCGGCGTATTCCACCGTGCTAGTTCCAGAAGTTCGGAGTGAGTCAGCTGCGGCATGACTGTTCCTGAATACCCCGGATTTCGTCATCTGTGAAGACCCGCAAGTCCCAGGCCTTCACTTCTCCGCGATCCCGCTGCACCCAACGGCCAAATGCACTCCACCGCAAACTCTTGGCCGGCGCGCCGGGAACCAGCGCCGGACCGGATTCTCCCCCCTCCTTCATCAGGCGAACCAGGCGCAGATCCAGCTCCCCTTCCCTCTCTCCACCTTCCCCATGACAGTGGAAGCAGGCTTCCTTGAAGATCGGCCGCACATCCGTTTCAAAGACAAGCTCTTCCGCAGCAAGGGGCAGGACACCACCAGGGGGAAAACAATCATCCCCGTCCGCCTCAGGAGTCTCTGGCCCACTGGTTTCATTAACGGCAACTGCTCGTGATGGAGCAGCCTTGTTATTCTTCCCCTCCAGTAATAATCCATCAACGGAAAACTCGTCCCACAAAAAGTGGAAAAGACCGGTTCAATCCGACGAAGGCAGCATCTGGAAGGAATAGATTACCGCGTTTTCCAGATGAAACCGCAAGCGGACGGTCCGTCCCTTCAACGAGGAGAGCGTCTGCCTCCCGCGCCAGGCAGGCTCCAGTCTCAACTGGTCGACCTGCCGATGCCGCACGGCCTCTGAAACCGAGAATCCCGGGAGAGGATCCCCCTCGGCATCGAGCACTTCGACTGCGAACTCCTGCCCCTTCACGTTCACCTGCAGAAGATCACCTTCAAGTTTGAACGGCCTCGTGGTGATCACCCCCGCCTGGCCCTTCGCCTCCAGTCCAACGAATCCATCCAGCCTCAGGGTTGCCAGCCCGATCCCTCCCCGCGCCTTCTCGTCATCCCGCCGGAAGACACCGTGTCGCTCATTATAACCATCGTAGTAAAGCCAGTGCCTGTCCTCATGCGTGATCACCGCGGAGGCCGGAATAATCATGTCCTTGTCCCAGGCCCCATCTCCTCCGCGCGGGATCATGGGCTTCCCGGCATAAACCCAACTCAGATCCCAGCTGTCCCCATCCCGGCTGGTCGCAATGTAGAATTCCAGCAGGTTACGTTCGTGCCGCTTGTGATAGTCCTTCGGCCCCTCGCTCATATCCCCCGGCCACTCGATCACCATCATGAGCGCGAAGTGTATTCCCTGGTAGATCCAGTCGGTCAGTCCATAGATCTGGCGGCGCTTCCATTCCTCCGGATCTTCCCGGTCAAATCGCCAGTTGCGCACCACCTTCCACCTGGAGGGATCGGCCTTGAGGTCCGGATTGACCATGCTGCGCGTCCCCCGCACCTCCATCCCTGCCTTGAGCGCACCTTGGTAATCCGTGCGGGTGAAGAGCCGGTAGACCCCGGCTCCCTCATCCCACATGACCTGGTTATAGGTGTCGGCGGCCCGGTGCGTCACCGGCTTGCCCTCGTTGTAGTCCTTCCAGTGAATCCCGTCCGCTGAATAGGCCAGGGCCGCCCGCACCGTCTTGTGCGCATAACAGGCCTTGTAGCGATGGGCCGGATCCGTCTCGTGCGGATCGACAAAGAAGGTCGCCCCTTCCGCCGGGGACTTCCGGGTCATCCCCGTCAAGTCCGCCACCTTGCGAAAGCGTACTCCGTCCTTCGATTCCGCATAGCCATACGGGTGCCCACGATACCACAATTTGAACTTTCCTTCGTCGTGCAGGACCGTTCCGTAAAAACTGCCGTCAAAGATGGGATTCCCCCTGCTCACCTTTTCCACCGTTCCCAGGACACGGTCGACGTGGACCATTCGATCAATGAGGTAGTCATCCACCAGCAGCTGCTTCTGGGTTCCCACCTCAACCAGTAGCACGGACAACCCTCCTTTCCCCGCCTTCATCTGGTCAAAGTCCAGGTTGTCGACCGCAAGCGTGGTCCGCGTCCCGGTATGAACAAGCTCAAGAACAACCGGACCGTGGTGCGCTTCTTTCATTTTGAGATCGAGCCCGGCGAGATCCCCGTTGAAATTCCCCGTCGATCCTTTGGCCAGCTCCCTTCCCGTCCGGCTTCCGGCCCGGATCCTCCAGTCGATCCGGTTCGGCACCTCCCTCGAGGCATCGAGATCGAGAGAATTGATCAACACCCCCACCCCATTCTCCGGAGTGAAGGTGTACCAGTAGTAGTAGGGACCTCCGTCATCGCCATCCAGCAGGTAGTTGGCTCCATCCCCGCCATCCCAGCGCTCCCGCCACGAGTTGACCGTCTTGACATCGTGACCGCCCGCGAAGTCGATCAACACATCGGGCGTCCATCCATTCCCCTCCGCAAAGGACTCCCTGAAACCACCCGTACTCGGTCCCTTCACCCGGTCGCCGTAGCCTTTCACCGCCTGCAGTCCCCGCAGCTCCGTGGCCGGGGTGAGACCGACCGCTTCAAACTTTAGCACCGTGGCCTCTACCGGAAGCCCGAGACAAAGAAGGACTGCGCATATTGCTCCCTTCACCCTGCCGGCAAACAAAACGACAGGCCTCTTGTCGAGTCTGGGGCTGCAGCCGGGCACCAGTGATGTTTTAACGCAGTCCATCGCTTACTCCACAACCAGGACGCCCTTCATCACTCTCCAGTGTCCCGGAAAGGTGCAGAGGAAGGGATAGCGCCCCGGTTGCTCCGGGGCGATGAACTCCCTCTCAACCTGTCCCTTGCCATTCACCAGGGGGGTCGCCCAGATCACCTTGTCGGAATCCGGAACGAACGCCTTCTTCATCGCATCGGGATCCTGGGTCATCTGGTCCGCGAGCTGTCCCACCTCCTCTTCCGCCCCCGGCCTGACAATCACCATGTTATGAATCTGGAGATCCGGGTTCTGGAAGGAAATGCGCACGGAAGCGCCCGCCTTGAGGCGGAACTCCCTTGGGAAAAAGGCCAGTTGGTTCGGGACCGCACTGATCCTGATGACTGAATCGTTCAGTCCGTGATGCCGGTCATGCTCGGTCGCCATCGTCCGGAGTTCCGCTTCCGTCTCCGCCGTGACGAGTCCCTCCAACCGGGCCCCGAGGGGATCATACAGATAGACGGGCGCATACCCTCCCGCTCCCCGTCCTTTGACGTAGTGCGCCTCGACCTGGTTGAGTCCCTCCTGCAGCTCGACCTGGACGTTCCAGTCGGAACTCCACCAGTTGGCCGAGGAAATAACCGGGGTTCCGTTCAGGAAGACCTTCACGTAACTGTGCCTGATCGAGAGCACCGCCTTTCTCTTTTTCGGGGAGCGCACAAAGGTGCGCATGGCCCCGAAGGACCCTGCCTTGCCCCCAAAGGTAAAGAAACGCTCCTCCTTCCCGTCCTCCTTGAGGAGCCAATGCGGTAGCTTTCCTTCTTCAGGCTTCTGCAGGACGGGAATCTCAGGTCCCATGCCGGAATTCACGCCGTAACTGGCGTCCCCGAGGATGGTCTCGAGATCCCTGTTGCCGGAAACATCAATCTGACCAAGGAGCGCGGCATAGGACTGGTCTATCTGCTGCAGGTGGGAGACAGCGTGAATGACTTCCGTTCGCACCCTTGGGTGTTTATCCCCGGCCATCCTCTGTAACAGGTCACGGGGGCTTTTCAGTTGTCCGGCCTGGAAGCGCACCAGGTGGGTGGCTGCCGACCGGATCCGGTGATCAGACGACTTCATCAGCTTCTCCAGCAGGTTTTGCCGAACCTCCCCCTGGTCGTGCAGGATCCAGAGCCCTTCCAAGATCGCCTCGTCCTTCTCCTCGTTTCGCAACCAGGAATCGAGAGCCTTCGCTACTCCCGCCGTATGCCGCAGTTTCCGCCTCGCATGGTCCCGGACGAGGTCCTGCGGATGCTTGAGCAGGGCAAGGAGTTCCCCCGTATTCGCGCCCTCGATCCTCGGCCAGTCCCTGACGACAGGATTCTTCCGGTAGGTGACCCGCCAGATCCGGCCGGTCTGGGGATCCCACCGGGGATCCCGCATCGAGTTCTGGGCATGGCCAATGATCCGGGTGCAGAAATCGGAAATGTACATCGCCCCGTCAAAGCCGAAGGCAATGTCCACCGGCCGGAATAACTGGCTGGGTGAGGAGAGGACATCGAGACGTCCACTGGCCTTGTAGTAGGCTCCCTCGGCCTGGTGCCTTGAAATGGAAACGAAGCACTTCCTCAATAACACCGCCGAGGCCATGCCCTGCTGATACTCCTCGGGGAAATTCGGACTGGAAATCACACAGGCGGCAGACCCCTTACCGTAGGCGATGGTAATGGCCCGCCGGAACGGATGATACACCCCGAAGGGAGTCCACGGGATGGCATGGCTGTCCTGCACGAACCCGTCCCCATACATCTGGAAAAGATTTCCCCAGCGATCCCAGGTGATCTTCCATGGATTGGGCGTCAGGGTCTGGTATTCGCGCTCGACAGTCCCCCTGCGCAGATCCAGCCGGTAGGTGGTGGCATCGACACCCCGGGTGACCCCGTGCGGGGTTTCCAGCTGGGAACGATGAAAGACCCCGTCGCAGAACATCACGTGCCCCATCGGCCCCATCGCGATCATCCCCCCGTGATGAGCATCGGTGACATCGATCCCACGCAGGATCTCCTCCTTCACATCCGCTTTCCCATCGCCGTTGCTATCCTTCATGAAGACCAGCCGCGGTTGATGCGAAATGATGACCCCGTCCTCATGAAACGCCAGGCCGTCGGGAACGGTCAGGTGATCGGCAAAGACCGTGGACTTGTCAGCCCGGCCATCGCGATCCGTATCCTCCAGGATGATGATTTTATCATGGGGGACATCTCCTGGAATGGTGCCCGGGAAGGATGGCATGGTGACCACCCAGAGACGCCCCTGGGAATCAAAGGCAATCTGTTCGGGATTACGTAGTTCCGGGAATTGCTGCTCAGAGGCGAACAGGTTGACCTCGTAACCGTCAGCTACCCGGAAGGACTTGAGCATCTCCTCCGGTGAGGGCAATTTCGCGGGGTCTCTCTTGACGAGGGGAGGAAGGGTGAGGGGTTCAGGATCAAATTCGATTGAGGCATCCTGCAGCATGGCATGAATGCGGGTATCAGAACGGGCGATCAATTCATGGTAGCGGGGAATCTCGGCATTGTATTCGTGGGCGCGTCCCCGCACCCCGAAATACAGGACCGTGTTCACAGGGCGCACCACGGTAGCCACATGGCCCGCCTTGCGCCTGACCGCCCTGGCCACCACCCCTGCACGCGTCTGGTCCACCCGGGCGTGGACTTCGGGCCCAAGAAGCTCCCGGGCCAGATGCCTGGCGATGACCCTGTATCCAGCCCCATTGAGATGGATGCCATTGGATGTAAGCGGGATCTCCTGATCGGCATACGCGGCCAGGCTTGGGGCAAACAGGTCCACGAACCGAACCTCCTGGCTCGCGGCGACCTCACGCATGACCTCCACGTAGGACCGGATCTCCGCATTCCTTTTCTCCGTATCAGGATAATGAGGATGCTCGAGGTCCTCGGTGGCGATCGGCGAAAGAACCACAATTTCCGCCCCGGGATGGCGGCGCTCCATTTCCCGGAGATAGCCATCCAGGTCGGAGCGGAATGCCCCGATCCCCTCCGGGCCGGCAAAGGACTCATTGATTCCGAAACCAAGGATCACAACCTTGGCCGGCCACTTGGTGAGGAGTTTATTCAGGTGGTTGACGTAACGCTCCGGTCGCAGGCGGTAACCCACTTCGTCCCCGGTCCACGCAAGACTGCGGAACTCAAGATTCTTCTCCGGGTGTGCCAGTTGCAGGCAGGCCTCAAACAGACCATGGGCCTGCAGGCGCTCAATGAAGGAATTCCCATACAACAGGACCCTGTCTCCCTTCCTGAAACCCAGTTCGGCCCGGGCAACCTGACCGAGGAAACATAGCAGAAGGATACAGATGATTTTGTACATTGGATCTTCTCAACCAAGGATCTCCTTTACGACCTTGCCGTGCACATCAGTGAGCCGGTAATCGCGCCCCTGGAACTTGAAGGTGAGCTTTTCGTGATCAACCCCCAGCAGGTGCATGAGGGTGGCGTTCAAGTCGTGCACGTGAACGGGGTCCCTCGCCACATTGTAGCAGTAGTCGTCAGTCTCCCCGTGCACATGACCGTTCTTCACCCCGGCCCCGGCCAGCATCTGCGTGAAACACCGCGGGTGGTGATCGCGACCGGCCTTGTCTCCCGGTTTTTGTGCGTAAGTCGTGCGGCCGAACTCCCCGCCCCAGACAACCAGGGTGTCCTTCAACAGGCCCCGCTGCTTGAGATCCTTTATCAACCCAGCCACTGGTTGCTCGGTATCCCGGCACTGACGCGACAGTGTTTCGGTGAGTTTATCGTGCTGATCCCAGCCCATATGAAAGAGCTGGATGAAGCGCACATCCCGCTCAGCCAGGCGCCGGGCCACGAGGCAATTCCGGGCGAAGGTTCCCAGCTTGCCGACATTCGGCCCATAGAGCTTCAGGACGTGCTCCGGTTCCTTTGAAATATCCGCCAGTTCCGGCACGCTGGCTTGCATCCGGAAGGCCATCTCATACTGGGCGATACGGGACTCGATGGCAGGGTCTCCCACCACCGCATGGCGCTTGGCGTTGAGGGCCCCCACGTCATCCAGGATGTCGCGCCGGATCCCACGATCAATCCCAGGGGGATTGTGCAGGAAATAGACGGGGTCCCCGGTGTTGCGCAGTTTCACTCCCGAGTGCTCGGCCGGCAGGAACCCGGAATCCCACAACCGGCTGTAGAGCGGCTGTGCTCCCCCGGATGTCGAGCGGGACGTCAGCACGATATAGGCCGGAAGATCCCTGTTCAACGCACCGAGTCCATAGGACACCCACGACCCGATGCTCGGCCGCCCCGCCAGCTGGAAACCGGTCTGGAAAAAGGTGATGGCAGGGTCATGGTTGATGGCCTCGGTTTCCATGGAGCGGATGACACACAGGTCATCGGCAACCTCTCCCCAGTGGGGAAGCAATTCACTCAACTCCAGTCCCGCTTGCCCGTGCCGGGCAAACTTGAAGGGACTGGGCAGCACCGGGAGGCTCTTCTGTCCCGAGGTCATGGTCGTGATCCTCTGTTCACCTCGAACCGACTCCGGCAATTCCTTTCCCCGCTCCTTCTCCAGGCCGGGCTTGGGATCAAGAAGGTCCATCTGGGAGGGTCCGCCTGACATGAAGAGATAGATCACCCGCCTGACCTTGGCGTTCTCCGGCACCACCGTGGCGGCCTCACCCTCCTCATCGAACAGGAGGGAACCGAGGGCCAGGGCTCCGAACCCATGCGCGGAGGTCTCCAGGAAGGAACGCCGCCCCAGGAGCAGGGGATCCCCGGTGGGTGCCGTTCCTCCGAGACCAAAGCCCTTCGCATGTCCGTTGCTACCCTTCATCTGTTAATCACTTCATCGAGGTTCAGGATCACGTTCGCCACCGTGGTCAGGGCCGCCATCTCCGGCTTGGGGAGATAGCCAGGCACCTTGGATTCCCCCTGTCCAAGGAGATCCTCTGCCGCCTTCCCGTTGTTCCGGTAGTGCTCCACCCGCCGCTCATAGCCCTTGACCAGGATATCCAACTCCTCCCCATCGGCCACCCGGGAAGTCGCACAGCGAAATCCCCATGCAATCCGTTCTTCCGGTGTTCCGCCCTCCGTCATCATCCGCTCCGCAAATTTCTTGGCCGCCTCCACATAGGTCACCTCGTTCATGAGGGCCAGGGCCTGCAGGGGCGTATTGGTCAAGGACCTCTTCACGGTGCACATCTCCCGGCTCGGCATGTCAAAGAGGAGCATGCTCGGCGGCGCCACCGTGCGCCGGATGCGGGAATAGAGGCTGCGTCGGTAGAGTTTCTCCCCGTGATCCTGCACAAAGGTTCCCCGCTTCTCCACCTCCAGCCAGAGCCCTGCCGGTTGATAGACCCACCAGCTCGGACCACCCATGCGCTCCACCAGCAAGCCCGCGAGAAAGAGAGCCTGGTCGCGCAACATCTCCGCCTGCAGCCGGGTCCGGGGCCCCCGGCTGAGCAGCCGATTCCCCGGGTCGCGACGCAACCTCTCTTTATCGACCACCGCACTCTGCCGGTAGGTCCCGCTCATCACCATCAACTTGAGGAGCCCCTTGCCGTCCCAGCCCGATTCCACGAAGTCCACCGCCAGCCAGTCGAGAAGCTCCGGATGGCTTGGCCAGTCACTCTGCCGTCCCAGGTTTTCCGAACTCTTGACGATACCCGTTCCGAAGAACTGTTCCCAGATGCGGTTCACGAAAACGCGGGCTGTCAGGGAATGCTCCCCATCCACCATCCACTGGGCCAGGTCGAGACGAGTCAGGTTCTCTCCTTCCGGGGTGGGGGAGAATGCCTGGGGAAGCCCGGGCGAGACCTCCTCGCCCTTGGAATCATACTGCCCCCGCTTCAACACAAAGGCCTTTCGGTCCACTTCATCCCGCATGACCATGACGTGTGGGTGCCTGGCCTCCAGCTCCTTGATCTTCCCGTCCCGCGCCTTCTGGTCCGGGATCTCCGCTTCAAGCGTTTTCACTGCCGCCTCAAACTCGCTCTTCTTGTAGCGATGGCGGGGCTCGGCACTTCCCCGCAGGTTGTTGATAAAGCCCTTTTCGTCCAGCCCATCGAACATGGCGAAGAGTTGATAGAACTCCTTCTGGCTGATGGGATCATACTTGTGATCGTGACAGCGCGCACAACTCAGCGTGAGTCCGAGAAAGACCGAACCCATCGTCTCCACCCGGTCCATGATGTACTCGGTGCGCCACTCCTCCTCGATGGCCCCGCCCTCGGTCTGGATTCGGTGATTCCGGTTGAAGCCGGTGGCCACGATCTGGTCATCACTCGCATCCGGCAGGAGATCACCCGCCAGTTGCCAGGTCACAAACTGATCGTAGGGCTGATTGGCATTGAAGGACTCAATCACCCAGTTCCGCCACGGCCACTGGGCGTTTTCGAGGTCGTTGTCATACCCATGGCTGTCACCATAGCGGGCGCCATCCAGCCACCAGGCGGCCATGCGTTCCCCGTAACGCGGAGAGGCCAGCAGGCGGTCAACCACCTTCTCATAGGCCTGCTCCGACTTGTCGGCAAGGAAGGCCTCCACCTCCCCGGTGGTGGGAGGAAGCCCCGTAAGATCAATCGACACACGTCGGATGATCTCCTCCTTTCCCGCTTCCTGCTGCGGCTGGAACCCGGCTTTCGACATCCTCTTGTACACGAAGGCATCGATCTCATTGACTCCCCATTTCCCGGTGCCGGGCACTTCTCTCTTCACCGGAGTTCTGAACGCCCAGTGCCGTTCATACTTCGCCCCCTCGCTGATCCACTGCTTGAGTAGTTCCTTCTCCCTCTCGGTGAGAGCCTTGCCCTCCCCGGGGGGCGGCATCACTTCCTCCTCGTCTTTCGAGAAGATGCGCCGGATCAGTTCACTCTCTTCGGGGTTCCCCGCCACAATGGCCCGCACTCCATCGCGCTCCGCATGGGCCACCTCCCGGTCATCGAGGCGCAACTTCGCCTTTCGCTTGGCGGCATCTGTTCCATGACAGGCCAGGCACTTGCCTGCGAGGAGGGGAAGGATCTCCCTGTTATAGCCAACCTCAGCCCGGACGGTCGCCAAACCGCCCAGGAGCAGGACCATGAAGAGATTCAGCCTCATCGACTCGGAATTAATTCAGGACCACCGCACGATGGCAATGAGGAGATCATCCTCCGATCATGGCCGGGAGGAAAGCCGGAAGGGACAGATTGATATTGCCGGGGCCTTTTTGCCTCCCTAATCGTGGGTATGCTCCTCATGCGGAACCTGCCACTGGCGACAATCGTCCTCCTTGGTTGCTCATGGGGCCTCACCACCGGAGCCAAGCCGGCCTTCACGACGAAAAAGGACCAATACGGGACGGTCTACCACGTGGATTTTGAACAAGTCCAGGCTCCCGGCGATTTGACCGCCATCCCCGGGATCAAACTTGCCTGGTACCAGCACGGTGCCCAGCTCAACGGCTGGCTCGCCAATGCGCGCGACATCGACGGGGACGGCAGGATCGAGCTCTTCCTCGCCGCCGCCCGGGATGGCGAACGGCGCCTTGTCTGCTACCGGCAGGATGGAACCAGGGCCTGGCAAAGCCCCCCCATCGGAGATCCCCTCGGGGGCGAAAGTGGTCTCGCGATCGTGGATCTCGATGCCGACGGCTCCTTCGAACTGGTCTTCAATCTCAGCCGCGAACTCTGGTGCCTTGATGCCCGGACGGGCAAAACCAGGTGGAAGGTCCCCCTCCCGCGCTCCCACGACAACTACCAGGTTTCGGTGGTCGGCCACTTCCTCGACCGCAAGCAACAGGCCGTGGTCTGCCGGGTCGGAGCCGAGGTCAGCTGCTATGACGCGAAGGGAGAGAGGAAGTGGAACTACCTGATCCAGCACCGGAATCTCTACGGGCACGAAATGACCCACTATGACGCCGACCGGGACGGCCTCGACGAGGTCTACATCTCCCTCAACGGAAAATTCATCGTCCTCAACGGGGACGGAACCCTGCGCTGGTCCGACGACACCGTGCGCAACCACACCGACTTCATCCTCTGCGGGGATGTCGATGGGGACGGGGAACTGGAAATCGTCTACGACCGCAATGGCTGCGATGCCCTCAAGGGGCCGATCGCCTGCGTGGACGGGGGCACCGGCAAACCGGAGAAACTGTGGAACTACCGCCGCCCCGGGATGGACCACCTCCAGCGCGCCACCCTGGGCGACTTTGATCCCTCCCGCCCCGGACTCGAACTCGTGGCGGTGGGCAAGCGCCAGATCCGGGGCGGACTGGTCCTCTGGAGCGCGGAAGAGGACCACCTCTGGCACAAGGACATCCCGGCCGGCTGGGTCACCTGGGGCGACTGGAACGGGGACCGGAACCCGGAAATCCTCCTCAGCGGGGGCATCGGGGGACAGAACGGTTTCGAGGTCTGGACCGGCTCCGGGAAGCGCCTCTACGCCCTCGCCGGCACCGGGGCCACCCCCATGGGAGTGGAATCCGCCGGCCCCCTGCGCCCCGATCTCGATGGCAACGGCAAGACCGACCTGCTCCTCTGGACCCGGCGGGGCTACATGCTCCTCCTGGAAGCCCCCTGAAGTGATGCAGACCCCTCGACACTCCCAGCCCAGCATGCGCAACAGCTCCTTCCTGCGCGTTCTCACCCTGTGCTCCCTCTACGTCTCGCAGGGACTCCCCCAGGGCTTCATCCACTACGCCCTGAAAAACCATCTCGCCGACCAGGGCTTTACCACCGCCGACATCGGAAACGTGATCGCCATGATCAGCCTTCCCTGGGCCGTCAAGTTCCTCTGGGGACCGGTCGTCGACCGCTTCGGGATCGCCTCCATGGGCAAGCGCCGCCCCTGGATCATTGGGGCCCAGGCCATGACGGTGGTGGTGCTGCTCATCCTCGCCACCGTGCCGGGTCTCGACTCCAACCTGCGCCTTCTCGGCCTCGGCATCCTCAGCGTGAACATCTGGACCTCCCTGCAGGATGTCTGCACCGACAGCCTTGCAGTCGACCTCGTGCCGGAAAAGCAACGCGGCATCCTCAATGGCTTCATGTACGGCTGTTCCTACCTCGGGAGTTTCCTGGGCGGCACCCTCATCGGCCACTTCCTCTTCATGGAGGGCGGGAGTGTGCAGCTCGCCCTCGTCGCCCTCAGTGGCTGCGTTTTTGCCATCATGCTCCTTCCGCTCTTCATCCGCGAGCGGTCCGGCGAAAAACTCCTCCCCTGGACCGCGGGCTCCTCCCAACTCAAGGAAGACGAGCAGCATGCTCGCTCGGCGGCTCTCCTCTTCCGCCAGATCAAGCAGGCTTTCAGTCGTCCGGTCGCTCTGACCGCCGCCCTGCTCGCAGTGGGCGCCCACATCGGAAATTCCGCCCTCAATATCATCGCTTCCAGACACTTCATCACCGAGGTGGGATGGGACAAGAAGGCCTACACTCTTCTGGAGAGCTCCGCGACTTTCTTCTCCCTGGGGGGAGCCTTCATGGGTGGATTCGTCGCCAGTCTGTTGGGAGCCAAGCGCTCTGTCGTGCTCGCCGGGAGCCTGATTGCCCTGGTCTGGATCACCTTCAGCCGGTTGGAGCCCTTCTGGACGGAGGAGTGGCTAATCAAAGCCAACATGTGGGTGCTGGCAACCCTGCTGGGGCTCTTTAGCGTCTCCCTCTTTACCCTCTTCATGAATGTTTCCGACCGCCGGGTGGCCGCCTCCCAGTTCACCGCTTACATGGCATTGATGAACCTCTCCATGTTCACCGGCAACAAGCTCGCGGGACCCCTCGAGGCCACTGTTCCCTCCGTCCCGGCAGCCTACCTCGCCGCCGGGATCTTCCACCTCGGCGTGATGGCCTTCGTCATCCTGGCCATCAAACCACCGCAGAATCCCCCTGAACTCCCGGGGTTGGAAATGTCCTTCGCAGATCAGTGGCGAGAAGAACTAAAGAAAGAAGGTGAGCAGAAGTAACCGGATATGCCCTTCCTCAACCGGAGGATCCTAGTTCTCCCGGAGAACAGGAACGGTAACCTTCCCCGAATGAGAACCGCTCCGGGTCGCTGCATCCTTGACCCGTGTTCAGGGAAGGGCGATGTTTAGACTACCCCAGTGCAAAACCCTTCCCCTGCCATCCTCACCCGGCGTTTTCTCCCCGGACTCTGCGCACTGTTAGTCGCCGTCATCTACACGACAGGCGCCCACGCAGACACTCCCGACTGCGTGGTGGTCTTCAATGAGGTGCACTACAACCCGGCCGGCCCCGCCGAGGATGGCGAGTGGATCGAGTTCTTCAACCAGATGGGAATCCGGGTTGATCTCTCGGGCTGGCAACTTGCCGGAGGCATCGACTACACCTTCCCCCCCGGAACTACAATCAATCCGGGGACCTACCTCGTGGTGGCGAAGAGTCCTGCTGCCGGACAGCTTGGTCCTTTCACGGGATCGCTCGACAACGGCGGCGAGCAACTCCGGTTGCTCAATCACTCCGGTCGACTCATGGATTCCCTCGACTACGGGGACAGCGGCCGCTGGCCCGTGGTGGCCGATGGCTCTGGGGCAACCCTGGCCAAGCGTGATCCCTACACCCCGAACAAACCTCCCGGGCACTGGACTCGATCGGCCGAGCTGGGTGGCACCCCCGGGGCGGGGAACTTTCCCTCCCAACCGCCAACTGGTGAAACAATCGCCCCTCTCCTGGAATCCGCTGAAAACTGGCGTTTCCATCAGTCCGGCTACCTGGCGCCCGCCAACTGGGCCCGGCAGGTTCATCCCGCCGGGGTGGACGGGTGGGAAGCCGGTCCCGGCCCCCTCGCCTTCGAACCCACCCTCGGGGAACCGACCGGGACCACCCTCCGGTGGCCCGGCGAAAACAACCCCTACGTGGTCACCTATTATTTCGAGACGGAGTTCAATCTCAGCGCTGCCCAGCTGGCCGGGACGCAGTCCCTCAAGCTCCGCTACCTCCTCGATGACGGGGCAATCTTCTACCTGAACGGGGAGGAACTTCACCGTGCCAACATGCCGGAGGGACCAGTCCAACCCGATACCCCCGCCAGTTCGGGTGTGGAGGCCGCCTGGTCACCCGGCATCACTCTTTCCACCAGCAACCTGACCGCCGGCAGCAACCGGATCTCCGTTGAGGTCCACCAGGAATCGACCACGAGCGGGGACCTTGTCCTGGGAATCGAACTCGACGCGGTGCTGACCGAAGGAGCTGCCGGCGACCTCAGCGCCCTTCGCCTCAATGAACTCCCGCCCTTCAGCGAAACTCCCTACTGGATCGAGATCATCAACCCGGGGACTGGCCCGCTCGACATCGAGGGCACCCTCCTCTCCGTGGAGGGCGACCCTCTTCGCGCCTTTCCCCTGCCCGCCCGGTCCCTGGGCGCGGGCGAGATCCTCGTCGTCACCGAGTCCGAGATGGGATTCCGCCCTTTCGACCAGGAAAATGTCTACCTCTTCTCCCCTTCCGCAACCCAGGTGTTCGACGGCCAACGTGTGACCGGACGCCTGCGCGGCCGGGCAGAGGAACGGGCAGGTGCCTGGCTCTATCCGGACACACCCACTCCCGGACAGACCAATACCTTCACCCTGCACGACGATGTCGTGATCAGTGAGATCCACTACAATCCTCCTCCCCTTTCGGCCCTCCCTGGATCTCCCGCCACCTTCATTTCCTCCACCCTCTTCGATTTCAATACCACCTGGCGCTACAATGACGCTGGCGACACCCTGCCGGGAAACTGGGCCACCTCGGCCCATCCGGTCGGCGGAAACTGGACCTCGGGAACGGGACCCATCGGATTCGAGTCCTCCACCCTCTCCGAACCGCTCAACACGGTCCTTGCTGATCCCCGTGACAACAACCCCTACATCATCACCTATTATTTCGAACGCGAGTTCACCCTCACCGCGCAGCAACTGGCCGAACTCGACAGCCTCCAGGTCATCCACCAGATCGACGACGGAGCAGCAATCTACCTCAACGGCGTGGAAGCCCGTCGCATCAACCTGCCCGGGGGCACCATCGGATCTGGAACGACTTCCCTGAACTCCGTCAACAATGCGGCCCTGCAGTCCAGCGACCTCGATGCGGCCCTCGACGCCCTGGTTCCGGGACTCAATCGCATCTCGGTGGAAGTGCACCAGGTCAGCGACGGCAGCAGCGACATCGTCTTCGGATTGCTGCTGCAGGCACGCACCATCGATACACCCGGAGTGCCTGCTCAACCATTCCGGCGCTCGAACAACCAATGGGTCGAAATCGCCAACCGCAGCACCACCGCGGTCAACCTGGGTGGCTGGCAGTTCGACGACGGCATCGCCTTCACCTTCCCTCCCAACACCATTTTGTCCGCCGGGGAACACGCCTGCGTGGCCCGCGACACCGCCCTCTTCACCACCGCCTATCCTGGCTCCCGCCTCCTCGGCGAATTCAGCGGCCGGCTTTCGCGCCGGAGCGAACAGATTTCCCTCCGCGCCGCGGACCGCAACCCGGTCGACGAGGTGCGCTACTTCGAGGCAGGCCGCTGGCCGCAACATGCAGACGGCGGAGGATCCAGCCTCGAGTTGCGTGACCTTGACGCCGATAATCAGCTCCCGGAGACCTGGGCTGCCAGCGACGAGTCGCAGCAATCGGAATGGCGCACATATTCCTACCGGAAACGCGGAACCTCCAACGGGGGGCCGAACGAGTGGCGCGATTTCGTCTTCGGTCTCCTCGATGCCGGAGAGATTCTCCTCGACGACATCAGGGTGGTGGAATCACCGGACGGCAATGCGGTCCAGTTCCTCTCCAACACCAGCTTTGAATCAGGCGCAACCGGCTGGCGCATGGTGGGCAATCATCGACTGAGCAGGGTCATCTCCGATCCCGACGATCCCGGCAACAAGGTACTGCATCTCGTCTCGGAAGGCGCCACCGAACACATGCATAACCACATTGAAACAACCCTCGCCGGGGGCCGGAGCGTCAGCAGTTCCCGCGTCTACGAAATCTCCTTCCGCGCCCGGTGGCTCACCGGATCCAATCAACTCCACACCCGGCTTTACTTCAACCGCGCTGCGCAGACCACCCCGATCGACCGGCCCCTTGAGGTCGGGAGCCCCTCCGCTCCCAACTCCCGCTCGGAGGCCAGCATTGGCCCTGGATTCACTCACTTTATTCACTCACCCCCGGTCCCCGACGTGGGCCAGCCCGTGACTGTGACAACCACCGTCTCCGATCCCGACGGCATCGCGAGCATGAGTCTCTACTACTCGGTCGATGAAGGCCCGTTCCAACGCGTGGGAATGAGCCCTCTGGGAAACGGAACCTACCAATCCATCATTCCCGGCCAGTCCGCCGGCCGCATCGTGCAGTTCTATGCCCGGGCCGCCGATCCACTCGGTGCCACCGCGTTCTTCCCGGCCCGCGGTCCGGACTCCCGGGCCCAGTACAAGGTTCAGGACGGAAAGGCCTCCGGCACGGGCATCCATAACTTCCGCATCGTGATGCAGGACTCCGATGCCGACTTCATGCACACCCCCATCAACGTGATGAGCAATGGCCGTGTCCGCGCGACTGTCATCGATCGTGAAGAGGAGATCTACTACGATGTGGGCATTCGCATCAAGGGTGGCCAGCGGGCGCGGATGCAGAATATCTACCTCGGATTCAACGTCCTGTTTGGTGCCGAACGACTCTACCGTGGCGTGCACCGGACAATCGGGATCGACCGGTCCGGAACCCCCAACGAAGCTCCCACCGAGCTCATGCTCGATCTGGTCATCTCGAATTCCGGCGGATCCCCCAGCCGCTACACTGACCTCCTCCACGTGATTGCCCCGCGTGACCGCCACACCGGTTCCAGCATCCTGCAGATGGCACGCTACAGCGACGTTTTCCTGGATTCGCAATACGACAACGGATCGGACGGCTTCCTCTACGATTACGAGCTGATTTACTATCCCCGGACCGCGGATTCCAACGGCTTCAAGATCCCGGAACCGGACACCGTGATAGGGCAGGACGTGGGAGATCTCGACTCGGATCCGGAGCGCTATCGTTGGTTCTTCCTCACCAAGAACAATCGCGCCGCCGATAACTTCGAACCCATCATTCGCTACAACCAGCAATTCGGAAAATCGGGTGCGGCCTTTGAGGACGGGCTTGAGGAAGTGCTCGATGTTGACGGCTGGCTGAGGGGATTCGCCTACTCCGCGATGTCCGGATCGGGAGACGGCATCGCTTCAGGTTTTGAGCACAATGGCATGTACTACGCCCGTCCGGACGGCCGGGTGATCTCCCTGCCCCATGACATGGACTACGGCTGGAATACCGGGCTCTCCATCTGGTCAAATCCCGAGTGCTCCAAGCTGACCCAGGATGGCCGACGGCGGCGCATCTACCTCGGACACCTCCACGACATCATCAACACGACCTGGAACCAGGGCTATCTGAATCCGTGGCGCAGCCACTTCAACAGCCTGGATCCCGCTGGTTACTGGAACTCGACCCTCAGCTACATGAACTCGCGAGCCGCCAGCGTGCTCTCCCAGATCAACAGCTCGATCCCACCGGTCACCTTTTCCATCACCACCAGCAACCCCCTCACCATCGACGGAAGCGCCGCCACCATTTCCGGTGAAGGCTGGGTGAATGTCCGCTCCATCCGGCTGGCCGGAAGTTCCACACCCCTGGCGGTGAACTGGACCGACGGAAATTCCTGGCAGGTCACCATCCCCACCCAGCCCGGCCAGAACGCCATCTCCCTCCAGGCGGTCGACTTCTCCGGACAGATCCTCACCACGGACAGCATCGTGATCAACAACACCAGCACCATCGAACCTGCCAGTCCGGCCAACCTCGCCGTCACGGAACTCATGTATAACGCCATCGATCCGAGCCCGACAGAGATCGCATCCGGCTTTCAGAACCAATCGGCATTTGAATACATCGAGGTCATGAACATCGGCGACTCCAGCATCGATCTGACAGGCGTGCAATTTACGGAGGGCATCACCTTCGCCTTCCCCTCCATGACTCTCGGACCCCGTGAGCGGGCTGTCATCCCGAGAAACCGGGGCGCCTTCCTTGCAAGGTATCCGGAAGCGGCCGCCGCCCTCCTGTCCGGTGAATTCGGGATTGGCGAGGGCAACCGACTCTCCAACAGCGGCGAGGAGATCCTGCTCACCGGCGCAGGCGGACAGGAAATCCGGCGCTTCACCTATCTCGACGAGTTTCCCTGGCCTGTCAGCCCGGACGGTCTCGGCCCCAGCCTCGTCCTCATCGCCCCGCAGTCGAATCCCGATCACGCCATGGCCCTCAACTGGCGACCAAGCACCTCCGTGGGCGGCACCCCCGGCGGAAGCGATGCCGTGAACTTCGTCGGTGATCCCGACGCTGATCCGGATGGCAACGGCCTGGGCGCACTCCTTGAGCACGCCCTGGGAAATTCCCTTCCGCCAGTGGTCATCCAGGTCGATCCCGCTACCGGCACCGCCACCATGTCCTTCACCCACAACCTCCCGGCCGACGACATCGCCTTCAGCATTGAAGTTTCGACCGATCTCCTTGTCTGGGGCCCCGGTGGGGCAGAGCGACTCTCCTCCAGTGACAATGGCGACGGGACGGCAACCGAATCCTGGATCATCCCCGACATTCAATTCGATCCCGGGCAGTCCTGGTTCATGCGCCTGCGACTTGACCAGCGCTTACCGTAGTCCCCCTACGGCACGGTTACCTCCACATCATCAATGTACCATCCCGCAGCCGGGAAAAAGTCAACCTCATCGGACTCGAAGCGGAACTCAAGCTTGATGGACTTGCCGAGCGCGGCCTCCGGGATCTTCCGGGTGAATTTCTCCCAGTCGGTCGACAGGTGGGAGATGTTGGTCTGGACCACCGCCAGGACTGAATCGTCTACGGCGTCCAGAACAGAAACCGTTCCCCAGTCGAAGAATTGCTGCCCGGACGGCGGCTCGATATCGACGAACTGGTAGAAGTTCAGGGTCGCGCTGCCTGCCGCGCTCAGGTCGATGGGCGGGGACCTCAGGAGAATCACGATGTTTGTGGTGGTAACATCGTCGAGATTAGTTGCGAAGCAACTCGGTGCGCTGTGGGCCGTGGCAGGACCGATATTGGTCGGGGTGCCATGCTCCCACAGGGTCCCCAGGTCTCCTATCGAACTCGTGGTCCAGGCACCCGGTCCCTCATCGAAGTTCGCAAAGAAGATCGCCTCGGGTGGAGCAGGGAATCTCTCCACCACAAACAGACGCATGGGATCGGCCGGGAGCGGAATGCTGAGCGTATTCTCCGGGGGACTGGCCACGAGATTCTCGAGACCCTCCCAAATGGGCCACTCGGAGGGGTGGACGCTCGCTATCAGGGCGGGGTTTGCCTCACTCCGCAGATTATAGAGCATGCCCCCCTTGCTCTCCCACTTGATCGTCAGGAAGCCACCAGCCTGGGACACATCCGTGATGGCAGGACCCACCGGCCCTCCGGAAGGATCGAAAAACACTCCTCCCAGGGCGTTCGCCTCCCAACGCTCATCGTGCACCCCCTTGACAGTGAAGACATCGCCAGCCGAGCCGGAAATATCAAAGAGGACATAGTCGACGTCGGCATTGCGCCATTCCTCATTCGGTCCCACCGCATCAACGATCCCCGAATCCGCCCCGTCCGGTCCAACCACCTGCACGCCCACTGCTGCTTCATATAAAAGCCCGGCAGGATTGTCCGGGGTACAGTCGGTGATCACTCCGAGACGAAACGAAGCATCCTCGGTCAGGGTGATGGTGAAAAAATCGCTCACCTGCCCGGTGGTGCCCGATCCCGGTCCTCCGACAACCAGCCAGTAGTCCCCGCAAACCAGGTCGGAAATTGGTCCGGGGGCCGCTGGTTGTACCACGTCATCAAAAGCTGACTGGTGATTCTCGGCTCCCTGACCCTCGTATCTCAACCCCCCGACAAGATCCACCGTTGCATAGGGCGGAGCCGAGAGGTTGAGAGGGTCCCCGTCGGCAGCCTGCGCGATGAAATAACCATCCGTTCCGTAGACGTTATCCGTATCGCCAAAGGGTTTGACCACGTCAGAGGTGCGCCAGGCGTCATTGGTCTCAATGTCCACCCCCGCCACCGTGATACCCTGCCCGGACTGGCGCACCTGGACCAGTTCCTCCGCAAGGGACGACGCGCTGGGACCAATCGTCGCGATCAACTGATAAGTTGCGGAGGCCTCCGGCGTGACTGCCACGGATCCAATCCCGCCGACATCGGTATTGCCCAGCACATCGATGTCTCCAGGCTGGAGGATGAGAGAAGTGTAGGGAGGAGTGACTTCCCACGAGAAAGTAACTTCCGTCCCCGGGGACACCAGCGTCCGATCGGCCGAGAAGGAAACAATCTCGGGCGGAAGCAGAACCACCCGCATGGTGGCGATGCCCGTCTCTTCTCCCCGCGTGGCCTCCAACGTGTAAACCGTCGTCTCATCCGGACCCGGATCGAGCGTGAAGCTGCTCACTCCTTCATTGAGATCCAGCAGATCAAGGTCTCCTGGTTGCAACAGCAACGAGTCCACCGGATCCTCGACCTCCCAGGTGAACGTGACGGGAGTTCCCGGCGTGCTGATCCCGGCAGGATCCACTGCGAACTCAAGGATTTGTGGTGCTTCAGGATTCGATATCGGATCGATGAAGACACCCCCAAGCGCGTTGGCACCCCACCCATTGTTATTCTGGCCCCAGACCGTGAAGACATCACCCGCTTCGCCCGTGATATCGAAAAGGACATAATCGATGTCCCCATTCTTCATCTGAAGGATATCCACGAGGCCGGAATCCACTCCCCCCGGCCCGGTAACCCGCACGGCCGAGGAGGATTCATAGAGGAGCCCTGGCGGATTATCCGGGGTCTGGTCCGCAATTACACCGAGCCGGAAGACCGCATTCTCTGTCAGGGTGATGGAGAAAAAATCGTCCTCCGAGCCATCCACGGTATTATCCACCCAGTAGTCACCAGCCACCAGATCACTTACCGGATCCGGACCGGTTGCCAGGACATCGTCAAAGGAGGACTGGTGAGGTTCCGCTCCCACACCCTCGTAACCTCCCTGGATCAGTGCAATTGTCCCGTAGGCGGGCTGGGAGAGATTGGTCGCATCACCATCGGGATACTGGGCGATGAAATAGCCGTCCGTACCGTAAATGCCATCGAGATCCCCGAACGGCTTGACCACATCCGTGGTGCGCCAGGCATCGTTGGTGGTATCGTCGACCCCAACCTCCGTAACAATGGCGGCGAACATGGAGGAAGTAACGAGAAGCAATGGGGCCCAGAGAAGGGGGACAATACGTTTCATGGCAGGTTCAGCGACAAGACTTTGACAGGTAGCGGGAAAAGAAACGGGCCCCAGCAATTACCGGAGCCCGTTCAACGATTGGAAATCTTCGCAGTGATTACTCTCCGGCGCTCCGGTGGCCGAATGAATCCATCAGGTCAGCGACAACGGCGCAGGAAGAGGCCAAGACAGCCCAACAGGCCGAGGAGCGGGGCAGTCGGCTCAGGAATGGGATCAAGAAAGACTCCTCCCAGGGCATTGGCATTCCACCCGTCGTTATTGCGACCCCAGACCGTGAACTCGTCTCCGACGACACCACTGATCTGGAAAATGGCATAATCAGGCACCGCGTCCCGCGTCGGCACGAGATCGGCCATCCCGGAATCAATTCCACCAGGCCCGGTCACCCGGACTCCATCGGAAGATTCCCAGAGCAAACCTGCCGGATTATCCGGGGTTTGATCGGCAATCACGCCGAGGATGAAACTGCCTGGTTGCGAAAGGGTGATGGAGAAGAAATCGTCCTCCGAGTGATGAGTGTTGTTATCCACCCAGTAATCACCAGCCACCAGATCATTTACCGGACCCGGACCGGCCGCCAGGACATCGTCAAAGGAGGACTGGTGATTCTCCGCTCCCGCACCCTCGTAGCCTCCCCGGATCAGCCCAATTGTAGCGTAAGTGGGCTGGGAGAGATTGGCGGCATTCCCATCGGGATACTGGGCGATGAGGTAGCCGTCCGTACCATAAATGCCGTCGAGGTCACCAAAGGGCTTGGATACATCACTGGTCCGCCAAGCATCTCCGGTTCCGTCATCAACCCCCAGAAGGGTCACTGACGCCGAGTAAGCAGAAGATGCAAGAGCTGCCGAAATCAGGTATGTCGGGATACGATATGGAATCGTCATGGGTCTTGAAATGGGTTTACGTAGATGCCTATCAGCGTAATAATAGAGTCCTCACACCAAGGCCGACAAGAAGAATAGATCCCATCACACGGAAATCTCCGTTGACCTCGGATATACCCAGATCATTTGATGTTAATGAACCTGAAGACATCCTTGCTCAGGCCTTTCTCCATCACGATCTACCTTCTCAGTTCCCTGTTCCTCCTGGGCTGCAGAGACTCTGGAACCGGTAATCAAGGCAGCACCAAATCCCTTCCTCCGGTCGGTGCTGGAGGCGAAACCACCCTCGGTGAGATTGGCCAATCCGCCCCGGAGCGGGAGTGGGCGGAGATCGACAATCCGGCCTCCGACGGGTGGGAGAGCGAAGTGCGGGCTGAGGAGGCTAGTCGGCAACTGAAGAGACTCACCACTCTTCTCCTCAATGGCACTCCCGCCACGAAAGAAAACCTTTCCGATATTCTGGCCCCCGGGTTCAAGGGCAGCCTCCTTCGCCCCCGGAACCCAGTGGTCGTATTTGAAGATTCCAGAGTGAGGGTTGAGCGAGCGAAACAAAACCTTGAGAAAACCGGGGATTTTGCAGGAGCCGTCACCGCGGTAGCGGAAGAGTTCCGGGGCACAGTGGATTCCCACTCCAAGATCAAGGTCCTGCAGGTCGGGATGGGGACCGGGGAGGCGGAAGATCCCCCGGTCTTTACCACCACTCAACTCGTGTCACTCACAGGGAGGACTCCGGCGGGAGTAGTGGAGCACCACGCCCGATGGATTGCAAACTGGATCCCGCAGGCCAACGGACCTCCAAAACTCAGTCACCTTGAGGTGAGGGATTTTGAACGGTCGATCGCCCGGCAATCGTGGTTCGCGGATTGCAGCGAGGCCGCTCTGGGGGGGAATCCGGACTATCGCGCCCAGATCCTTCGTGGCATGAACCACTGGCTGGAACGTATCCCCTTCCGCGCTGCCCTCAATCGCATGGGAACGCCGGGTCTCGCCCTTGGTGACGTCAATGGCGACGGACTTGAGGATCTCTATCTTTGCCAGGAACCCGGACTACCGAATCTCCTCTTCCTGCAAAGGAACGATGGCACGGTCGAGGAGGTTTCCGCCGACTGGGGAGTGGACTGGCTGCAGGACTCTCGCAGCGCGTTGCTGGTCGACCTCGACAACGACGGCCGGCAGGATCTCGCCGTGGCAATCTTCGGGGCCCTCGTCCTCGCTCGCAACGAAGGTGACCGCTTTCTGGTCCAGGCTGTCCTCCCCACCAGCGAGTCCACCACCTCCCTCACGGCTGCCGACTACGACCGGGATGGAAAGCTCGATCTCTACCTCTGCGCCTATTCCCCTGATCGCTCCCTCGATGCCGATCCTCAAGCTCTCGGTCCGCTGGGGACTCGCTTCGTGTTCCATGACGCCGAGAATGGAAGCCCCAACTCCCTCTTCCGGAACGAGATCGCTCCCCGGGAGTCGTGGAGATTCACCAACGTGACCACCGCCACCGGTCTCGATGCCCACAACACCCGCTGGACATTCGCCGCCTCCTGGGAGGACTTCGACAACGACGGCGACTCCGACCTCTACCTCGCCAATGACTACGGGAGAAACTGTCTCTTTGTGAATGAAGCCGGCCCGGACGGCACGGTGCACTTCCGCAATATCGCACCCACGGCAGGGGCAGAGGACAGCGCCTCCGGCATGTCGGCAACCTGGGGTGATTACGATCGCGATGGCCACATGGACCTCTACATCAGCAACATGTTTTCCGCGGCCGGCAGCCGTGTAACCGCCCGCAGCCAGTTCAAACCTTCCCTCTCCCCTGACCTGCGACGAAAGTTCCAGCACTTTGCCCGCGGCAACACCCTCCTGCGGAATCTGGGAAACTCTGGAAACCCCACCTTCCTGGACACCAGCGTCGCGGCAGGAGTCACGATCGGACGCTGGGCCTGGTCGTCCCTTTTTGCCGATCTCAACAACGACGGCTGGGAAGATCTCGTGGTTGCCAATGGCTACCTCACGGGAACGTCCGGAGGTGACCTGTGAAGTTTCTTCTGGCGCCAGGTTCTGGCGCACTCCCAGGACGCTCCCTCCGGGTCTCCTTCCACACTCGAGAGCCGGTCCGCCAGGGTCAACCAATCAGCCATGATCAACGCCGGCCGATCCTTTAGCGGGCAGGAGCGCAACTGCATCTTCCTCAACCCCGGATCGTCGCAAGCTGCCCGGGGACGCTTCGCTGATGTCTCCAGCGTCACTGGCCTCGACTTCGACGATGATGCCCGGGCCCTCTCACCGGTCGACTGGGACCATGATGGCGATCTGGATCTCTGGATCTCGAATCGCAATGCCCCGCGGTTGCGCTTCCTCCGAAATGATGCGCCCACCGGAGAGGACCGCTGGCTCGCCCTGCGCCTGTCCGCGAACGGCACGACTTGCAACCGGGACGCCGTCGGAGCCCGGGTGGAAGTGCATTTCGCCGATCCTCAGGCACACCGGTCCACCAGAACCCTGCGGGCCGGCGAGGGATTTCTCTCCCAGACCTCGAAGTGGCTGCACTTCGGACTCGGGACGACCAAGGCCATCGAGAAGGTCACCGTTCGCTGGCCCGGCCGCGGGGAGACGGTGGAGGAGTTCACCGGGCTGACCGGTGGCCGCCGCTATCTCCTCACCCAGGGGAGCGGAAGGGCGGTGGCTGTGCCGGAACGGACGAACCCGGTCAATCTGGAAGTCTCCCGGCCCGAACCCCGCCCCGCCAGCCGCTCCGCCCGGGTCCCGCTGGTCACCCTCTTTCCCCGACCCGACCTCGCGTTGAAAGACTTCTCCGATCGACCCATCCGAATCGGTCACGGCAAGCCGGTCCTCATCAATCTGTGGGCGACCTGGTGCGCGCCCTGTCTCGTGGAGTTGGCCGAATTCACCGCGCACGCTGGTGAAATCCACCAGACCGGACTGGAGATCGTAGCCCTCTCGGTGGACGGCCTCAGCGAAGAGGAGGGAGACCCGCGTGACGTCCTGAAGAAACTCCGCTGGCCCTTCACAGCGGGCAAGGCAGACAATCGAACCGTCTCAATCCTGCAGAACCACCACAACGCCCTCATCGCCCTGAACCGTCCGCTCCCGGTCCCGGCCAGTTTCCTCTTTGACGGGAAAGGCCGCCTGTCGGTCATCTACAAGGGTCCCACAACTGTAGAAACTGTCCTGGGCGATCTCGACCACAGCGCCGGATCGCGCGAGGAGCGCTGGCTCCGCGCGGCTCCGCTGGCTGGTAGTAGCCTTGACCATGATCTCGTGCGGACCCGCTCTGATGTAGTCGAATCGATTGTGCACTTCCGCAATGGACACGCGCGCGAAAATGCAAAGGACCTTGCCGGGGCTGTCTATCACTACCAGGCAGCCCTCGCTCACCATCCCGCGTTGGCGGAAGCGCACAAGCGCATGGGCAACCTGAGACTGCAGGAGAAGAATCTGCAGGCAGCCGTGGAGCACTATCGGCAGGCCGCCACGGCGGACCCCGATGACCCTGCCACACGTTTCGCTCTCGGCGACACCTACCAGATGATGCGGGAACCGGACAAGGCCGCCCAGGAATACCGGGAAGTCCTCCGCATCAATCCCAGTCACCTGAACACGCGGGTCAGATTGGCAGATGTCCTCTATGAGGGAGGCCACCTTGATGAAGCCATCGAGACCGCCCGCGAGGCTCTTGTCCAGGCACGCGACGAAGACAACCAGGGAGTCGTCCGCATCCTTGAGACCCGCATCCGGAGCTATCGCCCCTAGCGCGGATCACTATTTGTCTGCAGTTGGAACCACATCCTGAGCACCCCGGCACCGAACCTGCCGGGCAGCTAGTTCTCCCGGATCCAGTCTTCCACCGCCTGGCTTACGGCATCCGGGAAGATGTCTATCAGGAGGAACGGAGTGGCTCCCCCAATGGACATGGTGTGATCTCCTGAATAGGTAATGGCCACGGATTTGTTATAGGAATTCGCCAGGTTCGAAGACCATTCGGGAAGCACGACGATATCGCCATTGGCTATCAGGTGCATCGTGTTGATATTTGACGCGCTATAGTCATCCGGGGTGTTTTCCAGCGTCTCCAGGTCATACATCGGAAAGAGGTCCTCCATCGCGGCGGAATTTATGAAAATCGCGTTCCTGACGTTCGCCAGGCTCCCCAGGTCCCTTCCGGAATCGAGAAGGTTCAGGAGATAGGAGGCCAGGGAGCCTCCCTGCGAATACCCGATCACCAGGTCAACATCCCCGGGGATATCGTTATTTGCAAAATCGATCACGTGGCTGACCGATTCACTCAACTCCTCATAATCGGCAAATAAACAGTCCCACCATGCCCTGCTGTAGAGGGTGATGAAGGGGATTTGAAGATGAGGAGCTTCCGCATAAAAAAAATTCGCCCTGGTCCCGAGGGCATTTTCCAGGTCCTCACAGATGGGGGCGCTATCCATCCAATCGGCATCCATGGCCTTGCCGTGCAGGACGAGGACGTTGGCCTTGCGGGATTCGGGCAGGATTGTCCCATATCTTACGAGGCGGTAGAACGCTTCCTCGGCAAGGAGTTCGGAGAAATCATGCCTGTTATCAAGGGAGCGCACCTTTGCCCGGTCCACATCATGAAAGGCCAGATTTCCCAGCTGCTGGAAGGCCCGGGATTCCGCCTTCTGGAGAACCCAGAGGGAATCTCCTCCCCACGAAATCCCCACCTTGGACCCGGTCGTGGAAATAGCGAGGACAGGGGCCGGAGATCCCTCCTCAGCATGTAGACTGAAAGACAGAGCCCATGACAGCGCCAGGAGAAGAACAGTATGCCTCACCTGTTCTCCATACCGGCATATCCACGGGATGTCTAACTCCGAGTCGGTTCCTTATCGTGATGAGAACCTTACAATGGGCGCAGGTTGCGTGTCGTCCAGGACGGGGGCCAGGGTGCCTGGGTTGAACCCTGCCCTACTCGAACTTCGCCTCGTCCAGGTTGACCCGGTAGACGATTCCCTTGTCATACCCGATGGCGTAGAGGTCTCCTGCACGGTCGCGCCCAAAGGATACAATACGATCGGGAGCCATCCCGATCTGGCGGATCTTCTTCAGCTTGCGCTCCGCCTGGGTAATCCCCCAAACCTTCTTGCTCTGGTAGTCAGCACAGATGTAGACGCCATGGAAGCTCGACTCCGGATCGGTGCGCATGACGTAACCACCCGTCACCGAAACCCCGTGCTTGCGCCGGAATGACACCACGGGAGGGATGTATTTGGCCTTGTCCCGGCGATACCTCGTCGAGAACAGCTCGAACCCCTCGTGGATATTCCATCCGTGGTTCTCCCCGGCCCGCACGATGCACACTTCCTCAAACCGGTTCTGCCCCACATCGCCGACCCAGAGATCGCCGTTGGCAGGATCAAAGCTGAAGCGCCAAGGTTGGCGCAGTCCGTAGGCGAAGATCTCGGGCCGGCCCTGCGCGGGATCTCCCTTGGCAAAAGGGTTGTTCGCGGGAATGGCATAGGGCCGGTCTCCCTCCCGCCGGTCGACATCGATCCGCAGGAGGCTGCCCTCGAAACGGCCCAGGTCCTGTGCCTTGCCCTCCGGGTCCTCCTGTGGCCCACCGTCCCCCATCCCGATGTGAAGATAGCCGTCCGGCCCGAATTCCAATCCGCCTCCGTGATGGTAGAACGTATCAATCTTCCAGCGCAGGATACTCTGGGTCGGCTTTCCGGAATCAGCCCGGCGGTCCGCACCTGCCACCCGTTCCACCACTGCCATGCCCCGCTGTTCGCCGGTCATGGTTTCATGCATCATGAAGTAGCGCCCATTTTCCGCGAAGCCGGGATGCAGGGCCACCCCGAGGAGGCCCTCGTCATTAGCAACATGGATTTCGTCGAGAATGTTCACGAAGGACGAAACCACCTCTTCACCATTCACCTTCTCCAGCAGGGAAATCGTCCCCTTGCTCTTCTCCGCGATCAGGTAGGCACCATCGATGGTCGGGTGTCCACCAAACCACACCGGCTTGTGGAACTTGTCCTTCATCCCGAAGACCGGCTCAAAGCCCACGGGTTTCTCGATGACCGGAATCTCCAGCGGGGTGCCAGCCTCGTACGCGACCTTCGTCTCCGGTTGTTTCCGGCTCTCCAGGTAGGCGATGAGGTCCCGGAACTCCGTGGTGGTCAGCTTGGAATGGAGACCGGGCGGCATCAGGGAGACCGGTCCCGTTTCCTCCTTCGCAACCTCCGAGCGCGCGATCCGGTGCTCCACCTTCCCCACGTTCACCAGCACAATGCTCTCCTCCGAACTGCTCCGGAGGATTCCCTGGAAGCGCTCTCCCTTTTTCGTTTCCACGATGGTGGTGGCGTAGCCCGTCATGATCGACGCCGAGGGATCAAGAATGGATGCAACCAGATCCTTGCGCGCAAACTTGTCCCCGGCTGCATACAGGTCGGGTCCGATGCCAGTCGCGCTCCCGTCCACGGTATGGCACTGGGTGCAGACCGTGCGTTGATCCTCAAAGACGGCCTTGCCCCGCTGCACGTCTCCTCCCGTCATGGCAGCCTTGCGGTATTCCTCATCCGGTGGCGGAGCAGCCAGGGAGGACACGATACCGATCCATAGCAACCCGGCTGGAAGGGTGAACTTGGGAGGAGCCATGACCACGAGTGTAGGGCAGACGCCCGACCTGCCAATTGCTATCGAAGAGCGACCCCAATACTAACAGAATACCGGCGGCGAACCACCCTGCTCTGATCGTACGGGGGATCTGATCCGGACTCGCTTCTCCAGGTGAATTCCCTAGGGTGTGCCCCACCATCATGTTCCGCCCTCTCGTCCTCGCCCTCCTGGTTACGGGCAGTCTGCACGCCGAAAGCCCTTTCCGCGTCCCACAGGGCTTTACCATCACGAGGTTTGCAGGAGATGATCTCACCAACGACACCTGGGCCATGACCATCTCGAACGACGGACGGGTGGCGGTCTCCGGTCCCGGCTACATCAAGGTTCTCCTCGACACCGACAAGGACGGAGTGGCCGATCGGGCGGAAGTGGTCTCCGACAAGGCCCGCAATCCCCACGGCCTCCTCTGGCACGGAAACGATCTCCTCAGTGTCCAACCCCAGGGCATTTTTCTTCATCGATCCCGCACCGATAATGGCCTTCCCGGGGGAGCCCCCGAACTGTTCTACAAGCTCCCCGGAGGAGGCGGAGAGCATGGACCCCACGGGATCCGCCGTGGTCCGGATGGATGGTTCTACGTCGCCTGTGGTAACAACACGAACATCGGGAGGGGAAACATCACCACCACGACTTCCCCCGTCACCGATCCTTCCCAGGGAACCATTCTCCGGATCTCGCCGGACGGAAAACAGAGCGAGGTCATTGCCCATGGCTTCCGCAACCACTACGACCTTGCCTTCAACCAGCACGGCCACCTCTTCACCTTCGACTCCGACGGAGAACGGGACCACCAGCTTCCCTGGTATTCCTATTGCCGGGTCTTTCATATCCGCGTCGGAGGACATCACGGCTGGCTCCTCCCCGGGCACCAGCGCTCCTTCAACCGTCCCCCCGGATTTTTTGATTCCGTCAATCGCCTCAACGAAATTGACCGCGGATCGCCCACCGGGGTGGAAGTCTACCGCCACACCCAGTTTCCCAAGCACTACCAGGACGGCCTCTTTTTCGCCTGCTGGACCTACGGCCGGGTCTACTTCACTCCCCTCATCCAAAAGAAGGATTCCTACCAGCAGCACAAGCACGAGACCTTCCTGGAACCCACCGGCAACCTCGGCTTCGCCCCCTCCGACCTCACCGTTCACCCAGTGACCGGCGACCTCTTCGTCTCGGTGGGAGGCCGCGGGACCCGGGGTGCGGTCTACCGCATCTCCTATCCAGCCCGCCGGAAGGGAGCCCGACCGGTCCCCTCCTACCAGACCAGGGAGGACTGGTCCATTCACACCGACCGCATCGTCCCCATCCCGGCCGTAGCCCCGGCTGACGCCCTCGCCCTGTTTGGAAGCGACCAGGATCATGCGACCAGGATCACCGCCATTCGTCATCTCATGCTCGCTCTTGGCGACATCAGCACCAATGAGGCCCGGCGCCGCATTGATGCCGGCTACACTGCTCACAGGCCCGATGCTCTCCCCGCCGATCTCCGCCAAAAGGCCATCTCCTCTCTTGCCGCGGCCTTCGACCCGAAGGATCCCGGTCAACCCCTGCAATATGAAATCGCCCGTCTCCTTGCCATGCTGCAGGCCGACACCAGCGAAGCGGTGGAGACCCTGGCCTCCGCCCTTTCCCCCTCCTCCCATCCCACCCACGACGCCCACTATCTCTTCTGCCTCGCCCAGATGCCCGGCCCGAGGGAGAAGGTCCGGGACAGGATCGTGGAGGGTTTCCTCGGCATCGACCGCAAGCTCCACCAGCGCCGGCTCCTGACCGATCGGAACTGGAGCGTCAACCTGCGCGATGCCCTGCAGGCCCAGCTTGGATTTGATCCGAAAACGGGAACCCGGATGGCCCGATCGGAGAAGATCTCACCCGCAAGTGCCCACCTTCTGACCCTGCTCCCGGAAAAGGAACGAGCATTGGTCGCCGGAACCATGAAACGTTCGGACCAGGGGTGGAACCGTGAAGCCATCTCCTTCGCGGAAAAATACCTGCCCCCTGCTGAGATTCCTCTTCTCCTCGCAACCTTCCGGAACGCATGGGAACACGAGCCCCGGCTCCGGCCCCACCTCATTGGCTATCTCTCCCGCCACGGCAATGAGGCCGACCGGATTCTCTGTGAGGAGTTTTCCCGCCCGCCTGCAGGCGCGCTCGACCTCACACCCTTCACCGAGAAGATGAAGGCGGTCAACTGGGACCAGGGTGAAGCCGGTCGCGGACAGGCCGTCTACGCCCGCTACAACTGCGTGACCTGTCACTCCGGCAACAAGCGTCTCGGACCCTCTCTCCACAATATCGCCAAACGGTTCAACCGGGAAGACCTCTTCCGCCATATCAACGAACCTAACCTCGCCCTTTCCGACCTTTACAAGGCCACCCAGATCACCACCGCCGACGGCACCTATATCGGCATGAAGGTCTACAGTTCCGAGGCCCAGACCATCCTTGAAACCGGTTCCAACGAAACCATCCGGTTCTCCCGCCACGACATCATCAGTGAGCAAACCCCCAACCAATCGCCCATGCCTGCCGGACTGCTGCTGGGTGCCAGCAAGGAGGAGCTGGCCAATCTCTACGCTTATCTCAGGACCCTGTAGGACGAAGGAGTGCTGGCAGTCTTCCCTCCCCGGTTGTTCCCGAAGATCTCATTCTCCCTCAGCTGGAACTGCCCTCGCCGGTCAACCGGTCGGCGAACAGATGTTGCAGTCCCGCTCCTCCTAGCTCGCCAGAAAGACCAGCGAGTCCGCCAGCCGGTTCAGTGATCTCCGGGCCTCGGGAAGAACCTGTATGAGCGTGTCCAGGACCTCACTTGTCCCCCGCCTTCGCGCCACCGGACAATCGCTGGCCTGGTGAAAGGAGGACCGGGCGAAACCTTCATAGTAGGCCAGACCCGGCGCCCCATGCCGCTCCGCCCGTTGGCGGATGTAATCCGGGAAGATCCCCGTCAACACGAGGAACTGGTTCCCGGCCGCCACCAGCAATTCGTAGCGGGTGTCCCCGGTGGCCTGGTCGAGGATTGCCAGGAAGTCGACCGAGTGCACGAATCCGGAGGGTATGCCCTTCAAGGCATCGAAGGGCCCTGCCGGAACGCGCTCCGCCAGAACCGCCCCGAGATACTCGGCCAGCGCCACCTCCTCCAGGCTGCTGCGCTTCAGGCTGTGACGCACCAGGACATAAAAATAGAACCAGGGACTGACATTGAGCAGGGTGCAGGAATCGAGAATGGCACGAAACACCCGCTCGTCATCCAGCACGAGGAGAAGTTCCTCCCGCTCCAGCACGAAGCGCCGGAAGGACTGGTCGGATTGATCCCCCGTGATCACCGAGGTGAGAAACAGAAAATCGCGCTCCTCAAAGCGTCCCGTACAGGTGCAGAAAAGAGGGACTTCCATTATTCTACAGCATAGCACAGCTCCTGCCCCTCTGCCAGCAGTATTGCAGGTAGCCGCAGTCCGTTTCCATTGCAGCTGGTGAGATCCTGAAGGGATTTCTGCAGCGGTTCATTGACGCCCTCCCCAGGGTCCGGCAGCCTCTTTCAGAAATGAAAACCATTCTCCTCACCCTCTCCCTTGCCCTCGCCTTCATGACTTCTTCCTCTCTTGCCGATCACCACAAAAAAACCCCGGGTGCCTACCGCCACGTCGTCTGCTTCAAGTTCAAGGATGACGCCAGCAAGGACCAGGTGACCGCCATCGAAAAGGCCTTCGCCGAGCTTTCCACGAAAATCGACGCCATCACCGATTACGAGTGGGGCACCAATGTGAGCCCCGAGAACCATGCCCAGGGATTCACGCACTGCTTCATCGTTTCCTTCAAGGATAAGAAGGGACTGGAGGCCTACCTGCCCCACAAGGACCACAAGATCTTTGTCGAACAACTTCTTCCCATCCTCGACAAGGTCTTCGTCATCGACTTCGTGGCGAAATAACGAACCGACCTTTTTCAGGACTCACGCTCCCTTCTCCTCCTTCTCGAAATAGGTATCGTCGTGACTGTAGGGCGGCGCACAGCAGCAGAGGAAACGCAGGTCCTTCGTGGCCGTGATCTGGTGCCATGCCCCCGCCGGGATGAGAACCGCATCGCCGGGCCGCACCTCCCGGTTCTCCCCGTCGACCTCCATCGTTCCCTCCCCTTCGAGTAGAAAGTAGAATTCCTCACTCATCTTGTGGTAGTGCCGTTCGGTAGCGTTACCGGCGGAAACGGTTGCCTCCGCCAGACTCTGCTGCTCCACCGGGGCATTGGCCCTGTCGAGGATGCTCCGGATCGTGGATCCATCCCTGGTAATGAAGGGTTCCTGGGCAGAGAGTTGGCGGATCTCCATGCGCGGGACTGTAAGGCTGCAAATTACAACTGTCACGCTTGCCCAACGATCCCGATACCCGTAGCACTACCCAATGGGAGAGGACAAGGAGACCATCGTTCGTGAGGAACAGGCCGCCCTCCCCGGTTGGCCGTCCCGGCGCAAACTGGTCTTTGTTGCCCTCGCCCTGGCCGCCTTCGTACTCATCTACTGGTTCCTCCCCGTCGAGGGCACAAAGGAACACACCACCGTCCAGATCCGCACCGGCCTCGCCATCCTCGCCCTGGCCGCCATCCTCTGGGTGACCGAAGCCATTCCCCTCGCTGTCACAGCCCTCCTTGTTCCCGTCGTATCGGTGCTCGCGGGCGTATTTCCCGGGGAAGCCAAGACCATCGTTCCGCAGGCCTTCGCCGGATTCGCCCATCATCTCATCTTCCTCTTCGTGGGCGGCTTCGGAATCGCGGCCGCCCTCACCCGCCAGGGACTCAACCGCTGGCTGGCCAACTCCATTCTCAGCCTTGCGGGAGGACGCTTTCATTTCACCTGCATCGGCCTCTTCTGCACCGCGGCCTTCACCTCGATGTGGATCTCCAACACCGCAACCACCGCCCTCCTCTTTCCCGTGGCTCTCGGACTACTCAGTGACCTCGAGGAAAAATCCGGCCCCGAAAGGGCCCGCCAGCTTGCCCCCTTCATCCTCCTCGGGCTCGCCTATTCCGCTAGCATCGGAGGAATCGGCACCATCATCGGCACCTTCCCGAATGCCATCGCGGCCGAGAAACTCGGAATCGATTTCCTCTCCTGGCTCAAATTCGGGATCCCCTGCGTGGCGATCCTTCTTCCCAGCCTGATCGTCATCCTTTTTCTCGTCCTCCGGCCCGGGACGGTTCCCAATTTAAGTCCCAGGAAAGAACCTTTTGTTTTCACCCCCCAGCGTATTGCCACCCTCGGGATTTTCCTGCTCGCCGTCGCGGGCTGGCTCAGCAGTGCCTGGCTCAGGAAGCTCTTCGGTGTCACCACGGGCTTTGACAGCATCATCGCAATCTCAGCCCTCGTCCTCCTCGCCACTCTCGGCCTCGTTCGCTGGAAGGACATCGATCGTACCACCGACTGGGGCGTGGTCATCCTCTTCGGCGGCGGACTGACCCTGAGCAAGGTCCTCTCCCTCACGGGTGCCAGTGCCTTCCTCGCCAATCATCTCAACTATCTCACCGAGGGCTGGCCCTTCTTCCTCATCGTGGGAGCGGTTGTCCTTTTCGTCATTTTCCTGACTGAACTCACCTCCAATACCGCTACCACCCTCCTTTTCGTTCCGGTGTTCTACAACGTCGCCCTCGGCATGGACAACGTTGAACCCGCCATGCTGGTCCTGCCCCTGACCATCGCAGCCTCCTGTGCCTTCATGCTCCCGATCGCCACTCCGCCCAATGCCATCGTATTCGGTTCCGGGAAGATCGCCCAGCGCACCATGATGCGGACCGGCATCGTCCTCAACATCTGCTTCGCGCTCATCCTCACCGTCCTGGGCACGGTCCTCTTCTGACCTCGGCGCAGCCTTACCCAGTGACAGACCCTACGCCAGGAGGTCCCTGACCACCCGTCCGTGCACATCGGTCAACCGGAAGTCCCGGCCCGCATACCGGTAGGTCAGCTTGGTGTGATCGATTCCCAGTTGATGCAGGATGGTGGCATGGAGGTCATGGAAATGAACCCGGTTCTCCCGCGCATAGTAGCCATACTCATCAGTAGCACCGTACTGAATCCCCGGTTTGATCCCGCCTCCCGCGAGGAACATGGTGTTGGCGTGGGGATTGTGATCCCGCCCATCGCGCCCCTGCGCCACCGGGGTTCTTCCGAATTCTCCTCCCCACAGGACCAGGGTTTCATCGAGCAGTCCACGCTGCTTCAGGTCCGAGATCAGCCCCGCCACCGGGTGGTCCATCTCCCCTGCGAGACGTGCGTGCTCCTTGCGCAGGTTCCCGTGGGAATCCCAGTAGCGGTGAGTGACCTGCACGAACCTCACCCCTGCCTCACTGAAGCGGCGGGCCATGAGACACTGTTCCCCGAACTTCCTGGTGTTGTCCTGGTCCAGTCCGTAGAGCTTCTTGATCGGCTCCGGTTCCCCCGAAACGTCCTGGATGCCCGGTGCTTCCATCTGCATGCGGAAGGCCAGTTCGTAGGAGGCGATGCGAGCCTCCAGCTCCGAATCTCCCGCGCTTTGGGCAAAGTGATCGCGGTTCATGGCCTTGAGCAGTTCCAGTTCCCGGCGCTGCAGATCCCGGTCCTTGAGCGGACTTTCGATAAAGGGAACGGTCATCCCTCTCCCCTTTCCTCCGATCCGGGTCCCCTGGTAGTGGGCTGGCAGGAAGGCCGAGGACCACGCATTGGATCCCCCGTGACTCCCGCTCGGGGCGATCGTGATGAACCCGGGGAGATTCTGATTCTCCGTTCCCAGTCCGTAATTGATCCACGACCCCATCGCCGGACGCGTGAAGGTGTCTGATCCGGTGTGCAGTTCCAGCAGGGCACCCCCGTGCCGCGAGTTGGAACCGTAGATCGACTTCACGACGCACAGGTCATCCACGATCGAGGATAGATGCGGCAAGATCTCACTCACTTCCGCTCCGCTCTGGCCGTGCCTGCCGAACTTCCACGGCGACGCCAGCAGGTTGCCCGTCTTTGCCGACACGATCCGCGGCTTCTCGAAGGGCAGAGGCTTGTTGTCGTCGCGCGTCAGTTGCGGCTTGTGATCGAACAGGTCCACCTGCGACGGACCACCGTGCATGAAGAGAAAGATGATCCGCTTGGCCCGCGCCGGCGAGGGAGCCGGTTTCGGGCTCAGGGCCGAGGCTGCCTGCCCTTCCTGGGCCAGCAGGCCCTGCAGCGCCAGCGCTCCAAATCCTGCCGAGGACGTCCGCAGCATCTCTCGCCGGGTTAACGGACGGGCCTGGCGGTTCTGGCAGAGGAAACTCATCTCCGGGATATCAGAAGTATGATCATGAGGTCCCGAATTGTCAAAAGCACGTGAATGCGACGTCCCGGATCTACTCGATATAGAGAAATTCGTTACTGGCCATGAGAACCCGTGCCACGCTGGCCCAGGCCTTCTGCTCCTCCGCCCCTCCCTCGAGGAAATTCTGCACCGCCTTCTCCAGCCGCGTAATCTCTTCCGGGCGCGCGGGACGCCCGTGGTAGTGCAGGACCATCCAGTCCGCCCGCTGTCCGTTACTCGCTCCCTTGGTCGCCTCCATCATGATCTCCGCGATCCGCGTCGCGGACTCGTGGACCAGCGGGCTGTTCATGAGGACGAGAGCCTGCTGGGTCACGGTGGACGTCCGGCGATTTCCGTCCGGCACGGAGGGGTCGGCAAAATCGAAGGCATTCAATTCGTCGTAGCCCGCACTCCGGATCACCGGCAGGTAAACCGCCCGCCGCGTGCTCTTGATCCACTCCGTCATCTTGCCCTTCTCGATATACTCGGTGGGCTTTCGCTGGATGATGGCCCCGCCCATGGTCAGGTCCAGCCGGTTGGACTTGAAGAGGATCGAATCGCGCAGGACTTCCGCCTCCACCCGCCGCGGCTTCCAGCGGGCGAAGAGCTTATTCTCCGGATCTCCCCGGAGCGCCTGCTCCGACCTCGAACCCTGCCGGTAAGTGGCTGAGCTCATGAGGTCCCGGTGCATCGCCTTCAACGACCATCCCGCATCGATCAGCTTCAGGGCGAGGTGATCCAGCAGGGCCGGATGGGTGGGCGATTCACCGAGGACTCCGAAATTGTCAGGCGTGGGCACCAGGCCCCGTCCGAAATGCCAGCGCCAGAGCCGGTTCACGATCACCCGGGCGGTCAGGGGGTGCTCCGCACTGGCGATCCACTTCGCCAGTTCCAGGCGTCCACTCTGCCCGGCAGGCATTGGTGGTTGGTCAAAACCGGCAATCACCGGCAACACCCGCCGTGGAACCTGCTCCCCCAGGGTCAGGTAATTGCCCCGCAGGTGCACCTTCGTATCCGCCACCACATCCTCGGTCACTCCCATGACGCGATGCTTCCCGGGCAGATTCTTCTTCAGCCCGGCGATCCGCCCCTCCAGTTCTTTCTTCTCCTCCGCCTTGGTCTTCTTGTCGCCCTTCTTCTTCTCCAGTTCCCCGATCTCCTTCCAACGGGCTGTCACCCCCGGATCGGTCAGGTCATGGAGGTGATAGTGCGCTACCACGGTGTACTTCGTCAGCGTCTTGGTGGAGAGGAAGATCCCGGCCAGGCCATAGTAGTCCTCCGTCGAGACCGGATCGAACTTGTGGTCGTGGCACCGTGCGCAGCCCAGGGTCATGCCCATGAAGGCCCGTCCCATGGTATCGAGTTGCTCGTCCACGATATCCCGCCGCATCTTGTCCGGGTCGTCACAGGCCAGCATCTTGGGTCCCACCGAGAGAAACCCCAGTGCCGCGACCTGCTCCCGCCGTTGCTCGAGTGAGTCCCCTGGGAGAAGGTCCCCCGCCAGTTGTTCCACGATGAACTGGTCGAACCGCTTGTCCTCGTTGACAGACCGGATGACATAATCGCGATAGCGCCAGGCTTCGGGATGCGCGATGTCCTCATCCATTCCGTTGGAATCGGAATAGCGCGCCACGTCCAGCCAGTGCCGGCCCCATCGTTCCCCGTAACGCGGGGAGGCCAGAAGGTCGTCGACGAGGCGCTCCCACGCCTCCGGTTCATCATCGTGAACGAAGGCCTGCACCTGCTCCGTGCTCGGAGGTAGTCCATGGAGATCAAGGCAGGCCCTTCTTACCAGTGTGAGCCGGTCCGCCTCCGGTGCCGGACGGAGTCCCGCTTCTTCCATCCTCGCGAGAATAAAGTGATCAATCCCATTGCGTGGCCACTTCTCATCCTTCACTCCCGGCCGCGTATGCTGTACGGGTCTGATGAAGGACCAGAACTTCCGCCCGTCCTCATAGTCGATGCCCGGTTCCACCACCACCTTGCCCGCTCCCTCGTCCCGCGGATCGGGCGCGCCGCGCTGGACCCACTCCCGCAGGAGTCCGATGGTCTCATCCGCCAGCTTTCCATCCGGCGGCATCTGCAGGTCGGAGTCCCGATAACTCAGCGCTTTCAGGAGAAGGCTTTTCTCCGGTTCGCCCGGCACGATGACCACCCCGGAATCCCCTCCCTTCTGCACTCCGGCACGCGAGTCGAGCAGGAGTCCACCCTTCACCTTGCGGGCCCGCGCCGAGTGGCATTCGTAGCAATGCTCCGCAAGCAGCGGACGGATCCTGGATTCAAAGAAGGCCCGGTCGTCGTTGGCTGAGAGGACACCCGGAAGCATGAAAAGCAGCCACCCATATGGTCCTCTACCACGCATACGCATTATCCGGGGGAGACATACTCCAGAGAAAACCACTTGCCAAGAAGAGGTGGCTCCCAGTGCCAATCCCGGGCATCCCATGAATTGGGCATAACTCCTATTCCTCCTTTCCTTTCCGAACCGCTCGCTTCAGCCCGTGCTTGTCGTAGAGACGCTGCCAGTAAGCATGCCAGTACTTGTCGTAATAGTCATACGCCGCATTCTTGATGTGCCCGGGATCAACCACCACCGGGGCCTTTCCCGGATCATAGCCCTTGAGATGTCCGCTGCCCGCCCGCTCCCGCGGTGAAACAAAGCGCCACTCGGGATTACCCATCACCTCCTCACAAAGCTTCGCCAAGCCGACATCGTAGCCCTTGAGCTGCTCCCGCCGGTGAATGTGGTTGTGGTCATGATCCATGGTCCGGTTGGTGTCATACCAGCTCTGGAATCCCTCGGCCCAGTACTCGGATCGGTTGACCGCCGCGTAGCATCGCTTCTCGCCCCCGAACACGATCAACACCTTGTCTTTCCCGGTGACCCGGACCTTCGCGTGGGCCGGCTTGCCGTTGACCAGGATATCCCCGCCCTCCAGGCACCGGGTGAGCAACTCCGGGGACTCCCCCGGGAACCACTTCCGCAGCGCCGCCAGCAGGAGCACCGGGGTCTCCCCCTTGACCCGCCGGAAGCGCTGGGCGGCCCGTCCGTCCTGCCAGATCCCCTGCTTCAAGGCCCCCTTATACGTAGCTTTAAGCCTTTCCTGCTGCTCCTCACTGAACCCGGCCCCGTGGACCACGTGACCGAACTCATGAATCAGGATGCTCTCGATCTGCATGCCGCCCTCGAACTCCAGGACATCCTCCTCCGCAAAGAACACCGTCGGGCGTCCGGTCTTCCAGGTCAGAAACCCCCGGCTGCGCCAGTTGTAGAAATCGAGCTCCTTGCCGGTCTTGTCGGTCGTGAACTGGGGCACCTCCGAGGTGACCTCGTTGTGCGCCACCAGCAGGCAAAGCACCTTGCGCTCCCGCACCCGCTGGGCCACCTCCGGGTTGATGCTCTTCATCATCATCTCAAACTGATAGGCCGCCTCCAGGTGGGCGTAGTCGCTCACCTTCCCCGAGGTTGCGATCAGGATATCCTGAACCCAGGTTCCCTTCCTGTAGAACTTCGGATCAAGTTCGTATTCCTCACACTCCTCCGGCGTGAGTGGCTTCACCTCGTGGGCACCCAGCGGCGCCAGCAGGCCTGCCAGGAAAATAACCGGGAGAATCTTCACGAAAGGCAGGAAACTGACAGGCAACGATTACTTCCCGGTGAAACACATCAGGTGCGTATCGTTCCGCAGGAGGATCCGGTCCCCCACTGGCACCGGGGAGGCCACGATCCGCGTCTCGAACTTGCGCTCGAAGAGAATCTTCAATCCCTCGTTCAACTCTGCCACCATGAGCTTTCCGTCCTCCCGGCCTGCATAAATCTTGCCATCCGCAACGGTCGGGGAGGAGTAGTAGCTCTGCGCTCCCCGGGGGAGCTTGCCTTCCCAGAGGGTCTTCCCCGTCTCCGGATCGAGACAGTGCACCTGTCCCCGGTCCCCAAGAATGTAGACCTTGCCATCGTGCACCGCCGGGGTGGGCACGAAGCACCCCTTGTTGTCGAGGCGCTCCCACACCCGGTGACTCTCCGTGACATCACCCTTTCCTCCCAGCTTCACCCCGGCCAGGCACTTCCCCCGTCCGTAGGGCACGATCACCATATCATCCACGATCACCGAGGAGGACACCACCACCCAGTTGCTGCGCTTCTGCGGGTTGAATCCCGCGCACTCCGAGATCAGCTTTCCGTTCTTCGCCTCGTGGGTCGTGACCCGCTCCGCCCCCCAGACCACCAGCACCTGCCGGCCATCCTCCTCGAGGACATGCGGAGTGGCATAGCTGTGATCCCCCTCCACCGGGGTCTCGTAGGTGCGGTCCACCTTCCAGGCCTCCTCCCCGGTCCCCTTGTCAAAGGCCACCAGGAATCCCTTGCGATCATTCATGACGGCCACCACCACGTGCTCCCGGGTGATCACCGGGGACGTCCCGATATCCCAGTAGAGCGTGTCGCGCCCGTAGCGCTGTTGCAGGTTGTGCTTCCAGAGGACCTTGCCCTTCATGTCGAGGGCTCCGAGGTTGCCGCTCTTGAAATAGGCAAAGATAAATTCGCCATCGGTCACCGCGGAGGAATTACTGCTCGACCCGTTGCGGTGCTTCCCCTTGCGCCTCTTTCCCAGGGTGGTGTCCCAGACCTTTTTCCCCTTCCAGTCATAGCCGAGAATCCCGTCCTCCTCACCCTTGGCCGCAGTCAGGATGATGAGATCGTCCCACACGATGGGCGTGGAGCACCCGCGCCCGGGCAGGTCGGCCTGCCAGAGAAGGTGGTCATCGTCGAGCTTGGCGGGGTAGCTCCCCTTGGCCGTCGACCCGGCATCCGCCGCCCCACGCCACGAGGGCCAGCGCAGTTGTTCGGCCTGCAGGACGGCCGCCGACAGCACAGCGACCCCGAGAATCAGTGGAAGGGAACTCATTGTCTTCATGGCGATCCAGAGCAGTGCCATTACAAGCCATTCCCTCCCGGGAGCAAGATCCAAGGGCATCGTATTCAGGTGACCCCGCCCCCTTACCTGCCAAGCAAGGCCTTCAATTCGCCCTCGATGGCATCGGCCCAGACCTGGTGCCCCTTTTCACTGGGATGCGTGGTGTCCGGCATCATCTCCTTGGAGAGGTGTCCCTTCTCATCGAGAAAGCTGGGCCCGATATCGAGGAACTTCACGTTCTTGAGCTCCTTGAGCAGGTCCGGCAGGTAGGAGTTCAACTCGATGATCTGCTTGCGGTGCGGATGGGACAGTTCCCGGCGACGGGGAAAGACCCCCAGCACGAGGACCTTGGCCTCCGGGTAAAGGTCCTGCAACTTGGCCGCGATGGCCTTCACCCCGTCGGCCGCCTCCCGCGGCTTGTCGCTTCCCCAGCAGATGTTGTTGGTCCCGATCATCACCACCGCGGCCCTGGGCTGCACCTTCGGGCTGGGCAGGTGATCGAGACGCCACAGGACGTGGTTGGTGCGGTCCCCGCCGAACCCGAGGTTGAGGGCCTTGAGCGGCTCGAAGTGCTTCTTCCAGACCTTCTCCCCGATGCTCTCGAAGTTGTGGGTGATCGAATCCCCCACCATCAGGAGTTCATATTCTCCCTCCTTCATGGCCCCGATCTTCTCGGCCTGCCGCTTGAACCACCACTCCTCGACCCTGGGCTGGGGAGTCACCGCCGGACCACCCGCGGTTTTCTCCTCTGCCCCCAGGGACACCACGACCAGCAAAGGAAGGACCGCCACGAGAGAACTCGAAATCTTGCACATCATAGGCAGGTTAATGTCCGGAAATCGCTCCTGCGGCAAGGACGATTGAATGCCCGGCCCCTCGTGAGGCCGGGTAGCGGATTCCCGTCCCCCCCCGGCGGACCTGAATATGCTCGCGCTCCGGGAGCATATCCCCGAGAAGAAGGGACTGCCATTCCCCCTGGCGGATTCGTACCGGTCAGACCCTCCGACTACACTCCTGATGTGGTCGAGTTCCAGCAGAGTGCCTGGAGGTGGAACGCCACCCCGGGTCGCCATTTCATCCGCCTCCGCGTCTCCCTCACCCCTCTGATCATACTCTGAAATCCTCCTGGGCTTCCGGCGCAATCGTAATGAATCTCCCCTTCCGGGGCTAATCCATCCCCCCGGGAAGCGGCTGGCCGGGCCGGAGGTCGATGTAGTCAGCCGCATTCGCACCGCCCTCCCCCCGCACCCGGTAGACGGGCACCCAGTGTTCCCGGGTGTCCACCGTGACGGTGCGGGCATTGGCATAGCGCATGGTGTAGGCAGCCCGCCGGCGGTCACTGGTATTGGGCTCGCTGCCGTGCAGGACGTAGGAATCGTGAATGGAGAGACTCCCCGCCTTCATTTCAAGCGGGACCGCCGCCTCCACCATGTCCGGGGTGACTTCCACGGTGAGCCCGAGGAGGTCATTCTCCCCGGTGGAAACCTTCTCCATCTCGGGATATCCCTCGTGGGTGCAGGGGATGACCTGCATGCAGCCGTTGTCCAGGTCGACATCGTCAAGGGCGAGCCAGACAGTCCCCACCTCCGTGCCCTGCACCGAGTGCCAGTAGGTATTGTCCTGGTGCCAGGCCACCGGCAGCCCGTCTCCCGGCCGCTTGGAGATGACGTGGGACATGATGAGGATAAGGTCGGGACCAAGGACGGCCTCCACCGCGTCGAGGATCCGGGGATGACGGCAGAGTTCCAGCCAGGCGGCCTTGCCGGCGTGGGGTTCGGTGAGATACTCGGGCCGGGCCGGGACCTCCTGGTTCGCCCCATCCTTGTAGACCACCATGGTCTCCGGCATGTCACGAACGAGGATGTCCAGTTCGGCATTGACTGCCCGGATTTCCTCCGCATCGAGGACCTCATGAAAGAGGCAGTAGCCGGCCGCGTGGTAGTCCGCGGCATTGGTATTGAGATTGCTCATTGGTTCATTTTTCCTCCTGCAAGGACCATACCCAGCGTCTCTGTTTCAGGAGGCCATGTTGTTTTCCCACTTGCCAGAATTGCCTGCCAACAGCGTGGAAGGCGGCCTCGATCTGACTGGTCAGTGCCTCCCTTGCCGGCGCCACTATTCAGACAATCAGGTCGTCAAGATTTCCCGTGCTGTCGGCAAAGGTTTCAGCCTTTACCCCCATCCGTTTCTGCATGGTGACAAACAGGTTTGAGAGCGGGGTCTTGCTGTCGAATTTCAGGTAGTGACCGTGCCTGTAACCCATCTTTTTCCCGCCGGCGAGGACCAGGGGATAGTTGGTGTTGTTGTGGGTCTTGCTGTTGCTGCTGCCGTAAAGGATGCAGGTGTTATCCAGAACAGACCCATCCCCCTCTTCACACTCACTGAGTCGTTTCATCAGGTAAGCCAGGCATTCCGTTTGGTAGCGGTCCCATTTGCCTCTGTTTTCAGCCCCCTTGCCTTTCCCTGCCCCATGAGCCAATCCGTGGGCGTTGTTATTGAAGCCAAGGAGCGACGGGAACTTGTTCGCTATGGAGATGGCCCCATGCATGCTCGCCAGCTGATATGTCGCAAAGCGCGTGGAATCGGTCTGGAAGGCAAGGGCAATCAGGTCGAGCATCGTGTGAATCAACTTGCCCGGAGTTTCATTGTCCGCATCAAGGCTGAGCCCCTCGGCGTTCACTCTCGGACGGGGCACGTTTAACCATTGGGCCGAACGCTCCACGTCCTGCTCAATCTCGCGAACTGAAGTGAGATACTGGTCCAGTTTACCCTGGTCTGCCTTGCCCAGTTTGCGGTGCATTGCCCTGGCCTCTTCAAGCAGCAGGTCGAGGTGGCTGCCGGTGCGGGTCAGGCCTTTTCTCTGGGCCTCAATGGAATCACCATGCAGTCCGAACAAGCGTTCAAAAACAATGGCCGGCCGGTTAAAGGAGGGAATCGGCTGCCCGCTACGGGAGTAGGAAAGCGTGTTGGCTCTGGTGGGCATGCCGACCCCGCCGTCCGAGGAGAGCACCAGGCTGGCGAAGCGGGTGCCTGCACCAAGCCTGTGCGTGCGCGCCATGAACTGATCCAGTGAAATGGAATTCCTGAGCCCGGTGGCAGCAAGGCTTAACTCCTCACCGGTAAGGAAGGTGTCTCCACTGTCATGCCCTCCAATCCGGCGCACCTTGGGATGGGAAAGCCCTCCCAGGACCGTGACCTGATCACGAAAGGGCTCCAGCACCTCAAGGGATTTATTGAAAGTAAAGTCCCTGCCTGAACCTTTGGGGAACCAGTTCCACTGGCCGTATTCCCCATCCTGTTTGGGCAGGCTCACTCCATAAGGAAAATAGATGGAGCAGAATCTCCTTGGCGGTGACTTTGTCTGGGGCCCCGCAAGGGACTCCATCCAGGGCAAGGCAAGCGAGATACCCGCTGCCTTGAGCATTGTTCGGCGATTCATCTGGAAGGTTTCCTGATTCATCATGGCTCCCCTATATGATTCATATATGAAGGGATTTACCCGTTATCGCGATACAAAAGGGCGACTGGTGACAATATTTTTCATCAACCCATGAAGCCGGTAGCCGTCCTTTGCAAAGTCAGCACTGAGCCCCTCAATCAAGAGTTCGTCTTCCAGACGTAAGGAGCGACCAAGGGCATAGATGAATATTTTGGTGACGAGAGCACGGGCGAACTGGTCGCGTCTTTCGTTGAGGAGGTATTTCTGGAGGTCGGCCAAACCCGAGATCTCGTGATTTCCGGGCAGCACGGTTTCTGAGGAAACGGGCTTTCTTCTTCGAGCTGTCTTTTGCCTGGAGAGGCCAATTGCATCATATCCCTCAAGGGCAATTCCCCATGGATCGATGTTCCGATGACAATCCGCACATGCCTCTTTCTCCCGATGAACGGAGAGTTGTTCACGGATGGAAAGTTTCTCAAAGTCAGGCACACTTTTTTCCACCCTGGGCACATCAGGTGGAGGAGGATTGGGCGGATCGTGCAGGAGATGTTCCCTGATCCAGACCGCCCGCTTGATGGGATGAGAATCGGCTCCATCCGATCCTGCCAGGTGAGTGGAAGCATGACCGAGCACGCCGCCGGGCCTGTCGGTGCCACGCAGAGAAACACGTTCAAACTCCTGAGATTTGGGCCCTTCCAACCCGTAGTGTTTCGCCAACCTGGCGTTGAGCATAGTGAAGTCGGCATCGAGAAACTGCAGGGCCGAGGTATTGCTGCGAAGGATCTCCCTGAAGAAGGCCTGTGTCTCGCTGATCATGTCCGGCTTCAAGCCATTGTCGAAATCCTTGTAGTATTGCGGATTGACGGCTACCCGGTCCACCCCCTCGAGATCGAGCCATTGCATGCTGAATTGTTCGGCAAATCGATCGCCCTTTTCATCGGCGAGCATCCGTGCGAATTGTTCGCTGAGAATCCTGGATTCCAGCAAGCGTCCGGAATCAGCCAAGGCGAAGAGTTCCTCGTCCGGCATCGAACTCCAGAGGAAGTAGGACAGGCGGGCGGCTAACTCGTGGGCGTTGAGCTGTCTCGATTTATCGGACTTGAAGGGCTCGCTGAGGTAAAGGAAGTGGGAGGAGGCCAAGGCGGCGGAGAGGGTTTCCTTGAGGGCCGAGATGGGAGGATCCCCCTGCCGGAGAATTTTCTGGCAGTGGTCCAGCCACTTTTTTATTTCCTCCCCCTTGACCGGTCGTCGCCAGGCCCGCCGCAGAAAGCGGGCCAGTATTTTCTCGAGCGCCTGCGGATCGGACAATTCCTCCCCCTCGTGAATGATTCTCCGGTGCCGCGCCGGGGGCCAGGACGGATAGTCATTACGGACGAATTCGACGGACTCGACGATGATGCGGGGGAAATCAGGGTCCTCGGGAAAGACCTTGACCTTCTTCTTCCTGATCTTCCCTTTCTTGTCTTTCTCCTCAATCACCTCGTTGACGGCCTGGGTGAGTGGTTCACCGTCGTCGAGGGTGTTTTGCAAGGTGATGATCCCGTTGAGTTTGTCACCTGGCACATGGGTTTCGGGGAGGGGGAAGAACTCGGGCCATCCGGAAATTTCATAATGCTCGGGAGTTGTCGAGGTGACGGCGATCCCACCGGCGTCGCCCATGATATTGAGGGTTAAACCCGATACGAAATACCCATATTGAGCAAAGAGAATGGGTGCGGGCTGACCGGGTTTGCGATCCGTGTGGGCCTTCACGCGTATACTGAATCTCCCTGTCCGGGGCAAATCCTTGAAAGATCCGTGCCAAAAGTTCACTCGCCCGAGGCGCTCGGAAGAATCTCCGGAGAAACGTTTGCTGTTGGGGCCTTTCATGCGGCCTTTGTTTCTATCAAGAACGGTGACTTTTCTTTCTCCCTGTTCTCCTTCCACGAACACGAAGTCCAGAGCCTCCCTGGCCATCCTGAGATAATTCTCGATCTGCAGGGCGGTCATTCCGAGGGAGGCACCGTTGTTACGAAATCCATCGCGGGAAATCGCATCGGATGGAAACTCTCCACTGTAATCCATGTTCAAGCCCAGGAGATCGGTCATGGTGTGTTGATACTCGACCCGGTTGAGCCGGCGCATCACCACTTGTCCGCCGGTGGCGCGTCGGATCTCAGCAGCCCGACGCAATCCCCCGGTCAACCACCCGACAAGACCGCGGCGTTCCACCGCTGATAATTGCGGCTCGTCCTCGGGTGGCATTTCCCCGCGGTTGAGCATGTTCAGGGCATCGTGCCAGGTCTCGGCAGCATTGCCGTTCACCATGTCCGGATCCAGCACATCGAGCCTGATTTTCCCCTTCTGCTTTTCAGGCCCGTGACAGGCAAAGCAATGCTGTTCCAGTATCGGTCGCACATCTTCCTGGAAGACGTCCTTGCCGATCGCCGCGAAAGGCAGAAGGGACAAAGCGATGAGGCGTATGGACATTTCAATCAAGGGCAGCGGGTTTACTTGCGACGATATTCACCCGTCCTGGCTTCGCGAAGACATTACCCGCTTTTTTACCCGCTTTTATCAGGCAGCTCCACAATCGTAATGTTTCTCAACTGCACCGGGGAGCCGTGACCACAGAAACAGATGTGTCCACTGCGCCTCTTGACCCCCTTGTGTTTTGGGTTCTTTTTCTCAAGTTCATCCAGGTTGGCCTCGGTGATCTTTGTGCCGTTCAACTCTACGACTACGAGGGGGCCGTTGACGGTGACCTTCTGGTGATTCCATTTTCCAACAGGCTTGAGAAAGCCCCGCCTGGCAGCCTTCAGCTTGTAGACGGATCCGTGATACTGCGAGTCCTTCAGCCTGGCATATTTCGGGTGACTGTTGTCCAGGATCTGCAGCTCCATGCCTGCGGAGGCTGGTCTGCCCATGCCCGGGTAATGAATACCGAGACCGTTGTTGCCGTGTGGAGGCAGGAGGAAGTCAAACTCGAAGACATAGTTACGGTACTGCTTCTTGCTCACCAGGTTCTTGCCCTGGCAGATGATGACACCGTCCTTGACCTCGTAGGCAGCCCCTGTCCATCCGGCCAGGTCCCTGCCGTTAAAAAGGCTGACGGCCTGCTGTGCGCCTGAGGGAGCGGCCCAGGCCAATAAAATTACGATGGGCAGGGTTTTCATTATCTGCTTTTAAGTATGATTTGAATTGTAAGGTGTGTCTCCGATTCTTCTTTGCCCAATGGAGAGAGTAAGTTGGTTCGGTTCAGTGAGCGATCCATTCAGTGAAGGATTCCTGGTCCAGCATTTTCTCTGCCAGTTCCCGGTACCCTCGGGTCAACGGATGACTGGCATCGGCGTAAGATCCGGAGGGCAATGTGTCAGCGACCCAATACTGGATCCCGTTTTTCTTGAGCCACATGGCCGCACCATTCTCCAATTCAAGGAATCGAACTCTGTTGGCTTCAGTCAGTTTATGTTGATTGAGAGGACCAACGATCACGTAGACATCGTTGCCACGCGCCTGCAACTGCCCAACCAGTCGTTGAAAGCCCTGCCATTGCAATGAGTTTCCTAATGGCACCCAGTCCAGACTCTGCAGGCTTCCACCCCATGGCCTGTGTCTTGAACTGCTGGTCCCGCGTGCGGGATCATCGGCAGTTTCCCCGGGAACCGACATCCCGACCTGCACCAGAGGATTGGTGTAGCTGTTGGGATAGATCTCGGGATCATCCTCAGCCTCGGCAACGGTCCATTGCGGGATGGATTGTTGCCCGAAATGAGCTTCCTGCAGGTGATTGATCCAGGTGAGGAACGGGATGCGGTTTTCGATTGCCCGGGTGGCCCGGGTGTCTCTTCCGGCACGGTAGCTGGGAATGGACGGAGAAAACTGGGGAATCAATCCGGGATGATTGAAAACCTGCTCCTTGGGTGCCTGAAGGTCTCGCTCAGGGCTGCTCAACCACAATAGATTGCAATGAAGCAGGACCTTGCGATGCCGGATGCGACGGCCGTGATGTTTGATGAGTCCCTCCAGTGCCAACGGATAAAGGCCATTGACACCGGCATTGATGAAGGAGTGCCCGGTTTGTTCGGAAAGAAAATGGGATAGCGTACCATCCCGCGAAACGTATTCCCCCCAGACCACGGAATCACCCACGACAACGATGGCCCCGGCGGGCATCTGCCGCACATGACGATCGTAAACCCAGTAGTCGTTACTGAGCGAATAGGGCACGCGGTAATCGGGGCCCGTCTCCATTTTTTCCGCGTTCCGCCAGAGCGTGGGCGTGACAATGACAATGACAACAAAGATCCCAAGCGCCACCAGCCATTCCCGCGGGCTGAGCCGGATGTTGTTGGAGTTGGAATCGTTGCAGGGAGCGTCGTTCATGCCTTCGATCAAAACTGGAAATAGATGAATTCTCCGCCGCCTGAGGAACCGAGGCAGATGTAGAGCAACATACCGACCACTAGCATCACACGCACCCAGGCTGGTCGCAGCAGTGATTGCCATCGCGATTCCTGCAGGAACTGGCAAACCCAGGCGGCTCCCACCAGGCCAAGCATGAGGAGTGGCATTTGCGGATCCCTCCAGGCTGAGCCGAAGATTCGGCTAATGATCAACCCGGCATCGCCCATGGACTCGGCACGGAAGAAGATCCAGGCAAAACAGACGAAGAGGAAAACGCCGATCTGTTTCACGAAGCGTGGCAGACGGTCCCGGAACCAGTTCGAGCGTTCCAGTTGGCGGGTGGCCACCAGCCCCAGCCCGTGAAGCATGCCCCACACCAGAAACGTCCAGGCCGCTCCATGCCACAATCCGGAGATGATGAAGGTGGCCAGCAGGTTCGCATACATCCGCTTTCCCCCTTTACGATTACCGCCCAGCGGGATGTAGACGTAGTCGCGGAACCAGGTGGAGAGACTGATGTGCCAGCGTGACCAGAAATCACCCAGACTGACGGCCAGGTAGGGGTTGTTGAAGTTGAGCATCAGGCGAAAGCCCATCATGCGCGCCACGCCACGCGCCATGTCGGTGTAGCCGCTGAAATCAAAATAGATCTGCCAGGCAAAGGCGAAGGTGGCCAGAGCCAGGGCCCCGCCTCCAAAATCCCCCGGGGTGCCATACACACGCTCCACGTAGAGGGCCAGGTAGTTGGCCAGGGCCAGTTTCTTGAAAAGCCCCAGCACGAACAGCGAGAGACCATCGGCGAAATCCTCCCGCGTAACCTCTGGAGCCCTGAGGAATTGCGGCAGCAGGTTTCTAGCGCGTTCAATGGGTCCGGCGACGAGCTGGGGGAAAAACGAGACAAAGGTCGCAAACCGGACAAAACTTTTTTCCCGCTCAATCTCGCCCCGATAGAAGTCGATGGTATAGCTCATCGACTGGAAGGTGTAGAAGGAGATGCCCACCGGCAGCAGGTATTCCAGCCCGAAAGGCATCAGGTTCCCCGGCTGGGGCAGGTTCAGTCCGAGCAGGCCGTTGAGGTTGCTGATGAAGAAGCCGGCATACTTGAAAAAGAAGAGCAGGCTCAGGTTGTTGATGATGCTGATCCAGAGCCACAGTCGCCGGCGTGTATCCGGCCGGTCCATCATTCGCACCACCAGAAAATCCAGTGCCGTGGAATAGAGAATCAGGCCCAGGTAATACGGATTCCACCAGCCATAGAACACGTAGGAAGCGAGCAGGAGCCAGTGCAGCCACAGGGAGGTCTTGCGAAGGGCATGGAACCCGCCCAGGACGATCACGAAGAAACAGAGAAACGTCCAGGTATGAAACAACATGGGCAGTTAGCGCGCTATCGGGATTGGGCCGGCAGCTGTTTCAGTTCCCCAGGCGTAATGGTTCGCACACAACGAAAGCCACAGTAATCAGTAAAGAAGCAGGCGTCGGTGTCCCCGGTTTTTTCCCCGCGCCGGAAGGTCACCCGGCACATTGCCTCCGAGGCACGCCAGGAACCGCCCCGGATGACGCGCTTGGGGTCGTCATCTTCCGGCTCCGGGCCGGGAGGATTGGCCACCGGGCTGGCACGGTAGTAGTCCGGCCCATAGACATCCTCGCACCATTCCGAGACATTACCGTAGAGATCGTGCAGCCCCCAGGAATTGGGGCGGCGCGTCCCGACACGGTGGGTGCGCTTGCCCCCATTGCCGGCAAACCAGGCGTATTGCTTGAGCTGCCCGGCCTTGCCGAAACTGTAATCGCTTTCGGTGCCAGCACGCGCTGCGTACTCCCATTCCGCTTCGGTGGGCAACCGGTAACCGTTGGCTTCTGGAATCCGGGGCAAGCCGGACCTGGTCTCATCGTAACAGGGCTCCAGTCCCTCCATCAGCGAACGCTCGTTGCAGTAAAGACGCGCGCCACGCCAGCGGACCTGCTCCACTGGTTTCCGGGGATCATCCTGCCAGTGAGAGGGATTGGGTAACTCGGCCTGGGCGTACATCGCGTGGGTGACTTCAAACTTATCCATCAGGAATCCGGCCAACTGCACGGCATGCTCCGGGGCCTCATCCGGATCACCCGTGGGGGTGCCCATGGTGAATTCTCCCGGGCCAATGTAGATCATGGCAATGCCTGATTTCGTGGTTACCTCCAACAGCTCGCCGCTTTCCGGCGAACCATCGGCTCTGCTACCCTGTCTGTTGTCGCAGGCAGACAGCCACAGGATTGGAACTAGCAAAAGCAAGGTGAATTTCACGAAGCGCTGCACCTATTTGACGACTCGAATCCAGTCAGATTCCTTGTTGCTTCGCCCGTCTTTTGATAGCTGCAGAAAATCTGCCGCCGACCCGGCCTCCTGCAGATCAACTTCCTTTTTGCCGCTGGTTGACACGGCATAAATATCCCATTTATCGGCAAAGACCCCCACAATCTCACGGGCGGACTGATAGGTTCCCGGCTTGGACAAGTCCCCCTTGCCCTTAGGTCCGCGGCTGAAGGAAACAAACTTCCCACCTGGCGACCAGTCCACGTGATAAATCTTGTTCACCTTGTCACGAATGATCACGGAGCGTTTGCCCACCTTCGGATGATCGGAGTCCAGGTCAATTTCGGCTACCTCAATGGTATGATCGCCGGAACCCCAGGCAATGTGATTGCCCACCGGGCTCAGGCACGGACGACAGCCGCTGATGCCCAGGTTGATGACCTTGTTTCCATCCGCCTCAATGAGAAGAATGGCATGCTTGAATCCCATCCCGGCATGCACCGTGGACACGATCCATCTGCCGTTGGCCGAGAAGGTGGGGTTGTAAAGATGATGCATCTTGGCACTGTTCGGATGTGGTGTTGATTTGCCGCTCCTCAGATCGTAATACATCAGACCCTTGCTGAAATAATCGGTCACGCTCCATTTCTTGTATTCCTGTGGCAACCAGAGAAGCCGGTTGCTGTCTGCTGTCCAGCAAGGTTGCCGCGCATAATCAGAGATTTTCTTGCGTCCGGTGCCATCACTGTTCATCAGCCAGAGACTGCGCACCGTGTCCCGGCCCATGCCGGTATCCACCAGAAAACAAATTCTTTCACCATCGGGTGAAACCTGCGGGTAAAGCTCGTTCACCCCTGGTGTATTTGTCAGGTTACGCTCATCCGATCCGTCGGCATTGCGGGTAAAGAGCTCCCAGTTGTTATTGTGATAGGTCTCGTGAACGATCCGGTGAGGGCTGGCCTTGAGTTGTTCGCCCAGGCTTTTCCGGCCGGCGGACGCAGTCACTGGCAATTCTGCCAGCAGGATCCCCGCGACAAGGAAAAAGGGTTTCATGGCGCTCAGTTAAGAAAAGCACCGGAGACATGGAAAGCCCTCTTCTCACCAAATGCTCTCCGTTCCTGACAAACCCGGAAGAGAGAACTGACAAGAGAGAACTCTTCCCTCATCATTGCTTCAATGCCCGCGGATTCTGCCACCTCCCAAGGGGGCAACACGTCAGATTGGCTCGATCGGACCGAACAGATGGGCAGTCGCCTGCCCCATCCCATGACTCCCTTCCTCCCCTGGTGGCCACCCTTTTCATAGGCCCGGCCTCCGCCCACTATTCATTTTTCGCTCCCGTCTTCGTGTCCATGTTCATGACCGGTGCCTCCATTCCCCTCGAACTGACCCAGGCGGCTTGCCGCGCAGGTGATTCCTGCAGAAACATCATCACCCCTCAACCCCTGCATTGTCATCATTCTTGTATTCATGAAGAGGCACATGCCCGGGGGCGGGATCGGAACGCTGATCGCCCTCATGCTTCCGTGTGCCCTGGTCTTCGCGGTGTGGTGGACCGGACTGATGGCCCTCTGGACGTCCACTGGGGTGGACCTCGAACCGCAGCGATCGCTCTGACACAGTCAACCGTGAGGCGAGTCCGTCTACTGTGAATCCGATCCTACCTTTAGAACTCATGTCCGATCATATTTTACGGAAATTATTCGAGGATCACCTCGAGGAACGACTGCGCCAGCTCCCGGTCCATGCCAGCCGAATGGGTGACCACCGCTACGACGATCAGATTGAGGATCTCTCCGTGAAGGCCCGGGAGGACCGCACCGGGGCAGAGCGTCAAATCCTCGAAAGACTAGCAGACGAAATTGACTACGAAGAACTCAGTCGGCCCGCCCAGATCGACTATGAAATCTTCCGGCACGATCTGCAGGAGGGAATCTGGCTGGCCGCGAACATTCACGCATTCGAGGAGGATCCCCGCACCTACAACGAATACCTGACCGGCAGCGTCTACAGCATCCTCACCCAGTCCAGCCTGCCCCGTGAGAACAACATCAGCAATGCCATCGCCCGCATGCGGCAACTTCCGGAGGTGATTGCCCGGGCCCGGAGCACGCTCACCAGCCCGCCCCTTCCCGTCCTGGAGACAGGCATCGGGCAGAACCGCGGAGTGATCAGCTTCTACGAAGAGGGCATCTACGACCTGATCGGAGACTCCCCGCTGCAGGAGGATGTGCGCCAGGCCGCGGCGGATCTCCTCCCCCACCTGAGAGATTACCAGCAGTTTCTTGAAACGGATCTACGCGAACGTGCCACCGGGGACTGGCGGATGGGAAAGGAAAAGTTCGATCGCAAGTTGCAGTTTGCCGTCAATGCTGACACCACCGCCGACGAGGTGCTGGCCCAGGCTGAGAGCGAGTTTCATCGCGTCACCAGCGAGATGCATGTGGTAGCGCGGCAACTCTGGAGCAGCTACCACTCCGACCTGCCCCTCCCTCCCGACGATGAAACCGGACGTCATGAGACCATCACCCGGGTACTCGCCTCCATCGGCCGGGAACACGGCGACCCCGGGAGCCTTCTTGCCGACGCCCGGGCCACCGTGGACAAGCTGAAAAAATTCATCACGGATAACGACATCCTGCGCCTGCCGGATCCCGACCAGTGCGAACTGATGGAAATGCCGGAGTTCCACCGCGGCAACTCGCTGGCCTACATCCAGCCCGCGCCGCCCCTCGACCCCGAGAACAGGACGATCTACGCCATCAGCCCCCCGCCTGCCGACTGGGACCCCGAACGGGTGGAGAGCTTCCTGCAGGAATACAACCGGCACATGCTGCAGATTCTCACCATCCACGAGGCCTACCCCGGCCACTATGTGCAACTCGCCTATCACAATCGCGAGACATCCCCCATCCGCCGCCTCCTGCTCTCAGGTGTCTTCATAGAGGGATGGGCGGTTTACACCGAGCAGATGATGCTCGACCAGGGCTATGGTGAAGGAGATCTCGCCCTGCGTCTCACTCAACTCAAGTTCTACCTTCGTGCGGTGGCCAATGCCATTCTCGACCACCGCATGCATTGCACCTCCATGAATGACGAGGAGGCCCTCGACTTTCTCATGAATCAATCATTCCAGTCCGAGGGCGAGGCTCGCCTCAAGATCATTCGCTCCAAGCAATCCACCGTGCAGTTGAGCACCTACTTCGTGGGCCGGATGGCGCTCTGTGAATTGCGCCGGGAGATCCAGCGGGAACAGGGCGGGGACTTCGATCTTGGACGCTACCACGAAGCCGTCCTCGCCAACGGCTCCCTGCCGGTGAAATACCTGGCAGAAGTAGTCCGGGAGCGACTGCGGAAACCACGCCAGGACCCCGGCGCAAAAAAGAGGACTCCCTGAAAGGAGTCCCCTGCAACAAATCGTCCAGGAACGAACCCTACTTCAACTTGGGGGCCGCTTCCTTTTCCTGCCCCTTGATCGAGAGCAGTTCCACTTCGAAGATCAGGGTGGAATTTGGTCCGATGTCCCGCCCTGCCCCAGCCTTGCCGTAGGCGAGGTTGGCAGGGATGAAGAGCTTGTATTTCGCACCCACCTGCATCAACTGGAGAGCTTCAGTCCAACCAGCGATCACCCCATTGACGGGGAAAGTGGCTGGCGACTTGCGTTCGACGGAACTGTCGAAGACCGTGCCATCGATCAGGGTTCCGTGATAATGAACCGAGACCGTGTCAAGCGGAGTGGGCTTCTCTCCCTTCCCAGCGGAGAGGACTTCATACTGCAGGCCGGTCTCCGTGACTTTCACGCCCTCACGCTTCTTGTTGTCATTGAGGAACTTCGTGCCCGCCGCGAGGTTGTCCGCCCCGGCTGAGGCCGCCTTCGACTCCGCCTGCTTCTGCATCTCAGCCTGGAACTTCTCCATGACTTTCATGGCATCCGCTTCCGTGATCCTGGAATCCTTCCCGGTGAGCCCCTCACGCAGACCAATGACAAGATTCTCAATGCTCAACTCGATGCCGTCCCGATTGATGGTCTCCCCGATATTGCGCCCGATGAGGTAGGAGGCCTTCTCCCGGTCGGATTCCAACTTTGGTTCTTGTGCCGGAATCCACGTGGCCAGGGAAGCCATGAGCAAACAGGCCGCAATTGTGCGCTTGAGCATGGCTGGGAGACTTGGCCCGGAATCCGCAATGTCAACTCATTCCTCCCCCCGGAGTATTGAAACACCCGGAGATTCATCGATACTCTGTCCCGATGAAGATCCTAATCGTTTCATGCAGTCTGCATGCCGACAGCAAGAGTCGCCGACTGGCCAGCAAACTGGAATCCCTTTGGCGAACTGACGGGGACATGGCAATCGCCACCCTCGACCTGCGGGAACTCGCATTGCCTCCCTGTGACGGCGGCGCAGCCTACGGAGACCCCGCCACGCAGAGATTGCAGGAGGCTTTCACCGCGGCTGATGCCGTCGTCTTCGCAGTACCTATCTACAATTACGACATCAATGCGGCCGCCAAGAACGCCATTGAACTGGCGGGCCGCCAGTTAACCGAAAAGGTGGTAGGATTTCTCTGTGCGGCCGGGGGTGATCGCAGCTACATGTCCGTCATGGCGGTGGCCAACAGCCTCATGCTGGACTTCCGCACCATCATCCTGCCCCGCTTTGTCTACGCAGGAGGGGATGACATTCCCGAGAGTGGAGAACTGAGCAGTGAAATTTGCGAACGGATCGCCCAGTTTGGTGCCGAATTCCAGCGTCTCGCCCGGGCGATCCATACCGCGTAGGATGGGAATCCTATTCAGCCTTACGCACGAGGATCATCTCCCCCCCTTCGTCGGTCTCAACATTCTTGAGCCCTACGATGAGTTGCTTGTTGTCAACGATCCGGTGGGTGATCTTGAGTGCCATTTCTTCCTTCTCTGCGTTGGCAACCTTGAGAATCAGGGTGGCCACACCATTCTCCTCGACCCACTTTCCACGGCCCATTCCTCCCTTTTCATTCGCCGTAACATGCACGACCTCACCGGTCTTGGGATCGACCGCAATCATGGCCTCCGAGTTGTTGTTGGGCCTCTTTACGCTCAAGGCCAGAACGTAATTCTCAATACGCCAGGCGTAAGTAAGCGAAATCGCTTCGCCGTTGGAATCCTCGTCCACCCAGGTTCCTACCAGAGCGCCGAGTTCGGCCCTTTCGAGGATTTCACCGAGATTTTCCGCCCGGACAGGGACGGTCACACAGAGCAACAACGAAGAGAGAATGATGGCAAGACGAGTGTTGGTTATCATGGCGCGCGCGATACACCCAACCAGCAGGTGACACAAGCCCACGATGATCGCGACCCTACGAATTCTCCTGCCAGTCAGCATCCGTCGAGGCTTCCTCGCGGGGTGGGCGGGCACGCCAGATACTGGCCAACACACTGCCTATCAGGCAGTGATAGAGGGCGGAAATGGCGCACACCATGGCCGCCCCCGGCAGGGCCGCAAAATGCAACTTGGCCAGGGTGGCTCCGAGTCCTGAGTTCTGCATCCCCACCTCAATCGAGACCGTCCGCCGCTCGCTCTCGCCCAGTCGCAGGAGACGGGCCAGGAGATATCCCAGGAGAAACCCGGCCATGTGCAGGACGAAGACCGCCAACAGGAGCATGCCGAAGTTCTCCAGGATGAGGTCCCTGCTCGCCCCCACAATGCCACCGACGATGAGGACGATCACCGCGATGGATACCAGCGGCGAAACTTCTCCCACCACCACGCGGGCCCTCGCACCGAGGAAGCGGTTTGCCACCACCCCTGCCACCACCGGCAGCAACACGATGGCAAGCATGTTGAGCAGCATGGCCCAGGCATCGACCGGAATCGAGACCGAGAGGGCGGCATAGCCCTTGGTGAGGTAGGGCGTGAGCACGATGGCCAGCACCGTCGAACACATCGTCATGAGTACGCTCAGGGCCACGTTGGCGCGCGCGAGATAGCTCACCACGTTGGAGGCCGTTCCGCCCGGACAGCAACTCACCAGGATGAGACCCAGCTTGAGGCCCTCGTCCAACCCGAAGAGCGTGGCCACGCTCCACCCGAGGAAGGGCATGATGAGAAACTGTGCCCCCACTCCGATGGCCGCCGCCCTCGGCAGGGCCAGTGCCCGCCTGACGTCCTCAAAGCTCAGGGTGAGCCCCATCCCCAGCATGATCACTCCGAGACCAACCGGAACGAGCCTGAGATCTGTTCCAGGCACGGTCTCCTTCACGAACCAGACAAAGTGAGCGGGATAGAACCAGGCCCACAGGGTTCCGAGCACGGTCCACAACCAGAAGAGCCTTGCAACTGTTCGTGCCCAGGACATGCGTGCGGAGGCTCTGACATTTCTCTCACCCCGTCACGGATAAGTTTTGTCTCCTCCGGAAGGGAACTCCCCCCAGCGAGCACCCAGACCTACCGCTTTGGATTAGGTTGTTCCGGACTTTCCTGCAATCGAGAGTCGTCCCCTTGCCTCTCCCGGAAATCGGCGCCATCATTATCAGGCAACTCCCCTTCCCGGCTCACTCAAGTTCCCGCAGGCCATCCACCCACTGGGACGCCGGGGGGGGAGGCTAGCCCGGCGAGCCAGCTCGTAATCGCCCGCCATCACAGAACGGAGCTCCCCCCAGGGTGCGGGACAAGTGGATTGCATTGCCTCGATCTGCCCCCCAGATTGCACCCCGATGGAGCTGAGCTTCCCGATCACCCAGATTGCCCTCGACTATCCTACCACCGCGGAGGCTCTGGAGATGGCCGCCACGGCGGTGGAGGCCGGCTTCGACTGGTTGGAAATCGGCACACCCCTCGTGACCTGCCAGGGTCTCGCTCCCATCGGAGAACTGGTCCGCGCCTTCCCTGAAATGCCGGTGATCGTCGACTACAAGACCATGGACTCGGGTTTCAAGAATGTCCAGCGTACCAGGGATCAGGGGGCCCATCTCATGACAGTCTGTGCCAATGCCTCCGACGCAACCGTCCGCTCCGCCATCGAGGAAGGAAAGAAGCTCGGCATCGGGGTGGTGGCGGACACCATCGGTGCTACCGACCAGGCCGGACGGGCCAGACAATGCCACGACTGGGGTGCGGATCTCGTCTATCTTCACTACAGTGCCGACGAACGACGCGCCGATCCCACCCGTAACTCCACCCAATGGCTGGCCGCGACCCTGGAAGCGACGGCCGGTCCGGTGGGCGTGGCCACTTTCGGAGTGGAAGATGCGGTGCAGGCAGCCCGCATGGGGGCGGACTATTTCGTGATCGGTCATCCGCTCACCGAAGCCGACGATCCCCTCGCCGCCTTCACGCACTACGTCGAAGAAGTGAAGGCCAACTACCATCCCCGCCACTAGTCACAGACTCAGAGATGTCCGATTCCAGAGCTGATCTTGCCCTCGTCAACTACGCCGCCGACCCCCTTAGCGTGGAGCTCCGGGAAATCCCGAAGGCAACCATCAAACCGGACGAGGTTCTCCTCGAGGTGGCGGCGGTAGGCGTCTGTGGAAGCGATCTCCACATGTGGCAGGGTGGCATCAGCTGGGAAATGAACTACCCCGTAGTCCTTGGTCACGAGTTCTGCGGAGTCATCCGCGAGATCGGTGCCGACGTCAACGGATGGCAGGAGGGCGACCGGGCCATCAGCGAAACTTCCGCAACCATCGATCCACACAGTCCCCTCAGCCGCCGCGGGCTCTACAACCTCGATCCCGCCCGACAGGGCTACGGTGCCCTCGTCGACGGCGCCATGCGCAGCTTCGTTGCCGTGCCCCAGCGCATCCTGCATCGCCTGCCCGAAGGGGTTCCCTTCGAGCACGCAGCCCTCACGGAACCGTGCTGCGTGGCCTACAACGCAGTGATCAACAACGGGAAGGTCAAGCCCGGCGACCGCGTCCTTGTAATGGGACCAGGACCGATCGGCATCTTCTCGGCCCACCTCGCCAGACTGGCGGGTGCCGAGGTGGCGATAGCTGGACTTCCCTCGGATGCCTCCCGCCTCCGTATTGCAGAAAAATACGGCTGCACTACTCTCGTCGAGGGAGTGGAGGAATGGGCCCGCGAACGCGACGGACTGGGTTGTGATGGCGTCATCGATGCCGCCGGGGCCTCCGCTGCTCTCAAGGTTGCCATCGATGTGGTGCGACCGGCCGGATGGATCAGCAAGGTGGGATGGGGACCCCAACCCCTCAACTTCAGCCTCGATCCGCTGGTCCAGAAGAATGTCACCCTGCAGGGCAGCTTCAGTCACAACTGGCCCATCTGGGAAGCCGTCGTCGCCATGATGGCCAGCGGTCAGATCAATGTCACCCCGGCCCTCGGCGGCACCTGGCCGCTGAAGCAATGGCACACCGCCTTCGAAACCATGCACTCCCGTGAGATCGTGAAAGCGGTATTGACGCCCTAGCCGTGCGCCCGATGGCCCGGACTCTTCCGGTTTCCCGGCCGCGGCATACCGGATCCTCGCCTCCGATCACGGTCCCCCTTCACTCAGGTTTCGCATTGCACCCGACCCCGTCCCTCGCTTCCTTTTCACCATGCTCCGGATCCTCCGTATTGGTCTCCTGCTCTCCGCCCCGGCGAAGGCATCATCTACATGCTCTCCTGGAGCAATACCCTCATACGCTTCAACCTGTCCCAGGTCCAACAGGGCATCCCGGCGGGCACCGAATAATTGAGAACCAGCAACCGGGATTCCTCTTCCATGAACATTCTCGTGACCGGAGCAACCGGCAAGGTGGGCCGGACCTTTATTGATCGCATCCTCGACGGCAACGAACTGCCCGGGGCCACCATCCGTGCCTTCTGCCACAACCGTGTCCTTCCCGGAAGTGATCGCCTTGACGTCGTTCAGGGAAACATGGCCGTCCGCGCCGACGTTGAGAGCGCCCTCGACGGCGTCACCCACGTTCTCCATCTCGCCACCTGCAAGGAGACTCCCGACGACGTCATGGACGTTACCGTGAAAGGGCTCTTCTGGCTCCTCGAAGGCTGCCGTTCCAGCGCAACTTTCGAACAGTTCATTCTCATCGGAGGCGACGCCGGGATGGGGCACTTCTTCTATCCTCATCCCATCCCGGTCACCGAGACCCAGGCTCACAGCGCCTATCCCGGCTGCTACGCCCTCTCCAAGGTCCTTGAGGAAGTCATGCTCGAGCAGTACTGCATCCAGTACGACTTCGCCGGTTGCTGCCTCCGCGCTCCCTGGATCATGGAGAAGGACGACTTCAAGCACACCCTGAGCTTCGGGCCGGACGTCTTCGGAGGACCCCGCTGGGGCGATCTGGTAAACCCGGAGCAGGCTGCCGCCTACGCCGCCAATGGAACGATCCCCGTCATGCTCGATCCCGCAGGGATCCCGGTGAAGCGCAACTTTGTCCATCTTGATGACCTCGTTTCCGCCATGATCGCCGCCCTTCTGCATCCTGAAGAGGCTCGCCAGGAAACCTTCAACATCTGCATGGATGAACCGGTCGACTATCGCGAGGTCGGCAATTACCTGACCGAGTCACGTGGGCTTCCCACCGTCGATCTCGCCACCGAATTCCACAGCACCTGGCTTGATAACTCCAAGGCCAAGTTTCTTCTCGGCTGGCGCCCGCGGGTAAACCTGCCGCAACTCATTGACCGCGCCTGGGACTACCAGCGCGCTGAAGATGATCCCCGCAGGATCTGGTATCCCGGCTAAGCCGGATCTTCAACCACCGAGACCCACCCGAAACCGTCGTGGGGATGCAGTGAGGGCAATAAGGATGCAAACCCTAACCGGCTCCGTCCTGTCCCCGTTCTCAACATGCACTCCGATCTGCTCGGTCAATCCCTCGCCCGTCTTCCCAGGAGACAAGATCCTCGGAAGTTTCCACCGTGTAACCGATCTCGGAGCCCCCCCCGGCGGACCCGATAGCTCAAAGCGGCATAGGGAATCCCGCCATGAGGAACTCCCGCCCCCGCGTGACCCGGTCGACAACCGGGCCCCGCCGGTCGCGCGAAGCGGTGGAACTCAGGAGGAACCGCGGTCAGTCCACATCTACTCCCACATTGTCGATCGAGAATCCGCTGAAGGAATCCAGACTCCCGTCACTGACGAAGTTCCATTCGATGATGACATTCTCTCCGATGGCTTCCGGGACGACCGCTATGTTGAGCGTGACCCAGTCGAGGTCAAAGAGAGTCAGATCCATGGCAATATCGGGACCCAATTGCACCTCATCTGCAGCGCGCAGGAATCGCATGACGGCCGTGTCGGCAAATCCATCGGCATCGCGGAAGACATCGAAGGTCACCTGCGCCGAGGGCACGTTACCCAGGTTAATCGCGGGCGACCGGAGGGAGATATCGGAATTCGGACCATAGTCTCCCAGATTCGTCGACCAGGCGTTGGCCGAGTTGCCCGCCCCGCTGAGCGGACCAGTCGTTCCCGACGGGATTCCCAGTTCCCACAATGTATTGCGCTCCTGGTCGTCCTCCCGGGTTGTCCAACCACCCTGCCCCGACTCGAAATCATCAAAGAACAGAGGCGGGATGGGGCCTCCAATGAGCTTGTAGAATCGCACGGGATCCAATGGCTTCGGAATGGAGATCACATTCCGCGGTGGGGTGGCTGCAATACCCTCCAACCCGGGAACCACCGACCAGGTGGAGGAATTGGGATTAGCCGCCAGGTCATTGGTGCTCACAATCGAGTACTCCTGACCAGCAAAGCTGTTCCAGGAAAACTCGAGATTCACACCACCGTCCGGACTGCTCACCTTAAACTGGTAGGCATCTATGCTTTCAGGAACGATGATAAGCGAACCCCAGCTATCCCCGTTGGCATCGGTGTCGAAGTCGGCCGGATCCCCGCTGCTCGCTCCAAAGACACCGGCATAACCAATCCCCCCGAAGTCGGTCACCGCGGAGGAAGCCCCGTTGTAGTAACCGAAACCGATATCCGCGGCCGACTGGGCCCCGCCCCCGTCCTCCGACATCAGGATCCTGGCGTCAAACCAGCCCCCGCTTCCGAAGTTGTAGCTCGCAAAAGTGCGCGCGTTCCAGCCCGTGTTCTGGTGAACCACCGGAGCGGCGGTCTCGGTCAGATCCCTTGCACTGGCAATCGGGGTGACGGTCACCTGAACCCGGTCGTCATAGTTCTCGGTGAAGGTGAAGGTGCCATCGGCATCGTAGAACTGGAAGGTGAAGGCCAGGTCATGGTTGTCGCCGGTGAGGTCAATGCCCCCATTCCCCGGCTCCCGGTCCACATCGATCGCAGAAATGATGGACGTATCCGGGTCATCGATCTCCCCTCTTGGCTCTTCCTCGTCAATATTCTGCGGGAGTTCCCCGGTGAAGTCATCGCCCCCGACATTGAGACCGTCCGTGCGCTTGTAGAGTACCACCTCAGGGAGATGAAGCGCGCCACGGGGCGCCGGAGGAGGCCGTGAGAATGAATCCTCGTCGTTCGGATCAAATCCAGCAGCAATCTCGTCGCCATCCGTCTGGCCATCGCCATCGGAATCCGGATCCATGGGATCCGTTCCCGTATCGGTCGGTCCATTGAGGATACCGGTATTGGTCTCCACCCCATCCACCAGGGCGTCACCATCGGTGTCCGGGTTCAGGGGATCCGTGCCCGTATCATCCGGACCGTCAAAGAGCCCGGAATCGCTCTCCACTCCATCCGCAAGGCCGTCTCCATCGGTATCCGCGTTGAGGGGATCGGTGCCATTGGTCTTCTCATCGCCATCGCTGGAGCCGTCCGCGTCGGAGTCCACGTCCGTGGGATCGGTCCCGTCGGCAAATTCAACCGGGTCGTTCACCCCGTCCCCGTCAAAGTCCCCGGGGCCCAGCTGGGTGAGATCTCCCGGGAAGAACTGCTCCTCGTAGCCATCGTCAATGCCGTCCCCATCGGTGTCGATAATGTCAGGCCTGCTGTCAATGGCCGAGCCGTAGCTGTTGCCATTGGCGTCGGTGTCGAAGACCGCTTGGCCAGCACTGGCGCCGAAGCTGGGAACGTAACCGATGCCACCGAAGTCACCAGCACCGCCATTGCTTCCGGTTGCGTTGAATCCAAAACCGATGTCAGCCGCGGACTGGGCCCCGCCCCCGTCCTCAGTCATGATGATCTTGGCGTCAAACCAGCCACCTTCACCGAAGTCGTAGACAGCGTTGGTGCGCGCATTCCATCCGGTGTTCTCATGCACCACCGCGGCACCGGTCTCCGTCAGGTCCGTTGAGCCAGTGATCGGAGTGATGGTCACCTGGACCCTGTCATCAAAGTTCTCGGTGAAGGAGAATGCTCCGTCGGAATCGTAGAACTGGAAGGTGAAGGCCAGGTCATAATTATCACCGATGAGGTCGATGCCCCCGTTACCCGGCTCACGGTCCACATCAATCGCATCGATCATGGCGGACCCAGGATCGTCCAACTCCCCGAGGGGATCCTCAAGGTCGACATTCTCGGGAAGGGCCCCGGTGAAGTCATCCCCACCGACATTGAGACCGTCGGTCCGCTTGTAGAGAATCACCCCGGGTTCATGGGTTATCCCGGCCACAGGGCCGCCGCCGCCCGGAGTGGAAGTGTCATCGGTGGGATCTGTCCCCGCCACAACCTCCACACCGTCCGCGGCGCCATCGCCATCG
>Ga0315338_1000246_pt1 | contig 176004 bp, 177 predicted proteins | sample ASW8metaG_FD_204518 | JGI IMG/M metagenome (GOLD analysis project Ga0315338, IMG submission 204518) | Ammonia-oxidizing marine archaeal communities from Monterey Bay, California, United States - ASW #8 | ecosystem: Environmental > Aquatic > Marine > Coastal | place: USA: California | collected...
CCAGGGAATAGGGAATGGTGGTCGCGAGACAAAGCTAGACTATCTAAGGAATTTGTCGCGTATTTAGAAGAACGAATGGCGAATATGGAACCGTCATCGTCAGTGCCCTCTATCTCAAGACCGAAGGGCAACAGCGCCACTTAAATTTCCAAGCGCAGTGCGACGGCCATGAAACTAAGAGCGAACAGTGACGCTTGACCGTGTCTCTCAGGTCGCGGAGCCGCGAGCCGCCTAAATTAGCAATCTCTAAAGGTCTTTTATGGGCACGTCGGAGACGGTCGCGTGGATTTCCTATCAGACAGATACCGGCCAATTTCAGACGCTCAGAGCGACCGTAGGTCCCGTCAGCAAGTGTAGGTTGTTAGGAGGCTATTTATCTCGGCTTGGACTTCCAACGACACTGTCTGGCGGTATTCACACCAAACCTCGACTAATGGTTTCGCACTTGCCAAATATGAACCCCACGCGTCTCTTTGAACGAAGTATTCGGAATCGTCGTACAACCCATGTCTGTATTGATAGTGGACATTCGCCAGATACCGGAAAAAGCCGCGATAAAAAAACGTGTAGCGCCGCTGCTCGACGGGAGTTAATTTCTCTCCGGCTTCGGCACGAACGATAATGTCGGCTAATTGCTCGTTTTCGGATTGGGCCATCGCAAACTCGATGACACCTTGCGATAGCTCATTGCGGATCTCTGCACGCATCAATTCTCGATTTTGATTTAGCTCGTACACCAGGAGAAGTATTCCGACGAGCACGCCGAAGTTTGCACCCAGAGTCAGCCACCGGTTTAGTTGTTCAGATTCCATGTCACGCTCCACGTTGCAACGTAGAGACAGCGTACTTCATCACTTTTCGGATGTCTGAATCGGGACGATCTGCCTCTTTCGCATTGCAACATGAGAGCGACTCAATACCACCCGATAGCCGACGCCCGCTTCATTAGCCTATTAGGCTGGATACGGCCAACAAGAGTCATTCATTCTCGCAAAAGAGAGCCGTCGAAAAGGCTGTGAGAAAACCATTTTCGCTACTCGAAAAGTGAATGGAGCGCCTTTGATTGATCCTGTTTTGACCGATTAACTCCGGGCCCTGTAATCTTCTACCCCTTCCCGATTGGAGTGCGAATCAATGACCGGTACCAACAATCAAATTGTCACCGACATGTTGAAATCCCTGCTCGATGGCGACATGTCAAAAACCGTCGAATATCTGAGCGAGGACGTGGTCTATCACAATATGCCGTGGGAGCCAGTCCATGGGCACGCCGGTGTTCGCGAGGTGCTCGATCCATGGATCCATCGTCCGGAAAGCGCACTCAAAGTCATGGATATTCTTCATAGCGTCGCCGATGGGGACGTTGTGTTGAATGCCCGCAATGAACGGTGGGAGAACGCCGGGGTTTCAGTTAACTTGCCCTGCGCCGGGGTATTCGCTGTTCGCGACGGACTGATCGTGCAATGGGATGATTATTGGGATGTGGTTACGATGCAACCTCTCCTCGATACGCTTTAGTGCCGGACCGTTCGGGCGACCAGATCCGCCTTAGTTACGCGACGTGACGTATCCTTAAAATTGTAAGCACCAAGAGGAACGCGCAGTTAAACCGCTGCAGCGATTCGCCCGCGGCGTCGCCGTGCCGTCTTGACCACCCGTAATGATCGCAAGATTAAATGCGTCCAGAGTCGATTTGGCCTATTGCAGTGCGTTACAGGTGTCTGTTTAGCATCTTGGTAACGGACGTTCGTATGTGTCCGCTACTTCGGCCGTTACCGGCCACCAACGGACACACGAGAGCTTCGATCTCTGCTAGTGTCTGGACGGTAACCGAATAGGTTTTGGGAGTATCGTAGACATGTCGGATGAAGTACTGGAGGGCGTTGGCGGTAGCTGTTATTGCAGAGGAGTTCAGTTTTTGATTTCGCCGGATGCAGAGCCGTTCTGGTCTGCTTACTGTCATTGCGAGGGGTGCCGACGTTCGCACGCAGCCCCGATATATGAGGCGTTTTATTTTTTGAAGGAAAAATTTGAGATTACTAATGGTTCCGAGTTCCTGAAGTGGTACACGCACGATGAGTCCAGTAGGGAATCGTTACAGCGATACTTTTGCGAACGCTGTGGAACTCGCGTTTTCAATCTCGTGCAGGGAAGCTTTGAGGGCGAAGAAATTGAGACTGTCGGAACATTTCCTTCGCTGTTTAATAAGCATAGTGACACGACTGACAAGAAATGGAGCCCTAGCCATCATGCGTTTTGTGGAGAGGCTGTCATGAACCTCGAACAGATGAATGACGACTTACCAAAGCATGATGGAGACATTTTTTTCGATAGCCTATCGAGCTATCTTTCGGGTCTTCGTCACCGCTAATAGTTCTCGCGAACTAGCGAACTTTTGGACCTTTGAGGCGGAGAAATTGGTAGTCTTCAAAGGTGCGCTTCTGCCTGAATGTCGCAGTTATGTCGCACGGGAACGACCATTTCAGTCAATAGCAGACGCATGTTTTACCGGCAGAGATCGTCGAGAACGGCCAATAAGCGGCGTTCGACCGTCTAAAACGTGTCTTCGTCTCTAGTTGCGGGAGGAGTCCATAAGCTAGTTAGGTCGCTGTTTGATTTGGCTGGACACTCAACGTTGGTACAGATTCAGGCCGTTGGAATTCACTTAATCGCTTTTCTACGTATTCAACGAACTTCCTGGAAAATCGTGGTTTATCGCGTTCCCACCAGGCGTGCGAGCCTGGCAGACTCAAATATAGTGGGATTTCGTAGTCCATTTTCTCCCAAAGCTCTGGGTCTAATCGACCGCGACTGTACTGGTGGTAGGCGAAATCAAATCGGTTGTATGCGGCGAACCAGAATAGGTTGAATCGAAACTGATCCGAATCTGAAAGCGCCGACGGGTCGGCCATTCCGGCCTGAATCAGGTCAGCGAGTTCTTTATCCGTGACCATGAGGTAGTTGGCCTCTGAGTTGGCCGAGATTAGGTCTTGCGTTTGGCCGCTCCGCGTTTCCTCGGTATTTTGACGTATTTGTACGGCAAGGTAAGCGAGCGTAAGTATCACGCCAGCCGCGCCGACTATCTCACCAATCGCACCAATTGCATCCCAGTTCATGCGCGTATCTCCGTCTTTCTAACGAATACATTAATCGGTGAAGAAGGCGGTGTCAGTTTGAGGTCGTCGGCGACTATTGCGGTGCCGCACGAGCGTCCGCTACCCGAGTCGCAAGCGGACCGTTACCCTCACGACCAGAATCGACGCGAACGGCCAGAATCGGACGTTCACGCCGCCAACTACCTAGCATATGCTGCCGGCTGGTTTTACGGGCGGGGGTTGAATGATGAACTGGGAAGCCATCGGTGCTATCGGTGAAATAATTGGCGCTATCGCTGTTATAGGAACAATAGTCTATTTGGCGAGGCAGATAGGACAGAGCGTCGATCTGGGTAGGGCATCTCAGAATAGAAATTTGATGGAATCGTACGAGGCGTATAACGAATTAATTATAGGAAGCCGAGAGGTAGCTGAGTTACTCGCCCGATTAGAAGGCGAACCAACCGATCTTTCGCCCGCAGACAACGTACAAATCAGGCACCTTGCCTACCGAATGATGAATGTTTGGGCGTCGGCGGAACTCTCCTTTATTAATGGGCAACTACGCCAGGATGAATTTGCGCTTTATCAGAACGATGTTCGTTCGACGACAGAGCTTTATCCGGGATTAGTTCCATACCTCGTCGACAATCTGAACCGATATCCGGCGATGAAAGATTTTGCTATTTACGTCGCGCTAAGGGACCGGGAGCTATTCGATTAGCCGGCTAACCACGAAGATACGGACCCCTCTATTCTGCATAGTAAGGATTGTGTGATTCGGGAAAATACACGCAACCCGTCGCCTGATATCAGAAAAGCCCAGTTCATACCTAAATATTGAATCGGGAAGTACGGCCCCGGTTTTCTCCCAACATCTTTGGCGCGATAAACAGGCGATTAGCTATTCCTCGGGTGTCGAACGTCGGCTTTTGGAAATCTGACGAACGTCTCATAAGGGCCGCAACTGAGACTACCGCACAGATTTGCAATCGGACGGAAACCGGCCAACAGCCGCCACTCGAATGCTCGTATCCTACACAAAGATCAATGGGCTAGCGGAGAGGTGACATGGCAGAGAAGTGGCGGGGGATTTGGGAATTCGCGGGGCTATTGGTGCTGAGCGTGTCACTTGTATTCGTGGCGTTTCAAATGCATCAGGATCGAAAAATCGCTGCGGCTGAATTAAATTCGCTGCAGTTGCAGATGTATGCGTCGGGGCAGATCGCCGGTTTAGAGAGTGATGCCTATCTTTCCATGTGGCACAAACGTTATGCGACTAACGCGTGGGAAACGGATGGGCTCACAAACCTGGAAATCGCAGCGGCCGAAGTGGCGGCGACGATTTGGCTAACGTATATGGAAATGACCTACGAACACTATCGAGAAGGGTTAGTCGGTGAGAAGTCGTGGTTAGAAGCCGAAATTGAAATTGGGTCGGTGCTCCGTTTCCCAGAATACCGTGCGGTATTCGAAAATTATTGGAAAGAATCCCCAAGTGATTTCACTAGAAAGATCGACGAATTGCTGCCCTCTGAGTAGGCTATCGGGTCCACAATGACCCGGCACTGCTTATCGACGAACGACCGCTATCGAGGCGGGAGCGGCCCGTCACCGAGTAACCCAAAATAGACGAAAACGGCCAACAAGAGACACTAAGCAATCATAAAAAAAACCGCACTGTGGCGGGGCTATGTTTTTCGCTACAACTCAGAATGCGGTCATGAGGCGCATGCCAAGCACCACGGGGTCGTCATTCGCCTTAACGCCTGAATCAATCCACTGCACGTCGAATGTCAGTTGCGCAGCCGGCGTCAACGCGAGGTTGTAAAACGTTTCGAAGCCCGTTTCGTCCTGTAGCAGGTCGCCGGGCTGATCATCCAGATCATCACTTTCCTTTAACCAGTAAAAGCCGATGCCGATGCGGTCATAAGGCCGTCCCGCAAAGAGGCCACGCCCGCTCACACCGCCCATGACATAAGTGTTCCAGGCGTGCCGGTCTTGTGGTCCATACGCGATCCTGCCAAATACGCCTACACCAGGTTCCTGAAAGTCGAGGGCAGCCGTGCGCACCTGGGGAAGAGCCTGAGCCCTTCTCCGATTCTTCTTTTTGCCTGTACCAGCCGGTTTCCAGACAGCTTGTTCGAAATTGATGTTGACGAGCCAGTTGCTGGACTTGGTTTCGGGCTCGATCCCAAAGACAACGTCGACCGGCAGGCGCGGGTTGTCCAGCAAAACGGTGTCTTTGTCATTGTAGAGCACGTCGGCGCGCAATGCGCCATCGTACTCATCGCTCAGCTTCCAGCTTGCCGCTCCCTCGAACCCGTAACCTATATCACTGAACAGGTCTTTATCCTCAGGCGAACTATCGCCAGGCTGGAGGTTAGGGTCGTAAACTGCGAAATTTAAAGTGTAATTCTGCGACACCCGCCACGAGGCCAGTACCGCGTAAGTCGAGAAGCTGACCATAGAACCAAGCAGTGGGCTGTTGTTCATCGCCAGGTTCGTAAATTGATCGCGAGGGTTGTCGGCGTAGCGATTCCGGTCAAGAAAGTTCGTCGCATTTATGCGGCCAACCACAATACCCAACTCCGGTACCACGGCCTGCGTCCAGTAATACTCCATCAGGACGGTATCGGGTTTGTCCGTTTTTGGGTAAGTACCGGTGAAGTTCGTGGGCGAGACATTGCCTGCATCGAGTGGATAATTGCTGGCGAAACCCGTCTGCGCATTGAATGTGAAGAGGCCGCCCGGCCATAAATCAAGCTTGCCGGTATCGAAGGTCATGCCGTAGTCAAGAAGGCCCGTGTAGGTATCATCGTTGCCGGAATCGGCACCGCCGGAAGCTACGTTCTGGTAGACCTGGGTCAGCACGGCGTCAAACGTCACGCCCTGCTCGTAGAGCTTCGTCCGGTTTCCTCCCCAGTCACCTGTTAACGTCGAGCGGTTGGAGAAGTCGCCGCTGTAATCCGAGAATGGAGTCAGGTCAGGCTCGATTCGGGTAAGGGAAAGCATGCCTTTGTCGGCGGGTTTTCTCGAGGTCGAGTCGTTATTCTGACTATCATCCTGGGCGAAGACTGCCGAACCAAGCTGGTTGATCAAGACGAGGGCAAGTAACTGTTGAGCAATTTTTAGCTGCATTATGCTGAAGTGCGGTTTATCGTTCGTTTACTGCTGCACTGGCAAACTGCCGAGCTTGTTCTAGTACATCCCTTTCAGGACCCTGGAGTCCCCGACCACGATCGTGCAATTGACAATAGTCAACGTCAATGTCGAGTTTAGATTATAAATAAAATGATATCTAAAATAGGTAACCCAAAATGAACTCTATTCACACCATAAAGCTCGTCACCGTCTTAGGACTGATGCTCGCGACCGGCGCGTTCGCCGCTGACTACGATCTGGTCATCCTCAACGGTCGTGTCATGGATCCGGAGAGCAAGCTGGATGCTGTGCGCAACATCGGCATCAAGGACGGTAAGATTGCGGCCATCAACAAAGATAAAATTTCGGGTAAGCAACAGATCGATGCTTCCGGCCATGTTGTTGCGCCGGGTTTTGTGGATGGTCATTCCCATGTAGTGGATCAGCCGTTGGGCCAGCGCCTGATGCTGCGTGATGGCGTGACGACCACGCTGGACCTCGAAGTCGGCGCGCTTCCCGTAAGCCGCTGGTACGACCGGATGAAAGGTAAGTCGCAAACCAACTACGGCGCTTCTGTCTCCGTAATGGGCGCACGCGGCGCGACCTTCGATCCTAAATACCTGAAGGCAACTAGTGGCGGCACCAGTTATGACATGTTCTCAGGCAAGGTCAAGATTCCATCGGACGTCTATAATCGCGTTCCGAACGATAAAGAGATCAATAGCATTCTCAAATACATCGATGACGGCCTGAAAGAAGGTGGGCTGGGGATTGGGCCACCTACGGGATACATGGTGGATGGTTTTACGTCGCAGGAAATGATCGGCGCACAGAAACTGGCCGGCAAGTACGGCCGTTTCTCCCATGTGCATACCCGCTTCTCCAGTCAGGTAGCGCCGACCTCGGGTATCCTCGCATTCCAGGAGGCGATTGCGTCGGCAGGGAAATACGGTGGTGGTGTGATCATTGCTCACTTCACGGCGCAGGCGCTCGACCAGACTCAGGCGGCTATGGATTATGTCGATGCTTTGCGGGCGAATGGCGTCCCGGTGGTGCTGGAAGTCTACCCCTATAACTTCGGCGGCGCCGGCAACGGTATTCAGGCCGATTACCTCGAGCCGCACAACTTTCAACACAACATGGGCCGCACCTACAAAGATATAATCGATATATCTACCGGCAAGCGCCTGACCAAGGAAACCTACAACTCGTTGCTGAAGAGCGATCCCGGTCACGGTGTGTTGTTCTACAACGCCAAGGAAGAGGATGTGCTGAAAGGAGTGGCGCATCCTGACATACTGATTGGTTGTGATTGCTTCCCTATGCTCGGCGCAAACGGCAAGTTCATCGATGCCTGGGATACGCCGTTCGACCAGATCACGACCCACCCGCGAACCGCCGGTGCCCACGGCAAGGTGTTGCGGCTGACGCGCGAGAAGAAGCTGATGCGGTTGATGACGGCCATCAGCAAGATGAGTTACCAGTACGCGAAATTCCTGGAAGACAACGGCGTGCCGCAAATGGCCAATAAGGGCCGTATCAAGGTGGGCGCCGATGCCGATATCACCATCTTCGACCCGGACACCGTGCGCGATAACTCATCGCTGGATAAAGGTAAAAACGGGCAGCCGACAACCGGCATTCCCTATGTCGTGGTCAACGGCACCGTGGTGGTGAAGGACTCCAAGGTGCTGCCGGGCGTTTACCCGGGAAGGCCGATCAGAGCGAAAGTGGTGAACTGAGGAGAGCTGTTGTGGGAAACCGGTCCGGCCTTCAACAACCAGATCCTTTGTCTGGTCGTTTGTGCCTGCAGTAGCATGATGAGTGTGCCTGTTCTGGCGGCGAATAGTGAAAGCGGTAAAAAGCTGTCGCTGATCGAAGTCGCGCCGTCCCTGTACTACATCGCCAAACGCTACTGGGAGTTTTATGGCGACAAGAATACCACCCAGGGCTGTCTCACCGAGCGCTCGCATTTGCCGGGTAACAGGAACAGTACGCGTCGTGACCGCCTCGTCGAACATGGCGTGTATATCGATGCCGGGGTGTCTCAGTTGGGCACGTCGGAGACGGTCGCGTAGATTTCGTATCGGGCAGAAACCGGCCACGAACCGACCTTCAATCGACCTAGCATTGGAACACTCAACCTTTTGTAACAGGCGTACTGACGTCGTCGAAAATCCGTGCCTTGTTCGCAAACGACCAAGTGCTGTCAGGGTTCTCTTCGCGCAAGCGTTCGATATAGTTCTTGAATTCCGCGGTCGCCGGGATAAAACCCGCATCCCAGGTCCGCATAAAAGACTCGCACCGAATGCACCCTATCGTGACGAGTTCCTGCGCTTTCCACACATCTTCGGGAAGTACGCCTTCGAGGTACTGTTGATGGAGCGTATCTTTCATGAAGAAATGCTGCATGTGCCAGGCAATGAGTCTTTCCCTTTGGTTGTCATCTAGGACGGATGCATCTTCAAAACCTTGTGCGAGGATACTCGCCATATCAGGATTAAGTGCCAATCGAACGGCCTCTTCCCACCAGTTCTTACCGGCCTCAATTCGAGCCATCGAACGAAGGGATTTAGTATTGGTTTCGGTCGCCTCTCTGCTGTGGCGAACCTGTATGGCAAGGTAGGCAAGGGTAATGACGACCGCAATAGCGCCAACAAATTCACCCAAATTCCCAAAAGTTGCGACGTTTCCATCAACGACATGTTTTCTCCCTTACTGTGTGGTTTCTAGTGAGGGTATCTCATGGGTGCACGCTTGCGAACATATCGAATCAGTGGCTTCGCGGGTATTGCAATGCCGCAGGCGGCTGAGTCTTTTGTGCTCGGAAGCGGACCGTCAACCTCACGAGCACATTCGGAGCGAACGGCCATTAAGCGACACTTGACCGCTAAATAAAACACGAGTAATCAGCCGCGGTATGAAGGGGCGGCGTCACAGCCGGAGATCCGTCGAGCCGGGGCTTAAGTGGTTAAGTGGGCGGTGTCCCCCAACCCCGTCGGCCTACTATACTCGGGGGATTCGTAAATGACGGGAGCGCAGGGAATGACGGATTCGGAGAGATTCAGCGGCCGCGTAGCAACCGTCACCGGTGGTGCTTCCGGGATCGGGCTGGCCATCACGCGCGCGCTTGTGCGGGAAGGGGCGGCCGTGCTTATCGGTGACATCAACCCGGAATCGCTCGACGCCGTGCGCGCGGAACTTGCTAAGGAGGTCACCACCGTCGAGTTGGACGTGCGCCGCGAAAGCGATGTCGAAAGACTGGTCGAGTCCGCCGTGGAGCGGTTCGGCAAGATTGACCTCGGCTTCAACGCGGCGGGGCTCGCGGCTTTCGGCGCGATTGTAGACCTCACCGAAGAACAATGGGATCTGTCCGTCGATGTGTGTCTCAAAGGCGTATTCTTCAGCGTCAAGCACCAGGCACGACAGATGGTCGCCCAGGGCCACGGCGGCGCGATTATCAATATCGCCTCGCTCAATTGCCGTGTCCCGCTATACGGCGGTGGGTCCTATGCCAGCGCTAAAGCCGGTGTCGAAATGCTCAGTCGTAACGCGGCGCTGGAATTGGGCGAACACGGGATCCGGGTCAACACGGTGTCGCCGGGCCTGACCGACACGCCGCTGACCAAACCGATCAGCGAAATCCCCGGTGCTTATGATGCGTACTTCGAACGCATCCCCCTGGGGCGCGCCGGGACCCCTGAGAACATAGCCGCCGCCGCGTTGTTTCTCGCCAGTGACGAGGCGGCCTACATATCGGGATCGAACCTGATCGTGGACGGGGCGTGGCAGACCACCGGCTATCCCGATATGCGGCCCTTTCTCGGGCAACTATTGGGCGACAGCTAGGAGCGTAGCCGACTAATCCCTTTCTATTTGTCACGCCGCAACATGAGCGTCAGTTTCACCTCTCAATAACGGACCGCCGCGATTTCGACTGCTTTCAACGCGACCGGCCATTAAGAGACCTTCGAGCCAGCTAATATCGAAATTTATTCGACGGGCGCTTTTCGCCTTTTAATTTCTCGATCTATCCACGCTTGCGTACTTGGCGCAAATACCATGCGGGCTTCCTTCCACCAGTCATGCATCCCAGGGTAAGTGAAATACCTCGGTCCGAGATAATGAGCCCAAGCTTCCACCGACTCATCCTGTAGTAAATCTGCATCGTTTGACATAACGGAAGATTCAACGAGATTGATCAGAGCGCACATCAGATTATCGAATCGGTACTTTTCTTCCGAACTCAAGTCGCCGTAATTATCTAAGCCTTTTAGAACGCATTGCGCATTCACCGGGTCCGCCATGGCGGTAAACTGATCGCCGGTCGCCACGTAAATATCACGCACCGCCTCGTCGCGAGATGTTTTCGTGTTGTGACGAATCTGCGTACCGACATAGATGAGCGAAATGACGACCGCCATCGCTCCAATTGCTTCCGAGATTGCGCCGATAGCATCCCAGTCCATAAACGTATCTCCGTTTTTCTGACGGACAGATTACTGCGTGAAAAAGGCGGTGTCAGATTGTGTACGCTTATTGCAGCGCCGCATGACCGTCTGCTTAGGCGCTCCGACGCGGACGGTCGCTAGTCGCCTCAATATCGACGCGAACGGCCAATATGCGACGTTCACTCGGCCTATGCCCTCGGATATGCTGCCTGCTGGATTAATCGGCGGGAGATTGGACGATGAACTGGGACGTCGCTATTGCAGTCAGCGAAATCATCGGCGCAGCAGCGGTCGTGGTTACATTGATTTATCTGGCGGTGCAGGTTCGACAAAATACGAACGCGCTGAAAGCGACTTCATACCGGAGTGCGAAAACCGAGTTTAACCACGTCAACATGGCAATCGCTCAGAGCAACGAGTTGCCACAAATTTTAGACAAAGCTTTCGTGTCGATGGAACAACTTGCCCCAGATGAAAGGATTCGTGCAGGATTGATGTGGCTATCGTATACGAATATCTGGGAAACATTATTTCATGAAATGCGAGATTCTGTTGGCCACGATGAGTTTTGGAAAGCTGAAGAGCGAACCATAAAGGAAATATTAACTATGCCCGGATACCGCGAGTGGTGGAAGGAGAATAGTTACGGTGGAACCGCCGATTTCCGCGACCACATAGACCAACTACTAGTGGCGACAGAGTCACTTAAATAGTCGCCTGTAGTCGCGAAAGCATTTTCCTCACAACGACGCGAACAACAGTTCCTAAAGCGATCGTCCGTTGGGCATTTCAGAGCAAGGCACTTTTTCGGCTGTCGGGGGTGCGGAGCGAAACGACTGCTTTCAGGCGGTGATCCGACGTTCGCTGGCAAGAGGGTAACTTCGCTTTCCGGCCAAGAACAGACCTTCGGTTGCGCATACAGGGAACTCGAAAACGGCCAAGCCGAACCGCAAGCTACGGTTGCTCGGAATTTGGATCTAGGTGAGTCTTACTAACCGGCGAACCCCGATGCCTTTGAGATCCACTTCACCCCAATCCGTAAACTCGAAGTCGCCGCCTTCGACGATCCCCTGCACGACCGTTGTGGTCAGGACCTCCCTGACTTTGGCCTGCGCCGCCACACGCGATGCGATCGTGACGGCCAGCCCATGTAATTCCTGCCCGGATTGATGGACCTCGCCAGTATGCAGGCCGACTCGAATCGGATGACCCAACTGATTGGCGTCCTCTACGAGCGCGCGAGCGGCCCGAAGACCGTCTCCCGGCACGTCGAATGCCGCCATGACGCCGTCGCCCGTAAACTGGACCACCCGACCCCGCGACCGTTGAATGATTGCCTGGGCATTCGCCTCGAAGGTCTGGCGCTCTAATGTCCATGCGTCATCGCCTACCTCTCGCTGTTGTTCGGTCGATCCGACGATATCACTGAACAAAACTGTCGATACGACGCGTGACGAAGGGGCTGCGCTCGGGTCAGAAGATAGGCCGGAGATGAACCCTTCTATCCCCTCGAACATCTCGGTAGCGACGTCCGCGTCGAAATAAGGGACGTGCGAGTCCGACGGCAGCTCCAGATACTCGGCGTCGGAAATGTGGTCGGCAAGGTAGCGGCCGTGTTGTACGGGATAGAGCCGGTCGCCGTGAGTGTGGATCACCAGTGTCGGTTGATGCACGTGCCTAAGCATGGGGCGAATGTCGAACCCCATGAGGCTGCACCAAATGAACCGATGAGACGCCGGTGACGCCGTTGCCTGCATGTACTCGACGAAGGCGTCCTGAACCTCGGGGCTGGCGCCCGGAAGTACGCGTTCCGAGGATTTCAAGCACCACTGCGAAAAATCCGCGTCCAGCGCCGCAAGCGAGCGGTCCCAATCGAACAACGTATTAGTGTCCGACAGGCTGGCGTATGGGTCGGTGGCATCGCAGCACACCCCTTGCAAGAGGATCAACGCCTTGACCCGCTCCGGGTAAGCCAGGGCGTAAAGGATAGCCAACGGCGCTCCCTGTGAAAGCCCGCACATGACAGCAGTCTCAGTACCAGTCGCGACCCGCACGGCCTCGACGTCCACGACCTGCTGGTCAAGGTTGATCGGGCGGACACTTCGATCCGAAACACCAGTCCCACGCTTGTCGAAGGTGACCACACGGCCGAATCCTCGGAGGAACCTCTGCCACTCGACCATCTCCGGGAAATACCTCCCCAATGCTAGGTTCGAGAACGCGCCAGGGACGTCCATGACGGTGAGCGTGCCCTCGCCGCTTGCTCGATAGCCCAGCGCGACCCCTTCCGATTGTGCGTACTCGATCGCCATGACCTAATACTATCAGGACGGGTCTTCGGTGAGCGAACCGGGTCAGGTGCTTGAATCGCCTCTTAGGGGCGCCTTCTACCTATTGCGGAGCACCATGGGCGTCGGTTTAGCATCTCCATAACGGACGCATGGCTTCGCGATGACTTTCGACGAAAATGGCCAGGAAGAGACCTTCGCCATCTTCAGATATGCTCCCTCTCACACTCAACTGTAAGCGGAGCCAGTCATGAATCTAGGCGATCTAGCGAATGCAGGAGAATTGGCAGCTCGGATCGGAGCGGTACTCACATTGATCTTCGTCGCATTTGAACTACGCGCCAATCGCCGTCAAACGCGGCTCAACTGAACGTTAGACGCGCATGTACGAAATCCAACCATCTGACGCCCTTACCGCAATCGCCGAGATAGCTATCGGTTTGGCAGGATTTGCTGGACTGATTGTCACATTGAGAAACCGCGGGTTGTCTAGTTGGCCCCGCAGCGACCTCGTACGTCTACGGTTCATGCTCTGGCTAGCCTGCGCGACCTTCTTTTTAGCCTTGCTGCCGTATATCTCAGCCAGCCTATCGCTTTCCGACGAGCGAACATGGGCCTCGGCTGCGTACGTTCTTGGTGCCGGGCTTGTCGCGATAACTGTGCTTACCAATATCCTGTCATGGCCGATCCGCCATCAACTCAGCAAGCTGTGGAATACGATTTACCAAGTAGGTTCGATCGTGACAGCCGCCATTGTTCTCTGCAGCGCGTTCGAAATAATCGGCCTGCCAACAATTAGCGCGTACCTTATCGGCTTAGTTTGGATGCTGTTCTATTCGACGTCGTTGTTTGTTCGGTTAATACTCAACCAACCAACTTCGAGCTCAAAAAATGAAGCGGCGCCTTTCTAGATAATCCACCACCCCGATCTCCAAAAGCCGCAACGAACATGCAAAAATTGGCCGCATTTAGTGCTCTTCTTCCTGTTGCGGTGCGGCAGCGCACTGGCGGTTTCGCGCTCGTGAGCGGACCTTCGGCTTGGCACCTACAATCGACGCGAACGGCCATTAAGAGACCTTCGCTGTCTTCAGATATGCTCCCTCTGACATTTACTGGCGGGGACTGAAAGATGAACTGGGATGCATGGGGTGCTATTGGGGAACTCGTTGGCGCGGCCGCGGTTGTTTTGACTCTGGGGTACCTTGCGGTACAAATTCGCCAGAGCGGTAAATCATCTCGACAGCAGAGTTACCACGACCTTGTCACGAGACGCGCAGATTTTTTCAACAAATTGGTCGAAAGCGAAAAAGTTACAGCCATTTTCCTTGGGGGTGTACGCGGCGATTCGTTGAACGAAATTGATGCTCAACGTTTCACATCGGCGATGTTTAATTACGTATCACATTTCCAAGACGTTTATTTACAACGCAAGAGCGGGCTAATAGAAGAAAGCGTTTGGCTGGCCGAACGCCAGTTCTTGGCGGCGGCAATTAGCCTTCCTGGTTTTATTGCATGGTGGCAGATGGCGAAACAGTATTATCTACCTGAGTTCATTGCCGAAGCTGCACAAATCGAACCGATACCGGTTGTTTTGATGGATCAGAAGACAGGAGATTGGGCTCTCGGAGCATGGTGAAACGCGGCTTAGGTCGCCTTTCCGTCTGTCGTATCGAGAAATGGTCCGGCCGTTGTTCCCTCATGAACGGACCTACGGCGCCACCACAAGTTTCGACGCGAACGGCCATTAGCGGTCGTTCGCAGCGACGTAATTTTGTGTCGTTATGTTTACTTAGAAAAACCAACGTGGCCGCTCGACGGGGTTTTCCAACAACCTCTGCGTCCGTAATATCATTACCTTTCATGCTTTAACAGCGGAGGGCGGCGATATGACTGAAGCGGAAGTGATCGGCTCACTAATGGCCATCTCGGACCAGGCCGCCACGTACTTAAACGTGTGGATATCGCTCACTTTTGGCTATCTAACGGTAGCGTACTTTCTCGGTAAAGCGTTGTCGCGGTTCCAATGTCTCGCGATTTCCGGTCTGTACGTAGTGGTCGCATACATAGCCGCGAGTAGTACTTACGGATTAACTCAGAGTTTTTTTGTGTTGTTAGATCGCGATACGTCGCTTATTAGCGATGTATCGATTATCACTCAAGGCGGGCGAGAACAGAGTATGGGGATCTTTTTTTGTGGCGCAACGATCCTCGCGCTCTACTTTATGTATAACGTCCGACAAACGGCGAAGGCGTAACGGGAGACTCCAGAAGCGCCGACCGCTGCGCCACCCGTATCAGCGATGAAAAACCAGACGTAAGTTGGGCGTCTGCTTTGGAGAAGCGCAGACATTCAGCCCGACAACAACCGCAGGCGGGGTTCGGCCAAAAACGGAAGTTCACGCACCCCGTTCGCTCAGATATCCGGTTTGCTGGATATATGGGTGGGTAATTGGAAACCAGTCCGTACACCAGAGTTACCGCCATCGCTGCCGCCGGCGCCGCCCGAGGAACTGGTGTCCCATTTAAAGTCCGTGATCAGGCCGCCGACACCAGCAGTCACCGCTCGGGTCTTGACACCGGTCATCCGGGCCGATTCGGGGCCGAGGTTGAAGGTCGGGTTTGACGGTGCAGTATAAAGACCGGCGGATCCGACAACGGGTAAGAGACTCAGCAATGCGAACAGGCATCGTTGCTCAACTGGCAATGACACAGTGGTTAATTTCCTCATACGTTTGGTGCCCAACATAATTGTGTGCAGAAGTCATCGTTTCATAATATCTGAATACGCGTCGCCGTCATTTCGGAAACAAGAACGTCCATTGGGCCTGAATCGACCAGTCGCCGGAAGTAGGGGAGTCCACGACGTTATAGAAGCCCTGAATCTTGGCGTTGATCGGCTGGTTGCCGACCTTGAAGACGCGGCCTACCCCGCCGCCGATCGGCACCGTCCAGCGATCGTCGCTGTGGGCTTCCCAGTTGGCGCTGATAATCGGTGTGGTTGATAGATACCAACCGCCTTTCATGTTGTAGTTGATGAAATACTGAAACGTGAATAGGCTGATGTCGCTGTCACCCTCGCGGCCACCGCCGAGATCCCAGGACTGCGAGACAAGGCCACCGATGACCCAGCTTCCGGGCATCGTCAGGACTACAGCCGTGGGTCCGGCGGACCATTTGTCCGGTCCAAAACGACGATCGGAACTCGTCGGGATGCCGATCTGCGGTCCCACACCCCAAATGATCTTGCCCGCTTCTTTCTTCGTGAAAAAACCCTGATAGGTCGTGTTGCTCGTGCCCCATTCGCCGTCGTCGCCGTCGACCGACCAGTCTTGGTAGACAATCGGGAAAATGGCCCGGTTCACGAGGTTCCAGTCGGTGCCGAAGAAACTCACCGGTACTACCGGCTTGATGTTGAGTACGTTGCCGTAATCGTCGCCGGGTCCGACGTTGAAATCGGAATTGTTCTCGAACGGCACGCTGATCAGTGAGCTGATCGGATTCTGCGATTGTTTTGATAGATTGGGCTTAGGTTTGGTTTCATCCGCCATTGCGGTCGTCATGGCGAGTAGACCCGCGAGTGCAATTCCACTGACGGATTTGGACGCGCCGCCATAAATATGGTGCATTATTTTGATTCCGTGGGTTTTGTGGTGAATGGTCATCCAGATCCGAGACCAGACTCGGTGGGCAAGGCATCCTATCCTATTCTGGGGGTATTCCGGGGACACTTTACTGAATTGAGTTATGTCGCGAGTATAAGAAGAATAAACGCCCCACTCCCCAATTCCACGGAGTATTTCGAGGGTATCAAACAGCCGTCAACCGACGCTTCGAGGAGGTGTTGGCTGTGATCGGGCCTCCGGAGCCGGGAGAAATTCCGCACTTTGGTGCGATTTTCAGACGGTTTCGAGCGACGGTACAACGGCAACCGTGCCGCGTCGTCGGTGCCGCCGCTGCTTGCGTGGTTGATTCGTATTAGCCGAACAAGCTGACCTGGGGCGGACCCCGAGATGGAGGCGAATGCAGAGTCACTGTTGCGTCTTTGCGCTCGAGGTGCCGGAGGATCTTATCAACTACCACTGGATCTTCGATGCAAGCGACGATCTTGACGTGGCCGCCGCAGCGCTTGCAGGTCTCGATGTCGATGTTGAAAACACGCTTCAGGCGCTGCGATCAGGTCATGGTGGCGCACCTATATTAGCAATCACTAAAGGGCCGTTATGGGCACATTTCGGACGTACATGTCCGCCTGACGAACGTCTGCTTTCGAGGGTACGCCGACATTCGCAAGCTTTAGTGGTCCGGTGTTTTTCGCCGAAAAATGAGGGACGGGATATGCCCCAGCACCCGCATGCCAAAAGGGGGGGTAGGCCCTATTCGGCGGCAGCAGATTTCTATCGACCGACTACCCGCTGAACCACGGATACACCAACCCCAACCTCGCGGGCAATCTTTCTGATCCCCGTACCCTTGCGGCGCTCCCGTTTGATGGCCCGCTCGACTGAGGACGGGACACGAGGACGTCCCAGTTTCTTCCCATTCGCTGTAGCTCGTTCCAACCCTGCCTTGACCCTTTCCTGAATCATCGCCCGCTCGAATTCGGCGAACACGCCGCACATTTGAAACATGGCCTTCCCGGCAGGCGTCGTGGTGTCCATACCCTGTTGGTGGAGATAGAGATCGACGCCCTTGGCGTGAATCTCGCCGAGGAACGAGACGAGGTGCTGTAAAATCAACGGGAGAAAAATAGATGCAAATTAGAGACACGCTTATCGTCACGTTTTGGTCGCTATTCCCGATGTGGTGCTATGGCAATGGAGTAATACCCCTACCCGAACCTGGAACGCTAACGCTAATCGCTATCGGTGCGGTTGCTGCTGGCATAACTGGGCACGCAAAAAGACGCAAGAAATAGAAACACCTAAACGCTGGTGATAGAGAACCCGCTTCGGCGGGTTTTCTTTTGCCCGCTATTCCTGCTCGGCTTCTTCCTCAGCCTCCATTCCGCACCTGTTATGCGAAACTGCATTCATCACCAGCACAACGCTGACAGGCAGCATCAGCAGTCCGACCACGTCATAGCCATGTTCGATTGCGAACACTGCCAGCGCGCCGCACACGGGGGCCAGGGCAAAGTTGACGAGCGTCCACCAGTATTGCTTACGGGCTTTGGCGAGCAGGGCTTTGCGGTGGATGTCGTCCATTGGTGGAAGTTTACGCGCCTTGTGGACGCTTACGAGCGGTTGGCTTCCTTCGCAGCAGCATCCCCTGCTAGACCATGCCAGTCCGCTCGAGGACGATGATCCAAACGGAGACCGCAAAGCCCAGAACCACGAACAATCCCGCCAGCTTATGCGCGTGTTCATAGGCCTCGGGAATCATCGTGTTAGCCAACATCATCAGGATGGCTCCCCCGGCGAATGCCTGTACGAAGGAGAGCCAGAGCGGGGAGAGCCCCCCGAATAGCGAGTAGCCTGCAACGGACGCGACTGCACATATCAAGGCGATCGCGGTCCAGAGGAGGAGGATCTTGAGCCGGCTCCAACCCCCTGCCCGCATGCCGATCGTGCTCGCAACCGCCTCGGGAAGATTGGACATGAATACCGCGACCAGCATCGCCACGCTCACCGTCCCGCCTTTGAGGATGCCGAGACCAATTACGGCCGACTCGGGAACTCCGTCGAGGATGATCGCCAGGACGAGGGGAACGACGAGGTTAGAGTGATGGCCCGGTTCGGTCGCCTCTCCCCCGCTTCCGCCGATTCTCGCAATCAGCCTATCGCTACCGTAGAAGATCAGGGCCCCGGCAAAGAATCCCATCGTGGGATACCCGCTCAGCTTGGCGAGATGGATAGACTCGAAGATCATCTCGTAGGCGACGGCAGAAAAAAGCACGCCGGCACCGAAGGCCATGACGACACCGAGAACGCGTCTTCCAAACGTCAACCACGAGCCCAGCAGACCGCCGATGATCAGTGAAGAGCCTGCGACTAAACCCCAGAGAAAGGCGCTCGACATGGGAAAATAATGGCGATTCCGAGAGGCGGAATCAAGCGCATTCGACGGCGTCGTGATCGGAGCCCGTTCCTCCTGCGACCGCCGCGAATTCAGCATCGATGATCACCTTCGAGCTCCTACGAAGGCCCGGAACAACCCGCAGGTCATCCCGACCCGTATGAGACAGGACCTCGAAAAAGGTTTCAGGTTTATTTTTCGTGGGCGCGCTCGCTTTGATAAGTAAACCTGACACCTTTTTGTTTTTGACGACAGGTACCAGAACGCCAATTTTCATCGCGGATTTCCCTGGTTCACAGTCGCAGATCTTTCAAAGGCTGGCGTTCCGTCGTGCACGCTCAAAACCGCTGCTCTTGCGCGAGTTCTGCAACTGTCTCATCAAACGCGGAAATCAAGGTATTGATATCCGCATCCTGCATTGGCGTGGATAAACACCCGACCCCGCGCGGCGATATGTGCACGCCCCTATTACTCAAGCCAAGATAAGTCAGCAGACCGGGATCCGTCGATGCGCGTTCAGCCGCGCGCGTTTCAGTGACGGGTAAGTTGGTCCAATGGACGCAAAACAATGATCCGGTGCCGGTCACCTGAGCCGGCGCATTGTGGTTCGCCAGGACATCCCGCATTCCGGCGCGTGCCAGGTCGCCCAGCCGATTGAGTTCGCCAATGGCGGCTTCATCGAGTAATTGCATCGCGACCACACCGGCTTGTGTTGACATGGGGTTCGCGCTGAATGTGCCCAGATTTGCGACGATGCCGCCGTCTTCAGGAGCGTTTAATACCGACATGAATTCTCGTTGTCCACCAACCGCTCCGACAGGAAATCCGCCGCCAATAATTTTCCCCATCGTGGTGATATCCGGGACGAAGCCGTAGTAGGCCTGCGCGCCACCAACAGCCTGGCGAAGAGTAACGACTTCATCGCAAATCATCACAATACCGTGGCGCTCGGTTTCTTCGCGTATCGTGCGAAGAAACGCTTCCGCGCCCGGAATGGCGCCGCCCGCGAACAGCGTGGGTTCGACAATAATCGCAGCAAGCTCGTCGCCATATTGCTGTACCGCTTCGCGGACGGCTTCGGGATCGTTATAGCGCATTAAAACGGCATCTTCGGTCGCGGAGTTGGCGAGTCCGGCCATGACCGCATGCGGGCGCGACACGCGGACCGGATCATCGGGCGACGGGAGGTCGTGTCCGCCAACGAGAACCGCGTCGGTTGACCCGTGGTAGCAGCCCTCAAATAGCCCGATTCGATTGCGCCCGGTGTACGCGCGTGCAGCACGTACCGCGACCATTACCGCCTCGCTGCCGGAATTGTTGAACACGACTTGCTGTACGCCCGGCACACGTTCGCAAAGTATTTCGGCCAGTGCGATTTCGGCGGCTGGTGGCGCGGAGAAAGAGGTGCCCAGGGGTATTTGTTCGTTGCAGGCAGCGATGATTTCCGGATGTGCCTGCCCGTGAATCAGCGCGGTGTAGTTGCCATGACAATCGAGGCGCACGTTGCCATCCAAATCGGTGGTGTGCGCACCCGATCCCGAGGTCGTGTAAAACGGGAACGGCGGATGGCGTAACAATCCTCGTGACAGGCCGCTGGGGATCACGTTCCGCGCCCGCTCAGCATGTGACTTCGACCGCGCGTTCATCGCCACGTAGCGTCGAAAGACCGCGCTGGATTCAATCGAATTCGACATATCTTTTCCAATGCTGGACCAGAAGTGGGGTCAAGTCTTCACTTTATACAACCCGAACTGCAAAAGCGCGTCGCTTTACCAATATCCCGTCACACGCCCCACCCGTCCCCGTTCGCGTCAGAGGCATGAAGCGGAAAGCGGATCCGGCTTCCGCTCCCTGACCGTCCTATGCCGCGTACCTCGCCGTCACCCGCTCCGGCTCGCCACCGCATTGGTCGTAGCGTTCGTACAGACCCCGAATGTATTCCTCGTCGATATTCTCCGGCAACTTCACCCGGCAATCGCGGTAGACCTCCGTGAGCCTGTTGCACGACGCAAGACTCACCGGCACCGCGGTGTTGCCCTCCCAGTACCAGTCCTTATCGATCATAAACCGGTCGTCGGTCGCGAAATGACGGCAGGCCCAGTCACAAATCGCGATGGCGCTGTCCAACCGGTCCGGATCGTGTCGATTCAACTGCTGTTTCAGCGCTTCGAAATAATCGTTGAAGGGCTGCAGGGCGGCATCGATCACGCCGTTGAGGTCCAATCGTGCCGCGACGTGTTCACGCAGGGCATGTTCAAAATGCGCCTGTTCCACTTGTTCGATCGTAATTTTTCCGACCATTGAGTATCACCGTTTTTCCAATCGGGCTAACGGTAATTCAGGCGCTGTTCGCCGGCTTTGCGGTCGGCGCCAATCGGCATGCAAAGCCCGCCAATTGGAATCGCGGTCAGGTTTTCACGATATAGACAGGGGTGAAGAGCGTTGCGCAACGAGTTATCTGCGCAGTTTCCGGCCGTTGGGTGATCGGGGTGTGTAAAGTGAAGACTTGACCCCAAAACCCGCGGCGCGAGGCATCAACGGTTTTTGGACATGAAATAGCGTCGATCCAAATCCACTTTTCCGTCCAGAGACTCCAGGTCGACGTCGGCTTCGACGAACCGGGGCACTTCCGCCGTCGTATTCATGTCCACTTTGAGACCTGACGTCTCGATTTGCGCAATCAGGGAATCCTGCAACTCGATCCGCTTGAGGCTCAAATCGGAGATCCTTTGTGCCGCGTCACGTTCGCGCGAGACGCTGGCCAGCATCTTGCGCAGCATGTCGACTTCCTGCTTCAGTGCCGCGATAGCGTGTTCGTCGTCCCCGGATGCATCAGCACGCTCCGGCGTCGCGTCGCTCAAAACAGGTGCGCGGGGTTTAGCCGGTTCCAGAATTGCCACGCCGGGATGACCGCTGGCGAGCAGTGTTGAAATTTTCGCTCTCACTCTCTCGATTCGGGCATCGGCTTCCTGATCCGTCGAACGGGATTGATTCGAGGCGCGCGCAATACTTCGCGGGCTGTCCGCGCTTTTATTCGTTTGATCCCCGGTCAGAGGCCATGTGCCGACCTCGCCGACTTCCTCGAGCATTTGCCGGACGCTGCGTATACACGTACTGAACGCGAAGACTTCATCGAGGTAAATTTGACCACCGGTAAATGGCAGCGCTTCAAGGCCGGAGATTCGATACGTGCCGTTGTGAGAATCGAGATCGGACAACATGATAGTGCTGTCGCTCACCTCGAGGCATGCGTGGTAGCGGGAGGTCGACGTGTGATCGAGACGGACGTCGCCCGCCCGACCGACAAAGTAGCTCCGTTTGTCCTCACGGTTATGCATCGTTGATTCCGCCTGCGGAATCAGGGGGATCGGGCCGCTGTCTACCCTTCAGCGAGCCCCAAACGAGATGAGACACGTTCATTTCACCAGTCCTTCACTAATCCACGCGTTTGCCGAGCCCGCCCATCCAGTGGTGCGCGGATCACGACCGCATTTTGTTAACGTTACGCTGCGCAAGTGCAAAAAGCGTTCAGAGGGCCCAATTCCTGACAAATCGGGCTCCCCTGCTTGCGCGACCTGACTATCTTTAGCACTTCCGGCCGGCCCTTAATCGGTAACTTGTCTCACTTTTGCAACGTCGAGCAGAACAATGAAAGGATGCGGGGTCGAGTCTTCACTTTGTACAAATCGAAGATGACAGCATCACCATCCTGGTGGATCCGGCCCGGGCTTTTTTAGCGGTCCTCGTTATGAGAATCAGTAGCATCCATTTATCGTGAGAAGTCCGGCTGCCTGACTTCAGGCGACAGGACTGGCGAGTCGACTGATGTCGCGATCCGGATCGATTTTGTGCTTTGATATTGCGGCAGGGGCCTGCTACAACGCAATTTTTCCATTACGGGAGTAATCGGTGAAAAGTATTTTTGTCAGCTTTCCTTATTCGGATGACGATGAACGCATTGTCCACGGTCGCGCCTTGTCTGCGAAGAGGTATTGCGCGCGTTTGCTTCAGCAAAGAAATAACCCAATCTGTCCGGCCGTATTCGGGCATCTGTTGTTAGAAGAAAACCCGCACATCGATCTTTCGTACCAGGAGTGGATCGATTATGCATTGGCGTTTTTGACGGATACCATCGATGAGGTTCATGTCTTGAAGCTCGATGGGCACTCGGCTTCGACAGGCGTTCAGAAAGAAATTCAGGTGGCGGAAGCTTTGGGTATACGAGTAACGCACGTTGATGTTTGAGTAGGCCGCGGGCCATTGAATACGACAGTACCTCAATCACCTCAACGGAAATGCAAGACTCATCATCTGACAGCTTATGCCCTGCGTGTATAACGTGAAGACCTGACTCGATTCGCAACGACTCGCGGGCACCACGCTTGAGCCGAACGAAAATGTCTTAAACGAAAGATCCGGAGGGTGAAATGCATCCTGCACGATTTGGTTTGTTTCTACTGCCTGACGATGTGAAGACAGCCGTCGAGTCCGCTCGTCGCGCCGAGGCTGATGGTTTCTATTCGGTATCTGTCAACGATCACTTCTATTCGCCGTTTGGCGGTCCGCGCACGCCGCAACTGGAGTGCTTCTCGACGCTGACGGCGATGGCCATGATGACTGAGCGGATCAAACTGACGCCAGCCGTGGTTGCCGCGTCTTTTCGCTCGCCGGCGTTGCTCGCAAAGTGCGCAACCACGCTCGACCATGCCAGCGAAGGGCGGCTGATCCTCGGGTTGGGCGCCGGCTGGCAGGTGAGCGAATACGTCGCGCACGGCTATCCTTTTCCGCCTGTCGCGCAACGTGTGGAAGAACTCGGCGAATGTCTTCAGATCCTCGAGGCACTGTGGACGCAGAATGAACCCCGGTTCGAGGGCAAGTATTTTTCGATCAGTGACGGCGGCAACCATCCGTTGCCGCTGCAGCGACCAGGTCCGCCGATCATGCTCGGCGGCTCGGCGCCCTCGATCCTCAAACTGGCAGCACAGCGGGCGAACATTCTCAATATCATTCCGCCTACCTCTAATGGAAAAGATTTTCCGAACGACCCGGTCGCAACGGTGCGCTTCGACATGGACGTAATGAAAACCAAGATCGCGCGTCTGCACGAACTCATGCGAGAAAACGGGCGCGACCCTGAGGCGATCGAACTCGGGGGTCTGATGCTCCTCGGTATGTCGCGTGACGAACACGACAGCGGACTCCGCGACCTGGCCAGGCAGCTCGGCTTCGACGACTACGAGGCAGCGCGGCGAGCCCCGGTCGCGCTGCTCGGTACGCCATCGCAGGTCAGGGACACGATCGCCGAACGTATCGAAGATGCAGGCATAACCTACTACATGATGTTTGCGTCGAACGACGAGTCGTGGTCGCTGTTTGCCAACGAAGTGCTCCCGCATTTCGCCACGTGACCAAACGGAGATGACTAAACGCGGACAGTTGGGCGTCGTGCAATCGCGAATTAATCGGAGTCAGGTTTTTCGGTTTACATCTCAATACGCAGGGAAACAGTCCCCTTTCGTCGCGGTACCGTTTGCCGAGGCAATTACGATTCGTTCGAAGAACGGGTTGTGTAAAGTGAAGACCTCACCCTGATGCATTGCCAACTCACGACCAGCCAGGTCAACCTTCGAACTCACGGTCAACCAGGCTTGCCGTCCGCACGCGGCTGGCTAAGGATTGGAAAGTAACGGTACAGAAAAATCGCGAAAGCAAGTATCCATAGCGCAGCGGACAGCTGCCAGGCGAGCAATGCATGGGCGGGTGCAATCATTGGTCCGAACACGCGAGCTGCGGCAGCGAAAAACACGAGGGCGAAAGCCCAGGCCAGCGACGCTGGTACTTCCATGGGTCTGCCGGTGTGTCCCAACGACACGCGCGACATCATTGAGACGATCATACCGCCGACGGCGCCAATGGCGAGCAGATGCATGATATTCCGCGTGAATATCGCGCTATCTCCCGCGATCGCCAGTCCCAGGAGGGAAAGCGGAATGCACAGATAGCTCAAGTGCATCGACCACAACAGCGGTTCGCCGGTGGTTTTCCAGCCCATCCACCGATGTGACCGATACAAATGGAGTAGCAGACTCAACGCGCACAGGATCCGGAACCACGGTTCAAACGGTGGCGCGGGCCCCAGCGCACTGACGAGCGCGATGACCGTTATGCTCGCGATAGCGCTGACTTCCACCCAGGCCGGCAACGGCACAATCTTCAAACCGAGGCGATTTCCTGTGAACAGTGGAATAACCCTGCCGCCAATGATTACTATCAGCACTGCAATCATCCACAGGGCGCCGTAGTGTACACGCGAGCTCAGCAATGGATTGTCCGCCACGTAATAGCTCGCCGAACTCAACGCGGCCAGCGCCAACAGCACCGGCAAAAACAACATGTTGCGCCACTGTCGTTTCATCCACACACGCCGGCCGAGTTCAAACATCACGAGCGCTACGAACAGCATTTCGGTAACCCACGCCAGCAGCATCGCCGACGGCAAAAACCACACAATGGCGCGGGCGACCAACCACAAGCCAAACAGTATTTTAAGTGGGGTGCCCGTGGTTCCCGGCAATCCGGTCCACGTCGCGACGGCCGACAGCAAGAATCCTGCTACCACCGGCATGGCGAAGCCAAATATCATTTCATGGGCGTGCCACCAATGCGGCGACATCGCTGCATCCCAGGACGAGGGATACAACAGCCAGACCAGCCACCGCGAAACCGCGGCTACGGCAAACATCGCCGCAAAAAGAAAACCGGCCCGAAAAGCCAGGCGCCACAACGGGGCCACTTCCTGCAACATTACGCTCCTTGACGGGACGCATGAAGTATAACCGCGAGCGGCTCCGGACGACGAAAATTTCCTGGCAGAGAGAACGCGAACTCGAACACGAGCAATCCCGGGCCAGCGGCATCGGGTACCGACGCGACGGGAATGCGCAAGTTCTGCCGATTAACGGTTTACCCGAAGCGGCCGCCGCCGTGCGCGCGCATTCGTCGCGGGTGACAATGTCATCGAGTCGACTTTACCCGCACGGCCAAAGCCCCGGGCAGTACCGAAAAACTGAATGGCGGGGGACCGAGGTATTCGCCATCGACGTGGGCGTGGAGCGCCGCGTTCTCATCCACCGCGAGGGTTCTGGCCCGATAAAACGCAACCTCTTCCAGTTGCAGGTGGGTACCTTTCTTCACCTTGCCGACCTGCAAAAACCGTTTTAGCAGCGGCACGCTGGCGATTTCGCAAAGGTGCAAATATCCGTCCTGCAATTTTGCAGTTGGCGTAAGCCGGAATCCGCCGCCGAAAGTGGTGCCTTTGGCTACCGTCAGCGACATTAACCTGGATTCTTTGAATGCCCCGTCGTCGCGTCGATAGCGAATCGATTGCGCGCGATACGTCAGCATCGTGTTTAACAGACGGTAGTAGTATCTCGCGTGCCCCTTTAACAGGGTGGTTTTTTTGTACAACATATCGAACACGATTTCGCCGTCGATCCCGATGCCAACGCCGTTCAGAAACCTGCGCCCGTTACACAGCCCGAGGTCGACTCTCGCTATTTCACCATTGATGGCGTTATTTATGACTTCCGATTCATCTTTTCCAATATCCAGGCATTTCGCGTAGTCGTTACCCGTGCCACTCGGGATTATCCCCAGCGGGATGTCTTGCGACAGCGCATTCACCGCTTCGTTGAGCGTACCGTCCCCGCCAATTACGATGATGTCCGAATGTCCGTCCGAAAGATTGTCCCTGACGGTATCGAACCCTCTGCTGGCAGCACTCGTCTCGTAGACCTGGTGATCAATCCGGAGATCGACGAGGCGTTTCTCAAGACGATCGAGAACTCGCCGAGGATTCTTTCGACCCGATGCCGGGTTGACGAGTACAAATACGTTTTTATTCACTGCGTACGAGGAGTGAAGATGGGGTCAAGTCTTCACTTTATACAACCAAGGTCTCAGGGAACAGCTAAAGGACGTTACGTATCCATTTGCCAATGTTGTTCTAGATCGTTGGACAATCGAGTTGTATAAAGTGAAGACTTGACCCCACTTACTTCAGTGCTCGGATTGCGACGTCGGCGTAATTTTTTATCATGGTGCTGGAGGCGCCCGTGCGCGCCATTGTGCTGATGCCCATTAATATACCGACGAAATAGTCGGCGAGGCTATTCGGCGGGGTTGATGTCGTGATCTCGCCCCTGGAAATACCCGACTTAATACACCTGAGGAAGGCAGCGCGTACCCGGGCGAAATAGGCTTCGACCAGGGTCGCCACCGGTTTCGACGAACCGATGGGGTCCTGCGCGGAAAGACAGAGCAGGCAACCATCCCGACCCGAAGCAGACGTCATTTTTTTCACCATTGCGAAGACCACGAATTCGATTTCCTCACGGCCGGACCCCGATCGCTCCAGCGGCTCGACGAACTGCTCAGCTGATTCAATCGCGAATTTTTTGAGCGCGCGCACTAACAGATCCTGCTTGCTACCGAACGTATTGTAGAGACTCTTGCGCCCGACGCCGGTCGCCGATTCCAGTACCGAAATCGAGGTGGAGCTGTAGCTGTCTTTAAGAAACGCCTGTACCGCCTGGTCGATGACGATTTCTTCGTCGAACTCTTTCGTTCTGACCATAGTTGAATGTTAATCGCGTGATTGAACGTAATGCAGGGAGTATGGGTCGCGGGATAGCGTGTGGCAAGACGGCGATCCTGCGGTTTCGAACCGCATTGCAAAATTCTCGACCCCGGGCCAGTTGCCTTCGCAGTACGCGTCATGAACGCGTTGAATCAGTGCTTCGCTCATGCACGCGGCGCCGGTTCAATTTTCGCGTTGGAAGCTATTCGGAGCCGGACTTCATCGCCTGGCCGAAGCGCGTGTCGTTGGGTCCGAAGGAACCCGGAAACAACCGGAGGTCGAATTGCGGTGAACGGCTATTCCGCGCGTTGATGACGCCCTGGTCGCGCCCTAGCGGGGCGCCGCAGGTGCCAAATGGTTTCTGCAAGCACGTGTTCCGGTGCTCCCACTACGGCCAATACCGCGCTTTCAACTCGCGCTTATACAACTTGCCATTCGGCAGACGCGGAAGTTTCGCTTCGAAATCGACAGAGCGCGGGCATTTAATCGCTGCGATACGGACTCGGCAGTGCTCGATCAACGCTGACGCCAAACCCTCATCACCACGATGCCCCGTCGACAGTTCAACCACTGCTTTGACTGCTTCCCCGAATTCCTCGTCCGGGACGCCGAAAACCGCAGCATCGAGGACGGCGGGGTGACTGAGCAAGGCGTTCTCCGCTTCCTGTGGGTATATGTTGACCCCGCCGGAAATAATCATATTGGCTTTGCGATCGGTCAGGAAAAGATAACCGTCTTCGTCAACGTAACCGACATCCCCCAATGTGCCCCAGCCTTGCGAAGTGAAAGCCTGACCGGTCTTGTCCGGCGCATTGTGATATTTGAACGCCGGCGCATTCGCAAAATACACCGTGCCGATTTCACCGCTCGGCAACTCCTTACCATCGTCGTCGACGATATGCAGATCGCCGTCAACGCTGCGGCCGACCGAGCCCGGCCGGGCGATCCATTCGTTCGCGGTAATAAACGTGGTGCCGACGCCTTCTGATCCGGAATAAAATTCGTGCACGATCGGCCCCCACCAGTCGATCATGGCCGCCTTCGTTTCGACCGGGCACGGCGCGGAAGCATGGATAGCGACCCGGTGACTGTCCAATCGGTATTTTTGCCGGATCGAACGGTCCAGCCTCAGGAACCGGACAAACATGGTCGGTACCCATTGGCTGTGGGTGACGTCGTATTGCTCGATATGTGCGAGGGCACGTTCCGGATCGAATCGCTTCATGACGATGCACGTGCCGCCAAAAGCCATTGTGGCCATGGTAAAACCAATCGGAGCGGCGTGGTAAAGCGGTGCCGGCGACAGGTAGATCGTGTCGGGGTCGAATTCGTATCGCGCGCGGAATTTTTCATAGCGTGGCGCGCAGAAATCTATCGGGTTACCGGACAACGGGTGGCGAATTCCCTTCGGATGACCGGTCGTTCCGGATGAGTACAGCATGGAGCTACCGGTCGTCTCATCGTCTATCGGGTGGGTAGATGCCGCGTCCGCGAGATCCTCGATCGGTTGATAACCGTCGATATCCCCGCCGAGCGACAGTAGCCGGGTTGAGTCAGGCAGGCGTCCGGCGAGTTGAATCGCGATGTCCCTGTAGCTTGCGGACGCAATGAAAACGCTCGCTTCGCAATTGCTGACGATATACGCGATCTCGTTCTCGATCAGATGTGTACTGATGGGCGTGTAGTGAAGCCCCGAACGCTGCGCGGCCCAGCAAATCTCGAAGAAACCGCGACGGTTCTCGAGCAAAAAGGCAATGCCAGTACCGACCCGCAGCCCCAGACTTCGAAAGACGTGCGCCAGCTGATTCGAACGCGTGTCCAGTTCACCGTAGGACACCGCGACGTCGTCATCGGGAATGACATAGGCGAATTTCGCGGGGTTTGCACACGCATGGTTTTTGGGATGAAACGCAGAAGTCATCGGGGCTACCCGTTCGTTGTCTTAATATACACCGATCAGTGTATAATTTCGTTCCGGCCAGTATCCACGAGTTCGACGTCAAAGAGGAACATTCATGGGTGAGAAATTGGGAAGCGGCGATAAACTGCCGGCCATTACGCTCGGACTCGTCGGCGGCGGAAGCATCACGCTTCCAGGCGATCTCGAATCAGATTTCGGGGTGGTCTTATTTTATCGCGGACACTGGTGACCCTTTTGCCGCCGGCAGTTGGCCGGCTTCGAAGCAAAGAGAAACGACCTCGACGCGCTCGGTATTACAGTCTACGCGGCAAGCGTTGATAGCGGTGAGAACGCTGCGAAAGTTGCTGCTGACCTTTCCTACGGGCTGGGCGAAGGCGTGACGCGCGACATGGCCGACAGCGTCGGTGCGTGGTGGAACGAAGAGCGCGGTATTATCCAGCCAACCCAGTTTCTGTTTCGTCGCGACGGCACGATCGTGCAGTCGACGTACTCCGACGGACCACTGGGGCGCCTCAATGCCGACGATGTGGCGGGGCTCGTGAATTTTCTCAAGCCTGCTTAATTGCTTCGGAAATCCGGAAAACGCCCTTGCGGGCAACACGCCACGGACGCCTGGTATCCCGCCTCCGACAGTCGAGGCTTGCACGGAACGAAGCCGCGCGGGATGCTCAGTGTACGAACGGGCATACAACGACAATCATGAACTGTATCGTCCGGTGAGTTGGTCTGGCAAACCTGCGACAATGGATACAGCGGCTCACCGAATCGGGAACCGTTTGACGTGACTATTTCGGCTGATCCGGCGGTTATCACCGAGCCGGTCACACCCGTCGACGACGCCGTTGTAAGCGGCATGAATCGCCACAAGCACTTCGAATAACTGGCGGTGCGCAGGGGAGCCACCGAGTTGAGTAAAATTTCCCCGCAACAAGTATTACGGCACGGCTTTCAATACCGGTTCCGAAAGAAGCCCGACCGTTTTTTCGACGGGCGTTGAACCGGACAAACCAAACAGGGAGATGCGACTATGAGTACAACAATACGTTATCTGCACCATCCGGCCTCGCAGCCTTGCCGCGCGGTCCAGCAATTCCTGCTTGAAACGGATGTCCCATTTACCGAGGAAATCGTCGATATCATGTCGGGTATCAACGAACAGCAGGATTTCAAGGATCAATACAATCCGACCGGACAGGTACCGATACTCGTCGATGGCGACTTTGTTGTTTGGGAAAGCTCCGCCATTGCGTTCTACGTGAATGAAAAGTTCGATGTCGCCGGACACTGGTTTGGTGAGACGGCGCAGCAAAAGGCGATTATCCAGCAGTACCTGCATTTTCATTCGACGACTCTGAGGCGCGGTGCCGGCGCATTTTTCTATTCGAACTTCGCCGAGTGCATCTGGGGACCGAATGATTACTCGAAAGAAATCGAAAAGGGTCGTTTCGTTTTGCGAGAATCCATGGAAATTCTCGAAGGCTGGCTCAGCAAAACGCCTTACTTGTGCGGAGATGAAATCAGCTTCGCCGATCTCCAGGGTTCCCACGAATTCGTCTCGCACGAGGCCGGCGGCGTGATCCCGGGTTCCGAATGGGCGAAATTTCCCGCGGTAAGAGACTGGTTTGACCGGCTGAGTGAACGCCCGCACGCGAAAACCGTGAGCTCGGCGATCAAGGAAGCGGGAAGAATGCGTCAGGCCGGCGAAATTATCCCGATGACGCGGAGAACATCATTGGCGAAAGGTACCGAGGTGGTTGGCAGTGGCAATCTGGGTATTCCCTATTTCGGCGAATAGTCGATTCACGTTACCGAACGGATCAACCGGCAAATGATCATGTACTCAGAGTCCCGTTACCCTGTCCCCACTGACATCGAACGGTTGCACGCCGGCGAGATCGCATCGTTTGCCGAAGTCGGCACCTGGGGTTCCGCAGCGCAAAAAACCGCTGTCGCTGCTGCGGCGCGGTCCGCGCAGTGTGAGCGCGGCCTGCAGGCGCCGGTGGACGATGAGCGTCTCACGGAACCGGGAAACCTTCCCGACGCGGCACACCGTCTCGCACGCGCGGTGGCAGTCGATTTGAGAAACATCGACCGTCAATTCTTCACGGACACACTGGCTAACGGCGTTACCGAGGGTGCCTATGTCGAAATCGTCTCGCTCGTGGCGCGGCTGTCGAATATCGATGTCTTTGCGCGGGGTATCGATCTGCCGCCGGAAAAACTGCACAAACCAACGAACGATACGCAGCCATCGTTTAATCGGCCCGCCGAGGCCGTCGCCGAAGGGTTCTTCGCTGCAAGCGTACCAAGCGCTCCACAGGGTGGCGAGTTAGCCGAATCGTTGTACGGAAAGAACCCGGTCGGAAATATTTTTCGCGCCACCAGCCTTGTCCCTGACGAGGCGCGCCGGGTTCTGAACGTCGGCGGCGTGCAGTATTTCGGCACAGATCACTTGCTCGACTTCAACGCCGTGTCGATTCATCCGCTGTCGCGTGCACAAATCGAACTCGTCGCAACGAAAGTGTCCGAACACAACCAGTGTTTCTACTGAACCACCTGGCATAGTTATCTGCTCCGGGAGAGTGGAAAAGCGCACAACGAGCACTACGAATTAGCCGGCGCCATCGATGCAGGTATCGACAGTGGCGTGGCGCACGGGCGCGAACTCGTGAGATTTGCCGGTGCTCTCGTGCAGCAGGATCGCGGAGAACTGGCCGCGGCTCGCGATGCGCTGGCCGCATGCCTTGGCCCCGGGGCGGTAACAGCGGCATCAATCATTGCCGGCAACTTCAGCATGCTCGACCGTATTGCGAATGCGATCGGCGTTCCGGTCGATCCGATGGTCGTGAAGCCAAGTGCGGATTTCCGGGAATCGCTGGGGATCAACGAATACCCGTCCGCGGTGCATACACTCGGCCAGGCGTGATGCTGAGCTTCGGTTGACATGAGCGCCCTGCGATATTGATACTGAATTTCGCGACGCATGACTATTCGTACGAAACGCCCGAATGCGATCCGATGAGCACTGCGAGTCCGACAGAGTAACAAACCCGAGACCCGACCATGCCGAGCGTTCAAATCACCCATGCGCTGCGTAATCCCGACGGATCACCGAGCGTCACCTACGACGGCAGCTTCAAGGAATTACCGCCCGGTGTTACGCAACGCCGCACCGGCAGCTCGGCGCCGGTGGCTATTGATTTGCGCGACGGACGCGAACTCGACAGACCACTGTCGTTGTCGCGAAACGGTGTGGCGTTCGTGGAAAACTTCGAGCCGGCCGTGGACTTACAAGCAAACGGACTCGATTCCGGGGCGATCATTGCCCACTACTACCCGCAAATAGCCGCCCTCGTTTGCGGCGCGCTCGGGCCCGGGTACGTCAGGCAGGCCATCGTTTTCGACCACACCATTCGTTCGATAGCGCGGCGTAAACGGGGCGAAAAAGAAACGAATGGCGAGAATGTTGGCGGCTACGCGAATGGTGCGCATAACGACAACAGCAGCGTCTCCGCGAAAACCCGCGTACGGCTGTTGAGTCAGCCGAAGGCGAACGGCGGCAGTGTCACCCTTCGAGCCCCCCCGCTGACGAAAGCCGAAGCCGATCGAATCGCCGACGGCCACTTCGGCATCTTTAATGTCTGGCGCCATTTTCGGACGGACTATCCGGTTCAGGACTACCCGCTCGCCGTGCTGGACGCCGCCTCGGCGGAGACCGAGGACTTTCAGATCGCCCAGTACATTTATCCGCACCGGGTCGGCGAGGTGGTGAACGTGCTGCATCAGGCACGCCACCGCTGGTTCTACTTCAGCCGGATGCGCCACCACGAAGCCCTGATATTCAAGGTCTTCGATAACGCCGTCGAGCTCGGACTGGCGACGATCGCCGAGTGCCCCCCGCATACAGCGCATACATCGTTTGCGCTGCCGGATATCAACGACGATACGCCGCCGCGCGAATCCATCGAATGCCGCGTTCTCGTGGAATTCGCCGAGCAACAAGGATAACTCCGACGTGGGTCACGACATCACTTTGTACGGCGCGGGCTACACGCGCTCGGCGCGCTGTTTGTGGACGTTGCGCGAACTCGAACTCAAACACGAGTATGTCGAAAGTGGCGACCTCATTAGCACCGACGAGTTACGTGCCATGCAACCCCAGGCGAAACTTCCGGTCGCGATTATCAATGGCGAACCGTTGTATGAATCAGTCGCGATCTGCACACACTTTTGCGACCTGGCACCTGAAAAGGATCTGATCGGCGCACCCGGAACGCGCGAACGCAGCCTGCACCTGCAGTGGACGTCGTTCGCACTGACTGAAGTCGAAACCTGGTTGTGGAGCAGCTTCAAGCACCTGGCACTGTATCCCGAGGAAGATCGTGTCCCTGCAGTCCTCCCGGTTAACGAAAAAGAAATCAGGGCCGGATTATCCGTCGTTAACAGCGCCCTTGCGGACGATGACTACCTCGTCGCGAACCGGTTCAGCGTGACCGACATCATCGTGGGCTGGCCGGTCAACTGGGCACGCCGAATGAAATATCTCGACGGCATGGACAACCTGTCGCGCTATCTCGATCGCCTGTTCGCGCGACCACATTGCCATTTGAATCCCGAATAGCGGCCTCATGCCGCCTGTTCCCCATAATTAGCAATTTCGAGCGTAAGACACGAGCAATGGCACAAGACGAAATCATAGTGTGGGGGATCGGAACCCCGAGGACGTTGCGCGTGCACTGGGCTCTGCACGAATTGGAGTTGGCCTACGAAACCCGGACGGTGCGAACGCGCACCCCTGCGATGGACGAAGCGGACTTTCTGGCAGTCAGCCCCGGGAAAAAGATACCGGCACTCCAGCACGGAAGTCTGCTCCTGACCGAAAGCGCCGCGATCACGCGCTACCTGATGGACCGATTTTCAGATGAAGCGTGGTCGGTGACCGAACGCGCCATGATGGATCGTTTAACGTTTTTTACGCTGATGGAGCTTGATGCAACTGCTTTGTATGTTCTCCGTCGCCACGAAGGGTTGCCGGCGATATACGGCGAGGCGCCGGCTGCGGTGGCTGCTGCGTACGAGTATGCGGATCGGCAATTTGCTGTGCTCGCCGACATGATCGGCGACCGGACGTTCGGATTGGGCGAGCGTTTCTCCGAAGCCGACATTCATATCGGATCGGTACTCGACTGGGCACAGGTCGGTAAAATTGAGCTGCCGGCGAACCTCGTTCGCTACCATGACGGTTTGCGTGCGCGGGACGCGTACCAGGCCGCGTCCGAAGTCAATGCGATGATGATCTGATGGTCGCGCTAACGGACAGGTGAATCGCTGTCAGGAACAAATGGCCGCGCCTGTTTTCGCATGCAAAACATGGCCTGTTCCCGGTTCCGCAATCAATTTCCGCCGCTCGCCTTCTTGCCTCCGCGGGCCCCTCGGCGTCCGTCGACAATTTCGCCAGCAACGAGACGGCGCCGTCAACCCCACAGATCCGTCAGAATCGATTTGTGATTGATTATGTCGCAGAGTTTCGCGCGCTCGAAACCAAGTTCTCGAATTTCATCTGGCACGGGTTCGGAAATGATTCGCCGCGCCTGCGCCAGGTCATCATAGAGAAAGCCGGCATCGCCGATGTATTGCCGCATGTCAGGTCGAATATTCGCCAGCACAACCCCCACGCCGGATGCCTGCGCTTCGGCGACAGCGAGCGGCCAGCCAACGTTACGAAGCCGCGGACACGCTGTGTACACCATCCACTGGTGCCGCTTATATGCCGCCGGCATGTCCTCTGGTTCGACCGGGTGCATAATTTCGACGAAACCGCCCATGCGTTCGTTGGCAGCCCGGATCGCGTCTACGTTGTAACTCACGGGGTACAACCTGAATTGTTTCTCTCTCACCTGCCGCGCGAGTTCCAGAAAATCCTCCATCTTCTTTTTCTGGATGCACGCGCCCGTGTTCATTATGTCTGGACCGTTGTCAGATCTGTCATAGAAGCGATCGTAGTTCACCAGCGGATAGCAATCGTGAATCTTGTCGTCCGGTACACCCGCATCAAGAAGAAAGGGTCGCGAAAACGGGAATGCGATGATGCCGAGGCAAAGCTCGTCGCGGGATACCTCTGTGAGGATTGGCTTCGCGTTCGCAAACCACTGCTGTACGCTTCTGCGCGGGTCCGGCGACGGAATCGTATCGAATGAATGCGCTCTAATCGTGAACGGAACGTTGCAATATCGCGCAATATCGAGAATCTGTCGGCATTGGAACAACCAATGCGTGTGGATGACATCAGGTTTGAATTCGATGATTGCCCTGGCAACATCAGTCCCTCTCCGGATGACACTAAACGGGAAGTGATTTGCCGGGGCAGTTTGATTTTTCGTGGTGGAATTTCGGGAGAGTATCCGAATATCGTAATCGCTGCGCAGGGCCGCGATTTCCGTATCCATATAAGTTTCGGACATCTGCGGGTAATGCGAAAGGAGATACATTACCCGGCGGGATCGACCCTCCTGCCGGCTCGGCAATTGACCGTCTTGCGAGCGGTCGGCGAAAAAGTTTTTCTGATTCAAGACTGTATTCGGCATTTACGTCTTGTCGATTGTAGTTCTGCGCCGCGGCAGCACCAATATCCACAAAAAAAGGCGGTCCACAGGACCGCCTCTTTAAGCTGCTTCGGCACCACTCGGGTGCCGCCGCCAGGTCAGGCTGCTTTGATATTGTCAGCCGCGAGCTTGCCGCGTTCGGTGACGACGTCGTAGCTGATCCGCTGGCCTTCGCTCAGGGTAGTCATGCCCCCGCGCTCGACCGCACTGACATGAACGAATACATCCTTTTCGCCGTTTTCCGGCTCGATGAATCCAAAACCTTTCGCAGCGTTGAAAAATTTAACTGTTCCGATAGCCATATTCAGGCCTCCATAACAAATCGCGCGCAAATCGGGCGCGTAAACGAACAACTGGATCGTAGTGGGTAGTCTTTGAAACGGAGCCCGGGGAACCCGGCAGGTAGCTAAGAGATAAACCAGCACGTGAGTCGCTCAAGTATAGTGCGCGCCATTGCGGCGAATTGCAAATTTGACGCCTGTTATCGATGCAAGCAAGGGGCTCAACGTCGTTAGTTATCGAGCAATCCGACCCTGCGATACCGATATTATCCCGGCCCCCCGGTACGCAGAACGCCCTGCGACGTCCCCCGACCCGCTTTCGCCGTGCGGTGAACCATCGACATTGCCGACGCCGGTTATTCGTCGCAGATATGCGAGCCGCCCTCGTTCTCCGGGTCGGGTACGGGTATGTCCGGCATCATGCCCTCCATGTATTTGCCGCATTCGCGCATCTTCTTCATATCAGCCGATGCGTTTACCTGTTTCCCGTACGCCATAGCGTCGGACATGGCCTGTTTCCGCTTTCCCGCTGCGCACAGTGCCTTGATCTTTTCCTGGAACGCTTGCGCATCGCGCGCCATCGCTTCCATTGCCGATTTATCAACCTGGCTCATGCAGGCCTGCATTTTCTCCGCGTTTTGCATCATCTTCTGCATCTGTGCTTCATCCATCCCCTGTGCTACGGCTAACGAGCAGATCCCCGCGCACGCCAACGCGACAACCAGCGTGACTTTCGTACCGACGACAATCGTATGCATCCCGTTTGTCCTCCCTGAGCATTCCATGACACCCGATACGTTAGCAGAATCGTTCGCCGGAAAAAGACAAGCGTCCCGAAACTGTGGAACGCTTATGGTAATTACGGGCCTCCGGTCATCGTCGTTTGTGTCCGTCAGACGATTCCGCGCTACGCGAAAGGGACCCGGCCGGCTAGTCATCCGAGGGCATCCCGCAAGGTCGCAGATCCGAATTCACGTGTCGCGGCTCGCTGAATTCACTAGAATCACCAGTTGAAACATTCCCGTAACCAACCAGACGGAATACCGATATGTCCAATACGATAACGAAGCAATCAATCAGCTATGAAGCGGCCACAATGATGGTGGCTGCGGCGATCGCGAAAGCCGAGAAACTCGGCTGTCGACAAAACGCAGCCGTGGTCGACGTTGGCGGTCGGCTCGTCGCGTTCGGAAGAATGGATGGAGCCCTCATTCTCGGGATCGAAGGCTGCCAACGCAAAGCATTCACGGCCTTATTCGGGGTTGGCACCGAAGGCCTGTACGATGCGATCAAGGACGACCCCAGCCTGGTGCACGGTCTTTCTCACTTCACGAATGCTACATTTGTTGGCGGTGGCCTGCCCATCATCATCGATGGTGAGGTTGTTGGCGGAATCGGCGTCGGTGGTGGCTCGGTTGAGGAAGACGTCGCCTGCTCCCAGGCAGGCATCGATGCGCTCGCATAGAATAAAATCACATTCGAACCCACGGGCTTCGATTTGATCTGAAGATTCGTCAGAGCCGAAGTATTACCGCAGCGTCTATCTCGCCGGTCGCGTCATTCCTCCTGGTAGATCAGTCGGCGTCGTACCAGCCATTTTTCGATTTCCACCGCCACCAGGACGACCGACGACAGCGCAAAACACGCAGCGAGATCCACGAGTGGCAGCGGCTGGGTATGAAAGATCGGATTCAACGGCGGCAGATAGATCACCGCGAGCTGCATCAACACGGTCAGGCCGACGGCGCCGAGCATCGGCAGATTGCTCGTGATCCCGATACTCAGCAGCGAGGCACGTTCGCTGCGCACGGCCACTGAGTGAAACAGCTGCGACACGGTCAGCACGGTGAATACTATCGTCTGCCAGTATTCGACGCCGCGCGCGATGGCCCACGCCTGCGATAAAATCGAGATCCCGCCAACCAATAGTCCGACCCAGAGAATGTGCTGCCACATCCCGTGTGCAAAGATGCTTTCCCCGGGCGGTCGCGGTCCCCTCTTCATTATGCCGGGCTCAGCCGGTTCAGCGCTGAATGCGAGGCCTGGCAGGCCGTCGGTCACGAGGTTGATCCACAGGATGTGAATCGGCAGCAGCGGAATTGGCAGTCCCATGAACGGGGCCAGAAACAGAGTCCAGATCTCGCCCGAATTCGAACTCATGGTGTATTTGACGAATTTGCGAATGTTGTCGAAGATGCGGCGGCCGGCACGGACGGCCTGTACGATCGTCGCAAAGTCGTCATCCAGCAAGACCATGTCAGCTGCTTCGCGCGCGACATCCGTACCCTTGCGGCCCATAGCGACGCCGATGTTAGCCCGCTGCAGCGCGGGCGCGTCGTTCACCCCGTCGCCCGTCATTGCGACGAAACCGCCGTGTCCCTGGAGTGCTTCGACGATGCGGAGTTTCTGCTCGGGACTCACCCTCGCGTAGACCCGGGTTATTTCAACCCGCCGCGCGAACTCTGCATCCGAAAGCGCGGCGAGTTCGCGGCCCGTGACGACCGTCTGTTGCGTGTCGAGCATCCCGAGCCGCGCGGCGATCGCCCTGGCCGTGCCGGGATGGTCGCCGGTAATCATCACCGGGGTAATCGACGCCGAGATGCAGTCGGCAACCGCCTGTGGCACCTCCGTCCTCGGCGGGTCAATTAGCGCGACGAGACCCAACACGCTTAATTCGCGTTCTATCGTGTCGATATCGACAGATTCGGCGTCCTCGTCGAAGCGACGCGAGGCGTAAGCGAGCACCCGGTAACCGTGCGACGCGAGCTCTTCGGCCGTGGCAAGTTCCTCACGTGCGTCGATACATTGTTCAAGGACCCGCTCCGGCGCCCCCTTCACGTAAGCCACGGCACCGTCGGTACGCCGATGCAACGTTGTCATTTGCTTGCGCTCGCTGTCGAACGCAATCTCCGCGACCCTCGGCATCGTGCGTATCAATTCTGTCTTCTCGAAACCGGCCGCACGGGCGGCAAGATACAGTGCGAGCTCGGTCGGTTCACCGAACATGCCACCGTCTGTTTCCTCCACATCGTTATTCAGAGCCAGCGCCGCGCCGAACTCGTCCCAGTGCGATGCTTCGCCCGGGGTCGGAAAGTCGTTACGTTGCTCTCCGGCCGCGACAAAGCATTCCGCAGTCATGCGATTTTCGGTCAGGGTGCCGGTCTTGTCCGTGCAGATGTAACTGACCGAACCAAGCGTCTCGACCGCGGGCAGATTTCTGACCAGTGCGTTGTGTCGGATTAGTTTGCGCGCGCCGAATGCGAGAGAGATGGTGACGACCGCCGGCAGGGCTTCGGGAATGGCGGCGACCGCGAGGCTCACCGCGGTAAGAAACATCAGTATCGGTGCGTGCCCCTGTAGCAGGCCGGCTGTAAACACAATCGCGCAGATCACGAGCACCGCCACGGCCAGATAGCGGCCGAATCGCGCAAGCCTGGTCTGTAATGGCGTCTTAACCGTCGCCGTGCCGGTCAGTAGCTGCGCGATGCGTCCTATCTCTGTGTCGAGGCCGGTGGCGATGACCATACCCTGCCCATGACCGTGGGTGACGAGGCTGCCCTTAAAGGCCAGATTTTGCCGGTCGCCGATCGGACTGTCGCGATCTTGCAGGACCGCGTCGTGTTTCGTGACGGTGACCGATTCTCCGGTGAGCGCCGACTCGTCAATCTGTAATTCACTGACCCGAAGCATGCGCAGATCGGCCGGAACCGCATTGCCGGCCTCGATCGAAACGACGTCACCCGGGACAAGATCCGCAGCGGCGACGGAGAGCGCACTGCCGTCGCGGAATACCCGAGCGTGGGGCGTCGCCATTTGGCGCAGCGCCGCGACCGCCCCTTCCGCGCGATATTCCTGCACGGTGCCGATGACCGCGTTGAGCAGCACGATCACGAGGATCGCGATGGTGTCCTGCGCTTCACCGATGAGTCCGGAAATAAGCGCCGCCGCGAGCAGCACTATGATCATGAAGTCGCGAAACTGACTCGCGAACATCGCGAACACCGTGCGCGGCGCTCCCGCCGGGGTTGTGTTCGGCCCCGTCTCGGCGAGCCGGCGCCGAGCTTCGTCACTCGTGAGGCCGTCAACCCCGCTGTCGAGATTCGCGACGGTTTCTGCCGTCGTCAGGGTATGCCACGCGGTCACGCTTGTTTCATCCACCGGCGAACAGATAGATCAACACGATTGTGGCAAGCGCCACGATCAATGTCTGCAAACCGCTTTTCAACCAGGATACGCCGGCGACGCGACCGAGGTACACACCGAGCAGGAAGATGATGAGCAAAGCAATGAGCACCGAACACGTCATTGGTGCGACCGGCAGCGCCAAACCCGCGCGGTCGAGCCATAACGGCGCGATGATCAATAGCGACAACAATAGCGGCGCAGTGCCATTTGTCAGCGCGATCAACATCGGTACCCAGCGAGCGGCTTCGCCGTGGGAGCTGTCCTGGAGATCGGTCAGCATCGCGCCTTCGAGTTTATCCAGTGCCCGGCGGCGCTCGGCGGTCTCGCTGACATAGGCGCTGCTGACGCCGCTGACCCCGAGCGCAATGGCCGCACCGAGGCACGCATTGATGACGACGGAGGGATCCGCAGCGCCGCCGACGATGAAGCCTATGATCAAGCCGAGCATAGTAAGCGCGCCGTCGAAACCGTTGACGACGAAATACCGCCGCATGATGGCCTGCGCACGGCTGATGCCGAGGAGCGACCTGACGGTGACGATCAGTTTCACGGAGCGCCGGCCGCTTCGTCCCCACTCTGCACTTCGACTTCGTCGATACTGTGAACCGATCCCCCGAGGTCCCGGATGGCGGCTTCAACCGCGTCGAAATCGATGGCCTTTCCCGTGATCACGATCTGAATGGTCTCGGTGCTTTCATCTACCTCGATCACGGTCAGATGGACGCAGTAGTCATCACCGGCGGCGGCGATGGCCCGCGAGAAGTCGAGAGCGTTCGGCTGGTGCGGTTTGAGCACGTCGAGTACGATTTTCTGAACGGATACCACGGTCATGGTCACCTGTAATTTTCCTGATGCGTTTGCGGAACGATTCGAGGTCGGTTCCAGGGAAGCCCTGAATAAGTCTGGGTCAAGCAGCTTGCGCGTGAATTGTGCGGAATCAAGGCGCGAAGCGCACGTAATAGCTGGCTATTGCGAAGCTTCGCAACGCCGAGTCCGTGCATTTCGCGTGCAAGATGCCGAGTCATGACTTGTTCAGAGCTACCCTAGTGTACGCCGCGGTCCTGACCTTCCCAATAAGGCTCGCGCAGCTCTCGCTTGAGGATCTTGCCAGGACCTGATTTCGGCAGCGGCTCCGAGCGGACGTCGATCCCCTTCGGCACTTTGTAACCTGCGATTTTTTGTTTGCAGAACTCGATGATGTCGGCAGGATCGACCGCATCATGTTCCGCGCGCGGAACGATCACCGCCCATACCGCCTCGCCCCACTTATCATCCGGCACGCCGAACGCTGCGGCTTCGAGAACGGCAGGGTGCTGGTAGAGAACTTCTTCGACCTCCGTACTGTAGACATTCTCGCCCCCGGTAATGATCATGTCCTTGCTGCGGTCGACGAGGAACAGGTAACCGTCGTCATCCATGTAACCCAGATCCCCGGTTCGGTAGCTGCCGTTACCGAGCACCGCCGCGGTCTGTTCGGGCTTGTTCCAGTAGCCCGCCATTACGTTGGTTCCGCGCACGACAACTTCGCCAACTTCGCCGCGCGGTTGTTCGTTGCCATCGTCGCCAAGCACGCGGACTTCGTTACCGATTATCGGCCGGCCGCAGGAGCGGGCTCGCGGCTCGTCGAATAAGTGCTGTTCGCCGTAGAGGATCGTCGCGAGCGGGGACAGCTCGGTTGCGCCGTAGACCTCGATCAGTTCGGCGCCCGGAAACGCGCCGTGCGCGCGACGCAGGATTTCTGTGGCCACGGGAGAACCGCCATGGGCAATCAGACGCAGGGTCTCGGTGTTGCGGGGCTGCGCGTGCTGAACCTCGGCCATTGCAGCCAGCATCGTGGGTACCGCGAGCAGTTCCGTGATGCCGTGCTGCGCAATCAGGTCGAGTGCCGCCGCCGGATCGAAAACGTCCAGGGTGATCTGGGGTGCCGTGTGCCAGATGCAGCCGAGCACTGCATTTGAACCCGCTGCGTGGAACAGCGGTGCGATAATCAGGTAGCGGTCGTTTTCACTTTGAGGGACTGCTGATATCCAGTGGAACGTGTTTGCGATGAGATTGCGGTGGCTGAGCATGACGCCTTTCGACAAGCCGGTGGTGCCACCCGTGTAAAAGAGACCGGCGAGATCCGCTTCTTCAACCCCGGCGCCCAGATCGACAGGCTCGGCCGCAGCAATCGCGGATTCATAGTCATCATTCACCGTGATAACGTGCTGCACCGACGATGCGAGCGGCCCCGGATCGCGATCTGTAATCAGCACTTTGGCGCCGGAGTCGGTAAGCGCGTATTCGAGCTCGGGCAGCGCGTGACGGGTATTGAGCGGTACGACAACGAGGCCGCACGCCGGGATCCCCACATAAGTTTCCAGATAATAATTGCTGTTCCCCGCGAGGATCGCGACTCGATCCCCATGTTCGAGCCCGAACGCACGCATCACGCCGGCGAGCCGCGCGCAGCGGTCGTGAAACTCAGCGAACGTATAAGTGCGATTGCCCGAGACGATAGCTGTCTTGTCGGGAGCGATTTGCACGGCACGGTGTAGTGGATCAGCAAAAGTATGCATAGGGGACCTTCGAGATGGATTAAGGATCGGAAGTTTCTCAGAAACCCGCTCCACATTGAACCGATGGGGTCAGATACTGAGGCACCCCCAAAATAAAGTGATCAAAAACAAATAGATCGGGTTGTGGAACATGCATGGAGTCCGGCGATCGGATGGACTGCGAAGTCAATCGGATCCCTGGAGGACACCATGCACGCGAAATCAGTGATTGCGAAGATACCGAACCTCGCGCCAGGTACACGGTGCTCGGCGTAAAGTGTTGCACGCCGCTGCCGCCCCGGCCTTGAGCGGCCAGGCGCTATCGGTCGCCGCGTCAGGTGGAAGGTTCGACAGCGGAATCGACTAGGCGCATCCGATCATTCATAGGGATCGCTCAGCCTCTGACCCTTTTGGTTATCGCCGGGTCAAAACGAGGCGTGCGTTCAAGGGCTGCGTGGGACGATTATTACTGAAATAGACGCGATCAATGGCTTCGATTTGCGCGCGGCTCAGATGCAGCGGCTGTTTGAAGACAAACCAACGCACGCCTTCAGTGGCCGGTGGCGTCGTCAAGGAACCGTCGTAGGTAAAGTACTGATGCGAAGCGGGTAGAAAAGCCGTGACGTCGTAATCGATCCCGGTGTCCATCTCGCCGCCGGATGGCTGAAGCGCCTTATTCGTTATCAGCTCGGCGATTTCAGGATGCTCGGCATGTCCTTGCTCAAACAGCACACCGAGTACCGCAAGATGGCCCTCGCCGTCGGCGAACACAAAGTGCAGCTCGACTTCGGCGTGCTTGCCGTTGACGGTGTGCTCGCTCGGCGCGTGAAAATGAAACTGACGTAGCGAATACGATCGGTCCAGGTAGGTAAACGTTGCACCATCGCGCGCGATCGCTTCGACGGTGTGTCCGTTGTTGATCAAATGTAGCGGCTGCCTGCGCCCTTCGACAACGAGTTTTGGCAATTCGGCGCTGATCGCTTCCGCGGGAGAAATATCAATCGGCGACTGGGACCCGCCGACCCGGGCGAGCACGTATGCCGGATCGAGTTCGGCCCATTGTTCCGGACCACTGTCTTTTGAATAATTCCAGGCCGCGGTCCCGGTGCCGGTATCCTCCGTATCGTGTGTATCTTGCGCAAACGACGGCAAACCCGGCGGGAGAAGTATCGCGGCCAACAGTATCGGCAATCGATGTTTCATGAAGAAATAAAGCGGCGGGTCATACTGATACTTGACCAGTATCGACGGTCAGGCGCCGCGGATAAACAGGGTGGCGCAATGAACCTTGCGCGGTTCACCACGGCCTGAGCCACGGAAATATTCCTGACGAGAATATCGTGGTACAAAAGCAACTGCCGAGGGCCCGCTAGATACCCCCGGGGAGGCCCCGGTCAACGGCGGCGTGAGGCCACAACGTTCCCGTCGGTCGGGAAGACAATGGCGGTGGTGTGCACGGATTTGGCGCGCCGCGAAGCGCTCGTGCACCCGGATTGTGCGGATTTCTGACCGTCCGTTCAACTTAAGACGACAGGTTACCGCTAAAATGCGATAGAACGATGCATTACGCGATTGGCACAGAATGTGCAACTGCACATAGACGAGACCGACCGGTGTCTCGCACTGCACCCGGTACTCGGGGTGCCCCAATGTTGTATGAGGTAACGTGAACGATGAACCGATTTCCTGAAAACCGCTATGTCGCCGGGGTAGCCCTCGCTGCCGTGTTAGCGGCCCCGACACTGGTCTTCGCCGAGGCCGACGGTCTTTACGAGGCGGTCAGCGGCACGAAATTCAACGACGCCCCGGTCCTGAAATCGAACGGCATCGAACTCGGCGGCTGGATCGAGGCCGGTGTGACCGGGAATCCGCAGGATCCGGATGACGATACGAACGGCCCCGTAACGTTCAACAACGATGCCAACGAAATTCACATGAATGAGTTGTACGGGTACGTCGAACGCCTGGCGCCCACGGACGGTGGCTGGAGCCTCGGATTCCGTGCCGACATGTTATACGGCACAGACGCGCGGTTCTCGCCGACCACGAACCTCGACGACAAATTACTGAATGCCGAGGACTACAAGCTCGTCTTCCCGCAAACCTACGCGGAAATCTACATGCCGGTGGGTAACGGGCTGACGGCGAAAGTCGGCCATTTCTACACCATCATTGGCTACGAAGTCGTCACGGCGCCGGATAACTTCTTCTTCTCGCACGCCTACACGATGCAATACGCCGAGCCCTTCACACATACTGGCATGTTGATGTCCTACGCGCTGAACGACAACTGGAGCCTCACTGGCGGCGTGGTCACAGGCTGGGATACGTTCTTCCAGGAGCCGGCGAATTTTCTCGGCGGCTTCAGCTATACGACGGACGACGCCAAAACCTCGGTAGCGGTATCGCTCATCACCGGCGACGTGGATGATTCCGACAAACACAACCGGACGATGTACAGCGTCGTCTTGTCGCACGACTTTCGGGATGACCTGCACTACGTGCTGCAACATGATTTTGGCACCGAGGACAGCTCTTCGAGCACCCCGGGCGGCGCGCAGTGGTACGGCATCAATCAGTACCTCACCTATGACGTCAGCGAGGTACTGGGCGCAGGTCTGCGTTTCGAGTGGTTCCGCGACGAAGATGGCGCGCGGATCGCCGGTACGGACGATCACTACTTCGCGATCACCGGCGGCCTCAACTACTCACTCAATTCGTGGGCGAAAGTGCGGCCGGAAGTGCGTTACGACTGGACCACCGACGGGAACGAGCCGTTCGACGACGGCACGAACAAGGACCAGTTCCTGTTCTCGATGGATTTGATCGTTACGTTCTGAGACCGATTGCGTTCAGACTCGACGGCACCCCTTCACCGAAGTGCCGGTCCGACCCTCGCGCATCCGAACCGATGGTTTCCATCCGGAGAACCCATTGGTTTCCGGGCGCCCTATTTTGCGGCCTGCTGATTGGTAACCGCGCGCCGCGCCATTTGCCGCAGGTAGTGCGTAAGCGCATCGAGATCCCGATCGCTGAGGTTACTGAAGCGTGGCATGCCGCGATCGTTCCTGGATCCGTTCACTACAACGTCACGAAATGCGTCGCGCGACAACACCATCGGCGACTCGCGCAGATCAGGTGCCATACCACCAGCCGTCGCACCGCCGCCGTGACACATGAAGCACGATCTCGCATAGACATCGAGTCCGGTTTTAGCGAGATCCTCGTCGATGACGAATTCGGGCGAGTCGACCGGCTGCGCGAAAGTCGGCGGCGGCAATTTCGGAACCGCGCCTTTTCCATCCAACGCAAACGTGTACAGCCGCCGCGGATGCACACCGTACTTCCAGCCATGTTGCGCCGCCTGCTCGCCGAGAATGATGCCAACACCACCCCAGCCGACGAGCAGCGAAACGTATTGTTTCCCGTCTACTGAATATGTCACCGGTGGCGAGGAAATGCCCAGCCCGAGATCGATATCCCACAGCGGTTTTCCGGTCGTCGCGTCGTAAGCGACAAAGACGCCGTCCGCTCGGCCCTGAAAGACGAGATTACCGGCCGTGGTCATGGTCCCGGGATTCCACGCCCGCGGCAGCTCCTGCTGCCATACTTTTTCGTGTTTGATCGGATCCCAGGCCACCAGAAACGCATCGCCAAAATCTGCGGGTACGCTGTCGCTGCCAAATTCGACACCGGTATCGATAAACAGGTCCGGCGATTTCCACACGTCGAAATTGACACTCTTGTCTTTCCACATGCCCGGCATCTCGATCATCGGAATGTAGGTGAGTTGCGTCTGCGGGTTGTAAGACATCGCATGCCAGTTGTGCGCACCCACCGGGCTCGGCCAGACCAGTTCCTCGCCGTCTTCGTATCGTGCGCCGGCCATCTCGACGGGCCGCCCGGTTTTGAGATCGACATGTGAGGCCCAGGTCACCTTGCCAATTTTCTCCGCCGATAACAGTTCGCCGTTGGCGCGATTGATGACGTAGAAGAAGCCGTTCTTGGGCGCGTGCAGCAGCGCCTTGATCGTTTGCTCGCCGTATTTCAGATCCGCAAGCACGATATCCATGTTGGAGTTGTAGTCCCAGGTTTCGCCCGGCACGGTCTGGTAATGCCACTTGTACTCGCCGGTGTCGGGGTCAAGGGCGACGATGGAACACAAAAACAGGTTGTCGCCGCCGCCGGGCGAACGGATCTTCTGGTTCCACGGCGAGCCGTTGCCGGTACCGACTAGCACCTGGTTGAATTCGGGGTCGTAGGTAAAGCCATGCCAGGCGTTCCCGCCGCCGCCAAATTTCCACCATTCTCCGGTCCAGGTCTTCGCCGCCATTTCCATCGCCGAATTTTCGAACCCGTCAGCCGGATTACCGGGCACGATCCAGAAACGCCAGGCCTGCTCGCCGGTATCAGCATCGTAGGCGGTCACGTATCCGCGGGCGGCGCTGATCTCGGTGCCCCCGTTGCCGATCAACACCTTGCCCTTGAATACCTTCGGCGCGCCCGTGATGTAATAACCACGGCGCGGATCGATGGTCATTGTCTCCCAGACTTTTTCGCCGGTGTGGCGGTTCAGACCGATCAGCCGGCCGTCGATGGTGGAAATGATGAGCTTGTCTTTCCACACTGCCGGACCCTTATTCTGGTCCCACATCACGCGCAATCGGTCACCAGCGTGCTCGATGGATTTCGGATCGTATTCCCACAGGATTTCGCCGGTTTTCGCATCCACCGCGCGGGCGACGGAATAACTGCCGGTGAAGTAAATCACGCCATCGACAACAAGCGGCGTCGCGACCAGCGCCCGGTCACCGGATAATTCCGTCACGGATGCAATCCCGAGCCGCGCGACGGTGTCGGTATTAATTTGATCGAGCGGACTGAACCGTTGCTCCGAGTAATTGCGCCCAAAGCCCGGCCAGTTGCTGCCGTCTCCGGTTGCGGTGAGTGTCGCGTCGTCAACGAGAGTGCCTTCGGCGAAGGCGGCACTGCTGGTCAGCAACATTAATAAGCAGGTCATGCGGAGCAGTCCGGGGATCATTCAATCGGCCTCATGGGTAGCAGTGGATTGGGCAGGTTAACGGGCGGTTCGCGAATACGTTGTCGGCAAGTCCCGATATCGCGCGAGTCCGGCCCGCTTGCGTGCGAGGTACGCCGCGGTCAGGCGCGGAAACGCCCGCACCGCGGCGGTCTCGTTTCGTCTGTTGTGACTACGAGAATTCGATACCCTGGAAGTCGTTTTTCGTCGCTTGCTCCAGGCGTTTCGCGTATTCGACGCCACCCGCCGCAAAGACGGTGTAGCGCATACGGCCGTATTCATGGCCCTCCAGATTGGAGTTGTAACCCGTGAACCAGCTTTGCGCGGTTTTTATCAGCAATCCCTCGTAGGTCGTCTTGACGTCTTCGAACCACGCTTGTTGGGAGTCTTCGCTCGCGTCGAAGCGGGTATAGCCCTTGTCCCACAAATGTTGGAACAGCGGGACAATCCAGTCGACGGCCACCTCCGAGCCACGCGGGAAGTTGGCGGCCGCTATTTGTGGTCCGCCCAGCATCGCCATGTTGGGCATCCCGCTGACGAACATGCCGAGATAGGTGATCGGACCGTCGGACCACGTGTCGCGGAGCTTCTTGCCGCCGACGCCGCGAATATCCACATGATCATAAGCGCCGGTAAACGCGTCGAATCCGGTCGCATAAATAATCACATCAAACTCAAACTCGCGATCCGATGTGCGCAATCCGGTGGCCGTAATTCGTTCGATCGGCGTCGCCTTCGAATCGACGAGTTCAACGTTGTCGCGGTTATAAGCTTCGAAGTAACCGGTCTCGAGCGGCAACCGCTGAACACCAAAACCGTGGTCTTTCGGGATAAGTTTCTCTGCCAGCTCGGGATCATTCACCCGGCTCCGGATACGATCCGCGATATATTCCGACACTTCTGCATTCGCCTTCTCGTCGACGAAAATTTCAGGGAAGTTCGCCAGCCAGATGCTAAAGCCGGGTTCGTCGTACAACCGATCCCAAAATTCGCGGCGCTTTTCCGCCGGAACGTCATAGAAACTTCGTGTATCCGGCACGTGCTCGAATGCACCCGGCGACTGGGCGCAGGCTGCGAAAATCTCGTCATAACGCGCGCGGATCGCATTCATCTCCTGTTGTTCGATTCGTCCGTTGTTCAGCGGCGCAGCCCAGTTTGCGCGCCGCTGAAATACCGTCAACTGGCTCGCCTGCTTGGCGACCTCGGGGATGATCTGAATTGCCGTAGCGCCGGTACCGATAATGGCGACTCGCTTGCCGGTCAGATCAGTCAGGTCATGGGGCCAGTGATGCGGGTGAAACGAAATCCCCTGGAAATCATCCAGGCCTTCGATTTTTGGCATGGTCGGCGTTGACAGCGGCCCGAGCGCCGTGACGACGATACGCGATGACAAGGTGCGGCCGTCACTCAGCGTTAAATTCCAGATGTCGGTTTCCTCGTCGAAGACCATCGATTCGACACGACAACCGAACTGCATATGCTCGCGAAGGTCCAGTTTGTCGGCGACGAAGTTCAGATAGCGCAACGTCTCGGGCTGGGGCGAGAATCGCTCGGTCCAGTTCCATTCGTCGAGCAATTCCTGCGAGAAAGAATAACCGTAGGTGTAGCTCTCGGAGTCGAATCGCGCGCCCGGATAGCGGTTGTTGTACCAGGTGCCTCCGAGATCCTCGTTCGCATCAAGCACGGTCGCCCGCACGCCGAGATCGATCAGTCGTTTGATCTGGTAAATGCCGGAAACGCCCGCGCCAACGACGATCACTTCGTAGTCACACGGTGCGGTTTGCGTGTTGATGGGGGATTGTTGTGTCGCTGTGTTCGCCATTGTCGTTCTCTTCTTTTGCAGGTATTCAGCCGCACACCGGTGGCCCGAAAGGTCGCGGTCGGTACGACGCGGAAAAAAAAAGCGCAGAGCCAGTATCAATCTGCCGCCAGACAAAGCGATTGTAACGCTAATTGCGCAAAATGGCGGAATCCGGAAACCAAAACCACGACAACCAAAGGCGCCGCCAGACCGGTCACTTTTCCAGGCGTTCCCGCCAACGTCGTCATTGCGACGCTGGCTGCTACCCGGGTTTCACGAGACGGCAGTACGGCTCGGTCGGGCTCGATGTCGGTCTTTGGTGGTTCCGGCCCGACGCGAATTGCGGATGATTCTCAGTCAAGTGCTGGCCGACACGTCAGCGACGGTTGGTAGTCGGGTGTTGACTGGCGCGATCGGGATGCCGCCCGCCACGCGTTGGTGTCCCGCAGCACAAGGGCCGGGCGGCCCGGCACTGTTGGCAACGTTGATGTCGCAGGCGAACCTCGCGGCCGCTGAGCGGCGGAAAACGGCGGCAGGGGGAAACGCGGCGGCCAGATTTGCGCCAGTGATATTCTATTGAACCGCCGGCCGGATCTCGCTGCAAACGATATCGACGAGTTCCTGGTATTGCGCCGGATTATCGTATCCCTGCGTGTGCACAAGGGTCGTGGCCCCCGCATCGCGATAAGCCTGGGCCAGTTCAACCGCCTCATCGAGGTTATCCAGCGGCAGTGTTTTCATGGCCACGACCTGCAACGGCTCGCGGCCTGCGTCGGCAGTCTGCCGGTTAAAATCGGCGACGAGGGGTTTAAGTTCGCCGGGCATAATGCTGACAGGTATCCAGCCATCGCCCCGTTTTATCGCGCGCGGGATCGCGACCTGTGGATTACCGCCGATTAAAAACGGCGGACGCTTGGGTTGTGGCTTCAGTTCAAGTTCCTGTCCATTGCAATCCACCGGATCGTCATTAAACGCCCGATGCAGAAAATCGAGCAGCTCGTCGGTCAATTTTCCGCGCTGACTTTTCTCAACACCAAGCGCCCTAAATTCTTCCGTCAGGTATCCGACGCCGACGCCGAACAGCATCCGATCGCCGGATAACACCTGGATACTTTGCAGCCATTTCGCAGTCGGCAATGGCGGGCGGTAGGGTCCAAGGATGACCGCTGATCCGAACTCGACGCGCGAAGTGATTGCGCCGAGAAAGGCCATCACGGCGTAGGGGTCGACGATATTGCCCATCTCGTTTGCAATGCCGTACACATTATCCCATTCGCCTTTCGGAAAACCGACGTGATCGTTAACCCAAATCGAGTCCAGCGTCGATTCGTCGGCAATGGTTGCGCAGGCGAGCAGATTTTTACGCGTCGCGTAGGGCCCCCAGTTTCGGTAATTAACACCCATTTTCATTATCGATAATTCCCTGTTCAGGCAATGGCCAGGCTGTCATCCTCGTCGTCCAAAGCGAAGTAGATTTTTTTGATTACCGCTTCGGCGATAAGCATCGTGAACAGGACGACCACAAACGAGACAACGCCGTGAAGCGGACCGGAAAACTCGACGAGGTTACCAAACGTAAAGTTGATAGCGCCGAGCATCACGAATTTCGACAGCACCAGGATAAGCCACGTGGCAAGCGCGCGATAGATTTTCGCTTTCAGTCCGTCTTGTGATTTGAAATATTGCGCGATTTTATGCTCGACGTTAATCGTTGCTTTCAGCAATATTTGCAGCAAAAATGCCGCGGCGAGTGAGACCGAAAAAGACTCTATCGTGACCCGGAACCAGTGCTCGTCGAACAGGTTCAGTACCGTCAAATCCACGAGCACGCCAAGCGTAAACACCAAAAACAGGCGTTGGTGGTTGTTCAGACCCAAATAAAATTTTTCTTCGTTGTCCAAGGGTGTCCTCCCGTCGCTGCAACGGCCGGAGTATAGCGCGATCGCGGCGCGTTATTAGCGAGTGCCCGGGGCCAGTTGGGATTAGTTCTGCGGTGAGCGGAAAAGGGAATTCGTCCCTCGGCGTTCACGCGTGAAAAATGCTCTTCACATCCGACCGCGGCTCAGCGAGCCGCCGAATAATCAGGCATTCTTCCGCCGCCGCGCAGGCACAGACAATCGCAGCGACACGAAACGGCCACTGCGCGAAACCGGCGAACAGGATTATGGCGCTCGGGGCGGTAACGACCGCCGCCGCTTTAACGAGCCACGTGTGCAGGCTCGTCGGCTTTCCAAATTTCACAACCCCGAACGCCACCGGCACCACGACACTGGCGGCAACAAGGGCGACGTAGCTTGATTCACGGATGACGATTTCCGGCCACAACATCCAGGCCGCGATGACGAACACGATGTAGATCGAAAAATCGGCGATGCTGTCGAGTTCTGCCCCGACAACCGAAACCTGGTGCAGATGGCGGGCGATCGGGCCGTCGATCAGGTCAAGAAAGAATGCTGCAACGAGTACGACCAGGAATAATTGGGGCTGATGCAACCAGGCGATGACCAAGAGCACCGGTGCCAGAACGAGTCGTGCGAAACTGAGCGCATTCGGAATGTTCACGGGAAACGGTGCGGAAACGAACCCTGGATCGCGGCGAGGCCGCTACTCGACCTGTATCGAGTTCAGGTAGTCGAGCAACGCATCGATTTTCTCCTGCACCACCGCTTCGGAATAGCCGGGCAGCGCTCTCCGGTAATGATTGCCCCACACCGGCATCGACGCTTCGCCGTGGCCGACCGGCGACAGTTCTCGCCCATCAATGACCCGGCGAACGTACTCATCGGGAAATGCTCCCCCGTTTCCCCTCGATAGCGTGGTCAGATCGGTCGGCGATGCCACGAGGGTCGCCGCCTCAGGGCCATCCCCTTTCGCGTCTCTGCCATGACAACGGCTGCAATCCGCGACATAGCGGCTCCAGCCCGGGTCGCTGATATCATCCGCGGCGGCCGCAGATAACAGCGTCGCCGTGAACAGTGCAGCCACAATCATTTCGATCGCCCTTCCCTTACTCACGAATGTATTTCGAGTCGGCATGTGCTTCACCCCTGCGTCAATAGTGTTGATGATCGCATCGTCATCATGACTCCGACAAGCGCTGCAGTTCAGTCGATGACCAGCGCAATTGTGATACCTCGATCTCGCACAGCGCACGTAACAGGTTCGCCGCAACGAGCGGGAAGTCACGCTGCAGTTTATCCAGCCCCTCGCGGTCGAGAACGAGCACGTCCGTCTCCCGGGTAGCGAGGGCGTCAGCGGCTCTCGGTCCCGGTTTCAGCAAGGACAGTTCGCCAAAAAAAGAACCCGGCCCGCAACTCGCGAGACGTTTGTGGTGGTGCGTGGTCGTGGGCAAGCGGATGTCGATGAGTCCGCGGGTCACGATAAACATTTCAGCGCCGCTGTCACCCGCTGCAAACAAGCTCTCTCCCCGCTGATAACTGCATTGGGCCAGCACGCTGCGCAATGACTCGACGTCATCGCCCGACAATCCCCGGCACAAGTCGTTCGCCTCAAGCGGTACCGAATCATCGAACCGGGTCGGCGCGTCGCCGGTTTCTTCCAGCAGACCGTTTTCGGCGAACTCGAGCGCTTCGTCCTTGCCATTGAAGGTAAGAACACGGGTCGCTTCAGCCGCCGCTATTGTGCGCAAGGCATCATGCATGTCGGTGCCGACCCCAGCGCGGCTATGCACATTACAGAACAGCACCTGCCCACCCCGGGCAGCCAGTCGTTCGGCGATTTGGTGGAAAAATCGAATGGCCGTTAAATCCACCTGCCCGACCCGGCGCATATGCACGATCAACCAGTTCGGACCATCGAGATCCGTGAGCATTTCCTGGTACAGCCTGTCCGCGGTCGCGAAAAACAAATTACCGCGAAGTTCGTAGAAAATGATCCGTTCGCCGTGCTCGTCGAGCAACGCCGTTTCGCGTTCGTTACGCCGTCGAGTGGAGCGAACCTGGCGACCGGTCGAGCGACGGTGCACAACCGGCGATTTGATTTCGCTGCGGATAAACAAAATCACCGCAATACCGACACCAACGCCAACCGCGACCATCAAATCATAGAACACGGTAATCATGGCAACGAGCAGCACGATACCTGCATCGACCTGCGTGCGGCGTTGTCGTAGCCAGCGCACCACGTCGCGGTCGACCATGCCTATGGCAACGTAGAAAATGATACCGGCGAGTACGGGAACTGGCAGAATCAATCCAACCCTGCCACCGACCGACAATAGTGCGACGAAAGCAATGCCCGCGACGAGCGCCGACCATCGCCGCCCGCCGGAATTAACCGCGACGACGGTAGCTGCCGTGGTACCTGCCCCCGCCATGCCGCCGCTCAATCCGGCCGCGATCTGCCCGATCCCTTGCCCCATCAACTCGCGCCGGGCATCGTGACGCGCGCCGCTGGTGACGTCGGCGACAACCGAAGTTAATAATGTATCCAGCGACGAGAGGACCGCGAGCGCCAGCGCCGCCGGGATCACCACAATCCAGGGGATCGTAGCGAACGCCGAAAGCACATCGAATTCAGGCGTGCGCATCGCGGGAAGCTCGCCGATGAGCCACGGCTCCGGCAGTGGGAGCTGGCGCATTGCCGAGATCGCGTGCAGGACGAGAGTACCCGCGAGCAAGCCCGCGATGGGGCCCGGTAACCACGTGAATTGCCTTGCCGCCAACAGTGCACTCGCTATCGTAATGGCGGCAATGATTCCCGGCAGCCAACCCCATGCCTCCCAGCCACCACCGGGCGCTCCGCCGGTGACCGTGCCGACCTGAGATTCGATCATGAGCAGCGCCGATCCGAGCATGAAGCCACTGACAACCGGGTAGGGAATGTATTTAATGAGCCGCCCGCCTCCGCTGATGCCAATAAAGAACTGAAAGCAGCCTGTGAGGATCATGATCGCCCCGAGTGCGATGAGCAGGGATGCGCCGCCGATCCCGGTTTCGGTCAGGGCGACCAGTGCCCCGCCGAGCAGGACCAGGGTCGGACCCGTCGGCGAAGAGATCAATCCCTGCGTTCCCCCCGCCAATCCGCTCGCGATGCACAGCAGCGCCGTACCGAGTAAACCGGCGTATGCCCCATCGGCGGGACTAATGCCGGCAGGCGAATACAATGCAACCCCGAATGCCATGGCCTGTGGCAGCAATACCGCCGCGGCGGCGAGGCCGCCGGTGAAATCCCCTGCCCGCAGGCGCGCGTCGCCAGCCGCGCCGACGTTCCGTCGCGGATCAGAACCAACGATGTTGCCGGGTGCCGCCATACTCTATCGTTACCACGACGGCCGGCTACCCGTGTTGATCTCTGTCATGAGTCGATACTCGACATACGCAGCCGCACAACCCTCGCGCGCGCCATGTTGACGTCGGGTTGCCGGCAAATTCTGGTAGCATGTGCGTCCATGGGCAGACGCTTAATGTTCGGCGCAATATGCGCGTTCGGACTGCAACACGCCGTTGCGGAAACAACCCTCGATTACGCAGCGCCGGAGTTCCTCGATGGTCCGGTCGTTGCGAATTCAATGCTCGGTACGACGTACGCGTACCGCGCCAGCGATATGTACGACCCGACAACACTGCAGATAACCGTCGTCAGACTGCCGAAAGCAGCCCTGTCTGCGGGGGAATTTTCCTCCGACCATTGCATCCAGTTGTTCCTCACCGAAGTCGCACGCAATCACGCAGGTTTCTTCGCGGTACCATCCGAACGGCCTCTCGAGGCGGGTGACCTGCAATTACGCCAGGTCCGGTGGACGCGAAAAGAGAGTTCGACCGGGATGACGGGAGTCACGAGCTGCGGGCTCGACGAGGATCGCTATGTCTCGATCAACTTCGAAGATTCCCTCACCCGCGCGACGACCACATTTCCTGAAATAAGAAACAGTCTGAAAGCGCTTTCCATCGGTCGATGAGCAGCGCAGCAATCCCGGCACATCACGGGAGTGGCAATTACCGTTATTTCGACCTCATCATGGCGGGCTTCGTCACCGTTCTACTGTGCGCAAACCTGATTGGCCCGGCAAAAGTCTGCCAGATTGACCTGCCATTTGCCGTACCGCTCGTCGGCGCGACCCTGATATTCGGCGCCGGCAACATCTTTTTTCCGATCAGCTACATTTTCGGCGACATACTCACGGAAGTGTACGGCTATGCGCGCGCGCGCAAGGTGATTTGGGCGGGGTTCGCAGCGATGATCTTCGCAACCATCATGACACAAACGATTCTGCACTTAACGCCGAGCCCGTCAGAACCGTTCAATGAAATATTACAGCCTGCGCTCGACGTCGTGTTTGGCAACACGTGGCGTATCGTCGTCGCGTCGATACTCGCGTTCTGGATCGGTGATTTCGTTAACGCCTACGTACTCGCGCGGATGAAAGTGTGGATGGCGGGGCGCCATTTGTGGATGCGCACGATCGGATCAACGATACTCGGCCAGGGCGTGGACAGCCTGGTGTTCTACCCCGTCGCATTCTTCGGTATCTGGGATCACGGGATCCTGCTTGCGGTGCTCGCGTTCAATTTTACGTTCAAAGTTGCCATCGAGGTCATGATGACGCCGGCAACCTACGTGGCAGTTGGCTTTCTCAAGCGGCACGAAGGCGTGGATTTCTACGACGACAAAACAGATTTCACCCCGTTCGCGCTCGACGACCGCTGATTCACTCGCGCGGCGGATCTTCCTGCAGCCGCGCCAATGACCGGATCACGAGACCGATGATACCGACGAGCGTGACACTACCGAACAGAAAGATCTGAACGCTCGTCGCGGCGACAATCCCGCCGGTCTCGGAGTATCCGAACGCGGCCATCGCGAGCACGGCGACGAGTTGGTAGGTGCCGACATAGCCAGGTGCGGTCGGCACGACAGTACTGAGTGATACGACCCCCATCACGGCCAGCGCTTCGGCGATCGATAATTCGATCGACACGGCGTGGAACATGCAGCCGAGCGCGAGCGCCTCGAATGCCCAGACGCCGAGCGACAGGCCAATCGTAACGAGCAGGGAGCGCCGGTTTAACGATCCGATACCGATGACAAAATCGTGCAGCAGGCGACGCACCGCGTCGGGTACCGGGATCCGGCTCAGTTCACCGCTGCGCAGAAAATAGATGCCCATCATTGCGACACCGACGAGAACCGCTCCGCCAAGCGCGATCACTTCGAAGCGGTCGCGCATATCCGCCCCGCCGCGAATATCGGCGAACATCATCCCTATCAACAGGCAAAGCAGAATAACGCACAGGTCGAGCACTCGCTCGATCAAAATTGAACCGAGTATCGTGGTGCGCGAAAAGCCAAAGCGACGTTTTGCGTAATCCGCGCGAAACAATTCGCCAAGACGCGCCGGCAACACGTTGTTGACCGCGCAGCCAATGATGAGAGTCTCCGCCACGTCGCCGGTGCGAACGGATCCGATCTGCTGGAGCAAACGTGACCACCGTGCGATACGAAACGACAACGCGCACCAGTAAGCGAGGAGACTGAACGCGATGGGTAATGCGGACATGCCTGCAAGCGCGACGGCGAGTTCGTCGCCATCGACGCGCCGCAGGGCGAGCCACAGGAAGCAGCCGCCAAGCCCAATACCAAAAACAGCCGCAGCGGCGTTACGCAGCGATGCGGACGATTTAATGATCGCGGATGTACCGGGACGGGAAACCGTTCACTCGAAACGGTACTTGAGCAGATACCACAGCGCTTTTACGCCGTCTTTCCAATTAATCTTTTTGCCTTCTTCATACGTGCGCCCGAAATACCGGATCCCGACTTCGTAAATACGCCATCGCCGTGCCAGTGCAATCTGGGCGCTGAACTGTACCTCGAAGCCGAAATCATTCGCGGTAATACGCAGCGACTGGAGCACTTCACGGGTGAACATTTTGTAGCACACCTCGATATCAGTGAGTTGCTGGTTGAACAGGAGATTGAACATGAACGAAATGAACCGGTTCGCCATGTAATGGTGGAAGTACAGCGCGCGGTGGGGCCGGCCGTAGAATCGCGAACCGTACACGACGTCGGCGACTTCGCGCACGGCGATCAATCCGTACATTTCATGCCAGTCTTCCGGATCGTATTCGAGGTCGGCGTCCTGAATGACCACGACGGCACCGGAGGCTTCGGCGAGTCCCGTCTGCAGCGCGCCACCCTTGCCGCGATTGTTGTCGTGGAAAATCAACCGCACCGCGATCGAGCGGGCGCTGCCGTCGACAACCCCGAGACGCCCGTCGGCGCCGAGTTCGAAGGCGCAGTGTTCGGCTTTGAGTTCATCGACATTCTCACGCAGCCAGTCACGCGTACCGTCGGTGGAACCGTCATCAACGATGATGATTTCCTTCGCCGTGTCGGGGAGAGCCGCGGCCACGCGGACGAGGCACGCACCGATGGTGTTCGCCTCGTTATAAGCCGGAATAATGACCGAAATGTCCATGATCTGTCGTCGGAAAGCGGGTTGGCTTTATCAATTTGTACCGGCGATCCGACGGTACGCGATAGCTGTGAAGGGGTCAATTCGGCGGACAGGCCGTTCCGCGGTCGAGACGAGAGCAAAAAAAAACCCCGCTGGGGGAAGCGGGGTAAGAGGGGGAGTTAAGGGGGAAGTTAACGGTGAGAGAATCTACGGGGTTAGTCGGTGAAATAACGGAACAAGTTCCGGTTTTCTGTTTACAATTGTCACAGCCTTATGACCGAATTGTTAAATCTCAGAAGATCCAGCGGCTTAGCCCGAAAAGCTGAAGAAATTTCTCGACCGCGACCCCGCAATCGTCGTAGCCAGCGCCCGGATAAACTCTCAACTCATTGGTTTCACAGCACTTTGTTTCCTTTCCGCACGACAAGACCGCCATGCAGCCACCTGCCGTTAGCCTGCAAAACCTGACGAAGATCTATCGATCGGGCGATGCCGAACAAGTGGTGTTGCGGGACGCCGACCTCGCGATCGCGCCCGGCCAGTTCATTGTCGTACTCGGACGCAGCGGGTCCGGCAAATCAACCCTGCTGAACCTGATCGGCGCGATGGACCGCCCGACCCGTGGCGAAGTCCGCATCGCCGGTACGGCCATTGCGACGATGCCCGAGCGCGAACGAACGATTTTCAGGCGCAGGCATCTCGGTTTCATATTCCAGGCCTACAATCTCGTCCCGACGCTGAATGTGATCGAAAACGTGACCCTGCCACTCGCACTGAACGGCATCGACCCCGCGTCAGTCGCCGCCGATCTGCTGGACGAACTCGGCATCGGTGACAAGGCTGACGCATCGTCGGAAGATCTTTCGGGGGGGGAGCAACAGCGCGTCGCCATCGCCCGGGCACTCGTCCACTCCCCTGGCCTGATCCTGGCCGACGAACCCACTGGAAACCTGGACGTCGAAACGGCACGACAAACGATTCGTCTGCTCGACGACCTCGTACGCCGGAACGGGCAAACCCTGATCATGGCGACCCATTCCCGCGAGGTGATTGGTTACGCCGATCGCGTGCTCACGATCGAGCATCACCGTCTCGTCGATTGTTGACCCGTTCAATGCTCAATCTCATCACCAGGGCGTTCTCCCGCCACCTCGTGCAGCACCCGTGGCAACTTGCGCTGGCAATACTCGGCATTACTGTCGGCGTGGCGGTCATCGTCGCTATCCGGCTCACACAGTACAGTGCGATCGACGCATTCGAAGCTGCCACCCGCACGACTTCCGGGGCCGCAAGCCATCGCATCACCGGGGTTGACGGGACGCTGGCTCACACCGCGGTGGAAGAAATCTACGCACGCTTTCCCTCGCTCAAGGCGACGCCCGTATTGCGCACGGCGACGAAAGTGGTGCTGCTCGAACATTCACCGCTCATCGTGCTTGGCGTCGATCCGGTATCGCGCGCAGACCTCGCAGATTCCCGCCACCGGGAGCCCGTGCTGTTTGATCCGCAGATTCTCATGTCGCAGCCCGGCGCCGCGGTCATCAACGACTCCACCGCGCGCGCGCTGAACCTTCAACCCGGGTCATCGCTCGAAATCAGCAGCGGAGGAAACCGTACGATCCTGACGATTATCGCTGTTGTTCCGGGGCCGCAGGCGGCGGGCGGCCTGATCAACGATGTCGCCGTCGTCGACATCGCCACTGCCCAGGAAATGCTCGGCATCCATGATCGAGTCGGGCATCTCGACGTTTCCTTCGACGACAGCGTCACGGCCCGGATGCTGCGCGATGCACTTGGACCACAATTCGAGATTCTCGACCTTGCCGAAGAATCGCGCAGCGTGAAACAAATGACACAAGCGTTCTACTCGAACCTGACCGCGCTCAGCCTGATGGCGTTACTCGTCGGGATGTTTCTCATCTACAACACGGAAACATTTCTCGTGTTGCAACGTCGCAGAATTTTCGGACGCTTGCGTGCGCTCGGAGTCAGTGCGCCGCAATTGCTCGGCGCGATTGTGTTTGAAGCGGCGCTAATTGGCGTCGTTGGCAGCCTTAGCGGGATCGCCGTTGGCGTGCTGCTCGCCGATGGCTTGCTCGCGATCGTATCGACGACGATTAACGATTTGTACTTCGAAGCGTCCATCGACACGCTCGCGTTGGCGCCGGCGACATTGATTGGGTGCTTTGTGATCGGCGTCGGCGCGACCGTCGTGGCCGCCGCGGTGCCAGCCGTTTATGCGACCCGGATCGAACCGAACCTCGCCATCGTGAGAACCACGCTGAAGCGACACAATATTGCGCGCGTGTGCGCGGCGACATTCGCCCTGTTTGTCGCCTGTAATGCCACCGCGTGGGCCGTGCTGGCGGCCACTCATTCGACAAACGCAGGTTTCGCCGCCATTTGCCTCGTCGTCGTCGGCTTCGCGGCGTTATGCCCGGTGACGATCATCGCGCTTGGGGCGCTCGCAGGGCGCATGTTCGGGCGCCACATGGTTCCGGAACAACTCGGTCTCCGCACCGTGAGCACGAGCCTGAATCGCACCGGTACGGCGACGGCAGCCTTGATGATCGCAACCGCGGCAAGCATCGGTATCGGGGTTATGGTGACGAGCTTTCGCGCATCGGTGTCCGACTGGCTCGACGGTGCGCTGAGGGCCGATCTGTATATCGCCGATTCGAACTTTGACAATATTGCGCGCGCGAGAAAAATTCCCGATGCCATCGGCCGGCGAATTGCAGCCTTGCCGACGGTTGACGCCGTGAGCAGCGTGTTGCGACGGGAGGTCACCGGCCCATCGGGCCGCCTACGCCTGTCGGCATTCGAGCTGACCGCCGCCGCGCGCGCCGGGTTCCGCTTTAAGCACGGAGACCCCGCCGGGATCTGGCACGTATGGCGCGACAATGATGTCGTGATCGTGACCGAACCTTATGCTTATCACAACGGTATCGCGGTCGGCGATTCCATTGTGCTACGGACAGATGCCGGATCCAGTGCATTCCGGGTTGCCGGAATCTATCTCGACTACGCATCGGAGCGCGGCAGTGTATCGCTCAGTCGCGCGACCTACGATCGGCACTGGCAAACCTCAGGGGTCGATGGTTTCGGGGTCTATGCGAACGCCCGCGCGAACCGCGAGGAATTACGCGATGCGGTGACCGCGATCTTCGGCCCGGAGTCGAACCTGATCGCAAACTCGCCGGCCGAACTGAAACGCGTTTCACTCACCGTATTCGATCGGACGTTTCTCATTACCGAGCTGTTACGCGCCATCGCAGTGGCGGTGTCATTCATCGGCGTACTCGGCGCACTGCTGGCACAGCAGCTCGAACGCACGCGGGAATACGGCGTCCTGCGAGCGGTCGGATTCAACGCGGTGGAAATGTCGCGCAACGTCCAGACCCAGACCTTGCTGCTGGGGGCGAGCGCCGCGCTCATCGCCATCCCCGTCGGGCTCCTGATCGGCATCATACTCATCGACGTTATCAACCCGCGCTCGTTCGGCTGGACAATGACCAGGACGATCGAGCCCGCCTTGATCGTCAAGTCGTGTGCCATTGCCGTCGCCGCAGCCTTCGCGGCCGGGCTGTACCCGAGTTGGCACGCGGCCCGGATCGAACCGGCCGATGCGATGCGTTACGAGTAATGCGCGCGCTCCTCATTCTCGCGTGTGCGATGCTCGCCCTGTTGACCATTGCGGACGCCGTCTCCGGGCGCTCGTCGCCACGGTCGAGCGTTGCGGCGCTGCTCACGGAAACCAATCCCCCGCCCGGCTTTGCGTATGCGCTGGCACCCCGGTCGCTGAATTTTCCCCGCGATCACGGCGCCCATCCGCGCTTCCGTTCCGAGTGGTGGTATTTCACCGGTAACCTCGCCGACGGTGAGCGGGCGTTCGGTTTCCAGCTCACGATCTTTCGCTTTGCCCTGCGGCCGCAAGACGTCAATTCGACGTCTCCGTGGCGATCGAACCAGATTTATCTCGGACACTTCGCCGTCTCCGACATCGGCGCGGAACGCTTCTTCAGTGCGGAAAGACGGGCGCGCGCGGCGTTGAACCGCGCCGGCGTGAAACACGAGCCCGCGGGCATCTGGATCACGGACTGGCGTATCGATCAGCTGGATCCGGTTACGGAGACCTGGCGATTAACCGCGGAGATGAGTGAGGCGGCGATCGATCTCATCGTCGAAGCGCAGAAGCCGATTGTCCTGCAGGGCGATCGCGGTCTCTCACAAAAAAGTTCGGCCGCGGGGAACGCGTCGTATTACTACTCGATTCCACGATTCGCCGCGCGCGGGGCTCTGCGCACCGGGACCCGGGAACATTCCGTGACCGGCAGCGCGTGGTTTGATCACGAATGGAGCACGAGCGCGCTTGCCGACGGACAGGTCGGGTGGGACTGGTTTTCGCTGCAACTCGAAGACGGACGCGACCTCATGTTCTATCAGATCCGCAATGCGGCCGACCGCGCTGACACTGCCAGCCACGGCGTGATCGTGGGTGCCGACGGCAAGTCGGAACTGCTTCTGCCGTCGGACATTGAACTGTCGGTGACTGACTACTGGAAAAGCGCGGCGAGCGGCGGACGCTATCCGGCGCGCTGGCGAATGCGGATCCGCGAGCACGGACTCGATATCACTATCGCACCGCGACTTCCCGCACAGGAATGGCACAAGAACTTTACGTACTGGGAAGGCGCGGTCGCGGTGACGGGTGAAGCGAACGGTGCTGCCGTCGGCGGGCACGGATACGTCGAACTCGTCGGTTACGAATAGGCGAACCCGTATCCGGCGAACATCGCCGCCGCGCGGCCGTCGCTCATCCAACCACGCGGTAGCAGGGAATATAGGCTTCGCCGGGCAGTCGCATGCGCTGATCGTCGACAAACGACCGCAGCAACGCATCGAGCGCCGCGGCGATAGCGGGATCGGCATGCAGTTCGAACGGACCGTACTGCTGCACGGCCCGGATACCGGACTCTTTCACGTTCCCGGACACGATGCCGGAAAAAGCGCGACGCAAATTGCACGCAAGTTCGAACGGCGGCAGGTCGCGAGTGAGCCTGAGTTCGGACATCGCGGCATGGGTAGCCGGAAACGGTTCCTGAAAACGGCGATCGACAGTCAAAGACCAGTTGAAATTAGCTGCGTCATCCACCTGATCACGATGCGTCAGCACCGCGTCTATCTGCGCGCGCAACCGCCGCGCGACGGTGGTCGGATCGTCGATCACGATATCGTAGTAATCCGCGAACGCATCGCCAAGCGTCGCGCGAATAAACCGGTCGAGCGCCGTGAAATAGCCCTCGCTCTGCCGCGGCCCCGTCAGAATCATCGGGAACGGGTGCCCGGAATTATTCGGGTGCGACAGGACACCGAGGAGATACAGAATCTCTTCGGCGGTGCCGGCGCCGCCCGGAAAAACGACGACGCCGTGCGCAAGACGCACGAATGCTTCGAGCCGCTTCTCGATGTCCGGCAGGATCGACAGGTGGTTGACGATCGCGTTCGGTGGCTCAGCGGCAATGATGCCCGGCTCCGTCACCCCGATATACCGACCGTTGCGTATGCGCTGCTTCGCGTGCCCGATCGTGGCGCCTTTCATCGGTCCTTTCATCGCCCCGGGGCCGCAACCGGTGCAAATATCGAGGCCACGCAAGCCGACCTGGTAACCCAGTTCTTTCGTGAAATCGTATTCGCGACCGCCAATGGAATGACCGCCCCAGCAAACGACCAGGCCTCGCTGGCGGCCCGGTCGTACGAGCCCGGCGTGGCGCAACACGCGGAATACGATCTCCGTGATGTCTTCCGAACGCGATTCGTCGAGGCCCAGCGCCGCGAGATCATTGGCCACAAAAACAATATCCCGCAGCACGGCGAATAAATGGTCGCGCGCGCCGACGATCATTTCGTCGTCGACGAACGCCGCCGCGGGTGCGTTGCGGAGATGCACGACGATCCCCCGGTCGGCCTGTTCGAAACGGACTTCGAAGTCGGCAAACGTATCGAACAGCTCCGCGGCGTTATCGCTGGCGATGCCGCTGGTGAGAACCGCCAGCGCACAGCGCCGGAACAGCTCGTAGATTCGCGAATTTTGTGCGACGCACAATTCGTTGACTTCACTGGCGGACAGGACAGCGAGGTGCGAATCGGGACGCACGGTCGCCGCAGGAATGGTATCGGCAGGAATCGATTTCATAGGACGAAAGTTAGTAAGTTAGTTAAGGGTGTTGAAGTCTTTTCTCATGATCCTATAATATTCATCTAAAGATCAGAATATTAAGCGATCAAAATAAGATCACTGATCAAGATCACGCTGTAACTCGCCCGAACACAGCGGACACGGGGAGGTGGATGAAATGGCCGCAAAAATAATGTCTGAAGGATTCAGAGACCTGGTTGACGAGCTGAAATTGCTCGAGGATTGCCTGCCTATGCTGGCCGGCGTTGATGACGAAGACGAGCACGAGGATCTGGCGGACGACGTACGCGAGCTCGAGCAGCTCATCGCGTTCGCCGGAGAACCAGCCGACGAGCACTCCATGCAGGCACTCGCCTACCTGCAGACGGAACTCGCGCGCAAGCGTGCACTTCTCGATGATGGCTGACATTCGGGCGCATTTCGTCTCCTGACCATTCCCCCGAAACCGGGGTGCCGAATCCGGTCAGTGGCGTTAGGCTATCGCTCATGCCCGCGACGCGCCGTACATTCCTGAATTATCTTGGCGCGGCTACCATAGCCGGGTTCGATTATGCGCGCGCGGCTGCAGGAAATAGTCCGGACCAGGCTTTCGGATTTACCGAAGTCCGGCGCGGGGTCGACCCAAACCATCACCTGCCCGAGGGTTATCGCACCGACATTCTCATTCGCTGGGGTGATCCCCTCGCCGAAGGACTCGAACCCTGGCGTCCAGGCCAGCCCGACCCAAGAACCGACCCGCTCCGTTTTGGATTCAACAACGATTTCCTGGCCTACTTCCCCCTGCCTTATGGTTCCGCGAACCCGGGCCACGGTTTATTGTGCGTTAATCACGAGTACGTGTCGCCGTACATGATGTGGCCCGCACCACCACCGGGGTCGCAACGCGATCGCGTCGACGCGGAGTTATCCGCCCTCGGACACACTGTCCTCGAAGTGATCCGTGACGGCGACCACTGGCGCTACGGGCTCGGTGAGCCGAGTCGTCGCACCACCATGCACACGCCCGTCGTCATCAGCGGCCCTGCCGCCGGCCACCACCGCATGCGTAATCAGTTTCACCCGGACGGCCGCGCGACGCTCGGGGTACTGGGGGCGTGCGGCGGTGGCAAAACGCCCTGGGGCACGGTCCTCGTGGCGGAAGAAAACTTTAATTTTTACTTCACCGGACAAACCGACGATCCCGTTGAGCAGGCCAGCCAGCAACGCTACGGCGTCGGCGGTCGCGCAAACTACGCACACTGGACGGAGCACTACCCGCGCTATCGTTCCGATTTGCATCCTCGCGTTGCGAACGGATACGGATGGGTCGTGGAAATCGACCCGTACACGCCGCAATGGCAACCGCGCAAACGCACCGCGCTCGGACGCTGCAAACACGAATCCGCGAATTGTGTCGTGGCACCGGACGGTCGCGTCGTGGTGTATTCGGGCGACGATGGCGCGTTTGAGTATATTTACCGGTTTGTAAGCCGCGATCGTGTCGACATGACGCACCGCGAGAATAATCTCTCGCTGCTCGATCACGGCACACTGTCTGTTGCGAGGTTCACCGCCGACGGTACGCTCGAATGGGTCGACCTCGTCGCCGGCCACGGCCCCCTGAAACCGGAAAACGGCTTTAACGACCAGTCGGACGTCCTGATCGATACGAGACGGGCTGCCGATCTCGCCGGTGCCACGCGGATGGACCGGCCGGAAGAAATCGAAACGAACCCCCTGACCGGCGAAGTGTTCGTGATCCTGACGAATAATGCCCGCCGCACCCCGGGCGAGACCGATTCCGTCAATCCCCGCGCGCACAACCTGTTTGGTCATATTTTGCGCTTGTCACCGCCGGGTACGGATGCAGGATCACGAGACCACGCTGCCCGGCGATTCGCCTGGGATGTCGCCCTGCTCGCCGGTAACCCGCGCGATGCTCGCCACCGCGCGCACTACCCCGTACCGGTCAGCGAGCACGGCTGGTTCGCGGCCCCGGATAACTGCGCATTCGACCCGTCCGGCCAATTGTGGATTGCGACCGATCAGGGACGGGCATGGGGCCTGACCGGGTCGGCCGACGGTGTGTTTGCATGCCGGCTCGATGGTGCACACGGCGAAATCAGGCGGTTCTTTCGGGCCCCGATCGGAGCGGAAGTGTGCGGACCCGAGTTTACACCCGACGGCGAAACCCTGTTCCTCGCCATCCAGCATCCCGGGGTGGACGGCGTCGCGGGCGCTAGTTACTCGCAGCCGGGTACGCGGTGGCCGGATTTCGACGAGGATGTGCCGGCGCGCTCGTCTGTTGTGGCGATTACGCGTGAGGGCGGTGGCAAAATCGGAGCGTAGTCAAAAATTCGCTGAAAGGGCGCAACGGGGACGATCAGTGAACTGCTCGCAGATGATGTTGCAGGACTATCCAGCACCAGAGAAACAATCGATGGTCGGCGCGCCCGCTGTTGTGTTCCTGCCAGCACTGCGACACCCAATCCAGGTTCGCTGACGGAACCGTCTCGCCGAGATCGGCATCCTCCATATCCTTTAGCCATCGATTCAGGGGAATACCGAAACCTTTCTTTTTTCGGTAAATAATCTTCTCGGGTAGCACGCGGCCCACTGCTCGTTTGAGCAAATATTTCGTTTCGCCATCGTGATATTTAAACCGGCTCGGTATCCGTCGTGCGAATTCAACGACATCATTGTCAAGAAACGGTGCGCGAACCTCGAGCGAAACCATCATCGAGGCACGGTCCACCTTCGTAAGAATGTCATCCTGGAGGTAGAAGCGAGAGTAGAATTCGAGCGTTCGGTCAACGATATCGGGTTGTTGTGACTGGTCCCACGCATCGATTGCTTCGCTGTAAAGCTCATCCACGCTCGTCGGGTGGCCGAATAAGTCTTCAAGTTCGCCCGGCTCCAGAGCGCCTAACCACGCCGGATTTCTCGCCGACGCCGGATATGACATCCCGCGGAGGCCGCGTCTGATCTTGAAATCCAGGCTCATGTTCTTGTCCGAGCGTGGGAGCCGGTTTGCAATCGCGCGAACGGCGCCATGGACGGGGCGGGGGACGACCTTGTCATACCATTCCGCGATTCTGAGCGCCTTGAAAGGATCATAACCTGCGAATAGCTCGTCACCGCCGTCACCGCCGAGTGCAACGGTAACGCGCTCACGCGCAAACTGTGATAACAAATAGGTCGGAAGTATCGACGGATCGCCCATCGGCTCATCGAGCCCCCCAAGAACCTCTGCGAGAATCCCGCGCGCCTGATCGATGCTTAATATCCGTTCGTTATGCTCGGTGCCAAACAATTCGGCGACTTCGCGCGCAAACGGAGATTCGTCAAACGAGGGTTCGTTAAACCCGATTGAAAACGTTTTCAGCTGGTTCGCCGGCACGCACTCAGCAGCCAGCGCAAGTACGGCGCTCGAGTCGATCCCGCCGCTGAGAAAAATACCGAGAGGGACGTCGCTCATGAGGCGGCGATCGACTGCCGTGCGCAACAACGGCAAGAGTTCTTCGCCCCAGGCCTCGATGGGATCCGGCGGAATCTGCTCCGTCGGCTCAACTTCGAATTGCCAGTAGCGGCGGATGCTCGCTTTGCGCGTCGCGATGTCGTAGGTCAGCATGTGTCCGCCGGGGAGTTTCGACACATTACGGTACAGTGACAACGGAGCGGGAATGAATCCATAGGCGAAATATTTGTTTAATGCACTGCTATCGATAACCGGATCTACTTGCGGATGACAAAGCAGTGCCGTGAGTTCAGAGGCAAATACAAAACAATCGGGAGCGGTCGAGTAATACAGCGGTTTTTTTCCGAAGCGGTCGCGCGCGATAAATATTCTCCGGCGTGCGACATCGTAAATGGCGAAAGCAAACATTCCATTGAGCGCTAGCGGCAGATTTTCGCCCCATTGTTCGTATCCGTGGACGAGGACTTCGGTATCGGAGTGATCGGACGCGAATACGTGGCCGTCTGCTGCGAGTTGGCGGCGAAGTTCGGGGTGGTTGTAAATTTCTCCGTTGAAGATGACGCAAACAGTGCCGTCTTCGTTCCACATTGGCTGAGAGCCGCCTTCAATGTCGATGATCGACAGACGCCTGTGGATCAGATTGACGGCCTGATCGGGATTCGAGTACACGCCTTCGCCGTCAGGGCCTCTGTGGGCCAGAGCCTGCCCCATCGATAAGAGGTTTGCACGATCCCCGCCGCCGACAAAGCCCGCGATCCCGCACACCGTCAGTCTCCCGGCTGAAAATTCGCGGTATCTTTTACCAGGTAGGTAGGTTTGCCCTGCGCTTCGTAGTACGTACGCATAATGACTTCGGCCAACAACCCGAGCAGTATACTCATGACACCCGTGATAAAAGCCATCACGACCAGTAACGGCAACGGCGTCAGGATAAAGGACACGTCATCCACGACCTTCAGATACAAGGCCAGGATGCCGGTAACAATTGAAATAAATATGCTGAACAGACCGAAACTCCCGAAAACGTAGATTGGTTTGTTTGCGTAATTAGCCAGAAATTTCACGACGACAAGGTCGAGCAATACCTTGACCACACGTTCGAATCCGTAGTTCGATGTACCGCTGACCCGCTCCCGATGATTAACCGGAATCTCGGTTACCTTACCGCCCTGCCACGTGGCGTAAATCGGTACGAAGCGGTGCATTTCGCCGTAGAGTTTAATGCCTTCGAGGACCTCTTTACGGTACGCCTTCAGGGAACAACCGTAATCATGCAATCGTACCCCGGAGATCCTTGAAATCAGCTTATTGGCCAGACGGCTCGGGAAATTCCGTTTCAACTCGTGGTCTTTGCGATCTTTTCGCCAACCGGATACGACGTCGTACCCCTCATCGAGTTTACTCAACAAATTCTTGATATCGGCAGGATCGTTCTGCAAGTCGCCGTCCATGGGAATGACAATGTCACCGGTCGCGAAATCGATGCCGGCCATCATCGCAGCAGTCTGTCCGAAATTCCTGCGAAAGTTGATGACTTTGATACGTTGATCGGTACTGGCAAGTTCCCCAAGCACGCGCTCGCTGCCATCCCCGCTTCCGTCGTTAACGAGGACGATTTCGTAATCTCGGCCGATTTTTTCCAACTCCTCGGTCAAGCCGGCACACAGGGGTCGCAGATTCCCTTCTTCGTTATAAACGGGTATGACAATAGAGAGCATGGGTATCCGTGAGTTTCTCGTCCGTGGCTCGGGGTTTATCGTGGCAGTCGGCGGGCGTATTCTCGCACGTGAGTGAGAATCAAATCCAAGATAACCGCATCAGAGCGGTCGTCAAGGGAATCCGGCAACGCGCATCGGACATTATTACAACAGGTTACGGGGCGCCGTTTCGTTCGCGCGCGCGAATAATCAATACGCCGGCTGTCCTCGTACCGGCGATTCACGTCTCGCACAGCTACCGCGAACCCTGACCTAGTCGGCATCTTTTCCTTTCGCGGACAAGCAACACGCCCAAATCCACACAGGCAGGTATGCACAGAACAACCGTATGAAGATCGAATACCGGTACTGGAGATGCAGAAACGTGAACAGCACGAGGTTGAACAAAGCAAAAGTTCCGATATAGATCAGGAACAGGCGTAATCGTTTCGCATTTGTACGCCTCGCCGCCGCTATCCCTGCGACGACACTAAACACAGCTGCGGCTAACAGTAACGTACCCTCGGCAAATCGCCATTTGTGTTTGGAAAAAAGCGCCTCCCACGTCGATCCAAACCAAAACACGTGAAAGTACTTTGCCCGGTGCATGTACCACGAAACTGGGTGAGTAAGAAAAGTAACGACCGTCAGGCGTTTGAAAAACGTCTGGGCAAACTGCTTGTCATTTCTCAGCACTTCGCTTTGTTGGAGCGCTTCACAGGTTTTCGGATCGACGTGACACGGAATATTAATGCCCAGGTTAACGTAGAGCCGGTTCGCGGATGAATCCGGTTTCCAAATTGCGGACCAGTAATAATTCGCGTGAATCCAGGACAGCGTGTTACCTCGTTCAACGTTGTATAAGCGCCACGGGAGGAGGAGCAGAAAAAACACAAGTGCCGCGACCAGCGCGGTTTGCATACGTGGAGTAAGGTGAGTGCGGGGACGCCGCACTACCCCGGCGGATGCCTGCAAAATGCCCTCGCCGTCAGTGATGGTGGCGCGCAATACGGCGACGCTCAACTGCAGTACAGCCAGCATCGTAATAACCAAAATCATTACGTTGCCCAGCATTTCAAAGTAGCCGCGAAGATACGCGAGCGCCGCCATCGCGAACGCCATCGCCACAATTGAACGGACAGTCGACGTGCGCGACCACTGCAAAAACAGACAGACACTGATAATGAACAGCGGATGCGCGAAGGACTCGGACCCAAGGACGCCGTAACCGAATATCCATGACCGGATATTCTCGAAAAAGAACGGAACAATGCTCAGGATCACGCGGACCGTACCGTACGGAATTGCGCGCAGCGATTCGAACACCATCATGACAGCGAGCCACCACAGCACCGCATTTAACGCGAGTATTTTTGCCGGATAGTACCCTTCTCCCGTGAAACGGATTATCAACGCGGCCAGGTAAGTTTGCCCCGGTGGCCAGAGGTTGATGGTCGAAGCGTAGAAGCGACCGTGCTCCAGAAAGTATTGCGCCCCCCGGATATAGGAGCCGACGTCGGCACGACCTGCCCACTGTTCCACTTCCGTCGCCGTCCAGTCGAATTCGACGACCTGCCCCGCGCGCCGCCCGTGGATACCCGCCGGATCGGTGCTGACGCTGGAAATGATCGTGACGCACAGCATCAGCGCGAGTAACAGATAAGCGATCAACCGATTCTGGCCGCGCCACTCGAGCATTCTCAGGATCCGGGCGACACAATGCCGCTCCCGGATCACACCCAGACGCAGGCGAATTCCCGCAAAATATTGCATCAACCGCCCGTTCGCATAGTTCTTTTTGTCAGGTTAGTCCGCAGGTCGCAGCCGCGGCACAGTATAACGTTCGGACCAGTTTTTCGGTAGTTCAGTTTGCACTCCCGACACTTCTGATGCGCGTTGGCGGACGCCATTTACGGTATACTCCGAGCCGCCCGCGGCGGAACGCCCGCGCGCGATTCCACGACACCGAGGATTCGACAGGAATGGCTGACGCGCTGCGCCAGAAAGAACACTACGAGACGATACACGAGGATTACGAAGCGCACTATTACGATGCGACTTCGCTCGCATATCGTCGCCAGTACATCTACGCTCCATTATTCGAAGACATCGATTTAAGCGGTAAGACCGTCGCTGACCTCGCCTGCGGGAGCGGGCAGAACTCTCTGGCCGTGCAACAACTATTTCCCGGCGCGAAAACCGTCGGTTACGATCTGTCGCCGTCCGCATGCCGCGATTATCGCGCGAAAACCGGCTGCGAGGCGCATGAAATCGATTTAACGACGTTAAACCAGAACATTGCGCAACATGACTCGGCAATGATCATCGGTGGCCTGCATCATTGTATAAGCGATTTACCCACAACCCTGCAAAACGTGGCGGCGATGGTCAAACCGGGGGGTTCGTTCATGATGATGGAACCAAATCGCCGGTTTATTCTCGAATCGGCAAGACGAGCATGGTACCGCCGAGACCGTTGGTTCGATGGTGAAACTGAAGCGGCATTGGACCACGACGAAATCGCGACCATGGCGCAGGCCTGGTTTCGACCGAAACGAATCCGGTACTTCGGCGGTCCGGGGTTTTTCCTGATTCTGAACAGCCTCGTCACGAGGGTCCCCTTATCGGTCAAACCATATGCGGCACCGCCCATGTTTGTTATGGAAAGCGCATGGAACAAACTTCCGTTCGTACGGACGTTTCCGTGCTTTCTCGCAGTCTGGGAACGCCTCCCGGAACCGTCGCAGTAGGGATCGCCACTATGTCCGAAGCGGAAAACATCGACCCGGCGAAAGGCTCGCCAAACAGGTTCGGTTATTCCTGGGATCGTTTTTCAGAACTGACCCCGGTTCAGGAAGCGCAATTTCAAAAGTGGACGACCCCGCTCGACCCGAAGGTCGACTGGCAAGGCAAGCGGTTCCTTGATGCCGGCTGCGGGCAGGGCCGCAACAGTTACTGGCCGATGAGTTATGGCGCGGCTTCTTGTGTGTCAATAGATCTCGACGAACGCAGCCTCGCGCGGGCGACCAAAAATCTCGAAACATTCGCGGGAGCGAAGGTCGAGCAGTACAGCATTTATGACATCCCGTACGACGATGAATTCGACATAGCCTTCAGTATCGGAGTCATTCATCATCTCGAATTTCCGGAACGTGCGATCGAGCAAATGGTCAAGGCGGTCAAGCCCGATGGGCAGGTACTTATATGGGTCTACGGCTACGAGAATATGGAGCTCTTTTCCAAAGTTCTCGACCCGCTGAGAAAAATTCTGTTTTCTCGCATGCCTCTTGGCCTGGTCCGTTTTCTTGCGCTGTTCCCAACCGCGGTATTGTGGATTCTCCTGCGGCTCGGCGTGATGCGCCTCGAATACTTTCGAGTGATTCGGAACGCATCGTTCCGGCACCTGCAAACCATTATCTTTGACCAGATGCTGCCAAAAATTGCGCATTACTGGCGTCGTGATGAAGCCCTGTCCCTACTGGAAAACCGAGGGCTCAACGATGTGCGGATCGAGTGGATCAACGAGATGTCGTGGACCGTGATCGGGCGTAAGCCGCCTGACGACGACTGACACGATGGACTCGCAAGCGTATGCCCTGGAAGCTTCGATTGAAGCGGAGCATTGGTGGTTCGACGGCAGACGAAAGTTATTCTGCCGGATAATCCGTGAACTTGGCACGCAACCATCCTGTCGCATTCTCGACGTGGGGACGTCAACGGGAACGAATCTGCGGATGCTGCGGGAAATGCATTTTGAAGATGTGACCGGCGTGGATAACAACGAGTCCGCGATACGGTTTTGTGAAAGTAAGGGGTTCGGTCCCATGCGTCTTGGAGACGCGCAGGCACTGCCGTTTGACGATGAGTCGTTTGATCTCATACTCGCAACAGACATTATCGAACATGTTCCCGACGACGGAGCGGCGGTGCGTGAAATATCGCGGGTACTGACTTCGCGAGGGACGGCACTCATCACCGTGCCTGCGTTTATGTCTTTGTGGGGTCACAACGATGACACGGCACATCATCGACGCCGTTACCGCATTGACGAAGTGACGAGCCTCGTGAGTAATTCTGATCTGCAGGTGAAAGATCATTTCTATTTCAATTTTTTGTTATTTGCGCCGATATGGGCCGTACGTACGATGATGCGTCTCCTGCACGCTGACGGCGGCCCACGCGAGAACGAGATTAATTCGCCCCTCGTCAACAGCCTGCTAAAAGTCATTTTCTCAGTGGATGTACGGCTCTCACGCGTAATTCACCCTCCGTTTGGCGTGTCCGCGCTCGTCGTCGCAGAAAAACGACCAGCCGGGTAAAACCAAATACCGGCATTCAAGAAGAGGATACGAGTGCTCTTTCCGCGAATTCCAGCGGCACCCGCCGAATAAATGCGCAATCGCATTCTTGCCGTCATCAAAGTCGCCGTGTCGTTAGGATTGCTGGTGTGGCTGATGACGCACGTCGATGCCGGACACCTGCTCCGGCGCGCTGCGGAAATGAATATAGCGTGGCTTGCAGTCAGCGTCGTCGTGGGGTTCGGGACCATGTCGCTTTGTGCGTTCCGATGGTGGCGCATTAACAGTTTCGTCAGGATTCGGCTGCCACTTTGGTTTTGCCAACTCGCTTACGTCGAAGCCATCACGATCAGCCTCTTACTCCCCGGCTCCACGGCGGGTGACGTAGTGCGGGCAGTTCGTGTTGGCCGTTCATCAGGAAACTACGCCGGGGCGATTAGCGCAACTATCTTTGACCGCATCGGCAATCTTGGTGCGATTATTCTTCTCGGCCTCATCATTTATCCCTTCGTGATACAACCCGGAGATGTGAAAAACTTTGGAATTGTTGTTGCGGCAGCCATAGCAATCGGTCTACTCGGATTGATTGCCTTGTTTTCGGTTCCATTTACTGCGCGCGTCAGACAAATCCGCTGGTTACGCGGCAGCCTCAGGCTGATTATTATTTTCCGACGAGCGTTCGGCAGCTGGCAAAAAGCCGGTGAAATTACTGTACTTTCAATCGGCGGGTTGCTGGGAACCGCCAGCATGCTTTACTTTGCGGCGCTCTCTGCAGGCGTGGAAGATGCTCAATTCATTGAACTCGCTGGCGCTGCTGTACTCGGGGTTATCGTCTCCGCAATTCCGGTGACGATCGCCGGACTGGGTCTTCGTGAGGGCGCCGTGATCTGGGCGCTCCGTCAATTCGACTATTCTCAGGAAGACGCCTACCTGGCGGCCTTCGCGTTTGGTTTCTGCATCATGGCCCAGGCGCTCCCGGGAGTGGTCGTTTGGTTTTCCGGCACGCTTGACCGCAAAGACGTCAGAGCCACTGCGGCATCCGGCCCGCGCGACGCAAAGTAGCATGCTCCCCGGCTAGGGCCCGACGTTCCCGAATCTGTCAGGATTTGGCTTTGCGCCAGAACTTCTTTGGGCGGGGAAGCCCGATAGGAGAAAAGTCGACATTTGGATAGAATTTCGCGTACTGCCGTATCTTGTAACGGATTTCGTCGGGCAATACGCTTCCTCGGCCAACAACACCCTTGTTTTGCCGGGTTTTGTCGCCCTCGATTCCGGAAACGATATCTTCAACGCTCTTGAGTCCGCCGGTGCGAAGCCCACACGAAATCGCTACCCTGTTGACTGTGCCCGGCAAATCCTCGACCAGATTTTCATAGGTAACGCGAACTGCAGCAGGACTATAGGACCAGCAAGTAAAGAAATTGATGTACCAGGGCACCACGAGTTCTGCAATGAATTGGTACATTCGTTCCTCCGGCCACGTACGCATTTCTTCGGACACGTACGCCATCGGAATGGTCGGAGCAATTTGCTCGAAATGATCCCGCAGACTGACAACGACGTCGAATATGTTCCGGACAAGAACGACCGGGACTACATTGTATGCGTCAAATATTTCCTGTGAGGGCGATGAATGCCGCAAATGCATTTGGGCAACAAACCCTCTCGGGCGGGGAAGCAGTTCCTTGTTCTGAAACCAAATTTGGTGGAGTAAATCGGTTTTTCGAATTTCGTCTTCAATACGTTTCAGACAAATTTCCTGTTCGCGCCGCTGATGCCCGGGGACCAGCGAGGCACGACGCATTCCGGGTAAGCTGGCAAGCGCCTCGGACAGCAACGTCGACCCGCTTTTTGGCATGCAGGCAACCAATATGTGTATTTCGGGGGGTCTTTTGGGCACGTGCATTTAGCGTAACTCTGCTCGGGTTTCGTAAGTCAAGTCTGTCAACGTGCTGCGAAGGTTTTGACCAATTCAGCGGCAAACGCATCCAGCCCCTTGTTGTTGAAGTGCGTTCCGTCGAGTCTGTATTCCTCACCGAACTGATCAGTGTCCGGTCCCGCCACGATATTCGGGTAGTTGACGATGATCTCTTCCTGCGCCGAACGTACCACATCACTGGTAACTCCCATGCGAAATGTAGCGCGACACAGTATCCACGTCGACTCGGGGAGCGTTCGCCGAACGCTTTCGTATAGCCCGGCGAATTGCTCAATGTAATCGGATTTTTCCGTAGCGAGAAGGTTGTCACGCTCGCCCTGATGAAATATCACATGCGATACCGGAACTTCGGAAGTGACGGTCGTTGGCAACGACACTTCGAGCTCCCGTAAACACTTTCCACCGACGGACCAGTCTGCCATCGATGTTCCGCCAGCTGCGCAGAGGCTGATAGTTAAATCATCGCAGATCCCGGCATTCTCCGCTCTGCCGGCGAAGCGCGTCCACACGCTCCCGCCTTCACCCGTCCCCCCGGCTACCGGATCGGCCAGCCGCTTGTAGCTGCCATTGTGGAAGACGCGACCGAACTCGCTGGTTTCACGCCCCTCGCCATGGTTCGCGACGTTGGATTGCCCGAGAACCAGGAAATGCATTGCCCCGCTCATGGTCGTGACACCCTCGCCGCAGCCTCTGTTTCAGTCCGCAGTGCCATCATATCTACATTCTCAGCATCGTCGCCGGATCGACATCGAAGGTCAGTTCGAGCGTGTCCGCGTTCCCCTTCGGTTTATGCGGTCGGGACGGGACGACCGGCGTCTGATTTTTCGGCGCCCCGGCGTTCGACTTAACAGGCGGAACCCCTGGTTGACCCGCGCCAGCCGCAGTGCGCTTATCCGCCAGCTGATCAGCCAATGTTTCGTATTGTCCCGCTTCCCCTGCGTTGTCATTGGATTTCGCATTCGTCTTCAAAACGCCGGCGATATAATCGAGTTCGGCCGAATAACGCTGACGGGCCGGCGAATCGGCTTCAAAAACGTCGTGAAATAATTGCCACTGTCGCTGCACCATCTTGTTAAGGAAGAGGTGCGATTCCGAGAATCCCGGTTTCTTGTGGATGACATTGCCGACGTTTTCCGAGATACGCCGCTTGATTAACAGCACGCTTAGATTTTCGGCTTCCGTTTCGCCAAGTCCGGCGTGCTTGATTAAATCGGCTTTAAATACATCCTTAATAGCCAAAGTCGTGTGGCTGTGACGCAGAAACGCAAGCGGGTCTTCAGGCCTCAGATAGCTGTGGTTGTAATTGCGCGTACTAAAGAAACCGATTTCCGGTATCGCGTGTACGGTACCCAACGTGGCGTCGTGAACTCCGATCATGTAATCGAAGAATCCGGCGAGGAAAAGACTTTGCGCACGCTCGTAGCGTTCAATCAAAAACTCGCGTCTCGAAACAGCATAGGTAGTCGAAAACGGCCACGCTGAATAAGCCTTGACGCGCTGTTCGGCGTTGTCGCCAAGTACCGGCCGGGCAGGATTAAGCCGGGCTTCAATCCTCGAATCGGACTTGAGATAGAGGCTCACCAGGGCCCCGATCGCGGTGGAACATTCCGGATGCCCGCGCAAGTGCGTTTCGCCCGACTTCAACGCGTCCATCATGGGAAAATCGTCGTCGGAAGCCATGATGAGGAACTCGTCCGACTCGCCCTTTATCACCTCGAGGAGCCGCTCAAAGAAAGGAAGCTCTTCCGGATACTGTCGGTAATCAATCGCCAGATCACGACCGATTTTTTTTATATTTTCCGCGTTTTCGGATTTGAAGCGGTCGCTGCTTCCGTCGGCAATTATCAGCTCGGTGTCCGGATGAAATCGAGCGAGGAACGTTAATACCCCGTCCAGGGACGTCGACCGATTTCGCGTTGGAAGGATAAGTCTTGCCATGAATTTGATGCCGTCGTAACGCGAATGTCTAACAGGTCAGCGGATCGCCGGGGCAGTGGCCCCACTGTCGACCAAGTGCCGCCGACAGTCATGCCAGCCGTCTTATGTAGCCCTCTGGGAAATACGTCACGAAATCTTCGGCGGTTCCTTCGTTGAATGGAATTTGAGGATAAGCCAGTTCGAAATCCGGGTGTTTGTCGACGAACTCCCGCGCAGCCTCCGTCGGATTATTCCACGTCCAGTCTTCCTGGGTGCGTGAGCCTCCGACCACTTCCGCCATGACGCCATCGCAGGCCACGATCGTTCCGCCAACCGGAATCAAGGGGGCGTACAGTTCGAGTTCCTCGTATACGTGCGCCTTCGAATGATTGGAATCGAGAATGACCAAAACGTTCTCCGCGTCTCCGATTGCTTCCTTTACCGAAGCAAACGTCTCGCCCGCCACCGAGCTGCCTTCGATCATTGTAATCCACCCTTCCTGATAGAGAGGGTGCGCTTCGATCGCCGTCCGGTTGTGGGGTCGGATTTCGACATCAACCCCGATCACATGCCCTCGTCCCATCGCCTTTAGCAGCGAGGCATGAAATATCAGCGAACCGCCGTGCGCGATTCCGGTTTCCAGGACGACATCGGGTTTTTGGCTAAATACGAGTTCCTGCAAGCGCAATAAATCATCTGGCAACTGGATGACGGGTCGACCGAGCCAACTGAAACTGTAGATATATTTCGATTCCCACGTTGCCCGGATCCATGCTTTCGATGCGAGCCGAAACGTTTCCGGGCTCGTCGGATCTAAAGTTCGGCTTTCGTTTCCATCGAGCAACTGGACGTCGCCCGTCGATAAATCGAATTGCAGTTTCATTGGCTAGCTTTTGAGGGTTTTACACAGGCAACTATCGGGGCCACGCGGGGCATTTTCGCGACGTCCGCGGTTCAGCCCACAGGGTATTTCTCGGTTTGTCGTCGAGGCACAAAATCTACGGGTTTAAATCCGCGTTTTGTGGCTGGATTCGGCCCGGACCGTCTCGCGTGGAAGCTTAATCTACTTGACTGAGCATTGCCAAGGAATATTCGGTCCGTTCCGGGCCAATCCGCAGTTGCCACTATTCGACGGGATATCCGCTGTACCCGGGACCAACCTTACTATGTGGCCCGGCGCGACTGACGAATACCGTACAAGCAACCGTTTACGGATTCGGTGCGACCCATTGACGGTGAATGCCCGGAGAGTTTTCCGGTTTCGAAAGGTGGTTTATGCTGCGCCCTGACAGCGGCGAGGAAACCAATACCCGATGAAAGCAGTGATACTGGCCGGCGGCCTGGGGACACGTCTGAGTGAAGAAACTCACTTGCGCCCGAAACCAATGGTCGAGATCGGCGGAAGACCGATACTGTGGCACATCATGAAACTCTACTCGCACTTCGGCATTCAGGATTTCGTGATTTGCGCCGGCTACAAGGGGTACATGATCAAGGAGTATTTTTCGAATTACTTCCTCCACATGTCCGACATCACGTTTGATGTCGCGAACAATACAGTCGAGATTCACGACCAGAGGGCAGAACCATGGCGTATCACGGTCGTCGACACCGGTGATGACACCCTGACGGGTGGCCGGCTGCGCCGCGTCAGAAAATATGTCGACGGCAGCCGTTTTTGTTTCACCTACGGGGACGGCGTTGGTGATATCGACCTGGACACTTTGATCGCAGCACACGAGTCTTCCGGAAGATTGGCGACGCTGACCGCCGTACAACCACCCGGCCGTTACGGCGCTCTCGACATTAGCGATACGGGCGCAGTGGAACGCTTCAAGGAAAAACCCGAAGGGGATGGGGGCTGGATAAACGGCGGTTTCTTCGTTGTCGAGCCCGCCGCCATTGACTACATCACGGGTGACGATATTTCCTGGGAAAACGTCGTGCTCGAAAAGCTCGCCGCCGAAGGTGAATTGTCGGCCTACCGCCATCCCGGCTTCTGGCGACCAATGGATACGTTGAGAGACAAGACCTATCTCGCGGATTTGTGGGACGCCGGAAATGCACCCTGGAAATTATGGAAGTGAAACTATTCGGCGACGCCTACCGGGGCCGTCGCATTCTCCTCACTGGTCACACAGGTTTCAAAGGAAGCTGGCTCGCGCGGTGGTTGCACAAACTCGGCGCTGAAGTGACGGGATTATCGCTCGACCCGGCGACGTCGCCGAATCATTGGGATTTACTGGAACTGGATATCGACGATCGCCGTGTCGATATTCGCGATTTTCCGGGCGTCCTCGACGCGTTCGAAAGTTCTCGCCCGGAAATTGTGTTCCACCTCGCGGCACAACCACTCGTCCGGCGCTCCTATCGAGCGCCCCTCGAAACCTGGTCGACGAATGTCCTCGGGACCGCCCACGTACTCGAGGCAGCGCGTCTGACCACCGGCGTTCGCGCAATCGTTATCGTTACGACAGATAAGGTGTACGAAAATCGCGAGTGGCCGTGGGGGTATCGAGAGACAGACCGGCTTGGCGGTCACGACCCGTACAGCGCATCGAAGGCCGCCAGCGAACTGGTCTCGTCAAGCTACCGCGATGCATTTTTTAATGTCGATACGCCCGTTTTGCTCGCAACTGCCAGGGCAGGCAACGTCATTGGCGGTGGAGATTGGTCCGAAGACCGATTACTACCGGATCTTGTACGCGCCGTCAGCGGACAAGAAACCCTGGAAATTCGTTCGCCCGATGCGACCCGTCCGTGGCAGCACGTACTCGACTGCCTGAGTGGTTACCTGCTCGTCGGAGAGCAATTACTGAACGGGCATGAAGAAAGCGCACGCGGGTGGAATTTTGGACCGGACCCCGACAGTAACCGATCTGTCAGGAACGTTCTCAGTGATATGCAGACAGTCTGGCCGGATCTGAACTGGAAAATCACAACGACTCCGCAGCCTCACGAAGCGCAATTACTTTATCTCGACAGCGCGGCGGCGAGAAGCTGCTTGCACTGGCGCCCCATCTGGGATCTTCAGGAGTCCGTATACGCGACTGCTGCCTGGTACCGAACCTACCTTGCCGACGGAAGGGTGATTACCCAGCAGCAGATCGACGACTATATAATGAAGGCGAGCCAGGTCGAATGCGCGTGGGCAGTGGCATGAATATCGTACCCACCCGGTTCAAGGGCCTGAACGTCGCGGACACGCGCGAAATTTCGGACGATCGGGGTGCCTTCAAACGCTGCTTCTGTGTCGATGATCTGAGCGCGATAACAGGAACGCGCCAAATAGTACAAATTAATCATTCGATGACAAGGCGTATCGGCACAATACGGGGCCTGCATTTTCAACATCCGCCTTACTGTGAAATGAAAATGGTTCGTTGTCTTCGCGGCCGAGTCCTCGACGTGGCGGTCGATCTCCGCGCCGGTTCGGCAACGTTCCTTAAACACCACAAGGAAGAGTTGAGTGCCGAAAATAATCGAATGCTGGTGATCCCCGAAGGGTTCGCTCACGGATTCCAGGTTCTCGACCCTGAAAGTGAACTACTGTACCTCCACACCGCCATGTATACGCCAAGCGCCGACAGCGGAGTACGTTACGACGATCCGGCGTTGAATATCGAGTGGCCAATGCCTTCACGCGATGTGTCGGAAAAAGATCAGAATCATACGTTACTCCCCACAAACTACGCGGGGATTGAACTGTGAATTGTCGGCACTGCAAGTCACCGCTCGACACCAAATTTCTCGATTTGGGTTTTGCGCCGCCATCGAACGCGTATCTCAACCCTGAAGACCTGCACGCACCCGAGCTTTACTTTCCGCTGACACTGCGAGTTTGCGAGCGCTGCTGGCTAGTGCAAACAGAAGATTACGCTCGGGCCGACGAACTGTTCCGACATGATTACGCGTATTTCTCGTCTGTGTCGCGATCGTGGTTAAACCACGCCGCGCACTATGCAGAAATGATTACCCGAAAACTTGGGCTCGACGATCACAGTTTCGTCATTGAAGTGGCGTCGAATGACGGATACCTGCTTAAAAATTTTGTCGCAGCCGGAATACCATGTCTCGGAATTGAACCTACCGCCAGCACGGCCGAGGCATCCGAACGGCTCGGAGTCCCGGTACTCCAGGAATTTTTCGGGGAACGGATTGCGCATCAACTTTCCGGCAGCGGCAAACAGGCCGACCTGGTTGCCGGGAACAATGTCTACGCCCACGTACCGGACATTAACGATTTCACTGCGGGCGTGGCTACGGTTCTAAAACCCGAAGGGGTTGTTACCCTGGAGTTTCCGCATCTGCTCCAGCTTCTGCGACATATTCAATTTGACACTGTCTACCATGAGCACTATTCCTACCTTTCTCTATACTCCGTATGCGAGATATTTGAGACCAGCGGCCTGAGAATATTTGACGTGGAAGAACTTTCCACGCATGGCGGTAGCCTGCGAATCTACGGTTGCCTCGCTGGTTCATCGAGAAAGGTTCAGCAACGTGTCAGTGATATTCTTGCAGCCGAAGCAGACTACGGGATGCAAACGCTCACCCCGTACCTCGAGTTCCAGGGAAAAGCCGATGCGTTAAAAGATCGGTTGCTCGGGTACCTCCTCGAGCAGAAACGTCTAAACCGGAAGATAGCCGCCTACGGCGCAGCGGCTAAAGGCAATACCCTGTTAAATTACGCTGGGGTCAAGATCGACCTGCTACCCTGTGTTTTTGACGCGGCACCATCGAAGCAGGGGAAATTCATGCCGGGAAGCCACATCCCTATTCTGGCGCCTCAGGATCTCAGCGCGGGAACGTTTGAAACGCTGTTGATCCTGCCGTGGAATATCGCCGACGAACTGATGGATCAGGTACGCCACAAAGCGGGATTTTCCGGAAACTTCGTAACTGCAATTCCCGAATTGGTTATTCGCTGACACCGGTCGTGACGATCACCATCCATCCCTCGGCGACAATTTCCAGCCTCGCGGACATCGAAGATTCCATCCGCGGAACGAAAATCGTTGTCGGCGCGGAATCCGTGATCGACAGCTTTGTAAAAATCAAGCCCGCAGGCGGTGACGGGGACCTGGTCATTGGAGAGCGAACGGTCATTAACTCGGGTTGTGTGCTTTATACCGGCAACGGTATATCCATCGGCGACTCTGTTCTGGTTGCCGCTAACTGTACATTTGCACCAGTTAACCACGAGTACTCGTTGCGGGGAACGCTGATTCGCGACCAGCGATTTGGTCCGTCCAAAGGCGGAATCACGATCGAAGATGACGTCTGGATCGGAGCCGGTTGCGTTCTGCTGGACGGCAGTATCCTGCGGCGCGGTTGCGTCATTGGCGCGATGTCGCTCGTACGCGGCGAGGTCCCTGCCTATAGCATCAATGGGGGTAACCCACTCGAACTGAAGAGCTACCGGCAGTGAAATTTACGATACTCGGCGGCCGGGGGTTTATTGGCGCAACGATGGTCAAGTACCTGACCGAAGCCGGGCACGACGTTCACGTCCCGAAGCGGGATTTATCGGATATCGATAAAAAATCGGCGGGTCACATAATGTATGCGATCGGCCTCACCGGGGATTTTCGTACGCGACCCTACGATACGGTAGATGCTCATGTAACGCTGCTCGCTGCTCTGTTGCGAGAGGTGCAATTCGAATCCTGGCTTTACCTCTCAAGCACGCGGTTGTACGGAGCGGGAGTTCGCGCATCGGCGGTTACCGAGGAATCGGATATCTGCCTGCGCCCTTGTGCCGATAGCCTGTACGACCTCAGCAAACTGACCGGAGAAGCGTTGTGTCTCGCTCATCCACGGGATTCTGTACGCGTCGCCCGATTGTCGAACGTGGTCGGCGTCGGTCAAAGCGAAGCAACCTTCCTCGGCGCTGTACTGAAGGAATTGAGCGACAGTAATGATACGGTCGTACTGGAATCCGCAGACTCGAGCAAAGATTACATTGATGTCGACGAGGTTACTCGGGCTTTGACTTCGATAGCGACGAGCGGGCGACACCGCCTCTATAACGTCGCGTCGGGCGTTCAGACGACACACGCGGAGATTGGAAACATAATTCATCGCCACTGCGGTAAATCGCTCTCGTTTGCCCCCGGGGGAGCCGCGAGAACATTTCCGGAAATCAGCATCGAGCGGTTAAAACGCGAATTCCCCGAATTCAGGCCGCGACCGATTCGCGCAGTTATCGAAGACATGTTGTAGCCAACAGAGGTATGGGCACGCACCAGTGTTCTCAACTTCTCGCCTAGGTAGCACTATGCTTGTCCACCGGTATCGCATGGCATTTACCTTGAGAACAGCGTACAAATGTCACCGTGCAGATTCTGTCGCCAGGCGGGGAATCCGCGGCCCGACAACTGACATTACGCCGATCACGTAGTCACTTCTATGAACGAATCGCGCGAGGCTGCCAGAACACTGCTCGACGCCATTAGCAGGATCTTGCTCGGTAGCGATCCTCCATCTGATGTCGAGCTTGCCTGCCTGCGCCTTCTGACGATTCGAAATGTCAGTGAGGCCGGCGTCTCGCGGCTGTTACGACAGGTTTCCGATAGCCCCTATCTCGTATCTGCCCTGGCGATGTTTGAATCGTGGGGTGGCGAACAGCCAGCAACCGAGGCAGAACTCGCCGTTCTGCGACTCTTGCTGAACCGCAGTGTTACCGAAGGGGCGCTATCGGCATTGTTGCGGCGAATTTCCGACAATCCGAAACTCGTTGCGCTGCTGGGGAAATTTCACGGTTCCGGTGACGCCTTGCCCCTTACCCCGGTAGAAGAACAATGCCTGGACATGGTTTTACGCAGCCGCGTAGACCGTCGTGCGATCCTTGGCCTGCTCCGATCCGCATCGAATGATTCTCTACAAAACGAAATCCTGGCGGCCTTCCAGGATAACGGTATCGACAGACCTCCATCTGATGCCGAGCTTGCCTGCCTGCGCCTTCTGACGACTCGGAATGTCAGTGAGGCCGGCGTCTCGCGGCTGTTACGACAGGTTTCCGATAGCCCCTATCTCGTATCTGCCCTGGCGATGTTTGAATCGTGGGGTGGCGAACAGCCAGCAACCGAGGCAGAACTCGCCGTTCTGCGACTCTTGCTGAACCGCAGTGTTACCGAAGGGGCGCTATCGGCATTGTTGCGGCGAATTTCCGACAATCCGAAACTCGTTGCGCTGCTGGGGAAATTTCACGGTTCCGGTGACGCCTTGCCCCTTACCCCGGTAGAAGAACAATGCCTGGACATGGTTTTACGCAGCCGCGTAGACCGTCGTGCGATCCTTGGCCTGCTCCGATCCGTATCGAATGATTCTCTACAAAACGAAATCCTGGCGGCCTTCCAGGATAACGGTATCGACAAAGAACGCCTTAAGACATTGTGGCATTTGTTTTCACGGGCAAGGTACGTAGAAGACGGTTGCGCTACCGTCGCCGACGCCGGCTGGCTCGAGGACACGGATTTCGTCGCGGCGTACGATGCCGGTGCAAGGCATTCGCGTTGGGGTCACGATCTGCGTTGGCGCATCTACACGTTGCTTAAGGCGGCGAAAAATGCATTACAGCTGCCGGGCGATTTCGTCGAGTGCGGTGTCGCCGGTGGCGGTACCGCGATTTCCGTAATGCGATACCTTGGTGATTCTGCGTTCCGTGACAGGCTCTTTTACCTCTTCGACTTGTTCGGGCAAGTCCCGTACCAGGAACTGCCTGACGAAGAGCGCAGTCTGTTGGACGATTACGACGAACGCGGCCCGCCGAATTTCGACCATGCGCTATCCGCGTTCGGCGCCATCGACTATGCCCGCCCCGTGCCCGGTCGCGTACCGGCTTCACTGGAAGCATTCTCGGGAGGCGCGGTCGCCTATCTGCACATCGACATGAATGTTGCTGCCGCGGAGTGTTCAGCCCTCGAATACTTCTGGCCCAGGATGAGCGCCGGCGCGCCGGTCATATTCGACGACTACGGCTTCCCGAATCACTCACGCCAACGGATCGCGCTCGACAAAACGGCTGCCGGACTAAACTCGGAAATAATGATGCTACCAACCGGGCAGGGTCTGATGTGGAAACGCTGAGCGAGCGACAACCGCTGGATATGCCGACTCAAAAGCGAGAATTGTTTTTCAGTGCAATCATCCGGTTTCGCAATTCGCGAACCAGCCGCGGCGATTGCGATGCGATGTTGTTTTTTTCTTCCGGGTCGGGACCTAACTCGTAAAGTTCCGTAATGTCGTTGACGTTTTCCACCAGTTTATGTTCCCGCGTCCGCAACAACCGGAACTCCCGAACTTCGCAATAGCATTCATCGCGATGATCCGCGGACGGTTGCCGCAGTGCGCGGGAAAACGATCTGGCGTCGATGTTTGATTGAGGTCCTAGCCCGGCGAGATCGCAAATTGTCGCGTTGACATCGATAAGTTCCACCAGCGCCGAACTCTCAACATCGCGTTCGATACCTGGTCCCGCCGCGACGAGCGGCACTCGAACGGCTCCCTCATAAGGCAGCCCTTTCGTGTAACAGCCAAAATCGCCAATCATTTCTCCGTGGTCCGATGTAAAGATGAGCACGGTGTCTTCGAGTACACCTTTGTTCTCGAGCGCCCGGACTATCCTGCCTATTTCTGTGTCGATAACCTCAATCGCAGCGGCATATTGGCGGCGCGTTGCCGCTATCACATCGAGGTCACCGGTAATCTTCCGGTCGCTGAGGTAACGCGGTTTATCGGCATCGTCGCATTGAATAGGATCTGGCATAGCACGGTCACGGTAGCGACGGGCGAATTCCGCAGGCGGGTCGTAGGGATTATGTGGACCCGCAAAACTGACAAACAGGTGGAACGGGTACTCGGTAGAGGCTTTCTCGATCCAGTTCACAGCTTCGCGACCGATGAAAACATCCTGGAATGCGTCCTCAGGCAGCACCGAATCTGTGTAATCGAGAATCCAACCCGCTGCGTGCCGTTTTCTGTAGTCTTCGTGAAAACGCTCATACAGGCCTCGGCCTCGCAGGTACTCGCCATACGGACCCTGCGGGTCGGGCCAACGTCCCGCATGTATCTTCCCTTCGCACTCATATGGATGCGTGAATCCCCAGGAAAACGTCAGCGGTCGGTTTCCGTGCCTCCCGTTATAGTGGGATGACTTCGCCAAATCGAGTTTGCCGACGCAGCCAACGTGATAACCGGCGTCTCGAAGGCGCTGATAATACGTGGGACAGGACATCGGCAAGATCGCGTCGTTCCCAAACGCCCCGACCCGAAAGGGTCGCAATCCACTCGCGAGCGCGATTCGCGCAGGTGCGCAAATCGCCGAATTAGTGACGCAATTTTCAAATCGGATCCCCCGACCCGCCAGATCGTCGATATTCGGTGTCGAAACCCACCCGGCACCAGCACAACCGATCCAATCGTAACGGTGCTGGTCGTCCATTATCAGAACTATGTTCGGTTCAGTGTTTTCCATCTCGAGAACTACGGAATTCCATTAAAGATGACTATACCTGCCTGCTGGCAACGGGAGAATTGGCGGTGTCCGCAGCAGGGCACTGATACCCACAAATACGTTGCCGGTCCGGCTATTCCGAACTGCTCCTTGCACCCGGGAGCTCCGCAGTCATGCATGGAACGACGCTGCGAGATGCCTTTATACTACGCGGTCTCCATGGAATTTCCGACATGAGCAAACCCATCGTTTTCAAACATATCCCGAAATGCGGGGGCAATAACTTTGCCTCGTTTCTGGAATCCCAGTTCAAAAGTAACTACTCGAAGATACTGAACGTCCCGTGGACTGTAATTCCCAGGTGGGAAAACGGCGAAGAATTAAGCAACGACGTTGATTTTCTTGAGCACCTCGAGCCACTGAAACGCCGGCTGATTCTCGCCAACCTGATGCACATGAAATATTTCGATCACATCGGCATCGAGAAATTCGATTTCCTGACTTTCGTCCGGGAACCCGTCGATCGTCTGCTGTCCGCCTACTATTACGGTCGATCGATGAAAACAACACCCGGCAAAGGCGTGGCGCCGCAGGTTAAAATACAGCAAAAGTTTCAGACACATTACTGCATTCCGGAGCAACACGTCGCGCTTCGACCTGAAATGAACAAACTGTTGCGCGAAAATACGCTCGAAGAAGTCATCGACAATCAGCTCGACCACCCGGCGGTCCGCTACACCTGGAGCAACTTCATCGCCCGCAATATCACGGGATTCGACGCGCTTGAATACGATGAGGAAGCCTTGCTCGAACTCGCAATTCGTCAAATTGATCGGTTCAAATTCGTCGGAATATTCGAGCAGTATGACGAATCGATCCGGTACCTGCAGTACCTTTACCGCTGGAAAGTTCCTTACGAATTTACACGCATAAACAGTACTGAGGATAATTACAAGTCGAAACCGGACGTATTCAAGCCGGTCAAAAAGAAAGAACTGCCGGAAGCGTGCGCCGAGAAACTACGTGATATTAACAAGGTCGACACGAAATTGTACGAATACGCCAAAAAGCGATTCGACGAGGCGACCGGCCGATTTGGATATCGGCTGCATCGGAAGTTCAGTCAGCCATCCGAGAACGCGTAATCAGCCGATGACAGCCCGGCAATCACAGCGCGAACCGAAGAGAAACTTGCCGCCGTGCTGAAGCTCGCGAACGCAGATATCGACGGCTTTTTCTGGCCGGGAGGCGAAGAGTATTGCGTCAGCCTGACGTATGATGACGGGACCCAGTCTCATCTCGACACTGTTGCGCCCATGCTGCAAAAGCACGCCCTGAACGCGAGCTTTTATCCCATCTTCGGCCATTTGTTTTTTCAACAGCTGGACCGCTGGCGGCAGATGGCGTGTGCAGGCCACGAAATCGGCCACCACATGATTACGCACGCGGTCAGAAAATACAGCCAGGAAGGCAAACTGCTGCGTTTCAAGGACTGGGTCAACGAACGCTACAAACTGGAGCTTTACTCGCTCCGGAAATGGAAATACGAAATGTGGCTGGGCAGCGGTATCCTCGGTCTCACAACGAACAGAAAACAGCGTACGTTTACATTTCCGGCCAACGAAAGGTACTTCAATACGCCGGGCGGAATTATCTACCTTGAGGATGATGTTCGGAAAAAGTTCGCGGGAGTTCGGGCGTTTGAGAGCACCGAGCCCATCACCTCAAGACATCTGAATTTTGGCGCACTGCCACACATTGGCGGGAACGCGAACCCGACTGACTCGATAATCGAAAAAATGGAAGGCTATCAACGCAAGCATCTGCGCCCCTGGTACATCCTGAACTTCCACGATTTCAGCGATGAACCCACGGGGCTCTCGACATCCGCGGCCGAACACGAAAGATTGCTTGCCTATCTCGCGGAAAATCGCTCCCGCGTTGCTGTCATGCCGGTTGCCGACGCCGTCATGCATCTGATCACGGGTTCACGCGAGGATGTCGCGGAGACGACTGCGGTCGGGCCGAAGCGGCGCCTCGGCGAACGTGTCTACGGGGATCTTCTGGAACGTTATCTGCGCGAACCCGAACTTCCGTCCGATCCTCAATAATCCCCTGAATGGCCAGCGGGTACGGAACAGCTCTCCGCGGCGCCGGCAGATGCGTTCTAAATCGTCGCCACGCGCTCCTTCAGGTAGCTTCTAAATTCGGCATGAAGTTCGGGGTGCTTCAACGCGTAATCTATCGTCGCTTCGAGATAACCGAGCTTTGAGCCGCAATCGTAACGAGTCCCGTTGAATTCATAGGCCAGGACTTGTTGCTGACCAAGTAATGTGGAAATCGCATCGGTCAGTTGAATTTCACCGCCGGCGCCGCTTGATGTCTGCTCCAGAATTCCCATGATATCTCCGGGCAACACGTAACGACCCACCACCCCGAGGTTCGACGGCGCCACCGCGGGATCAGGTTTCTCAACGATGCTCTGCATTTTACTGACGCGTTCGTCGATAGATTTAACCTCGACAATCCCGTAACGATGCGTTTCGGTCGGGGGAACGTGTTCGACGGCGACGACGCCGGAATTATAGTGCGCGTAGAGATCCACCATTTGTCTGAGACAACCCGCACCATGACCATCGATCAAATCGTCGGCAAGCAATACCGCAAATGGCTCGTTACCGACCGCAGGTTTTGCGCACAAAACCGCGTGCCCTAATCCGAGCGGTTCGGCCTGTCGAATATAAATACAGGAAACATCGCCTGGTAAAATATTCTGCACCATCTCGAGCAATGCCTGCTTGCCGTTTTTCTCGAGTTCCGCCTCGAGTTCGTAAGCCTTGTCGAAATGATCCGGTATCGAACGCTTCGCCCGGCCCGTCACAAAGATGAGTTCTTTGATTCCGGCATCCACGGCTTCCTCGGCAGCATACTGGATCAGTGGTTTATCAACGACGGGGAGCATTTCCTTTGGGTTCGCTTTTGTCGCTGGTAAAAACCTCGTTCCAAGCCCTGCTACCGGAAAGACCGCCTTACGTACCGTCGTCATTGATTACTCCGTTCAAATTGGATGACGTTTGCCTGCCCGCCACCGTCGGCACCCTGGTTGACCAGCTCCGGCACCGCCTCGACGAGAATGCGCTGGACCTCGGATTCGTCAAAAGCCGCGCTGGCGACAATCAGTTCTTCGAGCAAGTCTTCGACCCGCTCGGCATCGATACGAGAGTGTTCCGCGAGCAACAGCTTCTCATGGGGAGTCGGAGTCAGATTTTCGTCTGCGTGAAACAGCTCTTCATGTAGCTTTTCTCCGGGGCGAAGACCGGTAAACACAATCGGAATATCGGTTCCGACCTGATGTCCCGACAGTCGTATCATCTGTTCAGCGAGGTAACTGATATTGATGGATTCGCCCATATCCAGGACAAAAATATCACCGCCACCGCCAATTGCGGAAGCCTGCAAAATGAGCTGACACGCTTCAGGTATCGTCATGAAAAAACGGGTCGCATCCGGGTGCGTCACCGTGACCGGCCCGCCTCTGCGAATCTGCTCGCGAAAGAGCGGCACGACGCTGCCGGCCGATGCCAGTACGTTACCGAAACGCACTGTCATGAAATCAGTTTCCGACTCACGATTCTTGCGTTCGCAGATCAGTTCCGCAAAGCGTTTCGTCGCACCCATGACGCTCGTGGATTTGACCGCCTTATCAGTTGAAATAAGGACGACGCTTTCACTTCCATGGGTCGCAGCGGCTTCGGCGAGTTCGTGCGTACCGAGTATATTGTTGCGAACAGCTTCACGAGCCTGATTTTGGAGTAGCGGTACGTGTTTGTAGGCCGCGGCATGGAACACGAGCTGCGGGGAGAATGTTGCGAACAAATGCCGAAGCGCAACCCGGTCACACACATCGCCGATAACGCAATGGACCGCGAGATGAGGAAATTTTTCGCGAAGCTCCCGGTCGATTGCGTACAGATTGAATTCACTGTGATCGAAGACAATCACCTTCGCGGCTCCAAGCCGCGCGACCTGTCGGCACAACTCGGAACCGATCGAACCGCCGCCCCCCGTAACCAGCACCGACTTACCAGTCAGGGCTGATTGCACGATCTGCCAATCGAGTTCGATTTTATCCCGGCCGAGCAAATCGTCGATCGACACTTCGCGAACTTCTTGCAGCCCAACCCTGCCGGAGACAATGTCCTGCATTTTTGGCAAGGTCCTGAACGGAATCGCGCATTGCTCGCAGAAATCGACGATTCGCTGCATTTCTGTATTGTTCGCCGACGGGACAGCGATCACGAGCGAGTCGACTTCGTAGCGCCGTGCAATCGACGGCAGATGTTCAATTGGGCCGAGCACGGGAACGCCGTGTATCCGCGCTTTCAGCAAGCTGCTGTCGTCATCCACCAGGCCGACAGGAAGGTAAGCGCCATCACGCAGCATGTCCCGGACGATCATTTCTCCGCCCGTACCCGCACCAACGACGATCACCCGGGAACCGCCCGACATGTTGCGCAGGCTGAGCGAATGGTCCTTCCAGAGCCTGTAGGCGAGCCGCGGACCACCGAGCAAAAAGATCAGAAAAATCGGGTAGAGGATCAGCATCGAGCGCGGAATCCCCTCAAGCCGATTAATTACGAACAGCGCCAGTGCGATCGACACGGCACCAAGGCCCGCGGCCCTAATGATATTCCACAGGTCCGGCAGGCTGGCAAAGCGCCACAGCCCCTTATAAAGCCCGAAATACCGGGATATCACTGCCTGGACGACCAGGACCGCAGGAAATGCGGTTAACGCTGCATCGACATGCTCCGCGGCAGGAATTTCAAAGTTAAATCGCGCCAACAAGCTGAGCGCCCAGGCCAGAGAGACAGCGACGAGGTCGTAAATAATAACGGTGGTGCGGTTGCTGATAGACACGGACCGGAGTTATTGAGGTCGATTTGTCGCCTTGAGAAGTGCAAACCACATGATAACAGTTATTGCGTATATCGTGATGGTTATCGTTGGCGCGACCAACGGAAACCGGCTCGCCGCGACAGCCGCGGGAGCCAGCAGCGCAAACGTCAGTACGGCAAGATTGATGCTCACCCGCGCGTGCCCCCAACCGTTCAATATAAGTCGTTGATAGACGTGCGAACGGTGCGCCTGCCACCAGCGTTCGCGACGCAGGACTCGCCTTAGCAGCGTCATCGTGGAGTCGGTGACAAACGGCGCAAGCAGGATCAGCCAAATCCACGCGCCGGACCCCGACCACGCTGCGTGGACCAACAATCCGGCAAAATAGAAGCCGAGAAAATAACTGCCGACGTCGCCCATGAAAATTTTTGCCGGCGCCCAGTTCCAGGCCAGGAACCCCGCGCTGCCTCCCGCGATCGCCGTCGCAATAAATCCGACCGGGGTATCCGCGTCGATACCAACGATGGCCCCCCCAATGACCGCGACAACGATCGCTTCGGTCGTCGCGATACCGTCGGCACCATCCATAAAGTTAAACAGGTTAACCATCCAGGCCATCAGGACCGCGGCGATGATAATCGAGACGTACACGCCTGGGGTCCACTGAAGACTATGTGCGGGCAACCCGGATCGGGCGAGCGCACCAACAAGCAAGGCCGAGAGCAACAGTTGCACGCATAATCGCAACGACATTGACAAATCGAGATGATCATCAAGCCACCCGAGTGCGGCGAAGCAAATGCCTCCGACAACGAACGGCACGCCGAGGGCGAACGGGATCCGGTGGTGCATCATCAGTACCACGAGCGCGCCTGAAACGACGACGGCGATCGCCGCGCCGCCACCGCGCGGAACGGTACCGGCGTGAAGGCCCCGGTCGCTCGGTGCATCGACGATCCGGTACTTCAGGGAATAGGTGCGCACGATTCCGGTAAGCAAGGCGGCGGCGACAGCGCACAGAGCGAACAGAAACGCTGTGTCGATCATCGGCCAGGCAAACCGTGCTGAAACCACTGCGCCGTGCGCGTCAACGCTTCATCGAAATCAACCGCCGGCTCCCAACCCAGTTCCTCGCGAATTCGCTTTCCGTCAACGACCAGCGAACCGGCCAGCTTGTCGAATGTGGCAGAGCGTCCGGTCATCCGCGCCAGGTAACGCATCAACGCGACGGGCACCGGGACCAGGCGCGGCGCCGTGCCGAGCGCCGCGGCGATCGATCGAATCAGGTCCGGAACCGATATCTGAATATCATCCAGTGTGTAAACCTGCCAACCTTGCCTGGTGCTGAGCAGCGCGGCGCCGACTGCCGCAGCGAGATTTTCAACATAAATGAGACTGCGCCGATTATCAAAGCTCGCAAACGGCAGCGGTATCCCGCGATTTACCGCCCGAAACAAAGACAGCATATTCGCTTTGTTGCCCGGCCCGTAGACGAGCGGCGGTCTTAGCACCACGACTGCCATCTGACCGTCTGTCGCCACTTCTTCCAGGCACCTCTCGGCTTCCAGTTTTGTCCTGCCGTAGTCCGTCGTCGGTTGGGGCGGGTCTTCGGCCCGGACGGGCATTGGCATCCCGTCGCCATCGCGCGGAGACGCCTCGCCGTTAACCTTGACGGAACTCATGAAAACGAACCGGGATATGCCCGCACTCGCCGCTGCGGCCGCGAGTCGTCTTGTCGCATCAACATTGAGCCGCCGGTACTCATCGATTCCGACATCGGTACTGAGCCGGTGTGTCATGGCGGCGAGATGAACGACCGAGTCGACCCCTTTCAACGCAGCAGCCCAGTCTGTCGAGCCGTCGAGGTTTCCGGTTTCAACGGTTTCGCAACCGGCGACGACGTACGAATCCCGGTTTCTGCTCGCCGCCCGTACTGCCATTCCGGCATCGAGCAACTGCCGGCACACGAATCGCCCGACGAAACCGCTCGCACCGGTGACCAGTGTGGTCATTTCACGGAATCCTTGTCGCGTGGGTCACGACCGTATTGTACTGCTCGCACGACGGTTTCCTCATGCATGAGCAGGTTCGATATGCCGTTCGTAGAACGCAAGCGTGCATTCAGCGATGCGACCGACGGAAAATTCGGCCGCGACAATGTCGCGGCCCCGCGCGCCATAGGTATCCCGCGTGGCCTTGTCGTTTAACAATTCAATGACGGCCTCGGCGAGAGCCTCGGGCCGACGAACCGGGACGAGTAGTCCGTTGTCCCGATGACGACAAACTTCGCGACAACCCGGGACGTCGGTCGCAATAATCGCCCGACCGACCGCGGCGGCTTCCAGCAACACCTTCGGCAACCCCTCGCGATAAGACGGCAGACAGACAATCGCGGACTCGCGGTAAACCTCCGCCATGTCGGTACGATGTCCCCACCATTCGACATTTCCCGCCGCAACCCACGCATTGATATCGCGTTCCGGAATCGCCGCCGGGTTGTCCGGATCGAGCGCCCCGACGAGCGCAAAACGCGCAGCGACCCCTGCACGTTTGACGATCGCGGCCGCCGCAACGAAGTCCTCGATGCCTTTATCCCGGATCAACCGTGCAGGTAACATGACCACGGGATCCCCGCCAGCCTCAGACTCGCTGGGCTCGAACTCGTCGAGATCGACACCGACCCCCGGGATCAGCACGGTCCGTTCAGCGGAACCGAGTCCATGACGCGCAATCAATGCGCGATCGTCTTCATTCTGAACGATGACGCAGACATTGGGCCGGCTTAGTACGATCCGCAACAGGCGGATGGCCACTCGCCGAATACGGTGCGCCGCACCGTCGTCAGTGGAGAACAGGTACCCCATCCCGGTGATCGCGGCGACAAAGCAGGTTTTCCGCTCGAGAAACACGGCGGGGAAACTGAGCAGTATGGGTTTTAACGAGACGAGGTGTACGACATCGGGTCGTAGTCGCCGTACAGTGCGCCACAGGCCCAACGCGGCGCGCAGATCGCGCAGCGGGCGTCGGAGCGAGCGCTCGAATGGCACTGCGCCGCATTCGAACCCGATCGCCTCGAGGGCCTCGCGATGCTGGTTAAACCGGGTCGCGATCGCGACGCGACATCCCAGCGAACGCAATACGGCAGCGAGGGCGCGTCGATGCGACCAGAAATACCAATCCTCGGTAACCGCGAACAGGATTTTCACGGCGACCGGCGACCGGTGGGACGACGAGATTCAGTCATGAGTATTGATGACGTCTTGCAGTGGTGCGGCGGACTGGCCGGCGTCCGCATTGTACAACCGGCGGTACGCTTCGACGCATCGAGCCATCGAAAATTCCCGCGCCGCCCGCTCACGCCCTGCCCGTCCCATGGTTTCCCTTCTTTCCGCGTCACTCGTCAGGCGAAGGATCGCCTCACTGAGACGTTGGGGATTTTTTTGCGGGACCAGGAGCCCCGTTTCTTCCTCGACGACCGCCTCGACGTTACCGCCGACAGCGGTCGCGATCACCGGCCGTCCGGCCGCCATCGATTCGAGTAACGCATTGGAAAAGCCTTCCTCGTGCGACGCAAGCACGGCCATGTCCGCGATAGCGAGATAAGGCTGTACCTCGTCGACCGAATCGAGCCACAGGACATTCGCGGAAATTCCGGCGCTCTCTGCGAGACGCTGCAGTTCTGCGCGTAACGGTCCGCGCCCGATCATGAGTACGACCCATGGCCCGGTGATAGCGCCTTGAGCGATCTGCAAGGCATTGATCACATCAGCATGCCCCTTGTACTCAATCAGGTTCGCAACGACTGCGATCACACAGGCAGCGTCCGGAACGCCAAGTCCGGTTCGGCTCACTGAATGCTTTGTGAGTATCTCCGCGCTTGGCTCGACGACGCCGTTGTAAATGATTTCGAGACGCGCCGGCGGGACGCCTTCGTCACGCAGTTGGTCAGCCACCGCCCGGGAATTTGCGACCACTAGTTGCATGCGGCGGTGCAGAAATCGCTCCAGCATCGCCGCGAAGGGCCATTTGTCCTGGTAATAGTTGAGGCTGCGGCGACTCATCATGCGAACACAATCGGGGCCGAAAAACGAACAATAGCCCCCGAGCAGGTAGGCTTCCGGTAAAAAGAAATGCAGGATGTCGGGCCGCATCTTCCGCAGGGTCGAACGGAAATGAACGGCAGTGCGAGCCAGGCCTAACCATCGGCGGGAATGGTGTGCGGGTGACACTACGTTGACCCCGGCTGCCTGAACTGCCCCTTCCAGAGCCCCACCGCCGCGCATCACGTAAACCGAAATTTCGAAGTCACCTTCGTTCAGCGCCGGTAGCACGCTGAGCAAATGCCGTTCCGTTCCGCCCGTCTCGAGTTGCCCGATTACGACGAGAACTTTACGCGACATTTCGTTTCAGCAGACCCCGGGCGCCGGTGTAATCACGTTTGCTCATAATGCTCGTGCCACGCCTGAAACATGAGGATAGGCCACAGTAACATGGCGCAATCCTCCCTGCCGGACTGGTGTCGAAGCCAGGTGTCCCGGACGATGTCCGCTTTGAAGTACCCGTCCTGACGTAAACGGACTTCCTCGATCAACGTGTCAGCCCATTCTCGCAGCGGCCCGCGGAGCCACTCAGCGACGGGCACGCCGAATCCCATTTTGGGTCGGTCGATGAGTTCCCTGGGGACGTACCGGTAAAGAACCTGCCGCAGGAGCCATTTGCCATCGCCGTCGCGCACCTTCAAATCGAGTGGCACCCGCCACGCATGTTCGATGACCCGATGATCAAGAAACGGCACGCGGACTTCGAGGCTTTCGCCCATGCTTGCGCGATCGACTTTGGCGAGGATATCGCCGGGCAAATAAGTCATCAGGTCTATCAGCATCATCCGCTCGGTGAAGTTCGGCACCTGCGCAACTTTTTCCGGTAGTTCCAGCAACAAGTCCACGTCAGCGCAATCGTTAACGACGCGCGACGGCTGCTCCCACATACTGATCAACGATCGGTAAACAGAAATCGGATCCTCGGCGCGAAGCAAACCGGACAATTTCTGCACTTTGTTACCAAACTGTTTGTAGCGCAACCGCTCGGGCAGGAAGCGTTTTAGTGGTGCGACCATCGTATCGATCGTCGCGGGCGACACTCCGCCGAGAACGGCGCCCAGCGGATTGCGCACGCTCCTCGGCAGACGCTCGAATCGCCGCCATAGTTCCTCGGCCATGAGGTACCGAACGTAACCGCCAAACAATTCGTCACCGCCGTCACCGGACAGTGCGACCGTCACCTCGCGGCGCGCGAGTTGTGACACCAGATAGGTCGGAATCTGGGATGAGTCCGCAAAGGGCTCCGAATACAACGACGGTAACTTCGGGATCACCGCGCGCGCCTCATCCGGCGACACGTACAGTTCGGTGTGATCCGTGCCGAGATGGTGCGCGACCCGCTTTGCCTCGGTGGCCTCGTTGTAATCGTCTTCGTGGAAGCCGATGCTGAACGTGCGCACCGGTGAATTGCTTTCCGCCTGCATCATGGCAACGACCGTGGAGGAGTCGATACCGCCCGAAAGAAATGCGCCCAACGGGACGTCGGAAATCATCTTGTCGCGGATGGTTTGCCGCAGGAGTCCGTCGAGTTCGTCGATAGCCGCCTCCGCTGCGATGGGCCGTCGGTGGCACATGGCGTCCACGGCAAGGTCGGGCGCCGACCAGTACGACCGGGGCGTCTGTTCCGAGGCATTCGCATCGAAATCCACGCGCAGCCATGTTCCCGGGGGAAGTTTGCACAGGTCTGTGTATATAGTGCGTGGCGCCGGAATGTAGAAGTGTTGCATCATCAGACCGAGAGCGTCGCGATCGATGCTCGGAGACCACTGCGGCATTTCTCTTAATGCATTCAGATCCGAGGCGAACGCGAACGCGTCGCCGACGCGGCCATAATAGAGTGGTTTTTCACCGACCCGGTCACGCGCAAGGTGCAGCGCGCGTTCTTCGCGGTCCCACAAGCCAAGCGCGAACATCCCGACAAACCGACCGAGTGCCGACTCAAGCCCGAATTGCTCAATCGTCGTCAGTGCGACTTCGGTGTCCGAGTGTCCCCTGAACGAATGCCCCTGCGCTTCGAGTTCTTTGCGCAATTCGAGAAAATTGTAAATTTCGCCGTTCAGCACGATGACAAATCGACCGCTGGCGGAAACCATGGGCTGATGCCCGGCCGGTGACAAGTCATTAATCGAAAGTCGGCGTTGACCGAATACGATGCCGGCCGCCGGGTCGCACCATTCGCCATGGTCATCCGGCCCGCGGAGCGATATGCGTCGGCCCATCCGCTCGGCGAGCTGCAGTGCCTCGGCTTCCACGATTCCGCGGCGATTAAAAAATCCCAGTATTCCGCACATAAAAGGCAGCGCTCTTCGAATATTTCGCCATCGGACACAATTTAACAGGCCGTGCCGCGTATCCTATGCAGCGAGGCTGCCCGCGACGCTCGATTTTCCGCAGCGGCATGTTCGATATCGGCACCCAGGGGGCGTTTTGAAGTAGCGATTCCGTCGATCCCGGCGTCAGTCGGATTGTACGGCAAAAATGTTTGCGCTTGATTCCCGTTCATTCGGAAATTCCGCTACGAATTCGTAACCCGGGCCGTCATCGCCGATCTGGTAGGCCTGAATTCAAACCGGTATAACCGGAAGCGATCCTGTCGCCGAAACGCAAGCGCACAACTTGTGTATGATTCCAACGATCGGCGCGCCCCTCGGCGCCGGTTCTACGCTCCACGAAAATGCACTGGGATTTGACGATATGCCTGAACAACCTCGGATCGAATTGTCCATCGGCGATCCGAATTCTATCGACCCTGATGTGACTATCGGCTATCCACCCGTGCGCGCGGTGGCCGACACGAATGTACGGATCGGCTCTGGCGCCGTTATCAGAAGCGGCAGCGTCATCTACGCCGGTGTCGATATCGGCGAGCGATTTCAGGCGGGGCACCACGTCGTCGTTCGCGAAGAAAATACGCTCGGTGATGACGTCAGTATCTGGACAAATTCTGTTATCGACTACCAGTGCGTAATCGGCCACAGGGTCAAAATACACACCAATGTTTATGTCGCTCAGAATTCCGTCCTTGAGGACGACGTATTCCTTGCGCCCGGAGTCAGTTTCGCCAATGACAAGTATCCTTACAGCGACATTCTCGAAGGACCGGTGGTGAAATCCGGCGCCAAGATCGGCGTGAATGTGACCGTGCTACCGGGGGTGACGATCGGCCACAATGCGATGATCGGCGCCGGCAGTGTGGTTACAAAGGACGTTGCGGACAACATGGTGTTGAGCGGTAATCCGGCCGTCGTGGTGAGTGACACGCACGAAATCGAGAAAAAACGCGCGCGGTATCTGGCGGAAAAACGCAAAGCGCAGTAGGGGAAGACGCGCTCTCAGGCGCTGGCAATCTATTTCAGCCCGGGTTTCGTCCCGACATCGACAAGCTCAAGCAAATCATCGACACAAACACGATAGCTCGCATGTATCGTGTCCGCCTCGTCTCCCTCCGGCTCGCCGAGCGCGTAGGACACGGTGTTGCCGACGGCCTGTGCCATCGACTGCCAGTAGTAGTAAGGCATTTGCCGGTGTTTCGCGATGAGAATGACAATGTTCGAATCCGGGGGTGCAAAGACAAGGTTCGCGCACGCGGCGCCCGTCGCTCCAACGATCGACTGCGCGGACGAAAACAAACGGACCTGCTGCGCGAAATCGAGTTTTTCAGGTTCAACGACGGTATACCCACGCTCGACGAGTGCCGATTCGACCTGTCGTTCGTTCATCACCATGCGATGGGACGAATTTCTCCGTAGGAAAATCCGCTTCGATGTGGACTCGTCCGTATCATCAAGATTCTCGCGAATTCTGCCCAGCATCGTCCTGAATGGCGCGGATGCAAACACGCCGTGCCTGACCGCGGTCCCGCTTTTATCGCGCGGTCCGAACGGGACGTAGCCGCTCTGGTCGACGAATATAAGTTGTTCGACGAGTATCGGGTGATCCGGGTTTACTTCGATGACCTCCCTGTCGAACCCTGCGACGGAATTGATGGACGCACGTATATTGGCGGGTAATCCGGCGTCGATCAAAACAGGGAATTTGCGAAAATCTTCAACCGTATCGACCGTAGCGAGCTTTGGTAACGTTTCCGTCAGCCAATGCGCGTAGTTATTCGTGCAACTTCCCAGCAAACTGATACCAGCCGGAATGGAATCGGCCGGATGCGTATTTTGATACCAGGTAATTCGCCGCATGAGAGGATCAATCAATGCCCGCGAATGCAGCTCTTCCGAAGTCGCATCATGTTCAAAATCGTAGAGTTGGTGGTGCAGGGTACAATCTTCATGGACCACGAGATCACTCATGCCTACGACGGTTGCCCGCTCAATCGACCACGCCCGAATATCAGCCAGCCCGTGTTGCTTAATCGCCGCTCCGAATATATGCGCGTCGGCCGCTGGGCTGCACCGTGGCACCGCGAGCTCGATGGCCTCGCTCGGGAAAATAACCGTTGAATCGAAGGCGCGCGAATCGGCGTACTCTGCGACATCCGCGAGATTACACACCCTCGCATTCGGGTAGTTTTCTTTTGCCACCTGGCGCAGCCAGGTCCGCATGCGAATCGCTAGTCGCTCGAGTACTATGAATGCGGCTTTCAGGGGCGGCCCGACCCACCGGTGCGACAAATGCTCGCGGTAGAACGTTCTCGTTTTCGTGTACAAATTCTGCGATGTGGCGCGCGTTATTGCCGTATTTAGCGACCTGGCTAGCGCCCGCCTCGCCCGCACCTTAACGCGTCGAAACCCTGTGAGAATTCGAGATGGTTGTCGTGCGAACCAGAATAGCGTGTTCTCGGTGCTGCGCACGAGCGCCTTAATCGGCGGACCGTACCAGGTATGCCGAAATTCGCGCCGGTAATGCATCGTGAACTGTTCGCGTAGCTTGCCCAATGCAGGTCCGCTAGGTCGTCGTGACCTGCAATTCGCGGCCCCCTGCTAGCGACGGTCGTTTCAAGCGGCGGGTAGGGAAATGCGTTATGTAAGGCGCGGGACAGATCATCGCTTCTCAGGCTGCTTTAATGGTTATCAAACGGCCCCGTTCATGACACCGACCGGACGGGTAGCGTCAGTATTCGTTCACCACCAATTATAAATTTCGTTATAACCGGAAAATGTCGTACGGACGTATTCAAGCGTACTCTCGTCGATATATTTTTCGGCCTTGCTCGAAAGCTCGCCCGTTATCGGTTTACCGAAATTTTCCGAATAGGTCGCATCCTTGCGGTCGGGTTCGAAGTATACTTTAGCGAATCCTTCGCGGCCAACAGCGAAACCCAGATACGCCTCAATGCGCTCGAACTCAGACTCTTCCTTCGCAAGAATTTTCTCGAACTGAATGACGTGAACGTTGCCGGATTTCATCAATTCAGATTCGTGTATGGACCAGAAATATTGGTAAACGCTGTCGGCGACGATCCGCAAATCAGGAGGTTGTTCTTCGTCACAGTAGACCTTGAACAACGAAGCGACGACATCTGCCGGGTTTCTAGCGACGTAGACTACCTTGCGGTCTTCTCCAAAAAATGCAGGAATGAGATCGACGTATGCCGTTAGTTCAGGATCCTTAAAAACAATGTTCTTGTAGCGCCACCAATCAAAGTGACTCGCCGCGGTTCCCGCCATACGCTGCGCGGCGCGACGATAAATCTTCTGTAAACTCGCTGACGACCTCGCGTACGCAGTAAACCTCTGCTGGTCGGAATAGTTCACGAAATCGAAGTAGTTTCGCAACAACTGAGTTACATAGGTGCACTCCGGTAACATCGGCGTGCTGGTCGGACCTTCGCTCAGTAGTGACGCGACCAGTGTCGTGCCGCTGCGGGGCGCGCCGACACAGAACGTGATATCGAACGGACTGAGTCCCAGGGCCCGACGGGTAAACCGCTGCGGGAAACTAGGCACGTTCACGAACCATGGCATATAGCCTCATGCGATCTGACAAACCCTGTCGCGTAGCCGTTGAACATTCGAGAAACATCCGCACCAGTAACTACACAGGCCCGCCGGCCGCGGATCCTGGTAAAAAACTTTGCACCCACCGAATGATGCATTTCCAGGAATACCAGCCATTGCGCACAGACAACGAGAGGTAGCGTCGGACATCTGGTCCGGAGCCCGCAACGAGTGACTCCACCGCCTTCGCGTAATATAACCTGCCGCGTCCCCTGCGTACGAAATTTCCGAGGCCGGGGTATTTCGACGCAACGATTTCAAGCGTTCTGAATTGCTCGTCCAGTCCCCGATTGATGCTCGTCACGTTGCTTGAATGACGCCGATGTCCGCCAAGTACTTCCGGTAAGAACCGGACAGTACCGCCACCGGCTGCCGCCTCGATCAAAAACAACCAATCGGAGGCAACGGGGATCTGTTCGTCGAACCCGAGTTCCGGACACGACGTCCTTCGGACCATGCTCGAGCAGGCCCCGATATAGGTGCCATGGACAATGATTCCACCGACATTCCCGTCGCGAGGTTTGTGATCCTGCGTCTCGTTCCAGCGGTACATCGTGGAACGGGTGTCCGAATCAAACACATCGAGGTCGTGGTAGCTTACAGAGCAACCAGGATCGGCATCCATTAATTCAACTTGTTTGCGCAGCTTGCCCGGTAACATGATGTCGTCGCCAGACATCAGCGCGACATATTTCCCTCTGCACTTTCGCCACGCCCGATTGCAGTTTTTACTGATACCCCCGCGTTCTTTCGCGAATATAACGTGTAACTTGTCCGGGTATTTATCCGCAAACGTTTTCAGGACCGCCTGAGCACCATCTGTTGAGGCATCGTCACTGACTATGACCTCCATGTCGTCATAGTCCTGCGACAAAATCGAATCGAGGCTTTCGGCAATGAACGGTCGATGGTTATACGTCGGAACCAGGACGGAAACCGTCGGCGACCCCGTCACCCGCTCAACTCCCGGCAGGGTCCGCGGGCTCGCGAATTCCAGGTAGGACGACTCATGCTAGAGACCAGACAGGACGCGGATGACGTGTGCCACTTCTTCGTCTCTGAGATACGGATCGAGCGGCAGGCTTAACACCTCCTGGCAGGCAGACTCCGCACAAGGGAACGCGTGTTCGCTAATATTCAAATCCGCATACGCACCCTGACGTTGGGGTGTTTTGGGATAGTGAATCATCGTTGTGATGTGCTCGTCGGCCAGTTTCTCAGCCACGCGCGAACGTTCGGATACACGCACAACAAACAGATGCCAAACGGGCTCTGCCCACTCAGGGACGGTCGGAAGGGTTACCGACGAACTGTCGAGTGCCTCCATATAATGCGCCGCGTGACGACGCCTGCTCACGATCCATGCATCCAGTTGCCGAAGACCAACCCTCAAAAACGCAGCCTGTAATTCGTCGAGGCGGCTGTTAACCCCGCGAACTTCGTGCTCATATTTTGTAGCCGAACCGTAATTGCCGATGACCCGGACGCGCGCTGCAAGCCCGGGGTCTGACGTGACGACAGCGCCACCATCGCCAAGACAACCGAGGTTTTTGGCCGGATAAAAACTGAAAGCGGCAGCATCGGCAAGCGCGCCCGCTTTCCCGCCTTTGTAAAGCGCACCATGGGCTTGTGCCGCATCCTCGATAACTTTAAGGCCGCGGTCGTTCGCGACGTGCCGAATCTCATCCATCGCGGCGGGCTGCCCGTACAAATGCACCACGATAATCGCCCTGGTTTTCGGCGTAATGGCATCCTCGATTAGCCGTGCATCAATGTTGTAGGTTTGCGGATCGACGTCCACGGGAACCGGAGTGGCGCCGCAAGCGCTGACCGCGAGCCACGTTGCTATGAACGTGTGTGCCGGAACGAGAACCTCGTCGCCGGGACCTATGTCGAGACCTCGCAAAATCAGGATGAGCGCGTCCAGTCCGCTGGCGACGCCGATGCAATGTTGAGCGCCGCAGTATGCCGCGAATTCGCCCTCGAACGCGTTGACCTCCTCGCCCAGGACGAAGAAACCGGATTCCATGACCCGCTGGTAAGCGGCATCATATTCCGCTTTTAGCGCCGAGTATCGGCGCTGCAAAGCAACGAACGGTACGTTCACTGCCTGCCTACCGCGCGGAGATATTCATCGTAGTCCCGAAAATAATCCGCTTCGTCATAATGTGCAGACGCGGCGACCAGGCAAACGGCATCCGTGGAAAACCGCTGTATGGTTCGCCACATCATCGGCGCAACGTAGAGACCTTTATCGCGCGAATTCAGTTCGTAGGTTTGGCGCGAGTGACCATCATCCAGCGTAATTTCAAAACTTCCGGCCATCGCAACGATCAGCTGCTCGAGTTCCCGGTGTCCGTGCTCGCCACGGACCGAACCGTCGGGCACGCCGTAGAGAAAGTAGATTCGCTTTATCTCGAACGGTGCGTGGCCCTGTGATTCAATGACGCCGAGGTAGCCCCGGCCGTCTGCGAACCTCGGAATATCGACGATCCGGCATTGATTAAGATTCATCGAGTCTTCAGTTCTGCGCTACGGTGCATGCAGCTTTCCCGACAAGAGCCGCCGTTTGAGGAACGCAGCCACCTCGTCGTAATTTTCAATAAAATCAGCGAGATCAGGAGGCACCAGTTTCTGGATCGACGACGGTGGGGGCAACTCGAAGTCGACACCGATCGCAGTGAATACCTGCCGGTAGAATGCCATGCGATCGGAGAGAAAATCCTCATAACAGATTTTTACGGTGCGCATTCCTCTGAATCGTAAAGACCACGGTGCCGCCCAACGCGCCCGACGATACTCGCGAATGAAATTCGCGACCACGGGTAATGGTACGTTAACCCGGTCGCGCCTGAACGATTCGACCCGGGCAGGATCATTTGTATTGTACAGCCCTTTTTGCTGTGCGATTGCCGCTGACAGCGCCCCCTTAACGTAGTTTCTGCGGGTCAGGCACAAGGCAATGTATTGCCGCCTGGCCAGCTCCTTCCACAAATCCGGAACGCCATCGATTTGTCCTTTTACTGCCTTGAATCCGACTGCCGATTTATCGCTATGAGCTTCGTGGCTCTCGAGTAAATCAAGATAGCGGGCGGCGTTCATCGTCGGATCCGCGAGCGACACGATGCCATAACCGTAAATATCGCGACGCTCGTTTTCTTTCGCTATCGCATAGGCGTCATTACGGCAGATTCCGTTTTTGCGATATTCTCTTACGGAAATTTCGCGCCGCTCCGGCGTCAGTCGATCGATTTTTACGAACGGTTCCTGAAAACAAATCACCGTTTCCGTACCCGACAGCTCGTTCGCGATGGCAGTGGAGCCCGCGCGCCCCGGTGAATAGATAAAGAATCGTACAGTCACGTTCGGTGTCAAAAACGAGATCCGGCTAAAAGCGTGCGCCCGTCAAGGTGCCCCGGCACCGGGCTCTCCGGCCGAGCCGCCTTTTCGGGCTGGTGCGTTCGGTGGGCCACCATGCTTGTAGTAATACGAAATCGCCTCTTCGATTTCTCCTAAAAATTTCACCTTGCCGCGCTCCAGCACGAGGCCACGTTCGCATAAACCTCTCAATACCGCCAGGTTATGCGACGCCAGAACAACAATGCTCGATCGCTCGAGCATCACGTTAATCCGCGCGCGCGCCTTGTCGACGAAGAATGAATCTCCGGCACCAATCAACTCATCCATCAGCAGTATTTCGGGCTGGATTGCAGTGCTGATCGCGAACGACAGGCGTGTCTTCATACCCGTAGAATAGGTTCGCATCGGCATCGCCAGGAATTGATCAAGCTCGGTAAATTCTGCAACGTCCGGAATGATTTTGTCGATGATCGTTTTACGGTCAAATCCGAGAATTAAACCGGCGTTGAGAATATTTTCATAGGCCGTTCCTTCCGGGTTCATCCCGATCCCCGCACTCAGCAAGGTGGACACGCGCCCTTCACGTGTAACCTTACCCTTGGTGGGGCGATAAATTCCGGCCATCACCCGTAAGAGAGTCGACTTACCCGCACCGTTTTTCCCGATCAACGCAACGCGATTTCCGCGCTCGATATCGAGGCTGATGTTTTCGAGCGCGTAGAATTCGTTGGATTGACGGTCGTTACGACGCCCGAACAGCCGCAGTTGCTTGTAAATGGGGTACCCGAGCGATACGTTGTTCAATGTGAGGCGACTCATCTGCAAGGCTCTCCGGCGCCATCCGAAGCGATAGCGTCGATGGTGTTCGGGACAGCTAGAGCCAAAACACGATCCGCCGTTGTCCGTAAGCGAAAACTGCAAACGCGATCGACCAACCGATCAAGGCGAATGCGACAAGCACCAAAGCGGCGGTCGTCCACCCGTCGCCGCCGAGCAGCGGTTCGCGTAACGCGTCGATAAAATAAGTGAATGGATTAAGCTGGTAGATCCACGTAGCACTCAGCGCCTTTTTTTCCCAAAATATGGGTGTTATCAGGAAAAGTATCGTGATGATGGCGCCGATGAGCTGCTGGATATCGCGGTAGCGCGTCGTGAGCACGGAAAGTATGGTCACCATCCACGCAAGGTTGAGCGTTACCAAAAACAGACCCACGAGGAATTGCGGCAGCGACGTCAGGAAATTGATGCCGAGAATGGCCGCGACAACAACGAAAATGAGAAAATTGTGCGCGTAGACAATGAGTCCGCGAGTGAGCATGCGCAATATCGAGTATGAAAACGGCACGGAAATACTCTTGTAGATATTCGCACTCGATACAATCGCAATACAGCCTTCGTTCAGGGCGCTCGCGATAAAATACCAGGAAATTATGCCGGCGCTCGCGTAGGGCACAAACTCCGACATCGTTCTTCCCAGCAGCCTTGAAAATACCAGGCTGATGGCGAGGATGGTTAAACCGGTGCTCGCAGTAATCCAGAACGGACCTATTGCGGTCCGTCTATACTTCATGCGGATGTCGGAAATTGCCAGGTGCACCCAGACATCGTAGTTGCGCAACCCGGCTCGCCAGTCTTCCAGGGCATCCGCTAGCACGCGGGACACCCGTATGGATGCTTAACGAACGCCGAATCACTCGAAGCCCGTCTCACGACACGGGTCCCTTGCGCGGGTCGAGCAGCCGCATCAAATATTCGCCGTAACCTGCTTTCATCAACGGTTGTGCAAGATTTAGCAATTGACTGCCATCGATATAGCCCATGCGATAGGCAACTTCTTCCAGACAGGCAATTTTCAGACCCTGGCGGGATTCCACGGCCTCGATGAAACTCGCGGCTTCGAGCAACGACTTGTGCGTCCCCATATCGAGCCACGCAATGCCTCGCCCCAGGACCTCGACTCGCAAGTCGCCGCGCTCGAGGTAATGCCGCACGACATCGATGATCTCCGTTTCTCCCCGCGTCGACAGTGTCAGATTCCGGGAAACCTCCACGACATCGTTATCAAAAAAATACAGTCCGGTGACCGCATAATTCGATTCCGGATTGGCCGGTTTCTCCGCAACGGCGACGGCTCTGCCATCTTCATTGAACGAAACGACGCCGTAGCGCTCGGGATCGTTGACGAAATATCCAAGTACAGTCGCACCGTCGGTCTGTGCCGATGCGCGGCGCAATATGTCGGGTAACCCCTGGCCGTAATAAACGTTGTCGCCGAGTATCAGGCAGACGGACGAATCACCAATGAAATCGGCGCCGATCAAGAACGCTTCCGGCAATCCCCGCGGTTCGGGTTGTTCCTCGTATTCCAGCGTGATACCGAGATCGGATCCGTCGCCGAGCAGCTCGCTGAATCGCGGCAGTTCCGCAGGCGTCGAGATGATCAGGATATCCGTAATTCCCGCGAGCATCAGCACGCTCAGCGGGTAGTAAATCATCGGCTTATCGTACACCGGCAGCAGTTGTTTGCTAACGACGCGCGTGATCGGATATAGGCGCGTGCCCGAACCGCCCGCCAGTATGATGCCCTTGCGAGTCGTTTTGCGCGCGTTCATACGTCCGAACCCTGTAAGACCGCCGGTTTATCCATCACTTCGCAACCCGAGTCGCTCACCCTGATAACTGCCGTCAGTCACAGCACGCCACCACGATTCGTGTGACAGGTACCACTCGACTGTCTTGCGTAATCCTGATTCAAAATTTTCATCCTGGGACCAGCCAAGGTCTTGTTTAATCTTCGTCGCGTCAATCGCGTAGCGCTGGTCGTGACCGGCCCGGTCTTCGACGTGTTTTATCAACGAGGCGTGCGGCGCGTAGGGAGAATCGGGAAGCAACTCGTCGAGTATGGCGCAAATTGTCGTGACGACATCGATATTACGGCGCTCCTCGTCCCCGCCGACATTATACGTCTCGCCTTGTGTGCCAAACCGGATCACGTCCCACAGGGCAGTGACGTGATCCTCGACGAACAACCAGTCGCGTACATTCGTCCCGGCACCGTAAATTGGTAAATCCTTTCCCGCCATCGCATTGATAATGATGAGCGGTATCAGTTTCTCCGGAAACTGATACGGTCCGTAGTTGTTCGAACAGTTCGTCATAACCACCGGTAATTTAAACGTCTTGTTCCACGCGCGGACGAGGTGATCAGCGGAAGCCTTGCTTGCGGAATAGGGAGAGTTCGGCTTAAACGGAGACGATTCGGTAAACAGCCCGGTCTCGGGCAGGCTCCCGAAGACCTCATCGGTCGAGATGTGGTGAAAAACAAAATCCGCGGGCTCACGCTTTGAACGCCAGAACTCCAGCGCAGCTTCCAGCAGGGTATAGGTGCCGAGAATGTTCGTGCTGATAAACTCCCCCGGCCCGTCGATTGAACGATCGACATGCGATTCCGCCGCGAGGTGCGCGATTGCGTCGGGTTGATATTTGTCCAATATCCTGGCGATAGCCCCTCGATCGCAGATGTCGTGGTGCTCGAAGTGGTAACGGGCATCGTCGATACCGTCGAGCGACTGCAGATTACCCGCATAGGTCAATTTGTCGACGTTAACGACGGACACCGTAGTCGTGCCGAGGAGGTGACGGACAAACGCGGAGCCGATAAATCCCGCGCCCCCGGTCACGAGTATCGTCTTGATATTTCTTTCGTTAGCAACGGAATTCATCGGATGTCGTTGTTTTTCGGTCGGATTCGAGTCTGGCGTCGATGCGTGGAGGACGTTTCATTGCCGCAGCCAGTCGGACCGGCTGCGGCGGGACGGGATTCTACCGATTGGCCATGGCCTGCGCCACAGCATCGACGACACGGTCTTGCGCCTCCTGCGCCAGGAACGGATGCATCGGAACGCTGAATACGCGCTCGCAAGCTGCTTCTGCAATTGGCAGCCCGTTTTCCCCCGCGATACGGGATTTGCCGGCAATGGCAGGTTGTCGGTGCAACGGTAGCGGGTAATGCACGGCAACGGGTACGCCCTGCTCGCGAACAGCCTGCACGATTCCGTCACGGGCGGATGCCTGCAACGTGAATTGCGCGAAAACATGCGCGTTTTCCGGCGCGATGACCGGGATTGTCAATTCCGGACAGCGCTTTTCGAACAAAGCACAATACCGGGCACCGATTGTCGCCCGTAAATCGACCTCGGCCGGAAAGGAGTCAAATTTCGCGAGCAATATCGCGGCCTGAAGCGTGTCCATGCGCCCGTTGATTCCGATTTGTTCGTGTATGTAAGGTCGGTCCATTCCGTGCACGTGCAACGATCGCATCGATTCCGCGAGTTCGGGATCATCAGTGAAACACGCGCCACCGTCACCGTAGCAACCGAAGGGTTTGGCCGGAAAAAAGCTCGTGCAGCCGATAAGACCCAACGACCCCGACCTTGCGCCGCGCTGGGTCGCACCAAAACTCTGTGCCGCGTCTTCAATAACCGCAAGACCGTGGTTCGCCGCAACCGCGTTGATACGCGCGTAGTCGGCACATTGTCCGTAGAGATTGACCGGCATGATGGCACGGGTTTTCGACGTTATCGCCGCTTCGATCTGAGCGGGATCGAGATTACAGGTCTCCGGTTCTATATCCACGAATACGGGCACCGCACCCGTTAGCGCGATCATTTCCGCCGTCGCGATAAACGTGAACGGCGTGGTTATGATTTCGTCACCGGGCTCAACGCCGAGTGCCATCAGCGCTATCAGCAGCGCATCGGATCCGCTCGACACCGTCACGCAGTGCGCGGTACCCACGTAATCAGCGAGCCGTCGTTCCAGTTCTTCCACTTCCGGACCCAGGATGAACTGCCCGTGCTCCAGTACGGTGTCGATGCGCTCGCGGATAGGCTCTCGCAAGCGGGCGTACTGCGCCTTCAAATCAATAAACTGCATTCGACTAGACGGGCTCAACCGGGCAGACGAAGTCCGTCGTTGGTGTCATACGAAGGGTCGGCCTGAAGGCGAAATCGGGAAGACACCGATCGCCGGCTCCGCGTACCGACCTCAAAGTGTCGGACATCGCATAGAAAAGGGTTTTGCCGATGCGCCTGATCCACCCCTGGAGGCGCCGCAGCTGCAGGGCGTAATCGCGACTGTGTTTCATTTCGCAACTTCAAAATTCGACGGGAACCGCATTTTAGCACGGCCGTCGACGCATCGATGGCGGCGCACCCGTTCCGGAGCGTAACCGCCCGCACAGTGTCGCCGGACATTCATAACGGACCGATACAACAGGCATCCCGTCCATTGGTCGAGCCCGGCTGACGTGCACACGGGCCACTCGTAGCGGCGCCGGTGCCGCGCCTGTGGTTACTCCGTCGATTCCGCCGCGACCGGCGCGTTATTCAGCATTGCCGCGATGGACTGTTCGATTGCTTCGGCGACCGACACACGGTAGTGCAACGGGTCCCAATAGTTTGCATCGTTGCGCGTAATTGCCGAATCCTCCATCAAGTCGAGAAGTCCGGCTCCGTGTCGCTGGCCGATTGCGAACAAACGCGCCTTGCATTCCCGATAATTCGCCGCACCCCGCGCCAGGTAATAGCCGTGCATGGGCGCAAACAACAACAGTGTCCGCCGCGGACGTGGATTCATCGCGAGCATGTTTTCAAGCAGCGCGTGCGCGGCGTAGACGGAACGCGGGTTCTCGGAGACGGGTCGCGTGTCGGGAATGCGGGGCGCATCCGGGCGCCCGTTCGGATACAGACGTTGCGCCACGACAGCCGGATCGTAAGCGCCGAAATCGTGCGTAAAGTCGCGAAACCCGTTGCGCTCATACTTGGCCTCGCGCTTCCCTGCCAGGAATTCGAGCAAGCGCACCGTGTTCTCGAGCGCCTTGTCGTTGAACAGGTAGAGCAAGTCGTTCCAGCGATTATCATCGTACATCCATTCGGGAAACTGTCGGAACGTGTACCGTTCGAAATGCGGTTCGCGTCGACACCAACTGTCGTCGATTCCAATCACCACGATCTGCGGATCAGCGTGGTGGCGAAGAAACAATCCGAGTATCTGCGCTTGCTCGTACGCGGTTGCGGAATTCATCGCGAGATTCACAAAACGGGCATGCGTCAACGCATCGAGGTTGGCAGGGTTCAACAAGCGCACGGTCGATGAGCCGATGATCGCGCTGTCAAAGCGCGCCGATCGGGCGAGAACCGGATAGGAAAATCGCTGATTTGTACTGATCGGCGCCCGCTCCAGCGGCAACGAGAATGGAACATTGCCGTAGGGATCGACGAGTGCGATTAACAAATAGACAGCGACGACCAGGGCTATGAAGACACCTGTCGTGGTTCTGAGAAAGCTGAGCGAGGACATCGGGTCAGAACTGAAAATAGATGAATTCGAGGCCGCGGCCCTGGCCCACCCGCAACGTCACAAGAAACAACCCGCACGCGGCGGCGACGGCGTAGCGACGCCGGAGCAGGTGTCTGCGCTCCGATACCGTGACATTTGTCGGGCCGAGCGTTGCGAACAGTGCCCCGATCAGTACAAACACCATGTCCTCGGTATCGATATCGCCTGCAGTGAACGCGCCCGGTGATCCCATGCCCGTCAGCATCGTCGCAGCGACGTCGAAACTCTCTGCGCGAAACAGAACCCACCCAAGAATGACGAAAATCATGGTCACCCCCCAGGCCGCAATACGCGGCAGATGCCACGGTGACCGCGCCCAGAGCCGGTTAATGCAAATGGCGCCGCCATGCAACGCGCCCCACGCGATAAACGTCCACCCGGCGCCGTGCCACAGTCCGCACAGCAACATTGTCGCCATGACCGTGAAGAATGTCCTGGCAACGGTGCCGCGGTTACCGCCGAGCGGAATGTAGAGGTAGTCGCGCAGGAAGCTCGACAGTGTCATGTGCCACCGGCGCCAGAAATCCCGTATATCCAGCGCCCGGTACGGCGCATTGAAATTCAACGGCAGGCTGAAACCAAACAGGGCACCCAACCCCAGCGCCATATCCGAGTACGCGGAAAAATCGAAGTACAACTGTAACGAATAAGCCAGCGCGGCCAGCCAGGCTTCGCCAAAAGTTATCGCTGCCCCGGCAGCGACAGGATCGAAACCCGCATCGGCGATCGGCGCGAGTTCGTCGGCGAAGAATACTTTCTTGATCAACCCGAGGGTCAGCAATACGAGTCCGCGCCCCGCCATTTCGAGGTTCGCGACGGTGCGAGGGTCGGTTCGGAATTGATTGATCAACTGGTTATGCCGAACGATCGGGCCGGCGATCAGCTGAGGAAAAAAGCTGACGTAGGCCGCATATTCTGCAAGCCCGTAAACGGGTGCGTCGCCGCGCGCGCGGTCGACAAGGTAGGAAATCTGTTGAAAAGTGAAAAAACTGATCCCGAGTGGAAGAATCAATCCCCACGGTTCGTGTTCGATGCTGAATACCGAGAGCACGCTCTCGGCAAGAAAATTGGCGTATTTGAACAACCCGAGAACTGCGAGGTTGAGCACCACGCCGAGGCGTAGTATCGACGACCGGGCGACTTCAGCGTGGATTCGAACGACCGCCCAGTTGAGTACTATCATCCCTGCTAACAGGGGCACGAAGCGCGGGTCCCACCAGGCATAAAAGGTCATCGACGCAACCGTCAATGCTGCCAGGCGTCCGCGGTATGAAGTGGCTAAGCCGTAATAGGCAAGAAGGCTGAGCGGCAGGAAAAGCAGTAAAAACGGTTGGCTCGAGAACAGCATGGCGCGGCTATGTTACACCGCGGCATCCCCCCGTGCCGACGCAGGAAGGGAGGCTAGCGCCCGATACAGTGGTAAGCGAAGCCGAGTTCTTCCATGCGTGCACGCTCATAGACGTTACGCAAATCGACGAACACCGGTGCCTGCATTCTGGTCTTCGCCCGAACGAGGTCGAGACCCCGATACAGGTTCCATTCCGTCAGCAGCAGCACCGCATCGGCACCGTCAAATACGTCGAAATGGTCGTCGCAATAAATCACTTCGGCAGGAAGGTGCTCACGCGCTTCCAACATACCCTGGGGATCGTGTGCGCGGATCGAGGCGCCCTTTTCCATCAACGCCGGGAGTATCGACAGGGCTGGTGCGTCACGCATGTCGTCGGTTTCTGGCTTGAACGTGAGGCCGAGCACCCCGATCGTCTTGTCTGCTTCTGATCCGCCGAGCGCTTCGCGAACCTTTTTGATCATGCGCGCTTTCTGCGCCGCATTAACTTCGATAACCGACTCTACGATGCGGCTCGATGTATCGTGCTCCTGGGCGATTCGAACGAGCGCCTGCGTATCTTTCGGGAAGCACGAACCACCATATCCCGGTCCCGGATGCAGGAATTTTGACCCGATCCGTTTGTCCATGCCCATTCCTTTCGCGACCGAATGTACATCGGCGCCAACTGCCTCACACAACATCGACATTTCGTTGATGAAACTGATTTTTGTCGCGAGAAAAGCGTTCGACGCATACTTGATCAGCTCGGCGCTCTCGAGACCCGTGAACAGGATTGGCGCTTCGATCAGATTCAGTGGACGATACAATTCTCTCAGCAGCGCCTCCGCCCGCTCGCTCTCGGTGCCGATGACCACGCGATCCGGTCGCATGAAATCCGAAATCGCGGCGCCTTCACGCAAGAACTCGGGGTTCGACGCAACGTCGAAGTCTGCCTGGTCGTTCGTCTCCCGAATGATCCGCTCGACGTTTCGTGCGGTGCCGACCGGTACGGTCGATTTGTCGACAATCACCGTGTAGTCGCGTAAATGTGGCGCAACCTGGCGCGCCGCCTCGTAGACAAAGCTCAAATCGGCGAATCCGTCGCCGCGCCGGCTTGGCGTACCGACGGCGACGAACACGAGATCCGCTGCGCCCGCAACGGCTGCGAGATCCGTCGTGAAGCGGAGGCGACCGGCTTTGACGTTCGCCGCTACGAGATCGTCGAGACCGGGTTCATAGATCGGGATTTCACCGGCCAGGAGCCGGGCAACCTTCCCTTCGTCGACATCGACACAGGTGACATTAGCGCCGAACTCGGCAAAGCATGTCCCGGACACGAGGCCGACATAGCCCGTACCAATCATGACAACATTCATCGACCCTACAGCCTCCAGTGCGTCACGTCGGCAGGGCATGCCCCGCGGTCGAGACGCGCCTTCACGTCCATCACGACACCGGCGCCACCTTTCATTTGTTTTGTGATACCGGCCCAACCGTCAGCAATGTAGGCGGCGTGTGGAACCGCCAGAACAACCGCGTCGGCGGGTTCGAGCTTATCGCGCTCAAGCAACTCGATGCCGTACTCTTCGTGCGCCTGTTCGGCGCTCGCGTAAGGGTCGTGAATCTGCACGTTGATGCCGTAGTCGCACAAGGCCGTGACGATATCAATCACGCGGGTGTTGCGGAGATCGGGCACGTCTTCCTTGAACGTGAAGCCGAGTATCGTGACAACGCTGTCCTTGATCAGCACACCGTTTTGAATCATCAGCTTGACGGCCTGGTTCGCAACGAAATCGCCCATATCGTCGTTAATGCTGCGCCCGGCGAGTATCACCTGCGGAATGTAACCGGTAATCTGGGCCTTGTGGGTCAGGTAGTAGGGATCGACACCAATACAGTGACCGCCGACGAGACCGGGATCGAACGGCAGGAAATTCCATTTCGTACCGGATGCGGCGAGCACATCCCTCGTATCGATGTCCATACGATGAAAAATGAGCGCGAGTTCGTTCATTAATGCAATATTCAAATCGCGCTGCGTGTTTTCGATCACCTTGGCAGCTTCGGCAACCTTGATGGTTGCGGCCCGGTGCACACCGGCGGTCACCACGCTTTCGTAGACCTTCGCAACGATGTCCAGTATTTCGGGCGTCTGTCCGGACACCACCTTGGTGATTTTCGTGAAGGTATGCTCCTTATCCCCCGGGTTGATCCGTTCCGGCGAATAACCAACGAAGAAATCCTGTCCGCACACCAGACCCGAGCATCGTTCGAGTACAGGTACGCAGTCTTCCTCCGTTGCGCCCGGGTACACGGTCGATTCGAAGACGACAATGTCGCCGGCTTTCAATTGCGCGCCGACGGTCTCCGACGCTTTCAATACCGGGGTGAGATCCGGACGCTTTGCGTGATCGATCGGGGTCGGGACCGCGACAATGTGGAAATCCGCCTTCGCGATGTCGCCGGGAGTTGACGTAAAAAGGATGTCCGCCGCCTTTAAATCGGCGGGTTCAACCTCGAGCGTGCTGTCTTGCCCACGCTGTAGTTCCGCGATACGCCCTGCATTGATGTCAAAACCGATAGTTTGCTGATGGCGCCCGAACGCGACGGCCACCGGCAAACCAACGTAGCCGAGCCCGATAACTGAAACGGTACGATTGTGCGTGCTCATGAGATCTTGTAGTAATCCTTGTACCAGTCGATGAAATTGGAAATGCCTTCTTTGATCGAGGTCGCGGGCTTGTAGCCGAGGTCGTCGACCAGCGCCTGAACGTCGGCGTAAGTGTCCGGTACGTCACCGAGTTGCAGCGGCAGCATGTTCTTTTCTGCTTCCATGCCTAGGGCGTCTTCGATCGCCCCGATGAAATCCATCAGTTCGACGGGCGCATTGTTACCGATGTTATAGACGCGATACGGTGCGAGCGAAGTACCGGGATCGGGTTCGTCGCCGGTCCAGTCTGCGGCCGGTTCCGCCACCCGGTCGATACAGCGAACCACGCCTTCGACAATGTCGTCGACGTAGGTGAAATCGCGCCGGTGATTACCGTAGTTGAACACATCGATGGGTTTACCTTCGAGTATGTTCTTGGTGAACAGAAACAATGACATGTCCGGCCTTCCCCAGGGTCCATAGACCGTAAAAAAGCGCAGGCCGGTGGTGGGCAACTGGTACAGGTGGCTGTAGGAGTGCGCCATCAATTCGTTTGCCTTCTTCGTCGCCGCGTACATCGACACCGGATGATCCACATTGTTATGGATGGAAAACGGCATGTTCGTGTTAGCGCCATACACCGAACTCGACGAGGCGTACACGAGGTGTTCGATCTCGTTGTGGCGGCAGGCTTCGATAATGTTGGTAAACCCGACGATATTTGACTCGATGTAAGCCCGCGGGTTTTCTATCGAGTAGCGAACGCCGGCCTGTGCGGCGAGGTGCATAATCCGGTCCGGTTTCGATTCCACGAATACCCGATCGACGGCCTGCTGGTCGGCGACATCAATCCGGTGGAATTCGAAATTGGATTGCGGCGTCAAACGCGCCAGGCGCGCCTCCTTCAGCGTTACATCGTAGTAGTCGTTCATGTTATCGATGCCGATGACATGATCCCCGCGACCCAACAACTTCTCGCTTAACCGGGATCCGATAAATCCCGCCGCGCCTGTAACGATGATCTTCATGCAGTCGTATTCGTTCCGGTTAAACGCTCTAGTTTACAATATTCGGTCTCTGGCCGAGGTTACAAAACGCAATCGATCGCGCAAAACGCGGGTACGCAGTGACTCATTTTACAAAATGCCATCCCACGCCAGGCCGTCCCGGGTGACGAACAGCGCGCGCCTAGCCCAATAATCGGCCGAGATTTGATAAACTCGACAAATTAATATCGCTTAAGGGGGTTTCCATGGCGGCAGATAATGCGCAGACGCCGGCTGGGCTGACAGTCGACACCGAAAATTTGTACCGGGAAGAGTCTTTCACGGACCTGCGATCGGCCAATATCAAACGCCTGACTCCGGTCACCACCGACGGAGAGCCGGACGCGTCGCGTCCGACGCAATTCATCGGCGATACCACCCTGATGACACAAATGGGGCCGATCCCGGTCCAGTTCGCCCTCGAGACGGATTCGCTCGCCAAAGCATTCGAATTGTTTCCCGACGGGGTGGCCGATGCGATCGAGCGGCTACAGGAACGCGCGCAGGAAATGGCCCGCGAGGAAGCGTCCCGGATCGTGGTACCGGGCGCTCCCGGCGGCGGCGGTGGTATTCCCGGTGCCGGCCCGGGTGGCAAACTGATCCTCGACTAAACTGCCGGATCCGGCTCTCGGAGCGCCGCGAAACCACCCGATCACGTTCATTTGGGAAACGATTTCAACCAGTTAGCCGCCTCGGGGCTCGCCTGCGTTCGCGGCGACACGACGTTGTTCGAGACCCTGGAGCTCTCCGTGGACGCCGGCCAGGTGCTGCAACTCGCTGGCGCTAATGGCAGTGGCAAGACGAGTTTGCTGCGTATCCTGTGCGGGCTGAGTCCGCCGGCGGCAGGCAGTGTGACCTGGAACGGGACGGACATCAGCCGCTGTGCCGACGATTACGGGGAGCAGATCAGCTATATCGGTCATCGTCGCGGCGTGTGCGACGATCTCAGCCCGCTGGAAAACCTGCGCTTTGCTTGCGCGCTGGACGGACCGAAAACGCTCGAGGACTGCCGTCGCGCGCTGACAACGTTCGGTCTGGACAGACGCATGCATACGCCGGCCCGGCTTCTGTCTGCCGGTCAGGTACAACGCACGGCGCTGGCCCGGCTGCTGGTGGCCGATACGGCCGTGTGGCTGCTGGACGAACCGTTTACGGCGCTCGATGCCGACGGCCGTGCGCTCGTCGAGGACACCCTGACCCGGCACGCTGATGCCGGCGGCATCAGCGTCATCGCAACCCATCAGCCGTTGCAACACGATTCCAGCCGCGTCATCACCATCCCGTTGGAGTCGCCATGACAGCGCGCAATGGTGCCACTATCGCGGTATTCCGGCGCGAAGTGACGAGAACGCTGCGACGCCAGCAGGAACTCGTCCAGCCGTTGATTTTTTTCATCCTCGTCATCACGCTGCTGGGTCTCGCCATCGGCCCGGACGAGTCCGTGTTCAGCGCAATTGCGCCGGCCGGCGTGTGGATTGCCGTGCTGCTCGCGACCACCCTGAACCTCGACGCGATGTTTCTGGACGATTATCGCACCGGCGTCATCGAACAGCTGGTGCTCAGTACGGCGCCCCTGCCAGCGCTCGTCGGCGCGAAAATTGCGGCGCACTGGCTCACCACCGCATGCCCGCAAATCGCCGTCGCGCTCGCCGTTGCGCTGGTTCTCGGCATGGACGGCGGGGTCGCCGTGGCCCTGCTCGCCACCCTGCTGCTCGGAACCCCGATACTCAGTCTCGTGGGCGCTATTGCGAGCGCACTGACCGTCGGTTTGCGCGGCGGCGCGATGTTAATCGCGCTAATCATTCTCCCGCTGTACCTGCCGACGCTCATATTCGGCACCTCGGCGGTGCATAATGCGCGGCTTGATTTGCCGATCGCGGCCGAACTGTACTTTCTCGGCGGCCTCACGGTGCTGGCCCTGAGCCTCGCGCCGTTCGGCGCGGCGGCGGCCCTTAGAATCCGGCTCAGTTGATCGTGATCGGATCGCGCCTGCACGTGTTCGAGTATTCTCGCCGTAAAGCGACGTCGACCCCTGATGACTACGACCGGATATGAATCTGAGAAGTCTGCATAAATTTGCCTCACCGGTGTATTTCTACGCTTTCGCGCGCCGCGCGACGCCGTGGTCAGCGGGCATCACGGTATTGCTGTTCGCCGCCGGCCTCGTCGGGGGATTACTGCTGGCGCCGGCTGATTACCAGCAAGGCGAGAGTTTCCGCATCATCTATGTCCATGTGCCGAGCGCCTGGATGTCACTGTTCGTCTACATGGTGATGGCTTCGGCCGGCGCGCTGGGGCTCATCTGGCACGTCAAACTCGGCGACATGATTGCGCGCGCGAGCGCACCGGTGGGCGCCTGGTTTACGGCGCTCGCACTCGTCACGGGATCGCTATGGGGAAAGCCGATGTGGGGTACTTACTGGGTGTGGGACGCGCGACTGACGAGCGAACTCATCCTGCTGTTTCTCTACCTCGGATACATCGCGCTGCAGGGCGCCATCGAGGACCGCCGCATCGCCGCCCGCGCCGGCGCTATCCTCGCGCTCGTGGGAACCGTCAACATTCCAATCATTCATTACTCCGTCGAGTGGTGGAACACGCTGCATCAGGGCCCGACCGTGAGCAAATTCGACAAGCCCTCGATCGACACCGCGATGCTGATACCCTTGCTGGTGATGAGCCTCGCCTTCACGTTTTATTTCCTCACGATATTGCTCGCCCGCACGCGCTGCGAGATTCTCGAATCCGAGCGTCATACGGCGTGGGTAAAGGAACGGGCGGCGGCTGAGGTCGGGGCATGAACATGGCATCATTTTTCGACATGGGCGGATATGCGTTCTATGTCTGGCTGTCCTACGGATTGACGGCCGCGGTACTGATCCTCAACGCGTGGTGGCCGGGCCGGCGCGAAAAGGCCTTGCTGTCTGCAATCGCACGAGACAACGAACGATGAACCCGAAACGCAAAAAGCGGCTGATGACCGTCGCGGCAGTTCTCGTCGGGATGGGGCTCGCGACCGCGCTGATCCTGACCGCCTTCGAGAAAAACCTGATGTATTTCTATTCGCCAAGCGAGGTCGTCGCCGGCGCAGCCCCGGGTGAGCGGAAATTCCGGGTCGGCGGCCTCGTCGTCGATGGCAGCGTCAGGCGCGTGCCCGACAGCCTCGCCGTCGAGTTCGTCGTCACCGATACGGTACATGAGGTCACTATCGCTTATGACGGCATCCTGCCGGACCTCTTTCGCGAAGGACAGGGCATTGTCGCTCACGGCCGTCAACGTGAAGACGGCATCTTCGAAGCCTCCGAAGTCCTCGCCAAGCACGACGAAAACTATATGCCGCCGGAAGTGGCGAGCGCGCTCGCCGCGGCGAAGCCGGGGACGGTCCCGCCACACCCGCAATGATCCCTGAAATCGGACACTTCATGCTCGCGCTCGCGCTCGGCGTCGCGGTAGTACAGGGAATCTTTCCGCTCATCGGCGGTATCAGGGGATATACCAACTGGATCGCACTGGCCCGCCCGGCGGCACGCGTTCAGTGCCTGCTCGTATTCGCTGCTTTTCTCGTGCTTGTCCACGCGTTCGTGGTCAACGATTTCTCGGTCGCCTACGTGGCCCACAACTCGAATTCCGCGCTCCCGATTGCCTATCGCATTTCCGCGGTCTGGGGGGCACACGAAGGTTCGCTGTTATTGTGGATCCTGATCCTTTGCGGTTGGACGGTGGCCGTTACGTTCTTCGACCGTAGTCTGCCGCCAAGCTTCGCCGCCCTCGTTCTCGCCGTACTCGGAATAGTCTCGGTCGGATTCCTCTCGTTCATGTTGTTCACCTCGAACCCGTTCACCCGTCTGAACCCGGCCGCCCTGGACGGGGGTGACCTGAACCCGCTGTTGCAGGATCCGGGGCTCATCATCCATCCGCCCATGCTGTACCTCGGCTACGTCGGTTCCGCGGTCGCGTTTGCCTTCGCGATTGCAGCGCTGATCCAGGGCCGCATCACGGCGCAGGCGGCACGCTGGATTCGACCGTGGGCGGTCAGCACCTGGATATTTCTGACCGTCGGTATTGCGCTCGGCAGCTGGTGGGCCTACTACGAACTCGGCTGGGGCGGCTGGTGGTTCTGGGACCCGGTCGAAAACGCGTCATTTATGCCGTGGTTACTCGGTACCGCGCTCATCCATTCGCTCGCCGTGACGGAAAAGCGCGGCGCATTCAAAAACTGGACGATCCTGCTCGCGCTCGCAACGTTCGCACTGAGCCTGCTCGGGACGTTCCTCGTGCGCTCCGGGGTACTCACATCCGTCCACGCCTTCGCAACGGATCCCGGGCGCGGCGTATTTGTACTGGCCCTGCTCGGCACGGTGATCGGCGGTTCCCTGATCCTCTACGCCTGGCGCGGCCCGTCGACATTTGCCGGCGGACAGTACGAAGTCGTCTCGCGCGAGGTCTTTCTGTTACTGAACAGTGCCCTGCTGGCCGTTGCGACCGGCACCGTGCTCCTCGGCACGCTGTATCCGCTTGCACTCGAAGCGCTCGGACTCGGCAAAATCTCTGTCGGCCCGCCGTACTTTAATGTCGTGTTCGCGGCCGTGATGCTGCCGCTCATCGTGACGCTTGGAATCGGGCAGTTCTCACGCTGGAAAAACGACACATGGCGACGGTTGTTGCTGGGGTTGCGCTACCCGTTCGCGGCGACCGTCGTGGCGACGGCTGTGGTCGTATTCGCGTTCGGCGGGGATGAGATCGTCGCTACGGCCGTTGGTGTCGGATTCGCGTTGTGGGTCTTCGCAACTGTTTTTTTCGGCATCGCGGAGCGCTGCCGCGGCCGGAGTCGGCCGTGGTACACGCTGATGAAATTACCCCGTGCGTTCGTGGGGCAATGCGTAGCCCATTGCGGATTCGCCGCCACGATCATCGGCGTCGTTATTACGAGTTATTACAGCGTCGACGAGCACCAGCGTCTCGCCCCCGGCGGAAGCGCGATGCTGGGCGACTACGAATTCCGCTTCGTCGGACTACGGACGTTCGAGGGACCGAACTTCCGCGCCACCGAAGGGCACTTTGATATCCTGCGCGACGGCGAATTGTTAACGACCCTGCATCCACAAAAACGCTTGTATCACGTGCGCAACATGCCAATGACCGAAGCCGGCATCGCGCCGGGATTTACGCGCGATTTATATGTCTCGCTCGGCGAACCGCTCGATGGCGGCGCCTGGAGTGTGCGCATGCACTACAAACCGTTTGTGCGCTGGATCTGGCTTGGCGCGCTGCTGATGGCGTTCGGCGGGTTTATCGCGGTACTCGACCAACGCCTGCGTAGCCCGGTCCGCGAGACCCCGGAAATCCGGGCAACCACGCGCGCCGGCTGAATCGCTACGATGCGCTACGTCATTCCGATTGGTGTCTTCGTCCTGTTGCTCGCGGTACTCGCGGTCGGCCTGAAACTCGATCCCCGTCACGTGCCCTCACCGCTGATCGGACAACCGGTGCCCGCATTCGATCTGCCGGACCTGGAGAATGAGTCCCCTGTCACGAGCGCTACGCTGCGGGGTAAACCACGTCTTCTGAATGTCTGGGCCTCGTGGTGTGTTGCTTGCCGGGTCGAACACCCGCTGCTGCTGGCGCTGGCCCGTTCACAGCGGATCGAAATCATCGGCCTGAATTACAAGGACGAGCGCACCGATGCCATCGCGTGGCTGGAACGACACGGTAACCCCTACGAACTCACGGTGTTCGACCAGGCCGGACGGCTCGGACTCGATCTGGGCGTCTACGGTGTCCCCGAAACGTTCCTGCTCGACCGTAACGGGATCATTCGCTACAAGCAGGTCGGGCCAATTACGGACGAAGCGCTCGAGTCCGTCATCCTTCCGCTCATCGACGAACTCGGTCGCGAATCGTGAAGTTCCTGGGTGTCGTGTTATTCCTCGTCGCGGCGGTCGTGAGTGCGGCCGACACGCCGGTCACGTTTGATAGCCCCGAAAAGCGTCAACGCTACGAACAGCTGCTCGAGGAACTGCGCTGTCTCGTGTGCCAGAACCAGTCGTTGGCGGATTCGAATGCCGATCTCGCCCAGGATCTGCGTGACGAGGTCTACGCCATGGTCGATGCGGGAGAAGAACGGCGCACGATCACCGACTTCATGATCGCCCGCTACGGCGACTTCGTACTGTACAAGCCGCCGGTCAAAACAACGACTTGGTTATTGTGGGCGGGTCCGGCGTTGTTGCTGCTGATCGCGTTGTTCATCGTCTACGCGACCACGCGCGGCCGCCGGCCTGCCTCGGAACCGCTCAGCGAGGAAGAACGCGCGCAGGCACGGGCACTGATCGATCGCCGCGACGGCAATTGATGAATACATTCTGGTTAATCGCGGCGGGGCTGGCCCTGGCGACCGTCGGCGCGCTCCTTCCCCCCGTTTTGCGATCGCGCGAACGGAACGAACCCGTGGCTGGCAATCGGGGGTTACATGCGCGCCGGCTCGCGGAGCTGCAGCGCGACCTCGAGGACCGCGTGATTGACGCGGACGCGTTTGCCACGGCCGAAGACGAAATAACGCGTGCGTTACTCGAGGAATCGCGCAACGAGGCGCCGCCGCAACACGTCGTCGCCCGCTGGCTCACCATCGCATGCATCGTGCTGAGCATCCCCGCCATCGCATTTTTTACCTACGCTCGCCTCGGCCAGCCGGCGCTCGTCGAGGGCGCAAACGCCGTGGCGGAGCCCGGGGCTGTCGATCAACAGACTATCGATCGCATGCTCGCGGAACTCGAGGAGAAACTACGGGCAAATCCCGAAGACGCAGAAGGATGGTTGCTGCTCGGTCGCTCGTATATGGCGATGACTCGCTACGCCGAGGCAGTGGCGGCGTTTGAACGCGCCTATGCAGTGACGGGCGACATTCCCCAGGTCATGCTGCAATACGCCGACGCGCTCGCGATGACCGAGAACGGCCGTATCGGGGCGAAAGCCCGTGCACTCGTCGAACGGTCACTCGAAATCGAGCCGGACAACATCGCGGCTCTGTGGCTCGCCGGTCTCGGCGCCGTTGAGGCCGCGGAACCGGACCTTGCGTTGACCCGGTTGCGCCGCGCCCGCGAATTGAGTGCGGCGCGTGGTGCGCCGACGGCGGAGCTCGATTCGATTATCGCCGCGATCGACGCGCCCGGGAGTGCGCCATCTCCGGCGCCGGGGGCAACAGCCGTTTTATCGGTCGCAGTCGATGTCGATCCCGCCTTGATCGCCCTGGTTGGCGAGACTGCCAGTGTTTTCGTCTTCGCGCGTGCACCCGGGGGCGGCGGCCCGCCGCTCGCCGTGAGCCGCGCCGCTGCCGCCGAATTGCCGCGCAAGTTCCGGCTCGACGACACGATGGCCATGGCGCCGCAATTCAAATTAAATGAAGGCGACACGGTGGTCGTAACCGCACGGATATCGGCATCGGGTCAGGCGATCGCGCAGCCGGGAGATCTCGAAGGAACGTCGGTTCCTGTGACGGTGGGCGCCGCTGAAACGGTGCCGGTCGTGATCGATCGCGTACTCGAGTGAACGGCAGGCCTAGGGAAGCTCTGGACTAAGTCCGGGTCGAGCAGCTTGTGCGCGAAATGTGCGGAATCAAGGCGCGAAGCGCACGTAATAGCGGGCTATTGCGAAGCTTCGCAATGCCGAGTCATGACTTGTTCAGCGCTTCCCTGGCTAAACGGTTTTACGTAACAGGTCCACCCGCATCGGCGCACGAAAACGAATACCGTCGCTCCCCGCCGCCGCTTCGATGCGTTTCCTGACCGTCGCATAAGTTTCTGCCGACAACCGGTGATCGGTGTGCGTGGCATTGAGCAGCTTCGATTCAAAATCCGCGAAATCCGCGAATTGGACCGGCGCGAGAAAGAACTCCTGTCGGACGAGTTCAAACAGTCCCTGGTCGACGGCAGCGCATATGGCTTCGAAGGCGGCACGGCGAACCTGCTCTTCGTCGTGAAACATGCGCAGGATGTCGTTGAACTCGCCATCGAAAACCGGTTCCGACAGGTACGCCAGACCACCGGGTTTCAGCACGCGATGAATTTCGCCCATTGCATCGGTGAGGAAGTCGCCGGGAACGTGATGCAAAGACTTGAACATCATGACGATATCGAACGAGGCATCGGCCTCGGGGATTGATTCCGCGCCACCCGTCCTGAACACCACGTTCGGTACGGCGGGCGCAGCGAGGTTTTTCTCGTGTTGAACTTCGTCAACCTCGAATGCGGTCACCTCGATGGCTGCGTCACGGGCCGCGATAGCGCGAGTGTGCTCGGCGCCACCGCAGCCGAGCTCGAGGATGCGCGCGCCGCGGAGCGGCAGGCAGGCGGTGTAGATGTCGCCTTCCGTGCATTCACGCCCGATGCCCGCCATGCTTATTTTCAGATTAGCCGCCATCGGTGGGCCGTCCTCCGGTTCATCGTGTTAACGGAAACAGGGATGCCGCGAACGCCGGGTTACCAAGGATTGCCCGACTGATCCCACCGAATGCCAGGCGTCTGTGCCGGTTCAGCCGCCCTGAACGTCGAACGTCTTCGTGAAATTGCGGCCCTTCGAGTCGGTCATTTCGGCCGTGATAGTCCCGCCCTCGCGCGGCTTGAAGAAAAACCGGAAGCTCGGGTCTTCGCTGATCGAGATATCCGTTTCCGCGGTCATCACGTGCTCACCGTTGAACGAAATCACGACCTTTGTGACGTAGTCCGCAGGAACGTAGGCACGCGTTCGCTGATTGAGTTGAAGCCCCGTGACGTTCGGGTGGCTGACGATAAGCTGGCCGAGTGCAATCGCCTGATCGTCCTCACTCGCGCGCGCACGGAATTTCATCTGTCCAATGCGCGCCTTCGCTTCCTTCAGTTTGAGAAACTGCGGCGGCTCGGAACATCCGCCGCTCGCGCGCGTGTAACCGTCGTCCATGTGCAGCTCGCCGTTATTCAGTTCCGCGACCACACGCACGTAAGTGAATTCGTTGATCCGCAGCCGCATCGATAAATCGGCACGGCCCATGTCCGGCGTCAGATGGAACAACCCAGCCAGCGGTTTCGGATTCTTGTCGACAAACACATACATGCGTTCGATGAAGCGCTCTTGCGACTGAGGGATCTGCGCGTTCAGACTCACCGGAACGACCCCGGCGTCCTCGGCGCGCTGGGGTATGCGCAATTCGATCACCGATTGTCCGGACTTGATCTCGCGCTCGCCGAAATATTTCGGCCGGAGAAATGCTTCCCAGACGTCGACTTCGGATTGATTGGGCTCCGCGGCGACAGCCGGTACGGACACGAAGAGCGCCGCAATCAAGCCTGCGATAATGACTGAACGGTACATGATTACGTGCATTGGCGGTCGAAAAGGGTCGGTTGACGGAGCGCGCACTATAGCATTGCCGGGCCTGCCTTCGCCCCCGGGGGTCGTCGGCTGTGAATGACCTGCTAGTATTGTGCGGCGCGGCAATCCGTGCGATTTCAGCGGCATGCGGTTGCTCGTAATACGACGCGGCTTCCGTGGAGGTGAAAATGATGACGAAAGAACACTTTCTATTGATGGCCCGCTACAACAGCTGGAGTAACGAAAACCTGTTCGAAGCGTGCGCACAACTGAGCGACGGAGACCGCAAGGCAGACCGGGGCGCTTTCTTTGGTTCCGTGCACGGGACGCTTAATCACATCCTGCTGGCTGACCGTATCTGGATGGGCCGGTTTGAGGGCGTCCCCTACGATGCCGGCGCGCTCGACGTCGAGCTGTACGCGGATTTTGCCGCGCTGTCGCAGGCCAGGATCAGCGAAGACGCGCGCATCGCCGACTGGGCCGCCGGGCTTGACGACGATCGACTGAAAGGCACACTTTCGTACACAAGCATCGTGCGCCCGGAACCGCGGACCTACGTTTACTGGCAGGCTGTTACCCATTTTTTCAATCACCAGATTCATCACCGCGGTCAGGCATCAACGCTGCTTGCACAACTCGGGGTGGATTACGGGGTAACCGACATGATCGCGCTGCCTGGCGTCGCGCTTGGATAACGCGACCCGGAACGGCTAGTGTCGCCGGCGATGCTGCACGATTTACTGTTTGTGCTGGTCCTCGCCGGACTCGTCGCCGGTTGTCTCGTTGTGTTCGTTTCGGTCCGGAACATGCGACGCGATCGCGAACGCATCCGCACCATGCTTGCCGCGAGCAATATTGAACTACCCAAGCCCGGGCGCGTCGCGATTAACTATCACCGCGATACGGAATACCGCTATCAGTACGGGGTCGCCGGGCGCAGCGAAATAGCAAAGTTCAGACTCGGTATCGCCCACGACAACCATGCCCGGGTAACGATACGCCGCGAACGCGGCATCGACCGACTGTGTAAACGTCTCGGCATCGTCGCCGAAGTGCAGACCCGGGTACGAACATTCGACCGCCGGTACTACATTGATTGCGCGCAACCCGCGTATGCCGAAGCGCTCCTCGCGGACGCCGACAAGCGGGAGGCGGTGGAAGCGATCATGGCCAGCGGTTTCAACACCATTATCTGCGACGACGACTCTATCGTCGCCGAGGTGTCGAAACCGACCGCGGACACGACCTCTTTTCGCCCGTTGTCCGACACCGTCGAATCGCTGTGGGTACTCGCGCAGGGCCAGCCCCGTATTCCCGAACACCTCGGCAGCGATCGCGCCGCGGGGTGGTTACGCCGTCTGCAGTTTGTCTACACCTTGCTCGCCCTGATGTGCGCATTGGCATTTGGTGCGGTCTTCATGGGGCTCGACGCGTACCGGCCACTCGACATTGCCCAGCTGTTTGCGCGAAGCCTGTTGTTCTCATTGCCCGTGCTGTTGCTGATCGCCGGATTGCTGGTCATGTTGTTACGCGGTGAATCCTCCTCGCACATCCACGTCGCTGTCGCGCTGATCCTCGCGCTCGGTGCCATCATCTTCGGCGGTTACGGGGGATTGCTGATCGCTAACGCACTCGGCGATCAACCGCCGGCCGACACCATCGAAGCCACCGTCATTGGCAAACGGATGACGACGACCCGGGGCGGGCGAAACTATCGCGCCACGGTCGAAAGCTGGCGTCCCGGCAGGCCCGAAGAGCAATTGCGGATCCCGGCTGATGCCTACGAACGGCTGAAAGTCGGCCACTCACGCCTGGCCGTGACGATCAAACCCGGCCGATTCGGCTTTCCCTGGCTGGCCGGACCGCTCACAGTGGTGCAGGATCCACCGCTCGACCGATTACCGTAAAGAAGAACACCTCATGACGAACGAACGCGCATTCAACGACGATCTGCTCGATTTTCTCGACAGTTCCCCGACACCGTTCCACGCCACGCACAACCTTGCCGCGGCATTGTCTGACGCCGGTTTTCAGCGTCTCGACGAAACAGCGCAATGGTCACTCGGTCAGACCGGGAAATATTTCGTCACCCGGGGCGACTCTTCGATCGTGGCCTTCACGCTTGCGGAAAACCCCGCGGAAACCGGGATCCGCATGGTCGGCAGTCACACCGACAGCCCGTGCCTCAAATTGAAACCGAATGCGGCATTCAAGGCACACGGATACTGGCAGCTCGGGGTTGAGGTCTACGGTGGCGTGCTGCTGAACCCATGGTTCGACCGTGATCTGTCTGTCGCCGGTCAGGTGAGCGTGCGCGCCGAAGACGGGACGACCTCGCAACGGCTCGTCGATTTCGGCCGTGCGCTCGCAATCATTCCGAGTCTCGCGATTCACCTCGACCGCAAGGCCAACGAAACCCGCACGATCAACGAGCACACCTACCTCCCGGCAATCGTGTGCCGCGACGACGTCGAGTTCGATCTTGAACGTCTGCTCATCGATCAGTTGCGCGCGGAGGATCCGGCGCTCGGCGGTGCGGAAATCATCGCCTTTGAACTGTCGCTCCACCCGGTAGAAAATGCCGCGTTTGTCGGCCTCGACGACGCTTTCATCGCGAGCGCAAGGCTCGACAACCTGCTTAGCTGTTACGTCGGGGTGCGTGCGCTGATTGAACACGCCGCCACGGCGAATGCGCTGATCGTGTGCAACGACCATGAAGAAGTTGGCAGCGGATCCGCTGTCGGTGCTCGCGGTCCTTTTTTGCGCAGCGTACTCGATCGCCTCACCGCCTCGAATGAAGATTTTGCGCGCATGATCGCCCAATCTACCCTTGTTTCAACGGATAACGCCCATGGCGTGCATCCGAATTTTTCCGATCGACACGATAATCAACATGCGCCGCTGCTGAACGGCGGCCCCGCCATCAAGGTCAACGCTAACCAGGCGTACGCGTCGACGAATGAGACGATGGCAATATTCAAACAGGCCTGCCGCGCCGCGGACGTACCCGTACAAAGTTTCGTATCGCGCGCGGATATGCGCTGCGGCAGCACGATCGGGCCGTTGACGGCAACGTCGCTCGGGGTCAAAACAGTAGACGTCGGGGTTCCGACATTCGCCATGCATTCGATCCGCGAACTTGCAGGCAGCGCCGATCCGCATGCCCTGTACCGGGCGCTTGGCTGCTTTTTCTCGCGCGACTGATCCGGGGCAAAAAAAAGCCCGATGCGCACTGTCGGCGCATCGGGCCGTGCTCAGGTGGTCATCAGGCGCCCGCAGCCGCGAACGCGGGTGCGCCATCTTCTTCGAGATCAAATACGGGGCTATGGCCGAGTTTCTGTAATTCCGGCAGCACTTCCCTGGCAAACAACGTCATGTTGTTGACTGCCATCTCGTGCGGCATTCCGGCATAGCTGAATACACCCGTGATCCCGCAGCAATCGGTGCGGGCGTGTACGTCTTTGATCTTCTCGTAACACATCTCCGGCGTGCCCCAGGTCTGCAGGCTCATAAAGAACTCCGCCATCCCGTCGATGCCAATATCGCTAATCGCTTCGGGTAAACGTTTGTAGTATTCGTATCCTTTCGTTTTCTGGAAATGGTCGCCGAACATCTCATAGTGTTTAACCACCGACTGCCAGTAACCGCCGATGTACTGGCGGGCCATTTCTTCGGCCTTGCCGGCGTCCTCGTCGCACGCTATCCAGCTGCCGACATACGGTCTCGGTGCCGCGACGCCGTGTATTTTCCGGAACGTCTCGTTGTAATCGGCAAGTTCCTGCGCATGTTCGGCCCATTCCTTTTGCGGAATGACGAGAATACCAATGCCGAGGCGCGCCATAATCTGCGATGATTCCGGCGAGATCGCCGCCGCGTACGTGCGGCTCCGAAACGACCGGAACGGTTCCGGACGGATGCGGGCTTTCGGCTGCTTGATGAACTTGCCGTTGTATTCGCAGTAGCCCTGTTCGAGCCCTTCGAGGACCATCTCCGCGCTCTCGACGAAACGCTCACGCGATTCGTTCATGTCAACCCGAAAGCCTTCGAATTCGACCCGGCCAAGTCCGCGACCAATGCCGAATATCGCCCGACCATCGGTCATGCAATCGAGCATGGAGATTTTTTCTGCGACCCGCATCGGATCATTCCATGGCAACACGACGACCATCGTGCCGAGTTTGACTTTCTTGCACGCGCCGCCGACGTAGGACAGGAACTGGGTCACATCGGGCGTCATCGTGTAATCAGTGAAATGGTGCTCAACACCCCAGACGGACTCGAAGCCGAGACCTTCGGCCATCAGCGCGAGCGCGAGATCGTCCTGGTAAACGGAATAATCGGTGACCCCTTGTTCGTTCCCGGGGTTTTGAAATATCGACGCCATACCTACATGCATGCGAGGTTCCTCCTGCAGAAATTGACGATGCCAGTGATCGTGTTGTGGTGAAATTTCACCGACGATTCTAGCTGCAATCACGGCTCGTGGCACGATCGCCCTGCTGCGTTGCAGCAGAACCCCGCACGGGCATGCGGCTGTACGCCCGGGCACGTGATGACGCCGCGCCACGCCGTAGTCGCCCGTCTACGGGTAGACGATACTGAGCCCTTCGGCCACGAGCGCGGGCCTGTCCTGATCTTCGACTTCGACGACATGCTCGAACGTGAGGCGCACGCCGTCATTCTTCACGTCTTCCGCGTTACGCAACGTCTGGCGCAAGCGGACTTTCGCATCGACCGGTACGGTCCCCGTGAACCTCAGTTTGTTCAGGCCGTAGTTGACGCCGCGGCTGCGCTTTTCGATTTTCCAGATGCCGGCGGCGAGGCGGGGAACGAGCGACAGGGTAAGAAAACCGTGCGCGATGGTTTTCCCGTCGGGCATTTCTTTCCTGGCGCGTTCGACGTCGACGTGGATCCATTGATGATCGCCGGTCGCCTCGGCGAATTTATCAATCATCGCCTGGTCGACCGTGACCCATTCGGATACGCCAAATACTTCGCCGACATGGTTCTTCATATCATTCGGTGTTTCGATGTTACGCATGTATCGAGTTCCTCAGGGCTTTTGCGGTTGCTGTCGTTGATGCAATTGTAGGCACGCGGTCGCGACGATGCCACGCACTGGCGCGCGGCGAAGGATTCAACCGGGCTGCCGCTGTATCCAGGCGACCAGCGCTTCGGTCGCGCGCACGTCGTCCTCGTTGTAAGTGAGGATTTCCTGCTTGATAACGCCCGCCTCGTCCGTTCCGCCCGTTTCTACGGCCGCGAGATAATCGTGATAGCGAACGACTGACCACTGCGAGCCGGATTCATCCAGCTCCCACTGAAAATCGACGAGCCGCCGATCGCGACAGATCGATTTCAGTCCGTAACTCATCACCGGCAGCACGAACGCGGTTTTCACTGATTTCTGAACATCGAGCAGCGGGCCGTCCGTGGCGAGCAGCCAGCGGACGATCGGATGCTCATGGTCATCGTAGCGCGCCGCGTAGTGACGGATCTGGGTGCGCTCATACGGCGAATAGTGCACGAGCACCGGCCTTGTGAAACGTTCCCGGTAAGTTTCAAGCCGGGCGAGAAATGCACGCCATCGCCGTTTGTCGGCGGCGCGTCCTGGATCGTGCCAGACGTAATCGTAAGAATCGGTGTCGTAAGGCGGCAGCAGAAATCCCCACAGGTAAACTTCGCCGGCGCCGTTTCCGGCGAGCGGATCGCTTTCGATATCGAAGTGAACGTAATCGCCGCCCGGCAGGTCCGGATCGGAGAGCCGAAAGACGTTTCCGGTTTTCAGGCTTCGAGCCTGCAACACCGCGCGCTCCTTTTTCGCCGCACCCTTCAGGTAAGGTATGTCGGTTATCTGCGTCGGGTCGGCGCCGGCGAGTTCATCGAGCGTGGTGATCCCCTGCGCGCGCAATCCTGCCGCGGCGCGCGCGTCGACACCCGGGCTCAGGGTGAGTTCGCCAAGCTTCTTGAACTGCCGAACGCAGTGATCGCTGAACACACACGTCGTACATTTCGTATACGAGTAATGCGTGTCCGGTTCGGAGTCTGACAGCGCCAGGTGCTGCATGTCCCCAAGAAACACCTCGGCGATCGCGTCTTCGGCCGGATCGACGTCGACGGACTCGCCGTTGCCGAGATACACCCGCGCAGGCAGCGGTGAACGGGCGAGGCGCCGATACATGCCGAGTTGTGCCTTGATCGCTTTCTTGTCATCGATCGACAGCGCGAGCTTCGCGTCCGCAACACGGTAGGTGTCACCCTCACGCAGCAAAAAATCCGGTTCGCCAATCACGTCGAGATCGCGATCGATAAACCGCGGCTGGTAGATGACCGCTACGCGGGCTTCGATCAGGGCCCGGGTATGCTCCGCCGAGCGCGCTGTCGTATAGTTCTCAAACCCATGAAGAACATCGGCCTCATGCGCGTCGCCGAGCGACCGGATGAGTTCGTCGAACGGATCGGCGACGACGGGCTCGCCCGGCGGCGGATGCAACGCGAACCACGCGAGTCGCGGGCAGTGAGCCCAGGCAGTGGCATCGCTGACCCTGATCATGCGCAAACCCGCCCAATACCGGGAACTGGCCCCCCGATGTTGAAAAACCCGCTGCGCGTCGCCATCTGTCCACTACGTCCGACCATAGTGAGTTGCTCATGCCCATCCATTTACCTTGCGCTCAATGTAACAGCCTCAACCGGATCCCGGCGGAACGCACTCGCGACCACCCGAAGTGCGGCGCATGCGGGGTACCGTTGCTCACGGGCGAGCCTGTCGAATTGACCAGCCGGAACTTCGCCAGAATGACGATGAAATCGGATCTCCCGATCGTGGTCGACTTCTGGGCGCCATGGTGCGGGCCCTGTAAGATGATGGCACCGGCATTCGAACAGGCGGCAACAACGTTCGCTTCGCAGGCGGTCCTCGCGAAGCTCAATACCGAAGATGAGCCGGCGGTCGGCGGTCAATTTAACATTCGGTCGATTCCGACGCTGGTGGTCTTTCGCAACGGGCGCGAGGTTGCGCGCCAATCCGGCGCCATGGATACCGGTAATCTGAACCGATTCATCGAGGACAATATTGCATGACCCGAACCATAGCCCGACTCGTCCAGGCGGCACCGATGGCCGAAGGTGCCGGGGTTACCGTCCATCGCACGATCGGTACGCCGTCGTTGCGGCATCTCGATCCGTTTCTCATGCTCGATCATTTTGGCAGCGACAACCCGAACGAATACATCGCGGGCTTTCCGGACCACCCGCACCGCGGCTTCATCACGTTGACCTACATGCTCGACGGTAGCATGCAACACCGCGACAGCATGGGTAACCAGGGCGACCTGCAGGCCGGGGGTATCCAGTGGATGAAAGCGGCGAGCGGCGTCATACATTCGGAGATGCCGCAGCAATCGGAAGGGTTGATGCGAGGCTTCCAATTGTGGATCAACCTGCCGGCGACGGAAAAAATGAGCGACCCGGCCTACCAGGAATTCTCCGCCGCCGCGATCCCGACGGTCGCCTCAGCAGGTTCCGAGGTTCGCGTTATTTCGGGAACCTACGGCGAAGTCAGCGGCCCCATCGATGATCCGAATACGGGCGTGCGTTACATCGATGTCACACTCGCTGCCGGCGCCGAATTCCGCCACTCGATCGACCCTGGCATGGCGGGATTCATTTATGCCTATGAGGGCAGCGGCTCGATTGCCGGCGAAAATCTGCCGACGCACGCGCTCGCAACCTTATCCGATGGTGACGAGCTGACGGTCAGCGCAGAGACGGCACTGCGCTTCATACTCGTCGCCGGGCGCCCGATTCACGAGCCGATCGTCCAGTACGGTCCGTTCGTCATGACCTCGCGCGAAGAAATCGAACAGGCGTTTCTCGACTATCGCGACGGAACCCTCGTGCGCAAACGCGCGGCCTGGATCAGCGACTGAACGCCAAATCCCGATTGCCCGGAACCGTCTGAAGTTATTCCTGGCCGCTTCTAGCCAGCCGCGCCGCCAATCATCCGGACTTCGCGCTGCGGAAACGGGATCGTCAGACCCGCAGCACCAAGGGCCTGGAAGACCGCACGGTTGGCCGCGTACTGCGTCTCAAAAAACGCCGGCGTCGGTACCCAGTAACGGAACCCGATATTGACCGACGAGTCACCGAAAGCCTCGATTCCGACCTGCGGACCCGGTTCGTTCGCGACCCCGGCGACTCCGCCGAGTGCATCGCTGATAACCCCGATCGCCCGATCCGGGTCATCAGCGTAGGCGACACCGATACTGCCTTCGACGAGGCGGTGCTCGTAACTATTGCGGTGAATTTCGCCGACGACGTGCTTATTGGGTATCACGATGTCTTCGCCGTCTTCGGCGACGAGTACGGTCATCGCCAGCGTAATCTCTTTGACCATGCCGGAGCATCCCTGCACCGAAATCGTATCGCCGACCTTGAACATGCGCGTGAGAATGATGACGAAACCGGCGCCGTAGTTCGAAACCGGTCCCTGGATCGCGAAACTCGCACCGACAGCGAGTCCGCCGAGAGCGGCAATGAGGGGCGTAATGCTGATCCCGAGCTTGCCGACGGCGATCATCACGAACATTGCGATGACAAAGAGTCGGACCGTGCTCGCGATGAACTGCCGCAGGGTCACATCAACGTTACGGCTTTCCTGCAGCCGGAGCAGCGCACGCGACACCCAGCCGCCAACGATAAAACCGGCGATAAGAATGATCACGGCACCGATCAGCTGGAACGAGTAATTAACGACAAAATTGACGACAACGTCGTAGGCCTGTTGGGCGAGCTCGAGTTCTTTTTCCACGATGAATTTTCCGAAGTGAACGAATACGCGACTTTACACAGCCAGACGGGGACGGGTCGAGCCCCGCGATCGGCGGCCGGGGTGGACGCGATCGGACGACGATTTACAATGCCGGTCCGGCCACGCATTCCGCGACCGGGGCGCAGGATTGGGGGAAATTGCATGAATATCAGATCCGGGACGTGCGCCGGCTTGAACAATGCCGGTATTGACGAGGCGCGTAGTTACTGATCATGGCGCTCGAAGATGCGGAGAAAATCGACTTTATCGGCATTGCGCCCGACGGTTATTGTGTGCTCACCGTCGCCGATACCGACCCGTGGGAAGACCCCGCCGCGCATATCGAGGCGCTCAAGGCGAAGCTCAACACCTACGTGCATTTCATCCGCTCGGGTGAAATCGATCGCTCCTATCCGGATGGCAAGGACGCCGAGCGAAAAATTCTGGTCGCATTGCGTGAACGTCCGCCGCCGGCCGGGGTCGAATTTCTGCAGGAGGCCCAAACCACGATTTCAGCGCTTGGAATCGAATTCAGCTGGCAAGTGTTTCACAACGGCTGAACGCTGTAGCGATCCGGCGCTTGCGGCGGTCCTCTCTGTATGCGGACAAGCTGATTAGCGCGGCGCCACGCCTCATCGACAACGCGGATCGGGACGGGGTCACCGGCTGGTCCGCCATGCCGGGCGATAGACACGCGGGGCTGCCGCACCACGGCGCATGAAACCAACCGACAGGAGTAGCTCCATGTATCGAATCCTCGCGCGCACGTTATGCACCGTGGCCGGCTTGCTTGGAACCGCCGGAGCGAGCGCGGACGGCGGGATCCGCTGGCACGATTGGGAGGCTGCGGCGTTCGCGGCCGCTGCTGCCGGGCAAAAAATGATCATGGTCAATGTTGGTCACGAGGGGTGCACCGCCTGTCGTTACATGGAAACCAATACATTCACCGACGCCACGGTGATTACGCTCGTCAACGATCATTTCGTGAGTATCCAGGTCGACAGCATCGCGCGCCCGGATATCGGCGAAAGGTACTCGGACTGGGCATGGCCCGCGACGGCATTTCTGCGGCCCGACGCAACCCAGGTCATGGCCTTGCGCGGCAGCCTCCGCCCCGACCGCTTTACCGCGATCCTGAAAGACCTTATCGCGAAGCACGAAAGCGGCGAGTTACCGGTCGACGATCGCGAACCGTATGTCGCTCCCGCCGTGGTCAACTCCGGTCCGCTGACGGAACTTCAGACCCAGGTCCGCCGGCAGCTCGATCGCGGCTACGACGACGAAGTCGGCGGATGGGGTAAAGCGAAAGTACTCGACTACGCCGAGCCGACATTGCAATTTCTGTTGCGCGGCCATCTCTACGATGACGACCTCGCCACGCAGAGGGGCTTGCGCAACGCACGCGGTTTCGCGCAGCAGGTCGACGAAGTGTGGGGCGGTATTTATTACGCGTCTTTCAGGACCTGGGGCAACACGGTCAAGGAGAAGCGAACGGAAAGCCAGGCCGCGGCCCTGCAGATATTCGCTGCGGCTTACCAGTTGACCGGTGATCAGCTGTTTCGCGAACGCCTCCGATTGATCGACGACTATTTGCGCACCCACATGCGCGCGGACGATGGTCTTGTGTTCGCGAGTCAGAAAGATACGGTCCCCGGCATGCAGGACCTCGACATCGATGACTATTACGCCCTTGACGACGCCGGCCGGCGCAGCCGCGGCATGCCGTTGACGGACCACGCGACGTACACCGATCTGAACGCGCGCGTACTCGAAGGTTATGTCCGCGCTTACGAAGCGACGGGCGAACAACACTATCTTGATTCGGCGATCGCTATTGCCCACACGCTGGTTACCGAGCGCCAGACGGAAGCCGGGTGGCTGGTGCAGTCACGCGCCAGCGCCGAAGTCCAGGCAGACGAGCGGGTCCACGTACTGCGATTCGACGAACGCCCCTATCTGCGCACGCAGGCCTACGCGGGTCGCGCGATGCTCGCGTTATACCAGGCCGCCGCCGACTCCCGTTGGCTCGATGTTGCGCTACGGATCGGACGGGCGCTGGGCGAAACACTCGAAGACCCTGAGCACGGTGGCTTTTTCGGCTCACCCGCCGACGGCACAGAAGCCGTGATCGCGCGACGTAAACCAGTCGAAGACAATGCCGTTGCGGCCCGGTTCCTGTTCCTGCTCGGGGTTGCAAGCAAGGACGACGCAATGAAATTGAGCGCCGTCCGTGCGTTGCGCGCTGCCGCCGCACCGGCGGTGGTCAGACGTGAAGGACGGGTTACGGGGAATCTCGCGATGGCGCTCGAACTGTTCGAGGCGGGCTATGTCGAGTTCTCGGTTGTCGGCGACGAAGACGATCCGGCCGCGCGCGAATTACTGGCCGCTGGTCTGTCCGTATTTGAGCCGCGCAAGGTCGTGCATTTCGAAAAACCGGGCCGTTACCCGGCCCGCGATACGGCCGCGATGTACATCTGCAACGATGACGCCTGTTCGCTTCCGATCACCGCGGCGGGCGCAGTACCGGATGAAGCCGCGAAATTTGTACCGTCGGTCTTCGCTGGCCGCGGCTTTGCTGGCAAGGGTAAAAACGACTAGCCGAACGGTACTTCAGAAGCGCGAATTAGTCAGTGCGACATCGGCTTCGGACCAGGCCCGGTCGAAACGCGTTTGTACGACGGTCGCGAGATCGTCTTTCCCCTGCGCTCTCAACGCCTGCTGCAACCCGAACAAACTGAAGCCGTTGCGCGGGTACCGTTTCAGTTCCGCCCAGTAGACCGTCTCTGCCTCGGCCGCGCGTCCGGCGTCGAGCAGGATCGCACCGAGCACGTGACGAACCGGAAAATACCAGTCCGGCGGCTCGTTGTAGAGCAACGAATCCTCGAGGCGCACCGCGGTTTCGATGTGTGCGAGTGCGTCGTGGAATTTGCCCTTATTCGCGAGTACGTCACCGCGAAGCAATTCCTCCGCCACTTTGAGCAGTGTTCCCGCGGCGCCGAAGCCGACCATGTAGGCCTCGTCTTTCTCGACGTACTCGCGCAACGCTGTCAGCCGTGCAAGCTCATCTTCTGCTTCCGTCATGGCGCCGGTATGCAGAAACGCGAGGCCGCGCGCGTAGTGCCATACGCCGTTCATGAAAATACTGCCCGGAGCCGGCGGCTCTTCCTTGAGAATTTGCTCCCAGCGGCCGAATCGCGCGAGCACGTAAAGCGGCTGCGAACCAAAAGATTCATACAGACCCCACGTATTGTCCTTTGATATGTCGCCGATGCGGGCAGCGACCTTGCGCGCCGCGGCGAGCGCCTCCTCGCTGCGGCCCTGAAACATTGCCGACCACGACAGGAAGTGGACGTTATGCGGGTAGTAGCCGAGCGGATACAGGCCCTGCGCGCGGCACTGGGTGATATAGCCCTCATCGGCAACAACCGCCTTGACGTTCGCGTCGTAGGAATCCGCGTACCGTCCTACCCGCATATAGATATGCGACGGCATGTGGACGAGGTGACCCGCCCCGGGCATCAGGTCGCCAAGACGATCGGCACTCTCGACCCCAAGCTCCGGGCGGAAAGCCTCGACGGCATGTATGCGGTAGTGGTGTGCGCCGGCGTGGTCCGGATCGATCTCGAGTGCGCGCTCGAGCGCCGCGAGGATCGTTATCGTCGCGGGCTTGGGCGAACCGTCGCGATACCAGTAATCCCAGGGATTCGTGTTCATCAGCGCGGCCGCGTACAGCGTCCACGCGTGCGCGTCATCCGGATACGCCCTGGCCAGTTCACCCATCGCCGTGGCGTAAGCGGCGTCGAATGACGCGCGCTCGGCCTCGGGGTCCTCGGTGTAACGCACCGCGAGCGCGCTGATGTAAGCACGTTCGCGCGCGCTCACCCGATCTTTCAGTGCCACCGCTGAAGCCATCGCAGCGTACGCTTCCGGCACGACCTCGGGCAGCATCCACAGGTTCAGGTTGGGACCGAGCACGAGCGCCCATCCCCAGTAAGCCATCGCGTTGTCGGGGTCGAGCCGTACCGCCTCCTTGAACGACCGCAATGCTTCCGAGTGATTAAACCCCAGCGTCAGCCGCAACCCCTGGTTGAAGAAATACCGGGAACGTTCGCTCGACGTCGTGATATCCATCGATTGTTCGCCGAGCCCCTCCAGAACGGGGGCGATCGGTCCTGCCGCCGTCGCCGGATCCGCGGCAATGGCGCGCGGATCGTGCACCTGCGCGGATAGCTGGGCGGAAAACAATCCTGCGAGCAGACAGACAACGTGGCGTGTTTTCATCGCGACACCTCCATTCGGGCGGTTAATTCAACGTTCTCGCCAGGCGCGTGCGGTATGTTTTCAGTCTGGGGTCGTCCTCCGCCAGCAATCTGAACACGTCGAGTATCGTTTTGTGTATGGCGCCGTCGCGCCACGCGCGGTGTTGCGCGAGCAAATCGAACAAGCTCTCGAGTGAGGCATCGATACGGCCCTCGATCCCGTCGCGTACGCTCACCAGGTAGCGCGCTTCGATGTCGTCCGCCGCGTTGCTCACGAGATGTTCGTGCTCAATATCGGCGGGTAACTGGCTGGCGAGATGCAGGGTCGCCCGGACGGACTTGAACGCATCATCGGTCGCTACGTTGATCGGCAGCGTCTCGAGCAGCTTTTCTGCGGCACGATAATCGCCGCGTTTAAGATGGATTTGTGCAAGTAATGGATGAATCGAATAGTCCTCGGGGTCGAGCGCGAGCGCTTGCTCCAGCGCTTGACCCGCTCCACTCGTGTCACCCGCGGCGAGCGATGCCATCGCCGCAGCGATGAGCGCCGTTCCCGCCCGGGGCAGCTGTTTGTCGACCGCTGCCCGGATCACCGTCGCCGACTGCGCGCCAATAATCTGTTCCACTGGCGCGCCGTCCCTGAACAACAGCATTGTGGGTAGTGAACGGATACCGTAAGTTTGCGCGAGCTCCTGCTCCGCGTCGGTATCGACCTTGGCGACAACGAGTGCGCCATCGAGATCGTCGGCGATTTGCTCGAGTACCGGCGCGATCGAGCGACACGGCCCGCACCATTCGGCCCAGAAATCCACCAGAACCGGCCGCTGATGCGACGCATCGATCACATCGCGCGCGAAATTACCGGCGTTCGTAATGATGACGTGCTCACCGCTCATTTCCGGACTCCCCGCGTCCTGCTGCGAACCACTGACATGACGCGCTCAGGAACCCTGCACTTCCGGCAGCGGCACGCCGTAACTGTCGGCGAAACTGATGTCCGCGAGCGGGCGTCGGCTCAACTTCTTCGGAAACGCGCGGGCTGGCCAACCGACACCGATTACCGCAGCTGTCGCGACGTCGTCAGGGATAGCGAGCAGGTCCCGCACTTTCGGTTCGGCCACGCACAGCAACGTCGTCAGGGTCGTGCCGAGTCCTTCGTTGCGTGCCGCGAGCAACAGGTTCTGTACCATCGGATACAGCGATGCCCCACCCGCGACGCTTGGGCGATCGAGCGCCGCATCGACAGGCGCGACGTCGCTGATGCCATAACAGATCACGATCTGGACCGGGACTTCGGCCATGTGCTGCGCATAATGGTCGGCATTGTCGAGCAATTTCTCTCGTTTCGCATTGCCGGCACTCTCGGCGCGCATTTTCTCGAGGTACCCGGCCCACACCGGCGCGTAGAGGTCCTGCAGGCCCTGACGCTTCGCCGCATCGCGCACGACGAGGAAACGCACCGGTTGCCGGTTGCTGCCGCTCGGGCCGAGTTGCGCCGCCTGCAACAAGTTCGCTATGAGCGCCCCCGGCACCGGATCGGGTTTGTAGAATCGGCACGTACCATTCGTACGAATGGCTTCCATTAAATCCATGGTCAGCTCCAGGGGACGGCCGGCAGCCGCCGACGGGACTTTATCAGCACGCTTTATAGCGGTCCCGGTGGCGTTTCGCCAGTGAAATTACGGTACCGGCTTGCCGAATACTGCGGGCCCGTGTAGTTTCGCGCGACGTTCAAACAATAATTACCCGCCTGGAGGGAAAGTTTATGAGTCTCAGATTTGGATGCCTCTGGTCATTTCGTAATCCGTCGTGGAATCGCGTGCCCTGGCAGGATCTGTATCGCAACCACCTCGACCTGATATCCGATTCGGAAGCCCTCGGCTACGATCACGCCTGGCTGACGGAACACCACTTTGTCGACGACGGTTACTCGCCGTCGCTGCTGCCGATTGCCGGCGCGATCGCGTCTCGAACGAGCCGTATCCGGATCGGTACGTTCCTGGTCTTGCTACCGTTGCATAACCCCGTGCGGATCGCCGAAGACACGGCGACAGTCGATCTGATCTCCAATGGTCGTTTCGATCTCGGGGTCGGACTCGGTTACCGCCGCGAGGAATTTTCCGACCAGGGCATACCGCATCAGGAACGCGGCGCGCGACTGCGTGAAGGCATCGAAATCGTACAGCGCCTGCTTAGCGATGAAGAACTCACGTTCGACGGAAAATTCAGCAAGCTGAACAAGATCCGCATTTCTCCGCCGGCGCTGCAACGTCCGCATCCGCCTATCTGGCTCGGCGCCCTCGCACCGAAAGCCATCGAGCGCGCGGCTAAAATGGGCTTTCATTTCCAGGTCACGGGTCCGACGTCCGATGTAGAGCACTATGACGCCTGCCTCGAAGCCGCCGGCCGCAATCCGCAGGAATTCAACACGGCGCAGCTCCGCTGGATTCACGTCGCACAAAGTCGCGAACAGGCGTGGGAAAACTCGGCGAAAGCACTGCACCATACGGCGTCGTGTTATGCGAAGTGGTTCGGTGAAGCGAACGACAAACCGGGAGACGATGCCGCGCTGGCCGGAATGCCGTCGGTCGACGAGATGATCGCGAAGCAGGAGTTCGACATGTTCGGTGAACCGGCAATCGTCGGCACCCCGGACGACGCGAAAGAAATACTCGCCGATTATGTGAGCCGCGGCCGGGTGACTGATCTGGTGTGCGGAATGGCTTTCGCCGGGCTGGATCCACACCATATCCGCTCGAGCATGCAGTTATTCGCGAAAGAAGTGATGCCGGCTTTTCAGAAGTAGCCGACAGCCAAGTGGCAACGCCGGCGGCGACTGTCGCCGGTGCTTATTGTTGTTGAGACCGAACACCGCTCAGCCGCGATGTCTCCTGCAATACCGTCGTTTACGGGCTAGCCACTGATCCGACGCGTTGCATGCGGGCGCAACACGATCCGCTGATCCTGTGCCGCGGGTAGTGGTTGTCATCCCTGCGTGACCGGATCAGGCCGTCGCGTCGATGCCTGATGCAACACTGTCCGGGTAATCGGTGTAGGCATCGGCAATCCGGGAGGTCGGTTTTTCCTCGTCCCCTGCCGCATGCCGGACTCCGCACTGCTTACAGATACCACCTTCTTCTCCGGCGTCTTCGGTCCGTGCTTCGCGCTGTAATTCGATCCGCGCCTCGTTGGCCATCGCGCTCGCCTTAGCGGCGACTGCCCGGTCCTGTTGCGAAGGTTCTGCGGGCGCAAGCGCGGCGCGGCGGATTTTTTGCGCCTTGTCGATCGTCGCTTCGGGATCACCGGCAACCGGCGACACGTCGATACTGACTTCGCCACCTGTTGCGTATTGCCGGCCATCGGGTCCGCGCGTGTATTCGAACCGCACTCCCCCGTGCGCAAGTCCGCCCGCCGCGGCGACGTGTGCCCGCTCATGCGTACGCACCTGGCGGTCGCGGGCGGCAAGCTCGTGGATCTCCCGCTGTGCATCCGGGGTGTCGGCCGTATTGGCGGACGTCCGGTCAGGCTTCGGGTGATGAATCGAGTGGGTAGGGTTAAGACTGATCATGTGTCGGCGGGAGCGGTCTGTTGCCCCTGTATCGGCGCCACGCCGGGTTTCTGTAACGCCCGATGACGGCGGTTCTGCTGGTGTATGATACGCGGCCCGCACCGGTGACCGTTGGCCGTTCGCGGTCGATCGATCAGTTTCGGATCCGATGAACCAAATCATATTCTGGCTCAGCGCTGCCGCTTTCATCGTCGTTGCCATCATGCGGGTGACCGATCCACTCCTGCCGATCATCGCGAGCGATTTCGGGCTCACTGTGGGACGAACCAGCATTATCGTTACCGCGTTCGCTCTGCCCTACGGGTTGTTTCAACTCATTTACGGACCGCTCGGCGATCGGTTCGGCAAGCTCACCATCATCGTTTTTGCGCTTGCCTCGTCCGCGGTATTCACGCTCGCGTGCGCGCTCGCCGGCAGTGTCGAAATTCTGGCCGCGCTCCGGTTCATGGCCGGGATTGCCACTGCCGCAGTGGTTCCCCTGTCGATGGCTTTCATTGCCGACCACTTCGCCTACGAAGTGCGCCAGCCGGTTATCGCCCGTTATTTGAACGGATTAATCATGGGGCAGATCGCGGGCGGAAGTCTTGGCGGCATTATGGCCGAGCTGTTCGGTTGGCGCGTGATCTTTGTCGTTTTCGGCACCGTGGTCGGCGCGATGGCGTATTTTGTATGGCGCTATTCGAATCACCACCGCGAAACGCTGCGTCCGGCGCCGCTGCACGGGCGCGGGCTGTTCAAACCGTATATTGCGTTGCTGAAGGCCGACCGTCCGCGCCATGTCATCATCACGGCGACAATCGAAGGCTTCTTCTTTTTCGGCGCCGGCGCCTTTATCGGCGCTTTTCTTCACCATACGTTCGATCTCCGATATGCCTGGGTCGGCGTCATGCTCGCCTGCTTCGGCATTGGCAGTCTGATCTACAGCAACACCGCCAAATATATCGTTGCCGCTCTCGGTGAACGGCGCATGGTCATCGCCGGCGCTATCCTCATGTCGCTGTGCTACGTCGGACTCGCACTGGTGCCGAGCTGGCAGCTGTGCATACCGATCCTCATCGTCTGCGGTTTCGGGTTTTATGTCATGCACAACACGCTGCAGACGCTCGCAACGGAACTTGCACCCGATGCGCGCGGAACCGCGGTGTCGCTGTTCGCGTTTTCGCTGATGGTTGGACAGGGCGTCGGCGTCGCGGTGCTCGGCAGAGTTATCGATCGATTCGGCTACAGCGCCGCGTTCATGACGACAGCCGTCGCTGTCGCATTGATCGGCTTCTGGTTTCAGGGAAAACTAAAGGCGCCGACAACCGCCGCGCGAGCCGTCACCGAAACCGGTTGACGAACCTGAGGGAAGCGCTGAATAAGTCCGGGTCGGGCAGTTTGTGTGCGGGATCAAGGCGCGAAGCGTGCGTAACAGCCGGCTATTGCGAAGCTTCGCAACGCCGGGTCATGGCTTGTTCAGAGCTTCACTAGTCAGTGTTTTCAGTGTCGACGTCGACGGCCGGAACATGGTGGAACGCGCTGTGGATGACCGTCGTCGATTCGAAGTACACCGTGTAATCCGGGTAGCGCCACGAGGAAATCGGCGGATCGCCGACGGGTTCGGTTTTACGCTCGGGCAGACCAAACCGTTCGAGTACCTCATCGGCGCTCATGCCACGTACGGGACGCGGGAGGTCCTGTTTGTCTCCGGCCTGTTGCCCGATCGGAATGTGTATCACTTCGGCACTCGCAACGGCGATCAACAGTAATAACGCGATCGCTGTCATTCTCATCGCTCGTCTCCCTGACAGTGCACGGTCGTTCTCAGGGTAGCGCCACGACGGCACTGCCAGCCGTTTTTACTTCCCCGTGCTGATCCGTCGCCGCGAGTTCTACGCGCACGCAGTTCGCGCCGGCGTCGGAAAATTTTTCCACGACCCTCGCGTTGACGGTAATCTCGTCGCCGATATGCGTCATCGCCAGAAACCGGGTATCAAACGAGCGGATCGCGCTTTGCGGTACCCAGTTTGTCAGCGCTCTTCCCATGTAGGCCATGATCAACATGCCGTGTGCGATCACATCGTCAAGGCCGGACTCACGCGCGAAATCGATATCGACGTGTATCGGATTGTGATCACCCGAAGCCCCGCAGTAAATCGCGAGCGCCTGGCGTGTCATCGGCGACATCGTCAACGGCGGCAATTCATCCTGGAGGTTAATTGGTGCGAAGTCCGGTGCGCTCACGTGCTCATCATCCCCCGTTGCGAACCACAACCGTGCGGCGAAAATCCGCCACCGCTTCGCCGTTCTGATTCGTAATGGCGACATCCTGTACGGCGAACTCGAGCGCGCCGCCCTTCTTCTCGTAGATGTCGACGATTTCCGCAGCAAACGTCATGATGTCGCCGGCGTAACCGCTGCGGTGATAGTGAAATGCCTGCTCACCGTGCAGCGCGTGGGCCAGCGGGATATTCAGATCGCGAAACCAGCGATAGGGATCGGGGTGTTCCATTTCAAGGCAGAACAGGAACGTCGGCGGCATCAGAACAGACCGATGGCCGGCCGATTGAGCAGCCGTTTCGTCAAAATACACGGGGTCTGTTTCCCCGATCGCTTTTGCGAACAGGCGCAAACGGCCCTTCTCGACGTCCGCGTCGAACGGCGTTGATTTCGCTCCGATAGCACTCCGGTTCAGCACAGGCAGGTTGTCCTTTCCATATATCCAGCAAGCGCCCGACATCGTACCATTAGCCGCCGAACCGAATCACCGGAGACCCATGAAACTCGAAGACAATCGATCGACCACCGGTCCGCAGGTACTCGAGGGCGTACGTGTCCTCGATTTCACCTGCGTCATTTCCGGCCCGTATTGCACGCGCATGATGGCCGACCTCGGCGCCGAGGTGATCAAAATCGAACCGCCGGAAGGCGAAATCATGCGTGCCGTCCCGCCACGCCGGGACGGACTGAGTACGCTGTTCAGCCAGTTGAATGCCGGCAAACGTTGCATCACACTCGATCTGAAACAACCGGCAGCGACCGCGGCGGCAAAACAGCTCGCCGCCTCGGTTGACGTCGTCATCGAAAATTTCAGTCCCGGGGTCATGCACCGGCTCGGGCTCGACTATCCCGCGCTGCGGGAAGTGAACGAGCGACTCATCATGTGTTCGATTTCAGGGTTTGGCCAAACCGGCCCCGATGCAAATCGTCCCGCTTTCGCGCCCATCGTCCATGCCTGGAGCGGCTACGATGAGGCGACACTGCGCTACCAGCCCCACGTCGACAAGCCCCTCAACCTCGGACCACCTGTCGCCGACAATGTCGCGTCATTACAGGCATTCGGCGCGGTGACCAGCGCGCTGTACTACCGCGAAAAAACCGGGATAGGACAATACATCGATATTGCGATGTTCGATGCCCTGCTCGGGACCATGCAGAAAGATTTTCAGGTGCGGCTCGAACCGACCACGCTCGACCGACTGTACGGTCCGCTCGCGACGAGTGACGACAACGTGATGATGATGCTGATCAGCCCCCGCCACTTCACGTCCATCTGCGACATCATCGAACGCCCTGACCTGAAAACGGATCCGCGTTTCGAAACGACGCCGGAAAGGCTGAACCATTACCAGGACTTGCTGAATATTGTCGCCGAGTGGACGCGCCGGCACTCGACCGAAACGGTCCTCGATCGCCTCGGCGCGGAGAAGATTCCGGTCAGTCCGTACCGCCATCTGATCGACACGGTTGCGGATCCGCAGCTGCAACACCGAGGCATGATGACGGAGGTCAACGATGGCGCCGGACCATTGACGGTGCCAAACACACCGTTTCTGTTTTCCGCCACGCATGCAACCATCCAACCCTGGGTCGCGGGCATCGGTGAACACAACGACGCCGTCCTGCGCGATGAATGCGGCGTCGATCCGGCAACGCTGCAGGGCACCTGAGCGGATTACTCGGCGCGCAACGCCTCGACCGGATCCATTCTTGCGGCTTTCGCCGCGGGCGCGAGCCCGGAAAGAACACCAATAACCGTCGCAATGACGAAAGCGGCGGCAACGTAATGCCATACGAGGTTGAGCGGCAGCGTCGGCAGCAGGAAACGCACGGCTTCGACGAGTGCAACGGCGCCGACTATTCCCGCGACTCCGCCGCTGGCGCCGAGGATGGCCGATTCGAGCAAAAACAGTTTCCGGATCTCCGATCGCGGCGCGCCGATGGCGCGAAAAAGACCCACCTCGGACGTTCGTTCGGCGACCGCGATAGTCATAATCGTCGTAATTCCGACCGCGCCGACAACCAGCGATATTCCGCCGATGGCGGCCACCCCGAGCGTCAGCAAACGCAGGATCGAATCGAGCACCGAGAGCATCTGCTCCTGGGTCTTGATGGTGAAATCCTCCTGCCCGTGCCGTGCCAACAACAGCCGACGCACCGCGCTCGCGACGGTGTCCGCCCGATCGTCCTTGCGATAAGTGACGTCAATTTCCATCAGCCCTTCGCGGTTGAACACTTCGGTGGCCTTGCCGATCGGAATAAACACCGTGTCATCGAGATCAAATCCGAGCATCTGACCCTTTGATTCCATCACCCCGATGACGCGAAATCGATCGCTGCCGACCCGGATCCGCTGACCGAGCGGATTCGCCGTACCGAACAATTCGTCGCGCATGCGCGAACCGAGAACCGCAAACGCACGCGCGCTTTCGAACGGATCCTCGGGCAGGAACTGCCCCACCGAGATATGCATGTTCCACACGGCCGGCATGTCGGCGCCGACCCCGATGATTGTCGTCCGCCGATTACGCTGCCCGAACTCAACCCGGGCGTTGCCCTGAATGACCGGTACGACGGCCTCGACCGCATTCACCCGATACAGCGCCGCGGCGTCCTCGATAGAGAGATGGCGCACGCTCGATATCGTCGCGCCGGATACACCGAACGTTGAAGTTTTCCCCGGCGTGATCGCGATGATGTTCGTGCCAAACTGGGTGAATTCGGCGAGAACGAACTGCCGTACGCCCTCACCGACCGCGGTTAACAGCACAACGGCACCGATGCCAACGGCAATCCCGAGCATGGTCAGGCCGGATCGCAGGCGATGGCTGCGAACCGAACCCGTGGCGAATTGCAACGTATCGCGCAGTCGCATAATCCGATAGACCTATCTGCTCGCCCGCGCCATCAATGCGAGGCTAACGTTTCGAGAGCGCTTCGATTGGATCGAGCGCCGCCGCACGACGTGCCGGGAGCACGCCGAACACGATCCCCGTCAGCATCGCGACGCCGACGGCGAGCGCGATGGACCAGCCGGGAACCGCCACGGGAAATTCCGGATAGAGCCGGGCAACGGTCGCTGCGCCGGCAAGTCCGGCAGCAAGACCGACGACCGCACCGAGCGTTGCCAGCAGAAACGCCTCAACGAGAAACAGTCGCCGCACGTCGGTGAGCCGCGCACCGAGCGCCTTCAACAAGCCGATCTCCGCGCGCCGTTGCGTCACGGACACGAGCATGACATTCATGATCAAAACGCCGGCAACGGCGAGCGATATCGCGGAAATACCGCTGACGCCGAGCGTCAGGGTCGTGAGTACGCGGCCAAGCGTCTTGACGACGCTGTCCTGGGCGATCACGGTGACGTCGTCTTCGCCTTCGTGCCGCGCGGCGATGATGCGATGGACCGCTTTTTCCCCCGCATCGAGATCATTTTCAGACGCGGCCTCGAGCAGGATCCGGAACAGCGATTCGCGATTGAATAACGCCTGCGCCGAGGCAACCGGGATGATCGCGATATCGTTGAAATCGACCCCGACGGTAACGCCGGAGTCGGCGAGCACGCCAAGCACGCGGAAGCGGCGATCGCCGACCCTGACCCATTGTCCGATGGCCGGCGCATTGCCGAAAAGCTCTGCGGCGAGTTCAAAGCCGAGCACACAGACTGATGCGGCGCGCGACGGGTCTCCCGGTGGCAGAAACTGTCCATGGGCCATCTCGAGCCGCTGCACGTGCAGCAGCGCATCGGTGGTGCCGAAGATGTTGACTTCCCGCTCGAGCCCATCCGGGGTCGACACCGGTGCGGATCCAACGATCACGGGTGCAACGCGCTGCAGGGCCGAATCCTGCAGTAACGCATAGGCATCATCGACGGTCAGGTCGCGCGGTGTTTCACCCAGTATCGGCGGCGGCCCGCCGACGGTTTCGCTACGCCCTGGCAGTACGATCAGCAAATTCGTGCCGAGCGATTCAAACTGACCAAGAACATATCGATGCGCGCCTTCTCCGAGCGCGGTGAGCAACAGCACCGAGGTCACCCCGATGGCCGTGGCGAGCGCGATGAGCCCCGTGCGCCGCCAGTTCGATGCGAGCTGACCGAGCGCGAGAGCCAGTACGTCACGCGGACGCATGTTCTGCTCGCCGGTCCCGGGCAATCGCTCCGTCGACAATACGAATCTGGCGCGCTGCCCGTTGCCCGAGATCTGCATCATGGGTGACGACGATCAGTGTCACACCGTCACGCTCGCGCAGGGACTCCAGCAATTCGACCACCTGCTCGCCAGACGCCGTATCGAGGTTACCCGTCGGTTCGTCAGCCAATATCAACGCCGGACTCGTGACGATGGCCCGTGCGATAGCCACCCGTTGCCGCTGACCACCCGACAGTTCTTGCGGCCGGTGCCGGGCCCGATCGGACAAACCGGTAGCGGCGAGCGCGCGCGCGACCTTCTCCGCGCGTTCGGCCGGCGCCACGGCGGCCAGGGTGAGCGGTAGTTCGACATTTTGCGCCGCAGTCAGTCGGGGAATCAGGTGGAATGACTGGAAGATGAAACCGATGGAATGGCGCCGTACCGCTGCAAGTTCGTCGTCGGACAGGTCGGTCACGTCGCGGCCGTCAAACCGGTATTCCCCGCTGCTCGGACGATCGAGCAGCGCGATCAAATTAAGCAGCGTCGATTTGCCGGATCCCGACGGGCCCATGATCGAGACATACTCGCCCGCCGCAATCCGCAGGTCGACATGGTTGACCGCATTGACCTGTTGCTCACCGAGAATAAATGTTTTCGTAATTCCGCTGAGCTCGATCATGACGGTGGGACCCGTTGATGCCGGTTAGCGCGACTCGTCGTCGGACATCACGACAGCGCCGTCCTCAACACCCTGGCGCCCCGCGGACAGCACGACAACTTCTCCGGCCGCGATCCCGGCGGCGATTTCCGTGAACTCCCAGTTCGCGATGCCCGGTTCGAATTGGCGCAGGGTGAGCGTGCTCGAGGCGGCATCAAAAACATAAAGCTTGTTCCCCTCGACGATCGCCTCGGTCGGTACGCGCAGAACCTCTTCGCGCGCCTCGATCAAGACCTCGATATCCGCGCTGTAGCCGGGCAGGAGACCCTCCGCCTGGGCAGGATTGTTGATTTCAACCTCGACCTCGACCGTGCGCGCCTGCTTTTCGAGGGCAAGAACGTACGGCGCAATTCGCCGCACCGCGGCCTCGCAGCGCCGCTCCGGAAACGCATCGAGACTGATGCACGCCGGCATCCCGACCTCGATCGCCGGTGCATCGACTTCGTCGATGGGTGCGGATACGTAGACGCAATTCGGGTTGAGGAGATCGATAGCGGGCAACGTCGCGATGCCCGGGGGTGATGGGGTGAGGTATTCGCCGAGCCGAACGTCAACCTCGGCGACGATGCCGTCGAACGGCGCGCGCAATAACGTTCGTTCCAGCGCCTCGCGCGCGACTGCGATTTGTGCCGCGCTGACCCGCGTCGCCGCAAGTCCCGCTTCGCACGCCGCTCGCCGCGAGTCGGATTCCGTTGCCGCAACATCGACCGCTTCCTCCGAAATCAATTTGCGCAAACGGAGTTTCTTCAGCCGCTGTGCTTCGCGCTCCGCCCCGGAGGCTGTCGCACAAACCTCCTCGGCGCGGGATCGTGCCGCCGATGCCTGGGCCTCGGCGAGCCTCAGGTCCGCCTTGCGGTCCTGGTTCCAGATTTCGAGTAACACATCGCCCGCAGCTACCGCGGCACCCTCGCGGACATTCAGCGAAGCAACCTGGCCCGGGGCCGAGGGAGACATCTGCGCCCGCTCGCACGCCTCCACCGTACCGACCCGCGTGTTCGACACCGTCGCCCGCACGGTGCCGCGCGAGACGCTGTGGAGTCTGACTTCTACAGGTTTCGGTTGCGAGAAATACCACACCGCCGCCCCGCCCGCGGCGGCAACCAATGCGGCAAGGATCCAGCCTTTCATGATCTACCCCTTTCGCGATCGGCCAACCGTGCCCGGGCGTTCAGGTACGGACGACGGGTTTGAACTTGATACGGTGCGGTTGATCATCATCGCCGTGCCGACGTTTTCGATCGGCTTCGTAATCCTGGTAGTTACCGGCAAACCATTCGACGTGGCTGTCGCCTTCGAACGCCAGAATATGCGTTGCGATGCGGTCGAGAAACCAGCGGTCATGCGAAATCACAACGGCGCAACCGGGGAAGCTCAACAACGCCTCTTCAAGTGCACGCAAGGTTTCGACATCGAGGTCGTTCGTCGGTTCGTCGAGCAGCAACAAGTTGCCGCCGTCGCGTAATACTTTCGCCAGGTGTACACGATTTCGTTCGCCGCCGGACAATTGACCGATGTGCTTTTGCTGATCGCCGCCACGGAAATTGAAATGTCCCACGTAAGCACGTGAAGCGGTTTCATAATCGCCGACACGCAGTGTGTCCTGGCCCTCCGAGATCTCTTCCCACACGGTCTTCGAGTCATCGAGCGTGTCACGACTCTGATCGACATAGGCAAACTCGACCGTGTCGCCGACACGAATTTCCCCGTCGTCCGGCTGTTCCTGGCCTACGAGCATGCGGAACAGGGTCGTCTTACCGGCGCCATTCGCACCGATAATGCCGACGATCCCGCCAGGAGGCAGCGAAAACGATAAATCATCAATCAGCAATTTGTCGCCAAAGCCCTTCTGCAACCCGCCGGCTTCAATGACAAGATCGCCAAGGCGCGGACCGGGCGGGATATAGATTTCGTTCGTTTCGTTGCGCCGCTGAAATTCCTTGGACTGCAGCTCCTCGAAACGCTGCAATCGCGCCCGGCTTTTCGCCTGGCGGCCTTTCGGATTACTCCGCACCCATTCGAGCTCTGCTTCGATAGTCTTTCGGTGCGCTGCCTGCTGACTTTCCTCGACCTTCAGGCGCGCTTCTTTCTGCTCCAGCCATGAAGAGTAGTTACCTTCCCACGGGATGCCATGACCACGGTCAAGTTCGAGTATCCAGCCGGCGACGTTATCGAGAAAATAGCGGTCGTGGGTCACCGCGACCACGGTACCGGCGTACTGCTCAAGATAACGTTCCAGCCAGGCGACGGATTCTGCATCGAGGTGGTTCGTCGGCTCATCGAGCAGGAGCATCTCCGGCTCCGACAACAACAACCGGCACAGCGCAACCCGCCGTCGTTCGCCGCCCGACAGGGTACCGACGTCGGCGTCCCACGCCGGCAGCCGCAGCGCGTCGGCGGCGATTTCGAGTTTCCGCTCGATTTCCCAACCGCCAACAGCATCGATTTCATCCTGCAGTTTGCCCTGCTCCTCGAGCAGCGTTGTCATCTCGTCGTCTTCCATCGGTTCGCCAAAGCGCTCACTGATGGCATTGAACCGGTCGACCAGCGCTTTCGCTTCGCCGAGCCCTTCCTCGACATTGCCGCGAACATCCTTCGATTCGTCGAGCTGCGGTTCCTGGGGCAGGTAACCTATTTTCAGACCTTTCAGCGGCGTCGCTTCACCCTCGATCTCAGTATCGTTCCCGGCCATTATGCGCAAAAGGGTCGATTTCCCTGACCCGTTGAGCCCGAGCACACCGATTTTCGCACCCGGGAAAAAACTCAGTGAAATGTCGCGCAGGATGTGACGCTTCGGCGGTACGAGTTTACCGACCCGGTTCATAGTGAAAACGTATTGCGCCATGTACGAATAAACTCCCGTGAATAGTCCGATGCGATCGCTGCCGCGACAGCCGCGCATTGTCGCTGATAGTGAACGCGGGCGGAAGCGACGGCGCTACGGCAGGCGGTACGAAGCCGAGAGCCACGAAACTACCCGCGGGCTCGCTTAGCGGTGTAAAATGCCAGCCTTGCGCCGTGCATATTGATGCGCCCGGCATGAGACCGCTCCGAATCTGCATACCGTTCGTGGATAAATCACTAGATAAACTCGCCGTATTGTTCGCCGACGTCTCCGGAAGCACCCGGCTCTACGAGCAGTTCGGGGACGCGGTTGCGCGCGCCGACATGGCCGCGTGCATTCAACTCCTCGCCGACATATCCAGCGGGCTCGGGGGTGAGACCCTGAAGACGATCGGCGACGAAATCATGTGCGGTTTCGAAGACCCGATCAAAGCCGCATTGGCGGCGACCGAGATGCAGGCCGGATTACGCAAGGCGGGCGACGAAGATCGCTTTCAGATGGGCGTGTTGCACATAAAAATAGGCTGGCACTACGGGTCGGTGAACTGGCGCGGCGAAGAACTGATTGGTGAAGCCCCGATCTCGGCACAGCAGGTCATCGGCCTCGCCAAGGCAGACGAAATCCTGACGACCCGTCGCAGCATCGACGCGCTGCCGCCGGCGATGTTTCCGAACTGGCACACGCTCGACAGCATTGAAGCGGAAGCCTGGGATGGCGATCTCGAAGTCTGCAAGATTCCGTGGGAACAAACCGGCGAAGAGACACAAATCAGCTCGATCCCGATGGCGCAAATGATGCCGGCGGCAAAAGCATCGCTGAAACTGGATTATCAGGGGACGATTTTTGAAATCGATTCCCAGCATACGCGATGCCGGATCGGGCGGGGCCGCGACGCTGACTTGCGGGTAAACGGGAATTTCACGTCACGCCAGCATGCGGAGATCAGCTATCGAAATGGCCGTTTCAGTCTGAAAGACGAAAGCGTTAACGGCATCGTCATCGTCGAAAGCTCCGGCGACGTGCGCCGCCTGCGGCGCGAAGAAGGCGTCCTCACGGGTAGCGGCGAGCTGGGCTTCGGAGCGCCGCCGGACGAAGATCCGGGCGGTGCCGTCAAGTTCGAATGCTCCTAGAACACCGCTCCGCCGCCAACTAAACCCGCGCCTTCGCGCTCCGATGACCCGGGCCGTTCAGCACCCCCGCGCGGGAACACGCCTGATCTGCTGTCGGCACGCCGTGCCATGGATCAATTGTGCGAGCGTCCGTCCGATCGCGAACCGAATTTGACATCATCGGCAGGATTGCAGACCCTTCGCCCCGCGAATGGGACCGCGATCGAGGCACAGTTACTTGGCGACGAGAAATATGAAAGGATCGACTATCAGTAATATCGCTTTAACGGGCGCACTCGCGATGCTCGTCGCGGGCGTCACGTATGCGGCCGAGCCAGAGGTCGTCGAAGTCCGCGCAAGCAGGCTGAACCAGCGGCTCGCCGATGTCGCCGGGGCCGTCAGCATCGTCGGGGAAGAGGATATCCAACTCGGCCGACAACAACTCGCACTCGATGAGTCGTTGAACCGGGTACCGGGGATCTTCTCGCAGAACCGCTACAACTTTGCCCAGGATCTCCGTATCTCGCTGCGCGGCTTTGGTGCCAGGGCGAACTTCGGTATCCGCGGGATCCGCGTTTTCGTCGACGGCATTCCGTCCACGGTCACTGACGGTCAAAGCGTCATCGACGATATCGAACTCGGCGCGATCGAACGTATTGAGGTCATTCGCGGTGCCTCGTCGTCGCTGTACGGCAGCGCGTCCGGCGGGGTCATCAGTATGTATACGGAATCGGGTACCCCCGAACCGTATGCCGAAACCCGCCTCGAACTCGGCGCGTACGACCAGCAGAAATATCATGTCAAAACGGGCGGCGAGTACGATCGTCTCAATTACTTCATGAGCGCGTCCTACCTGAGCTACGAAGGTTACCGCGATCACGCGGAGGTTCGGCAGGGGACGTTTAATTCGAAATTTACCTACGACATCAACGACAACTCCGACCTGCAGGTCATAATCAATGCAATGGATTCACCAACCCGGGAGGACTCCGGCGCATTGACGCTGGCGCAGGCGGCCGCGGATCCCGACCAGGCACAGCCGCGCAACCTGAGTTCCGATGCGGGCGAAGATATCGATCAGCAGAAATTCGGCTGGACCTACAACTACAACCTCGACGACAGGCATCAGATCACACTGCGCAATTACTACGTCTGGCGTGATTTCGAAACGTTCCTCCCGATCGGGACCCACATTCCATTCGTATCAGACGACGGCGTCACCGGCTTCGATCGATTCTTTTTCGGCGGCGGCGCGCAATATACCTTCTCGGGTGAAATGTTCGGACGACCTAACCAGGTATCGGTCGGCGTCGACGTTGATTCGCAGGAAGACGATCGGCAGCGTTTTCTGAACAACGCCGGCGTGAAGGGAAACCTTGCGTTCGATCAGGAAGAACAAGCCGATGCCGTCGGGGTCTATTTCCGTAACATCATAGGGCTGACCGACACCCTGCAGCTGACGCTCGGCGGTCGTTACGATTCCGTTGATTTCGAAGTCGACGACGCGTACCTGATCAACGGGGACCAGTCGAGCAAGGTTGATTTCGACGAATTCAGCCCGACGGTCGGCCTGAACTGGAACGCCTGGGGCAACATTAACGTGTTCGCGAATTACGCCACGTCGTTCGAAACCCCCACGTTCACGGAGCTTGCCAATCCCGCACGAAATCTCAACGTGAATCTCGGCGGATTCGCCAACGTGTCCGCGCAAACCGCTGACAGTTTCGAATTTGGCCTGCGCGGCGCACTCAGCGATCGCATCGATGTCGACTTCGCTTATTTCACCATGGACGTCGATGACGAAGTCACGAATATTTCGACAATCGGAAACCGGTCTTTCTTTGAAAATGCGGATACGGACCGGCAGGGCGTCGAAGCCGCGACGGTTGTCGAAGTGTTCGAGGAACTCCGCCTGACCACGAGTTATACGTGGTCCGACTTCGATTTCGATGATTTCGCCTCTAATCCGGCCTTTGAAGGCAACGAACTTCCGGGGGTTCCCGAACACCAGTTTTATGCCGAGCTCGCGTTCAGGCATGCGTCGGGCTTCTACGCGGCATGGGATGTCCTTTACGTGGGCAGCTTTTTCGCAAACAACGCGAACACCGTAAAAACGGACGATTACACGGTCTCGAACATGCGCATGGGACATGAATTCAGCGTCGGCCAGGCCCGGATCGGGCCCTATCTCGGGATTAATAACGTGTTTGACGAAGATTACTTCTCGAACGTTCGTCTGAACGCTTTCGGCGGACGCGCATTCGAGCCCGCACCCGGAATTCATGTCTATGGCGGCATCAGCGCGCGGATGAGCTTCTGAACCGGACGCCGCATTACATCGGCCTGAATTCGCCGTAAAATGCGCGGATGCTGAATCCGACCCCGCAAACGACTTTTCTGAAAGACTACGCGCCGCCGCCGTTTCTGATCGCGCACGTCGAGCTCGATATCGACATCACCGCCGAGGACGCCATCGTGAGCGCCGCGCTCAGTGTCGCGCGCAATCCGCAGGCGCCCGCCGACGCACCGCTCGTGCTCGACGGGGACGAACTCGAACTGCTCGAAGTGAGTATCGACGCCGCGAAACTTGATGCGAACGATTACGAAGCGACCCCCGAGCGTCTCACGATTGCGAACGTCCCGGATACGTTTCGCCTCGAAACGCAGGTGCGGATCTATCCTGCAAAGAATACGCAACTGATGGGTCTCTACCGTTCCAAGGACGGCTATTTCACCCAATGCGAAGCCGAGGGCTTTCGTCGCATCACGTATTTTCTCGACCGACCGGACGTGATGTCGCGCTATACGACGACGATCTATGCGGACAAAGCCGAATTTCCGCTACTGCTATCCAACGGCAACCTCGAGGCCGAAGGTGACGGGCCAGCGGGTCGTCACTGGGCACGCTGGATTGATCCGTTTCCGAAGCCATCCTATCTGTTCGCCATGGTCGCTGCGAAACTCGACCGGCTCGAAGACGATTTCGTGACCGCCTCCGGGCGGCCCGTCAAACTGTTCGTCTTTGTCGAGCCGGGTAAAGTCGACCAGGCGGGATTCGCCATGGAGTCGCTCAAGGCCTCAATGCGCTGGGACGAGGAGACGTTCGGGCTGGAGCTCGACCTTGACCAGTACATGATCGTCGCGGTGAGCGATTTCAACATGGGCGCGATGGAGAACAAGGGCCTCAATATCTTCAATACGAAGTACGTTCTCGCGCGCGCGGATACCGCAACCGACGGCGACTTCATGATGCTCGACCGGGTCGTCGCGCACGAATATTTCCACAACTGGACGGGCAACCGGGTCACCTGCCGGGACTGGTTTCAATTGAGTCTGAAGGAAGGCCTCACTGTTTTCCGCGACCAACGCTACGGCGAGGATCGTTACTCGAGAGCCGTACAGCGCATACAGGAAGTCCGCAGTCTTCGCGCGGCCCAGTTTCCTGAAGACGCGGGTCCGATGGCGCACGCGGTGCGGCCGGATGCGTACATGGAAATCAGCAATTTCTACACCGCGACGATTTACAACAAGGGCGCCGAAGTCGTGCGCATGATCGAGACACTAATCGGCGAAGATAACTTCCGTCGCGGGATGGATTTGTATTTTGAACGGCACGATGGTCAGGCGGTGCGCACCGAGGAGTTCGTCGCCGCGATGCAGGATGCCTCGGCAGTCGATCTCGAACAGTTCGGGCGCTGGTATCACCAGGCGGGTACACCGACCGTAACCGTCACCGCCGTCAAGGACGCGGCCGAAGGCCAGGTTACCCTGCATATGAAACAACGGAGTGAGCCGACCCCAGGCCAAGGCAGTAAGGCGCCATTTCACATTCCGATCGCGCTCGGGTTCGTCGACGGCGACGGCAGCGACGTTGCATTTCACTACGCAAACGAAGAACACACGACCTGCGTGCTGTCGCTAACGGAAGCCGAACAGTCATTTAACTTCGAAGGCGTACCGGCCGATGCCGTGCCGTCACTTCTGCGCCACTTCTCCGCACCGGTGAATTTGTATTTCGATTACAACGACGCCGATCTCGCACACCTGATGGCCCACGACAGCGATCCGTTCAACCGCTGGGAGGCGGGACAGCGGCTCGGTCTGAACGTACTGATCCGTGCGATTGGAGCCTATCGCGCGGGCAAGGCAGTGGACTTTCCGGACGAATTTATCGAGGCCGCGCGCCGGACGCTCACCGGCAGCGACGACGATCCCGCCCTTGCCGCCGAAGCATTATCGCTGCCGAATGCCGGCTACATCGCGGAACAGCTCGAGGAAGTCGACCCGGAAGCGATACTTGCGGTTCGCACGGCGCTTAGAAAACACATCGCGGCAAAGCTCGAACCCGAACTTCAGGCTGCTTACGAGCGCTTCGTCGTTCCCGGCCCGTACCATCCGGATGCGGCCAGCGCCGGACGCCGCTCGATGCGGAATCTGTGCCTTGGTTACCTGATGGAGCTGCACACGCCGCCTATTATCGAACAGTGCGCCAAACAACTCAGGGACGCCAGCAACATGACCGAGGCGATGGCCGCTCTCGTTGCGCTGGCCAATTGTGACTGCCCGGAACGCGACGAAGCGCTGCAGGTTTTTTACGATCAATGGCGGGATGAGCCGCTCGTCATCGACAAGTGGTTCGCCGTGCAGGCCGGTTCGCGGCTGCCCGACACGTTCGAACGGGTCCGGAGCCTGATGCGCCATCGGGATTTCGACATCAAAAACCCGAACCGGGTTCGCGCCGTCGTCGGCGCTTTCTGTCACGGAAATCACGCACGGTTTCACGCGGCTGACGGCAGCGGCTACGCGTTTGCCGCCGATCAGGTGATCGCACTGGACGCGATCAATGCGCAAATCGCGGCCAGGCTCGCGCGGGCTTTTGATCGCTGGAAAAAATTCGACGCCGATCGTCAGGCACATGCGCGCGAGGCGCTGGTTCGGATCCGCGAAATGGACGGATTGTCGAAGGACACGTTCGAAGTCGTTTCCAACGCGCTCGACTAGCGCGTGGATTTCGCTGCGGTCGGCGCCGCCTGGCTGACCCATCCCGGGCCGGATTGGCGGAGACGAAAATCGCAGCCTGAGTTTTAAGGAAGCTCTGAATAAGTCCGGTTCGAGCAGCTTGTGCGCGAAATGCCGAGTCATGACTTGTTCAGAGCTTCCGTAACTGTCACGTATCGCAAGGAGGACGATATGGCTGCACCCATCAGGATCCTGGGCATTCACGGCCTCGGCGATCATCGCAACAGCACCTGGGAAACGGACTGGGAAAGCGCACTGCGTCGCGTATTCCCCGGTCAGGATCAGCTCGACCTCGAGTTCTCGTTCGTCAATTACGACAGTATCTTCGAGGATACCGAGTTGTCGGGCTGGGAAACGATGCAGGCCATATGGAAGCTCGGCCGTAGCGCGGTCGATTCCGTATTACGCCGGCGCCGGGGAGTACTCGGCGACGTCTCGGACGGCATCAAGTGGACGGCCGGCTACGTCGTCGCGTGGGTCGAAGACGAACAGTTCCAGAAGCGCACGCGTAAGCTTGTACTCGACGCGGTAACGAGGCAAAAACCGGACATCGTCATCGCGCACAGTCTCGGATCGCTGATCACTTACAATGCGTTCACGCACGATGACGCCAGCAAGCCGGCCGTTGCACAAGCCCTGAAGCGGCTGCGCACTATCACGCTCGGTTCGCAAATCGGCAACGCGTTTGTGGTCAGAAACCTGACCCCGGGGCGGATCGAAGCGCTCGACGTTCGCGAATGGTTTCATCTGTACAACAGCGAAGACGACGTATTCACCGCGCCGATAAAAATCCTGGACGCGAATAATTTCCTTCAGGTCGACACCCATTTCGATATCGACGGTTTCGCCGATCATGCCGCCGTGGAATACTTCGGTCATGCGAACGCGGTCGCTGAGGTATGGCGACCGATCGCCGAAGAACGGATTAACAGTCGCGCATTCGGATCGCAACGCAAGCAGCGGCGTAAAGCCCCGCCCCGCGACCGGGTTAACCGACGCGCATTGCTGATCGGAATCAACGAGTACCCCACCGAGTCCGACCGGCTCGAAGGGTGCGTCAACGATGTCTACCTGATGAGCGCGGCGTTGCAGGAATGCGGCTTTCCGCCCGAAGCGATCCGCACCTGTCTCGACGAACGCGCAACGGCGAGCGGCATCATCGAGCGACTGCAATGGCTCGTCGACGATGCACAGCCCGGCGATGAGCGCGTCGTGTATTTCAGCGGGCATGGCGCGACGATCCCGGAATATGGTGAGAATAACGAACCCGACCGGCTCACGGAGACGCTTGTGCCCTGGGATTTTGCGTGGTCGCCGGAAACCGCGGTGACCGACGACCGCATCTACGATCTCTACAGCCAGTTGCCGTACGACACCCGGCTCGCGATGATATTCGACTGCTGTCATTCCGGTGGAATTCACCGTGACGGTGGGGCCAGGGCGCGCGGCATCAATCCACCGGACGACATCCGTCACCGCGCGATCAAATGGGATCGGCAATCGGAAATGTGGGTCCCGCGCGATTTCGAACGCCTGAACGCTAAATTTTCGCGTGAGCGCTCCGCCGCGCATGCCTTTTTTGGTGCCGATGGTGCGACGACCCGGATCGGCCGTGCCTCGTTGATCCGCGGACAATCGGAAACCACCTATCGCGCAATGAAGAAGAAGCGCGCCGGAAACCGATTCGGCCCGTATCTGCCGCTCATTATCGAAGCGTGCGAGGAAAACGAATACGCCTACGAGTACCGGCACGGCGTGACGAGTTATGGCGCTTTCACCTATGCGCTGGTGTCGCGGTTGAGACGTTACAAGCGAATAACGTTTGCGCGTCTCGTCGGTGAGACCGGCGAGCAACTCGCGGAACTCGGCTACGAACAGAGCCCGAAGATTCTCGGGCCGTCTTCGGTCACCGGTAGCCTGGTGCCGTGGATTAGGCGCTAGGTCGGCTGTCTCACCGCGTGCGCACGGGACGCGCGCGCTGGTTGTAGAGTAATTTTCTCAGTTCCGATTTTTCAGCGTCGCTGAGTTCGTCCAGATTCAGGCTCATATCGCTGCCGACCCCCATACCACGCTGAACCGCCGGTCGCGCGCCGAGTTCTTCGAACCAGCGTTTGAAGTAGGGAAACTCGTTGATGTCCTGTCCCTGAATTTCCCAGTTTTCCGTCCACGGGTAACAAATCATATCGGCAATCGTGTATTCGTCGCCGGCGATATACGGACGGTCGGACAAACGCTGGTTCAGCACCCCGTACATGCGGTTAACCTCATCGGAGAATCGGGTCAGGGCGTAGGACTGATCGCCTTCGCCGTCTTCGAGTCGGCGAAAATGGCCCTGTTCGCCGGTCTTCGGGCCCTGGTTCGCCATTTGCCACATGACCCACTGACTGACCTCGTACTTTGTGCGCATATCCTGCGGCCAGAAGCGACCGGCCTTTTCCGCGATATACATCATCATCGCGCCGGATTCGAATACCGGGATTGGCGCGCCGCCATCGGCCGGATCACGGTCGACGAGCGCCGGCATCCGGTTGTTCGGCGAAATGTCAAGAAAATCGTCGGCAAACTGGTCACCCTGTCCGATGCGGCAGGGGACGACGGTGTACTCCGCCTCGAGTTCTTCGAGCAGTATCGTAACTTTCTTGCCGTTGGGTGTCGGCCAGTAATGCAATTCGATCATGACAACGTCCTCAAAATCGGAGTTGGACAGGTGGTGTGCCCATTGTAGGTCGCAACGAGAGACCTTGTCATGGCTGCCTCGCGATGTCCGCGGCAACGTCCGCGAGCCCGGGTCCCCGGGTCCCGTTTTCCATTACAATGCACGCCCTCGAAGCAGGAATGTACGAATGCAAGCTTACGAAGATATTCACTACGAATCGCACGACGGGCTGCGGCTTTACGCACGTGACTATCGGCACGACGCTCCGCGAGGAACCGTACTGTGCCTGCACGGACTCACACGAAACTCCGCGGATTTCGGCAAGGTGTGCGTGTCGCTGAATGATGAGTACCGGATCATCGCGGTCGACCAGCGCGGGCGCGGACGGTCGGACCGCGATCCACAACCTTCAAACTACAATGCGCTCACCTACGCTCGCGACATGTTTGACCTGCTCGACGGTATCGGGATTGATCAGGTTTTTGCGATCGGTACGTCGATGGGAGGCATCATCTCGATGGTGATGGGCTCGATGGCAAGTGCGCGCTTTCGCGGCGTCGTATTGAACGATGTCGGTCCCGTGATCGATCCCGCAGGGCTCGATCGGATCCGTAATTACGTCGGAAAACTCGCGGCGGTGCAGACCTGGGCCGACGCGGCAGCCCAGGTGAGGGCGACGAACGCGTTAGCGTTTCCCGATTACGGTCCGGAGGACTGGGAGGCCTTTGCCCGCAACCTGTATCGCGAGGACGATGACGGCGTGCCGACCCCTGCCTACGATCCGGCCATCGCCGAATCTCTGCGCGTCGACGAGAATGCGGCGCCGCCACCGGAACTATGGCCAGCGTTCGACGCGCTGGCGGACATCCCGTTACTGGTCGTGCGCGGCGCAACGTCAGACATTCTTGCACCCACGTGTGTTGTCGAAATGACCCGTCGCCGCCCGGATATCACGGTCGTCGAAGTACCGAACCGCGGACACGCGCCGATGCTAGACGAGCCGGTTGCCTGTACAGCCGTTCGTCGTTTCCTAGACGACGCAACATCCACCTGATCAGCATCCGCAATTTGATACGGAGCACCCGAACGACATGCACATAGGTACGGCAATACGCAATATGGGTCCGGCCGCGACAGCGCAATGCATCACCCACTGCGCGAAGCAGGCCGAGGCGATCGGACTCGCACACGTCTGGACAGTCGATCACGTGGCCATACCGCCGGACGATGCGGAAGGCTCAGACGGGCGCTGGCTCGATCCGCTGGCCACGCTCGCGTTCCTGGCCGCGGCAACAAAGACCGTGGACCTCGGCGTGAGCGTCCTCGTCCTCCCCTATCGCCCTGCCCTGCTAACGGCGAAATGGGTCGCGAGCATTCAGGAGCTGTCTTCGGGGCGGCTTCGCTTCGGGATCGGTCCCGGCTGGATGGTCCCGGAATTTCGCGCACTCGGGGTCGACCGCCGCCAGCGGGGGAAAATCACCGACGAAGTGATCGATTTTATTCGCGAGTGCTTCGACGCCGACGACGACACGGTCGAACTGAACGGCCAGCCGTTCCTGTTTCGTCCGAACCCGCCGCGTCCGCCGATCTACGTCGGCGGCATGGAGGATGTGGCACTCGCCCGCGCGGTTCGCTGCGGCGATGGCTGGTTACCAATTGGTATCGATCCGGTAAAGCTCAAACCCCGGGTCGACCGGCTGACCGAGATGTCGCAGGCTGCCGGTCGCGAGCGCCCGGATATTATCGCGATCGGAACGCTCCCGGATTCCCAGACCGAAGCCGTCGAGCAGCTCGCGGGATGCGCCGAACTCGGGGTCACGGATTATATTCAGGCGTCGCGTTACAACGACGAGAACGGCTTCGACGCCATCGTCAAACGTCTCGACGATCTGAACCATCAGCTGTCGTGATGCTCGACCCGGCGATTAAACGGGATCGGCGTTAACCAGTACCGCCGCGATCAGACACGGTTCATCGGTTCGCACGCTCCAGGAGTGATTCGTACCGCGTTGTATCATCACGTCACCGGCCTTCAGACAGGTTTCTCCCTCCTCGAGTATCGCCCAGATTTCGCCTTTTAATACGACGAGATAGTCGATCGTATTCGTTGTGTGCATCATCGGATCATCCGACGACGAATCCGCCGCGTGCCCCGCGCCTATCGACGAAAATGCCTCCGCGCCGTCTGCACGGTCGCGCCACGCGCTGTCCGGCGGAAACTCGACGACGCGAAAGACCGTGCCGTTCGTCGGCGGTTCCAGCACGACCGGTCCGACCGCGGTATCCTCGTTGCCCTGGTTACTCGCCGGCGACGCATCGGTTTTCCAGAAATCGGTGAGCGCAAGCCCGGGCATCGATTCCATTTCTTTCACGTTGCCGTTCGTTCCGTCATCGATGAATACGGACCTGCCCGCTTCATTGTGACCTGTCACTACCCGTCTTACTGATTGGACCATGATTGTTTACTCCGTCGTTCGTTTGCGCTGAATGATAGTTCGGTGCGGTCGGGTTGATTAATCCTGCCAGCGACCCCAATGGGTGACCTCGGCGCCGGGTCTCCGGGTCGTGGGTCCGAAACGTCCGTGTGGATATCCCATCGGCAGTAACCCGGCGATCTCCTTGTCCGCAGGGATCCCAAGACGGGATTTCAATTCGTCTTCGAAAAAGTAATGCAGCGTCGTGAGCGTGGCTCCGACTCCGAGCGCCCGCGCCGCGAGCAGGATATTCTGCACGGCCGGATAGATCGACGCGTGCAGCGTCGCCGTAATCGACCGCGGATTATTCGCATCCGCATAGGTCGGAAAGTCCGTGCCCGTGCAGGCGAGTAATATGACGGGAACTTCATCCATGTGTTCGGCGAGATGGGTGGCGGTCGCAAACATCCGCTGACGCTCCGGCGGTATGTCGCTCATCGACGGAATCGAACCGAGACGCTCGAGTTCACGGTAATACTTGAGGTAGCGATCGCGAATGAAGCGCTTGTCTTCTGGCGCATCAACGACAACGAATGCCCAGTTCTGAAAATTACTGCCGCTCGGTGCGTGCACACCGGCGTCTATAATTTCCTCCATGACCTCACGCGGGATGGGATCCGGTTTGAGTCGCCGCATCGAACGCGTCGTTTGGATCGCTTCGAACAAACCGAGTTCGTCCATCACATTTCCCCTTTATACTGTACGCCTCGTTTTATCGTGATCATCGCGCCCAGGCAAGCGTGCCGGTCCAACCCGAAGGAGTTCGACGACATGACGGCAGACACTACAACCCTCGCGACACGCGTCGACGAGATCGCGGACGGGATCTATCGCATTAATACCCCGGTCGACGTACTCGGCGGCTTCTCATTCAATCAATACCTCCTCGTCGACGATTCGCCGCTGTTGTTTCATACCGGAATGAAACAGATGTTTCCCGCGGTCAAAGCCGCCGTCGATACGGTCCTCGACAGCGCCTCGCTGCGTTACATTGCGTTTTCCCACTACGAAGCCGACGAATGCGGATCGCTGAACGACTGGCTGGAAACGGCACCGAATGCGGAGCCATTGTGCAGCGAACTCGCCGCGATGCTCTCCGTAAACGATACCGCGATCCGCCCTGCGCGGGGTATGCACGACGGCGAGACACTGACACTCGGCAGTAAAACCGTGAAATGGATCGACACGCCGCATTTACCCCACGGCTGGGAAACCGGCTACCTGATGGAAACGTCGACCGGAACGCTGTTCTGCGGCGACTTGTTTACTCAGGGAGGCCATGGCGACGTTGCCGTTACCGAAGACGACATACTCGAACCGAGCGAGGCGTTTCGCGCGCCGATGGATTATTTTTCACACACGAAAAATGTCGAGCCGTTAATGGAAAAGCTCGCGAGCGAGCAGCCCCGCACTCTTGCGGTGATGCACGGGAGCGCATGGCGTGGCGACGGCGGCACGTTGCTGCGTGCGCTCGGTGCGCGCCTCGCCGGCTAGTATCCAGCCAGACGGTTGAGCGTTGTGACCTGAGAGTAATCGCTGAGACGGCAAGAGCTTCAGAGGGGTCAAGGCGACCACGGAGAGTTCATACGGGAGTCTCGCCGTACCTGCCGCAATAATCTTTGGGTCGGCCGGCGCCGACTAAACGCACGAGCAGCGAGTCGGACGCGAAACTGATGTTTGGGCGCATGGACCTGGCTGATGGCTTTCAGCCCTGTCAGCCATTCGCCGTATGACCCTTGCGTCCCGGATAACGGACGGTCGAGAGGCGGACCTGGGGGTCCGAAATGTGCACGTTTCGGACCTTCGGTGGTGTAACGTTTCTTCTGTAAATTGTTGATGGTTCGAAGTGCTGAGCCATCCGGTTATCCTTTTGAAAGCGATCTAGACAGTATCGGCGTGCGAGCAGACCCCTCATCGGTAGTGGAATCTGCTGTTAGTGCAGCTGGTTATACGCGCGCTCCAAGGGTCATTATTCGACGCCGATCGTCCTATTGACCCCACGCCGATCCACAGTCTGGCGGGCCTTCGTCCTATCCCAATGCGATTCCTTCGGGCAAGCCGCCTTCAGACGGCGTCGCCTGATATTCATCGGTTTCTGCCAAACGATCGCTCAACGCTTGGATGGCGCTGCAGTTCATCCGGTCGAAAAACTTTTGTCGCTTGTCTCGACCAAACTGCCAGAATACCGCGATGGAAACATCTGCTTGGGTAAGCCTGTCACCGACAAAATGGCGACCCTTCAGTCGATTGTTGAGCCACTGAAAACTGTCGGCGACTTGTTGATCGCACATTCTAACCCATGGTTTGTAGATCAATTCTTTGGGCCGGAAATGAAACTCATAGAGTGTTGAAACGAGTTTGTCGGTCGCCCCCGAAGCAACAGAAGCATAGTTGAGAATGGTCCATCGTTCTTCACCGCTCATCGGCGTCAATCGTTTTTCCGCCTCAACGAGCGAATCCAGATAATCCAAGATCATACTGCTTTCGACCAAACTCTCTCCATTGCTCCGTACCAGGATGGGTACACGACCCAGCGGGTTGTACTCGCGCAGCTTGGCTTTTTCTTCACCAAAGGGACCACGCTTGTGCATTTGATAGTCGAGACCATAAAGCTTGAGCGTGATCGCGACACGTCGCGTGTAGGGTGACCCAAACGAACCGATCAGTTTCATTTCTGCTATTTCCTTTTCTGTGTCCGGGCACCAGCACATCGAGTTTTTGTCATCGTTAGCAACAGACTCACAGCTGATAGAAAAGTAACCATATCGACATGGAGGCCTGCAAGAGCTGCGGCTGCTACGTCAAGATCATTGCCCGCATCGAAGATACTATGGTGATCGAGAAGTTCCTCAAGCACCTCGAGCGCAAAGACGCAACAGCCACCGTGCGCTCGCCAGACTCCGTTCCGACAGGATCGAGCACTCTATAGCCTGGAAAGCCACGGAAAACGGCGCTTATACTTGCTGTACGGTTGGATAAGCCAGGAGGCGGGAATTCTAAAATTTGCCGTTTCGGAGATCCCGACGGAATAGTTCTCGAATTAGTCGAGGCGTGGGGCTCCCTTTGGGATAGAGTAGCTGTGCAAGTGCGTGTCCAAACTCGTGCCGGTACACACAAAATTACCAGGAGCCGGGAGGCGGATTTATGAAAGTCGGAGTATTTTGCATCCAACCGGACGCTGCGCGGGACCCCGCAGTCGTCGCCAGTCACGCCGAAGGACTTGGATTCGCTTCGTACTGGGTACCCGACCATATCATGCTCCCGGTCGAGTTCAAGACCAGCTACCCAGGTAAACAAAAAGGCGATCCGGATCCCGACTATCTCTGGCAAATGCCGGATCCCATGATCGCCTGTATGCACGCGGCCACTGCGACGAAACAGATGGAAGTAGGCACTGCAGTTCTGTTGGTGCCCGAGCGCCATCCATTACACCTGGCCAAGGAAATCGCATCCCTCGATAGTTTCAGTAACGGCCGCTTTCACTTCGGCATCGGCGCGGGTTGGAATCGGGAAGAGGCAGAAATAATGGGCGTCGATTTCGACCACCGCTGGAGCCAGGTGCGCGAAGCCATCGAGGTCATGAAAACGTGCTGGGTCGACAACGAATCAGAACACCACGGCAAATACTACGACTTCCCACCAGTGAGGTCCTTTCCGAAACCGGCCCAGCGTCCTCACCCCCCGATTTATTTGCCCAGCATCATGTTGGCCGATGGATGGTCCAAGCGGGTGTTCAAGCGCATCGTCGAGTGGGGTGACGGTTGGCTGCCAGTGGTAGAGAACGTTGCACAGGTCGTGGACGGTATGAACCAGATGAAAGAGCTTGCCGCGGCCACCGGTCGCGAGGACAAACAGTTCAGAGTCAATGTGCTCGGCATGCCCGGGCAATGGTGCACACGTCGCGAAATTGAAGCATTTCTCGATGTTGGGGTCGAGCAAGTTACGGTTTGGTTGGAGAAAGAAAACACCGATGACATCCGGCGCGAACTCGACCAACTTGCCGCAGGGTTGTTTAGCCCCGCGTGAGCTTCAGCGTTGTATTGATCTGGGAAAAGCGATGCACTTATCATTTTTACCTGTTGTGGTGGATTCTCTCTAGACGACGAGACAGCGTCGGCCACGGCCAGATGAGACCGGGGCTTATCATTGCACTGGCCACCGGTGGCTTTCTTCTTGCTTCAGTGCACATCATGGTGGCCGCTGGTCTTTTTCTTTCTGTTGCGGAGTTTGTCTACCTGTTCGGACTCTTGTGGTATCTCGCAATGGCATTGGTCAACTTCGTTGCGATTCTATTGCACCGGCTGAACCTAGATTGAGAAACGCACCTAACCAGGCGTTCAACCTGCCGCTTGACCGTGGGCTTCCTGCGCTACCGCTCCCGTCGCCCTCCCTCAAGCGCAGGTTATCTTGGCGTTAGGCGGTCGGCGAGAAGCTTGTGGAATACGAAAGTCTCTTGATCGGAATCGCTGAGATTTCGATCGCGCTCACCGGTTTTGCGGGCGTTGTAGTCGTCCTGGGCAGGCGCACCTCGGTTCCGTGGCCCCTCACTGATCAGTTTCAGCTCCGCAGCCTGATCGAGAACGGTCTTCTTGTCGTACTTGCTGCGTTACTTCCCTTTGCAGTGCTCCAGCACACCAACGAGCCCAGCCTGATCTGGAGGATTTCCAGCGCAATCTTCGGCGTGGCTGGGGGTGTACATGCCTTCATCATCCAGGGCTGCCGCCATCGTCGTCTGCTGAGGGATCCCGAGGCGACCTCCGACGGTCTCTTCCCCGTCGCTTGGACTGCGGTTCTCGTTTCTATGTCGGCAGCTGTGCACGGCGCGCTCCTCCTAAACGCTGCAGGCGTAGTCTTTCACGGCACGTTTGGGCCGTACCTCTATGGGCTGCTTTGGGATCTTTCCATGGGAGCCGTGTTCTTCCTCCGACTGGTTCGCTTTTCCTGAGGTTGCCCCGGCCGCTGGACACCATGTCCGTTGGCCGGACGCTTTTCGTAGCACGAACTTCCGTTATTGGCCGTTCGCGCTCATTACCGCCTTCCGGGCGACGGTCCGTTATGAAGCAGCTATGAGCGGACCCTCATGCTGCATGGGCAAGAGCGAGGAACGCGATTCTACACAACCCGCCCGTGGAGTCGGTCGTGCGAGTGTCACGATACAAGCGGGTGATCTGGAATAGTTTCCTTCGCCATTGCGTGGAGTTTGTCACGTAGCTCGCTATCCTCGAGGATTTGCTCGTGTAAATCGTCGAAAAGAACTCTAAATTCTTCTTTCGACCCAGCTCCACAATGTACCTCGGCTAGCTTCATTTTGAATTCGATGCTATCGGGGCGTGAGTCAATCGCATGATGTGACCATTTTAGCGCCTCGTCCCACAAGCCTGCCGCGATACACCGATCAATTTCATCAGCGACCGATATTGTTCCTGACTCGGAAAGGTCGATGTCGACCGAATCGGAAACTTCCTCTATCTCGCGCAGGCTTGTAACAAGTCTCTCGTGTAATTGTCGCTTGGCTTCATCATCCGTCGTCGTTTTTGGGGCCACTAAAGGCCGCCGTCGCAGCCGAAACACCCGGACGGCGACTACGACTATAGCGGCTGCTAAGAATACGGTGACTAAAATCTTCATCATTTCTTTGACTACACGCTTGCCCTTTCAGATGGAGCAAGGGGACGCTATATAGTTAACCACATAACTGTTCGCTTCACCGGCTATCCATCAATCTTTGTAGCTACCTGAACGTCGCTTGCTGGCCGTTCGCGTCGGTATTGAGGTGACTGGCGACGGTCTGCTTCGGATCGAGTAACCGGACGGTCATGCGGCGCTGCAGCAGGCGCAATTAATCTGACACTGTCTTTTGCGCCAAGTAATCTAACCATCCGCAAGTCGAGGATGTTTGTATGAACTGGGATGCTATTGGCGCCATCAGTGAAGTTGTCGGATCTGCCGCAGTGGTATTAACGTTGATTTATTTGGCCGTCCAGATCCGTCAAAACACGAAATCAGTTCAATCAGCGGCTTTGGAGGGGGCGGTCAATACACCTATCGCAACGCGACAGGCTATTTACGAAAGCGCCGAAATGACGAACATAATTACTCGCGGCATGAAGGATCACAAAGACCTCGATGAAGATGAGCTTTTTCGATTCCGACTCTCGGTGCAAAACACCCTGTGGGGCATTTGGAACATCCATGCACAATCTCGACTGACTGGTTTATCTAACAATGTATGGGAAGCCCAAAAGCCCTTCATTCTCCGAATGCTGTTGTCACCGGGCGGAGCATGGTTCTGGCGAAATTACAAAACGGAGTTTGAACGTTCGTTTGTTACAGAACTCGAGCAGATCCTTAACAGTCATGTTAATGGTGACGATGAATTACCGTTTCCGCCGGAAAAGAAATGAACGTCCACTTTCAGCGGCATGAATGTCGCATATTGGCCGGTTGGGTCGATTCTCAGCCTCCGGGTGAACGTCGGCTTTCGAGGTATCGGCTTTCACACCCCAGCTCTTACCAAGAATCGACAGCATAGGAGGTCAAGAGGCGGGCGAATGGCGGTCGCTGTGACGGAAATTTAGTCGGGATTCTCCATGAGCCGCTCTATATGCGACCGAAATTCTTGTGTTCCGCTGAATTGATTTTGCTGCCACCACTGCCAGTACCCTCCCATTCGAGCGGCGACCAGCAGGGTTCGTTCTTCAGTTTTCCAGAGTTCTTCGTGCCCGGTCGAATCTCTGCTCTCATGAAACAGCGTCTCCCAAATATTCGTATAAGACAACCAAACCCAGCTAGCTCGTGACTTTTCGATCGGTTCAAGGTCGTTGAACGAATGGAGAGCCTTATCCAAGATTTCGGTGAGTTCCGCGCTTTGAGCGACCGCGGTGTTGACCGAATTAAACTGGCTTTTAGCGCTTCGGTACGACGAGGCCTTTGACGCGGTCGTATTTTGGCGAATTTGAACTGCGACATATCCCAGAGAAAAAAATTACAGCTAACGCCCCCAGTATTTCGCCCACCGCACCTATTGCTTCCCAGTTCATCGTTCAATCTCCCGCCAGTGAATCCAGTGCGCAGCATATCCGAGGGTATTGGCGGCGTGAACGTCTGAAGTTGGCCCTTCGCGTCGAAACTTATCGCTGGGCTGTACGTCCGTTAATGAGGGACGAGTGCGCGGGCCATGTTGCGATGCAATGGGCGTGAAGGTGCCCACAACGGCCTATCGCGCTTGATGATTGGTTTGCTAACTGTGGGGCCTATCAATCTTACGAACAGAGACCTGGGCTAAGATGGGTTCGGTTATGGTGCGGCTAGAATCGCGAACTCCGAGCGAAATAAGTGGACGTATTTGCTTTCGCCAACGTATTCAGTGGTCCCTAACAATGAAGTCGAGTTCCGACAAATTACTGGCACGTCACAGCTCGCTGGTACATTCTGAGAAACGCAAAGTCGTGTCCCATGTCCAGCGCGAATCAGGAGAGTGGTTCATCAATACTGTATTGATCGACGATCTCCAGGTCCCATTCCGTTACAAAAGAAAAAAATTGTATAAGAGCTTGGTCGGCGCGCAGGTAAATTTGACGTATTACCCGGCCACAGAAACGGTCGCAGGGATCGATCTCGAAGTAATGAGAGTTGTGCGCATACGGCGCGCATGACGCGATGACAACTTAGACCTTTCCAGACAAATAGGCATCTGAATTTCGACTTGGACAGACAGTCTTCGAATGGCTCTTATGCCTCAGGATAACGATCATTAGCAGCAAAGGCCTGTGCGGCGGAGTTGTGCCCATAAGAGACCGTTAGAGATTGCTAATATAGCCAGCGTCACCATGATCTGGGCGCAGTGCCTGAAACAGTGATTTGGTATCGACATCGAGACGTACCCGGCCTGCCGGTGGGGCAGTGTGGAACATCGCCTGTATCTAAAGAGCCAGTGGTCATGGCGAAGGTCCTGACCCACCTTGATAATAAAGTTGCCGCGGCCGCCCCCCCGGCTGCCGCCCTGCCACTGGCGCGGACGCCAAGCAGTGGCTCTATCGGACGAAAACCTGGTTCATACCTCGTATGTCTAAAGCGGACCGGCGCAGAGAGGCTGCCGTTTCGGCGCGCCTAGCGGGAGAAATTTTCATGAAAGGATCAGTGCGTCGGATGCCCGGAAGCAAGCGAGTTTGGAGATCGATATTCCCGCCCTGCGCTTGCATGCGCGAATGCGTGGGATGAATCCGACGAATGGTGCGCGAGGGGTTCCGCGGCGAGCGGTACGGTCGTCCCGAGGCCTGCATAGACGAAATGATCGCCGAAAGTATCGCGCAATCGCTCGAATGCCGGCTCGCCGGTGCAGTGTGCCGGGGCCAGCCAGCGCACTTGCCATTCGTCCCTGAGTGCAAGGGCAATGCGCTCAATCTCGACCGGCGGAGCCGGGATCAAATGCATCCCGCCAATCACGAGGTGGATTGGTTTGGCGACGGCGTTCTTGGCCGCCGCCACGATGCGTTCTATCGTCGGATGGCTGCAGCCAGCTACCACGACGATACCGTCGGGTGTTTCGATCAACAACGATAATTCGACTAAGGGTAGATCAGTTCCCCATTCGCCCTTAAGAGCGACGACGTGGAACCCCGGCGCCACCTCGGTCGTCTCGCCGACGAGGGTGAAATTTCCCTGTGGCCACGCGCTGCCGAAATGCAGCCGCTCGGCTGGCGCACCGTCCCAGTAGCGCATATCCGGCGGCAGTGCGGCATTGGCCGGCAGAAACGAGCGCGGTAGTTCCGCGCCGAACACACCGAATCCCTCGCGTGGGGCAAATATCTGAACGTCCGGGTTGGCGGAGAGCAGGTAGGTCAGCCCGCCGACGTGATCGCCATGACGATGCGAAATTACCGCGAAATCGAGCCGGGACAAATCAACATCGAGCTCCTTGACGTTATGCGCGAGGACATCGGCATCGTTACCGGTATCGAACAAGATCCTTTTGCCGCCGTACTCGATCAAGGCCGCGAAGCCCCAATCCTTAGTCAAGGTGGACGGTTTACCGAACGCGTCGTAGAGCACGGTGATCTTGGCCTCAGCGGCCGGAGCTTCGCGTAACCCGGCAACGCACAAGGCAGCCAACAGTACGAGGAAAAATGAGACACGCATGGTGGTCCTCCCCGCGTCAGGTTCATTGCCGGTTCTGCCAGTTGGCCGGCGTTCTCTTCCGGACGCCATGCTTCAAGTCTAGTCGATCGTATCCCCGGCGTCGGTCCAAATACGCCGGCCCGGCAGACCCTCGCCGCCAGGAACGTCCGAACGGCGAAAAAAAATCAACCAGAAAACAGGGACTCTGCTTAGGTAACCACTTAAGCCCTGCGCGCAACTCACTATGAAGTACATTTCTCAGGTCCGAAGTTGGCCGTTCGGCGTCCTTTCTCTCTCGGCCGTATAGGTCGGTTATTGAGAAGTACACCGCCCTACTACCGGCGAAAATCTGCGGCGTTAACTTTTCATCGTCGCGGGCTGTCGAATTCCTCGAGCACGGTATTCGCAGATTGAAAAAAAGCGGGGACCACTCAAGCCCTGAAGCCACGCCCCCCTTGTCGGAGAACTGGCGCTTTACTGCGCGGCCTCTAATGTCATTCGAAAAATCGCGGGGCATCATTGAGCCACGGCGCTTATAATTCGGCAGTTCTTAGGGTTAGGAGCGGACCGATATGGCCGTCAAAGACATCTTCAATTTCGCGCCGATCAATGAGCGGATCTCAACCGGTGGGCAACCAACGCCAGAGCAGTTCGAAGCCGCGCGCGATGAAGGCTACGCCGCCGTCATCAACCTAGCGCCCAGCGACGCCGAGAACAATGCACTTGAGGGCGAGGAAGACTTACTCGCTTCTCTCGGGCTCGACTATTTCCATATACCGATGGTCTGGAATGACCCGAAGCCCGAACAGTTCACCGCCTTTTGTGCCGCCATGGAGAAGGTCGGGAACAAGAAAGTCCTTGTCCACTGCGCCGCAAATTATCGGGTTTCTGCCGTTATTTCCTCATATGCAATCAAGAATTTGGGGTGGAGTGTTGAACAAGCAGATGGACTAGTGAGCAAGATCTGGACCTCGATCCCCGAATACTCGATGAACGACATCTGGCAGTCCTATATCGATACAATCAGGCGGGATTCTGCACTTCTTTAGCGTCACGGGGGGGGTGAAAGAATGTGGCCGTGCGGCAACGATGCAACTAGGCCAGTACCATGGGCAGGCCAAGGTATTCGGCGTACATGAAATCGCGATGTTCTATCAAGACCGGATCCAGTGACGGACGTATTTCCGGGTAAGGAAAATCAAACGCTGCGCGCAGCACTTCCATGATGTTGCACTGTTCGTGAGGCAAAGGCTTAAGCAACGCACAAAACGTTGCCCAATAGAAATCAACAGCGCTGACCTCAGCACCCATCAAGAACCGATTGCCTTTAGCCTGTTCAGCCTTCAGTCGTTTAGCCAGCACATTCAGAACGCCTACAACACGCGCTGTCGCTTCCTCGCGGATGCCAGCGTGGTAACCGTATTTCGAGGCTAAGTACTGCCCCATCTCCGGCGGTACCGGGAATTCGATTGAAGGGTCCAAAGCCAAATCAGCGATTAGTAATCGACTACTCCAACCGAAACCCATCTCGCCGCAGATCTCGTGCGCCAGGCCCATCATTACGGCGCGTTGTTCAGGATCAGCCGGGATCAGTGCCGGCTCCGGTGCGAGCCGTTCAAGCAGCAGCAGGATCTCAGCCCAACCGGACCGTGGCGGCTCGTCGTCATACATAACACTCGGCGCGCTGTCTTCGCCGGTCCATTCAATCAATGCCTGGTTTGATGACGCACCGACCTGATAGAGGGTTGCCGTACACGGAATACCTTTATATTTCAGCATGCCTTTGAGTGCTTCTCCCCAGGGACTCGGCGCATTGGCAACAAACGTTGCGCGCAAACCTGACGCGTTCTTCGCTTCTTCTACACTTACATAGTCCATATCTTAAATTTTACCTTCATGGTGAAGCGGCAGTGTAATCGTGAAGCGTGTAGCGATGAAGGTCGGTTCCTGGCCGGTTTCCGCCGAAGCGCGACTGGGCGTTGAACGTCCGCAGTTGCAGAAAGCCGACGTTGGCCGGTTAGGCCGTTACTTACGGGAACAGCCGCCCTCGGGCCGCCACATTCGCGGACCACGATCCCACAGCGATAATGCGGATGCAGGCCCCCCTAGCGACATTGCTACGTTGACGACTTAATTAATTATGGTTCGCTTGCGATCAATATTTCGGAACCAATTTCCGCCAATCAGCAAGTTCGAAGTTCGTTTTTCGTTGCTTTTCCGCAAATGCAATGAATTCCGGCGGGAGGTATTCCTTCATCGAAAGCACTACGCCGTGGTAACCGGGACTGTTGTAGCATATCGAGATATCGGTCCGCAGCCATTGCTCATGATGTGTATCGAGGCCATCTTTAGTCAGCAGCGTCCACACGGACTTATGGTGATTGACGTACTGTACGACCAGATACCAGAACCTCGCGGCCTCTTCATCGGTGAGTGAATTCGGATCATTCGAACCTTTAAAGGTGGTGTAACGTTTCTTCTGTAAATTGTTGATGGTTCGAAGTGCTGAGCCATCCGGTTATCCTTTTGAAAGCGATCTAGACAATTGCAGACAAGAGGAAACGCGAAATGGCTCAGCATGGTGAGAA